>Ga0335081_10015853_pt1 | contig 12195 bp, 10 predicted proteins | sample Lox_Sample_35_FD_206713 | JGI IMG/M metagenome (GOLD analysis project Ga0335081, IMG submission 206713) | Soil microbial communities from Loxahatchee National Wildlife Refuge, Florida, United States - Lox_Sample_3.5 | ecosystem: Environmental > Terrestrial > Soil > Wetlands | place: USA... | reverse complement strand
CCTTAATTTTCTCCTGGAAGGGGAAGAAATATGAAAGAAATTGCGAGCACCTTTAGTTGGACCAATAGACTTGTGAAGTATTGCGTCGGATTAACTTTCGTCGGGTGCCTCAGCGCAGTTATCGTGTACGCGGTTCATGGCTGGACTTGGCCCTCGAAGATTAACGGAGTTACACTAAACCTACCAGAATTCGTAGGTGTAGTGGTATTAGTCACCTTCGTCATTGGTATATGCGTTGACTATTGGAGGACGAAGCAGTAGGCACACCACCCGACAACGCAACAGAACCTCAAAGGAGAAGACACCGACAAAACTCACGCGTGTGCACGGGCATAACAGTGAGCGGTTCGTCGGTGACCTGCCGCGTTCGCGTGGCGAAGTGTTTACCGACGAGTCGCGCAATGTGGTGTCTAGACTGCCTCGGCGATTTCTGCCTTCTGAGTGTAGGTCTTGACGTATGGGGCTACGGCTTTGAATGCTTCCAGGTGTTCTTCGATTTCTTCCTTCGTGTGCACTACGGAGACGGTCCACTGTTCGTCTGGAGATGGGCCAGCTGGAATGATTCCGTGATTCATCATAGCGAAGCAGTAGGCGAACCACTTGCCTGTGTCGCAAGCTTGGAAACTTCGCCAATCCGTCACTGGGACGCTTGAGAAGGCTATGGCACCGCTCAGGCCGGCATTGGACATTTGTGCCACTAGGCCTTCGTCCTCGATTATGTCGACGTACGCCTTCGCCATAGTGTCGCTCAGCTTGGCCGCTCGGCTCATGGCGCTCTTTGTCAGAACTTTTGATAGAGTGACGATTCCGGCAGCAACACAGAGTGGGTTTGAGTTGAACGTACCTGCGTGGCTTACGACACCTGGTACAATGGTTTCCATGATCGCTCGTTTCCCAGCAATGGCCGAGATCGCAACACCTCCGCCGATCGCCTTTCCTAGCGTGATTAGGTCGGGTTTCACGTTCACGTAGTCGGAAATTCCACCGTAGAATTTTCCGCACGTTTTGATTTCGTCGAAGATTAGCACGAATCCATAGTTGTCAGCAAGCTTCCGTAGACCCTCCAAGAACCCCGGTTTGGGCAGAACGTACCCCATGTTCATGGGTATGGGTTCCAGGATCATACCCGCGATATCGTCCCGATTCTTTTCGACGAGCTCTTGAACCGCAGCGAGATCGTTGAATGGTGCAACGAGCGTATTCTGGTAGAAGCCTTGCGGAATCCCCTTTGAAGATGGGACCTGATTGGGATGATGACTATCGCCTTCTTTCTCGGCTGAGGGTTTTACGCTAACGAGAAGGGTCTCGTTTCCTCCGTGATAGCATCCCTCGAACTTGATGATCTTGCTCTTGCCTGTGTAGCTTCTCGCGAAGCGCGTGGCGTACATAGTTGCCTCTGCGCCAGTATTTGATAATCGAACCTGATCAACGCCGAATCTTTCGCAGATCATTTCAGCGTACTTCGGCGTCTCGGTCCATTCAAAACCGAAATCCGTCCCCTTCCCTGCCTGTTCCTTTATCGCTTGGACAACCAAGGGATGAGCGTGACCTGCTATCAAGACGCCGAAACCCATGTTGTAGTCCGTGTACTTGTTCCCGTCCGCATCCCAGAGCTTCGTTCCTTTGGATCGAGTGAAATAGGTCGGGTAGGGTTCTGAATATCGATACGTGCTGTGCACGCCGAAGGGAACACGGATTTTCGCTTTTTCGTATATCGCTCTTGATTTTGGAGTTCTCTTAACTAGTTTCTCGAATTCGTCATCGGACATTATAACGCCAACTGCATCCATGACTCCGCTGCGCAGTATAAAACAACCGCAAATTCAGTAATTTAGCAATCATAGAACAATTGCTCTCTTTTCAGGACGGATTGGAAAAGGACGGTCAGGAAGCTGAAAGATTTTCAATCTGGACAGGGTCGATTCTGTCAGCAATGGGGAAGCCTATCACCTTTGAGTAAAAGTAGAATTCAGAGTCTAAGCTTCGCTTGATGTTCTCCGCCCTCCGGAATCCGTGTTGCTCTCCTTCGAAGGTCAAGTAAGCGACGGGGAGCTTCTTGGCTCTTAGGGCGTTGACCATTAGTTCGGCTTGGTTGGGAGGGACTACTTTGTCTTCGAGTCCTTGAAAGAATATGATTGGGCAGGACAGTTTCTCGACATGGTTGATTGGAGATCGTTCCCGGTACAAATCTCTTCGTTCGGGATATGGTCCTATTAGTCGATGGCTGTATTTCGATTCAAACTTGTGCGAATCTTTCTCCAACGCCTCAAGGTCACTTATTCCGTAGTAACTTGCTCCAGCACTGAAAACGCTGCGAAACGTGAGCGCACAAAGAGTCGTATACCCTCCAGCACTGCCGCCTGTTATTATGAGCCTTTTGCTGTCAACCTTCTCAGTTTCGGAAAGGTAGCGGGCCCCATTAATGCAATCATCAACATCGACAACTCCCCATTGTCCATTCAACTGCTCTCTGTATGCTCGCCCAAAGCCGGCGCTTCCCCGGTAATTTACATCGAGCACCGCTATTCCTCTACTCGTCCAAAACTGGATCCCAAAGGCCAAACCTGATTGCGCTGCCCCGGTAGGACCGCCATGGCTCATTACAAGCAGTGGAGGACGCTCCCCTTCCAATCCTTCATAATCCGGGTTTTTCGGAGAATAGTAGAATCCATAGGCTTTGGACTCTCCAGAGCGGGGGAACTGGATCGGCTCTGCCACTGAGATGTAGCGTGGGTCGAACTGGGGAGTCTTTGGGCGGTATAGGATTTCGTGGCGCATTTTCGTTAGGTCAAGATGGATCAGGGCGCCCTTTGAAGTAGAGGATGAGGCGATAAAGTAAACATGACCGTCGTGGGCTTTCAGAGCAGCGTAGTCCGAGAACTCCAGCGGTAAGTCGTCGAGAGTTCTCTTTGATGGAGTTATGGTTGCAAGGTGGTTGGCTTGATTCTGCGAGTAAGAACATATTATCCTGTCTTCAGATTCGATCGCGTAGGTAGACATGCCAAAGACCCACTGCGGCACACCAAATTCCGCCGGCATCTGATAGATGGGCTCTGGGGATTTCTGCCAGCAATACAAGTTCCACCAACCCGTCCTGTCAGAGACAAAGTAAAGTCGCCCGTCCGGGGACCATTCCGGTTGGAAGATGGACTCGTTCGGTCCGCCAGCAACTTTCACTTGGTTTGCGATTAATCCTTGAGAATTGAACTCGCCTACGAAGAGTTCCGTCCCATCCCAAGGCATGTTTGGGTGGTTCCACGTGAGCCATGCGAGATGTGACCCGTCGGGGCTCACACGCGGCGAAGAGTAGAAGTCATTTCCTTCGGCAAGAAGAATGCTCTCGCTGTCTTGACATGGAACGGCCATCAGAGTGTTCATTGGTTCATGGCCTAAGATTGAGTGATCCTCACGGACGCAGATTATCCGATTCCGCTTCGAATCGAACCTCAAATCAGCATATCGCAGAGTACCAGATGGCGTGATTGGGAAAGGTTCTTTGTAGCCTTCGAATCGGTAAATTCGTTGGTCCTGGAAGTTTGAAAAATAAACCACGTCACCATCCAAGGCGAAACAGCTGCCTCCGTATTCGTGGACAGTAGTTCTAACATTGTAGGTGGCGGGGAGCACTTCAGAGATCTCTCCACTCTCTCGACGACGCATGAGGACACGGCGTCCTTTCTCTCTGGCGCGAGATTCAATCCAGAACACGTCGTTTCCCTGTAGAGCAAGCTCCACGAGTAGGTCGGTGCCGTAAGCGATTGTGTCCGACGTAATCGGAGATTTCCAAGACCCGAAGGGCGCCTTTGTGGGCGACGGCATCCGAGTTACACCTTACCGTTGCAATATTCTGCAACTGTTCTTCGGAGGGCTTCGAGTGGAATAGCGCCGTTACTGAGAACAGCATTGTGGAACTCACGGATGTTGAAGGCTGAGCCGAGTTTCCGTTTCGCCTCCTCACGCAGACGGAGAATCTCCAGTTGTCCGGTCTTGTAGGCTAGCGCTTGGCCGGGCCAAGTTATGTAACGATCAACTTCGTTCACAATATTGTTCTTGGCAAGAGCCGTGTTTTCGATCATGTAATCAATCGCCTGATCCCGCGTCCACTGTTTCGCGTGCATGCCCGTGTCGACGACGAGCCTGCAAGCACGCCAAGCGTCGTAAGATAGCACTCCGATCCTATCCAGGTCGGATGAGTAGAGGCCCATTTCGTCAGCCAACCGTTCCGTGTACAAACCCCAACCCTCGATGAAAGCGGTTACGCCATTATACCTACGAAACTCAGGAAGCCCTTCGAGCTCAGCAGCAATCGCAATCTGTAGGTGATGGCCCGGTATTGATTCATGATAGGCCAACGCTTCTGCCTCGTAACGAGGTCTTGTTTCCGGGTGGGAGGTGTTGATATAGTACTGGCCGGGGCGAGAGCCATCGGCAGCGAGTGGACGATAATAAGCGATTGTCGAATGCTCCTCCTCATGTTCGCCCATGCGGACAACTACACAATCGGTCTTAGGAAGACGACCGAACCACTTCGATATCGCCGCCTTGGCCCTTGCTAAAGCATCTTCCGCTTTTTTTGCCACCTCATCTCGAGTCGCAAAATAGAGGGAGGAATCATTACGCAAGCGCTCTAGGACCTCTTTTCTACTTCGAGTTCCAAGAACCTTCGCCCCTAAGGCTTCCATTTCGGAGTTGATTCGACCCACCTCCATAAGACCAGTTTCATGTAATTCCTCCGGAGTGAGACCGAGAGAAGTATGAACTCGGATTAGACGCCTATATGATTCTGTTCCGCCTGGGATGTGACAGATCCCCGGCAGATTTTCATCGCGAGAGCGGGGGAGGAGATTACTGCCCAAGAATTGAACATAGCTCGCTAGTGCAGGCCTTACATGATTTCGCACGGCCTTTTTGAGCCCACTCTCAAACTCTTTACGTTCCTCCACCCTCCAATCGGAATGATTGACAATTAATGGTCGCAGTAGGGGCCACTCTTGGTCAGGTTTCGCGAGGAGACTTTGCGTCTCGTCTATTACATTCTCGACAGCCGCGCGGATCGCTACTCTTCCCTTAGATATGCCGCGTTGCAGGTTGAGAGTGTGAGTATTGAAATATGGGGCCATGGCTTCCCAGCGCTTTACCATGGCACGAGCTTCAGTCGGGGTGCGCACTGGTTGGTAGGATTCTAAATTCTGAAATTCGATCTGTGGACCGTCCAATGGATCCACAACCCATTCTTCCAAGTGACAGCGTATGTAGCTAAGCTGCGATTCGAGTTCCACTAACAAAGCTGTCCGAGTTAGAGCGTTCTCAGGAGTGAGGCGGTCAGCAGATAGTTGCTTGGCTCGTTCCAAGAATCGCTCATATTGTTGCTCAATGCGACCGATCCCTGCTTGAGATTTGTCCGGCAGTTTGTCATCGTAACGCCTATCCCCTAGTGAAGTCGCGTTGAGCGGTTCATTCGCTAAGAAGGCCTCCCAATACTCTTTGGCAATTGCCGTCAGCAATTCCGACTCGGACGTCATGTATTCAACCTTCGTCAATTGATGTTGAAAAGGCTGGCGCAATATCTCTCGGGTGACTAGACAAAGCCAAAGTCGCCTTGAGAAATTCGACCGCATCTAATTTGTCTGGGCAGCGGACTTATTGCTTTGCGTGCGAACTTGTTGAGTGAAGGTTTGACCGATGAGACTCTGGGCTGAGGTAGTTTCCACAGTTAGCCGAGTGAAGCGCCTGTTGGTTTTAGTGGCGTTGCTTTATGTGCTCTCGTACATTTCTGGTTGGTACTTGGTCAGCACTGGAAGCCCAAGCGCGACCTTGATTGTTGGGCGAATTCAGCAAGCGGTCCTGACACAAAGACCATTCACTACGGTAATCGGCGCGCTGAAGGGGGGTAATTTGCCTGAAGCAATTCTGTTTACCTTTCTCTACAACTTGGCGAGCGGCGCCTTTCTCAGCACAACAGCTCCAGGAATCATTCCCCTACTTGGAGGCGCATTCACAATCATGGTCACCCTGGTTAGAGGGTTCATCATCGGCCTGACTTACCCTGAAGTTCTTTCCTCGTCGACTGGAGGATTCGTCGTTGGCATGGGTACGCTGCTGCTTGAGATGGGAGCGTACGTGTTCTCGGGCGCGGCTGGAATCAACATCGCCCTAGCGCCACTCATGCCCAAACGCGAGGGAACCCAGAGCCGGTCGGGAGCCTTCAAGGCAGCGTGGAAGGATGCCGCTCGACTCTACGTCATAGTCATAATTCTCCTTGCACTCGGCGCGGTGTGGGAGATGACAGGTCTATTTCTGCTAATTCGACCATCCTAGTCCCGAGAAGCACTGTTTCTCTGTCACTAACGGATCTCCTTGATCCCGAAGATCAGAAGCGCCCCCACAAATAGCGCCAGCGAGGTTGCGGCGAAAATGTATACCGGACCGAAAATGGTCCAGACAAATCCGAAGACGAGCGGACCAAGGATCACCCCCAAGTCTTCAGAGGAACCATAAAGCCCAATCGAGGCGCCCTGCAGGTCTCTTGGAGTCACATCCGGAACCAACGCCAACAACAGCGACGTCGACGCCATACCAACACCTACGACTACAGTTACAAGTTGAAGTTGAGAACTGTTTCCAGCCAGAAAGTACAGTAGAAAGAGGCCCGCGCAAATCAGAATACTTGCACTTACAACACGTTTACGACCGAAATGATCGGCGAACCACCCAACCAAAGGTAGCGCCAACAATTGCGCGGCGAATAGAAGAGAGACAAGAACACCAACCTCAGCCAGGGACATACCCAGCTCTTCGGAAGCGTAGAGCGGCAGAAACGAATTGACCACGGCACGGCTCATGAATACGCAAACGGTTGAAGCGAAGAGAAACCTCGCTGATCGAATGTTGAGAACGAACCTAGCACTCGAAAGAACATTCGACGGTTGAAATGATTGGGCTGATTTCTGTTTAGGAAATGAAAGTATGGCGAAGATTGCAAGAGCTAGCGTTAGGAGAGCGGACATCCAGAAGGCGTACTCGTAGGACAACACCTGAGCAATATAACCCCCAACTGCAGGGCCGATAACACGACCAAGGGCAAAGAAAGCCCACCACAAACTCATATAAAGTCCTGTTGACTTCTCTGGCGATTCGTTCGAAATGTAGGATCGCGTTACAGGGCCGACGGCTACGCCCATCACTCCCGTTGCGAACTCTAGAAGAATAAACTTCGGAACGAGCGATTTGAGCGTGAATAGGTAACAGAGTAGGCTTGATCCAATCAGTGAGAGTGCGATGAGCGCTCGACGATCAACTCTATCGCATAGGTTGCCCCAAATCCATTCGGACACGAACATACCTAGTGCCCAAGAAGCCGCTAGAGCACTCCACTCAACAACACCTATTCCAAGAGATTGCACGTAAAGGGGCATCACTGGGCCGTTGACAGAGACTGTTGAAGCAATGCTCCAAGCAAACAACGCCAAGTAAGCTGGGACAATGACCCGAAATCTATGGTGCAAGCGAACCAACGTTCCAAGGTAAATGTACTAAGTGTCACGTGGCACCCTCTGTGTTTCTCTTTATTTGTTCCCTCTCGTTTCCGCATGCGAGCAAATCTCGAACTTATCCGTAGGATTCTCTTTTAGTCATTAGAAATCTTAGCCATCAGTATTAGTACGAAACCTCTCAAGAATTCGGTCGAGTGTTCCTTTGCCTAAGTTTTATACGAGACTGCACTCGTTTGCGGTTTGCCGTTGCGGCCGTAGTCTAGCCTGGTCTAGGACATAGCCAAACAAGCGTCCATTGGCCTTCCAAGCCAACGACCCGGGTCCGAATCCCGGCGGCCGCACCACTTCATTACACGCACCACGAAACCGATCTTCGTCGCAACGATCTTGCAATATTGCACCACTAACTCGAAAAATCGAATTCTCATGTCTGCATACCCGGCTTTTTGCATTATTGCAGCACTATTCCAAATCCGGATTTTGGGGATGGCGACCGATCGGGATTTGGGTGTGCGAACTGAGGTCGACGATGAAGGTTTTACTTGCGTAGATGGGTGATATTGATCAATAGCTGTTTCTAAGTGATATTCCAAGATACCCGGGTTCACATCGCAGCAACCACACCATCCATTTCACACTTTTTCAAACGACCATCCCAACGTTCCGATTTACGACGCCTGCACCACGGCGCACTCACACTTTACGCCGCCCTTCGGACGGGCAGTGATTGGTGTGAGGTGATGGGTTAAACTGAATCGCTTTATAGTTCCAGGACCCTACGCTCACTGAGAATTATGCGAGTCGGATTCTTCCTTCCTCAAATGGGCACAGTGGCTAGTGCTGATGCTATTATGCGGGTTGCGAAGCGTGCTGAGGAGCTGAAGTACGACAGCCTTTGGGTTACCGAGCGATTGCTGTATCCCACGAACCCTCAAACATCATACTTCGGTGGTCCCCTGCCGGAGCCATACAAGCGGGTTTTTGACCCCTTGGAGGCGTTGACATTCGCCGCGGCGCACACAAGTCGCGTGGCGTTGGGAACGAGCGTGTTAGACATACCATTCTACAACCCCGTCCTCCTCGCGCGCCGATTGACCACGTTAGACGTGTTGTCGGGGGGAAGATTAAGGGCGGGATTCGGTCTAGGCTGGTCGAAAGATGAGTACGATGCCACTGGTGCGTTCCCGAAGAATCGGGGGAAGCGCGCGGATGAATTCTTGGCTGTGTTGAAGGAGATTTGGACGCACGATCCGGCCGAGTTTCACGGTAAATACTTCACCCTTCCAAAATCTATAATCCACCCCAAACCAGTTCAGAAGCCACATCCCCCCATCTACCTGGCCGCATTCTCCCCCGGTGCCCTGAGACGAACCGCACAGGTAGCGGACGGGTGGATGCCCGTGGGTATGACCGTGGACCAAATGAAAGCAACCTCCGCTCAGCTTAAGGCTATGGCGAAGGACGCTGGCAGAAACCCAGACGAGATAAAAGTCATAGCCCGATACAACCTCTCCGTCACACCGCAACCTCAAGGAAAAGACCGGCAACTCTGCTCCGGAACGCTTGCTCAGGTCAAAGACGACATCGCCTCAATCAAAGCCTATGGCCCGTACGAACTAATTCTAGACCCAACCTTCTCATCAGATAGCCAAAACGAAACAGGCTTCCTACGAAACATGGAAGAACTTCGCAAAACACTCTGAGAATGGGATACTTAATCTCATACGGAATTGATTCCTGATCCTCACGGACCGATTTACGACAGAGTCAAGATCGAATTTCATCAACTCATAGCTGTTTGTGGTTCGAGCAATTTGAGTAATCAGACTCAACATGGACCCACCATACGCTTATATGAAGACCATCTTGTTTTCGTGTTGAGTGTACTTGGATTATGGCAAACTGATGACCTCAGACTTCACCGAGATCAAGCAAGGTGAATCGGTTTGTGTTCTGGCGGACACGACCGTCCCGAATGATTTTACGAAACCGGTCATAGATAGTAGTGAGAGACTTGGCGCGGAAATACACCTCCTTGAAGTAAGGCAGCGAGACATCCAATCCCCTCAAGTTCTTCAAATACTCGGTGAACATGACGTCGCGTTTGTCTTCTGCACTAAGAATTTCGTTTTTGATAGCATATGTAAGGTGACTTCCACTGGTTCCAGAGTTATAGTCGTACCCCACATCGACGCGGATACATTCCAATCAATCTTGGTGAATTATGAGAACATGAGGAAAGAGGCTCATAGGCTTGGAGAGATAGTGGGCAAGGCACATGAGATGCGAATCACTTCACGACTCGGATCCGACCTAGTTTTCTCCACGTATAGTCGAAGAGCCGACTACCTTGGCGAGAAAGCAACGAGACGAGGTGAGGGCGCAATGTTACCGACTGGTGCGATGACCGTAGGACCAGTAGAGGATTTTGGTGAAGGCTCACTCATCATAGATGGTGTCACGTGGTTTCTTGGGCCTGTAAGTACACCTTTCAAAATGATCGTGAGGCGAGGAAGAGTTACAGATATCGTGGGTCGGGGAGCAGAGGCAACTTGGTTGCGTGATGTGCTGAAGCCGCCCTTTCAGAACGTAAATCGCCTCGCTGAGTTCCTTATAGGAGTAAATCCGAAGGCAACATTTGATGGCTACATGCCGGGAGGAGAGAAGGTCAGAGGTGCCGTTTCGATGGACATCGGCGTTCATTCAGGTGAGGGCGACACGAAAGTTGGAGTGCACACTGACATTGGGTCGATGAAAAATGCAACTCTTACTGCGGACGACCAAACAATAGTCGACCATGGTAAGCTACAGCTCTAACCAGCGAAGTCCGATTTACTACGGCCGCACCAAGAGATGCACACACACTTTCGTACGCCCCTTCGGAGCGGAATGATGGATGTTGATGTGATGATTTTGCGGTAGTATACTAGTATACTCTGTCCTTCACTTGGTCAATCGCAGCATGGGCTGCCACGGAGAGGGCAGGAAGCATTTAGATACTGTAATTGGGAATAATGGCACGCATTCACGCTTAGCCTAGGTCATTGACCGTGCCTACTGCCGCTGGTGCTATACGGTCTATTTCGAGGACCGATCCGACTGGTGGCTTGATGATTACCTTGAAATTCTCGTTCTTCATGACTTCTCCGGCTGGAGAGGTTTGGGCGCTAGACGTCATTTGAGTAAGGTCAACGGTTACTCTTACCTTTTGGCCGGGCTGAAGCTGGAATCCGCTGCCGACTTCCCATGTGATAACTGAGGTGCTAGCTGCAACCGAGTATGTTACGCCCCCTATAGTGTAGGAGAGTGCGTTGCCACCAGTGTTGTATATGTTCGGCCATACTCCACGTGGGTTCTCAAACCCGATAGTGGTCTTGTTCACGTTCAGATCTACTGAAGCGGCCTGAGATGCGGTTTTCAGCCAGAATATAATGCTTGTCATGTTTCCGGTCGGGCCAGGAGCGTTACTGTAACCGTATACAGGTCCATCCACGACTATCGCTGAGGACGCTGCCGCCAAGCCGCCGAGCACTACCTGCTGGCTTCTCTGTGTAGCCAGGAAACCCATGTTTAGGACGGCGTATGCGAAGGCTGAGGCGACGATGACGAACGCGATGAGCACAATAGCTGTTTCGAGTCCGCTGATGGCTTTCTTATCTCGCGCGAATCTTCTCAGGGATTCCATCATTTTAATTTCACACACTGGCATCCGATGAGCTTAGCCGTTGTTCATCAATAATGCCATGAGGTCTCTCGCCCGTATAGTTGCTGTGTCACTCGAGGTCCAGAACAAACTCAGAGTTAGTCTCATAGCGTTAGGATGAAACGAACCAATTAAGCGTCTGCTAATGTTGTTAGCCCTTCATTGTTGCTCTTCGAGACAGACCACGGTTACACACGACTGATAGTCTTCAACCGTTCACTTGTCTTACCGCGCAGTAGGTGGCAGCGAAGCCTTCCCATCAAGCTGTGATGCCACGGTTTTCCAGGTGTCTCTATGTATTGCGTAGGACAAGCTCCAAAGACCGACAACTATCGCTATCACTGCCCAACACGATATGTCGATCTTTATCTCTAGTACCTGGTCTATGAGGGGCGCGGCCTCTCAAAACAAAACGATTGCACCAATCAACAGCGGTCAGAGGTGAAACCTCACATACCCTTGTTCCTCAACTGGCAGCTCTACTACACATAAGTCGACCATTCTTTTACATTGGTGGGTCCACCGGTGATGCAACCCAATGGATCAATTTCCGTGTATCTCCTGGTGCGCACACCTATGAAAAGTCTGTAGACTATGCATGCGTCTCCGCGATGGTCTTCTGCGTGGCGCTCAAGCACTGTTAGCTAATGTGTTGAGGCGTTTATGTTTTCGCTCTGTCAGATCCGGATTCTCTCCGCGGTATGGTTCGTTTCGAATTAGCATCACGTACATGATCGCCAACATCTTCCGGGCGACGGCTACGACGGCTTTCTGTGATCCATGTTTCCGTTCGATACGTTCATAGAACTCTCGCATCCTGGGATCGTGTTGTCTGGCGGATTGAGCGCATTGACCGAGAATCCAGCGTGCTCTCTTGGATCCTTTCCTGCTGATGTGGCCTGTCCAACTTGTTTCGCCTGATTGATGCACTTGGGGAGCTAAACCCACCCAGCTGACAAGTTTCTCATCCGAACTGAAGCGATGCACGTCACCGATCTC
>Ga0335081_10015852_pt1 | contig 12195 bp, 14 predicted proteins | sample Lox_Sample_35_FD_206713 | JGI IMG/M metagenome (GOLD analysis project Ga0335081, IMG submission 206713) | Soil microbial communities from Loxahatchee National Wildlife Refuge, Florida, United States - Lox_Sample_3.5 | ecosystem: Environmental > Terrestrial > Soil > Wetlands | place: USA... | reverse complement strand
TCCAGTGCTCAGTTCCCTCCCGGCGACATCTGTTGCGGCGCGGGTCTGCCGAAGACTACCGGATCGATGGGAACGTTCAACTTGATTTCTTTTAGTTTGATCGCGTCGCGGCCGTTCAGCCACGCAAACGTGATGCCGAAGGGCATCTTGATTCCGTCCACGTCGCGATAATCAGCGAAATCGATCATGGTCGGCACCCTCCCGATCGGCGACTTTGCCATTCTCACCATGCGCAACAGCAAACCCGATTCGTGATCGAAGTACAGCGTCACCAGCATCCCGCGCGGCGTGTCGCCTTGCACCACGTCCACCAGTTTGTCCTGCCCGATGCCGACGTTCTCCTCTTTCGACATCTGGCTCTCCGGCGCGGGAAGTTCGCTGATGGTCACCGGAAGACTGACGCGCAGATTTGACAGGAATTCGCGGACGCGGCCCGGAAAGGACATCTCGGCATCTACAAGAGCGCCGTCGAGCTCGCCTCCGCTCAGTTCGTATTCGCCCAGAACGTTCAACGGAGTGCGCAGCCAGCCGGTGTGGCCGTCGAAAGTGCGGGTGGTATCGCCGCGGCCGGGCGTGTTCTTGAAATCGAGGATCAGGGTGCGCTGATCCGGAGCGTTTGCATAGAGGGTCACCTCCGCGCCGCCGCCGAATCCGCCGAATCCGACGCTGCTTCCCTTGCCGACATAGCTTTTCACCGTGGCCAGCTTCTCCGCGCCCCCGAGAGCGCGAATATATTTATCGATAATCTGCTGCGCCGGCGGCTGACCTTCGAATTGGGTGAGAACGTCATCCATGCCGGGCGCGGCCGGACCGTAGACGTCTTCAAGCGCCGGCGTGGTCAGCGGTTTGTCGCGGCCGTGATGGCAACTGTAGCAGGTCACCACCTGGCGTCCGCTGAAATTCTCGCGATTGATGTTGGCGACCATGGTCACCATCTTCCGAGCGATGACCTTGCGCTGCGTATCGGCCGCCCAGTTGACCTTGTCGGTTCCTGCGCCAATGTGGCAATCCGAACAGTCGAACGCAAGCGAGCCGGTCATCACGCCCATGGTGCCCATGAAGTCGTCAAGAGGGATTCCTTTGAGCACCTGGACGTTCTTGAACGCCTGATCCGACGTCATTGGCTGCGAAAGAGCCGCGGGCGCTAAGGCGCACAACGCGAGCGTGAAAGCGAGCTGGCTTTTGCTAAAAGTCATATGGGTTAACGGGACGCTAGCACGTTAAATGCCGACCTCGGACGGATTCAGCTGATAGAGCTTGAGATTGGGCGTATTCTCAATCACGAGTCCATAGCCCGCAGCGTGAAAGCCGGAGACATATACTGCTGTTGCGTTATGCCTTGCGTTGCTAGTTTACGAAATGCGGCTCTACGATGAAGGGCCCCGCGTACCGCGTGGGAAGTTCGTAACCTCGGCTGTGCGACTTGGCGCAAAGCTCCCGCAGCACCTGAGTCGAACGACGCAGCGGGCAACCTTATCTACTCAGGCCGAAGGGATGTGCGGACCGCATGCGATGCCCATCGTCTAGGATGGCACCTCCTTGCGCGATGATTCCTTCCGCAGCGGTCATTACACACCAACTTCGCACGTTTGGACTTGAAATATAACGGTTTATCCCGTCCCCGTACGGACTGTACACGCACAAGCTGCTCTCTTGATCCCACTCGATTCTTCCTCTATCAAGCACGCCGACGCAGCCAGTTCGGAGGACGTAGACCAAGATGGTATCCGGGGTGAGCAGGACGTTCGGAGTGCCAGCGAATGCAATTTCGCGACCGTTCGATCGGCCGGAAACTGTGCTCCGGGGTCGGTAGGAATCCCATGACGCCGCTGTCTATGGCGCCTATTTGCCGATCCTGGTGCTTTGTGACGCAACCGCCTGCCATCGCCCGCCGCGCTTCACGAATACATCCATCCACGCGTAGCGGCCACTGCTGTCCTTTCCGTGATAGGTGCTCTTTTCCGTATCGCTGCCCACGACGACGGCCGTGTTCCCATACACCTTGACCTTCATCTCACCCAGCTCCACTGACGTGTTACTCGATTCGCCCGACTTGAGCTCTGCAATCGACTCCGCCTTGGTGACCGTGACGCCCTGGTAATCGATGCCTGTCCATTCATCGGCGATGATGCGATTCAAAGCCTTGTAGTCCTTGGTAAGCGTTGCCTGGTTCCAGTCCCTCTCCAGTTGAGTCAGCGACTGCTCCACGGAACTGTTGTCGGCCTTCGGCGCTTCCGTCTTGGTCTGTGCGGACAGAAGAACCGCACTGGTGATCGCCAGACCGACGGTCAGTATTCGATGCATTCGGTTGCTCCCTTCAAAACTCTTTCGGCTTGCAACGAGATGGCCAACGGGCTGGCGCGCCGGATTGCCTGAAAGACGCGGACCGAAGCGCCTCCGGCGTTTTATGCTTCGAAATTCACCCAGCCGACTTGCGTCATTTCACGCGGCAGAGTGAGTTGCCGGCGTAGAACTTCGATTTCTCCTCACTCTTAATTAAATTAGGCAAAGAGTTTTCGCCGACCCGTTTCTTTCGGCTTATTGCAGGCGCGTCGGGTTGTCAGTTCGCCCGGTTGTGCCTGCATGACGCTTGATTTGCTGAATCCGCTGCCGTTCATCCTCGAGATCGGCTCGGACCGTATGAGATCCTCGCGCCGATTGGTGCCGCGGGGTTGGGAGAGGTATCGCGCCGACGACAAAGGGTCGGGCGAGATGTCGCATCAAAGTGTCCGCCGAGTTTTCTAAACGATTCGAGCGTGAAGCGCGCTCGATCGCCCCGCGCGGAATCATTCAAATGTCACGCAGAAACGCCGTTTCGAAGAACCTGGCTGGTGATGGAGTCCGGTCAAGAGCAAGGTGACGGGGCCAAATCGCGGGAGGCTCGCGCTACGGGCCAGACTCAGCATGTTTCCTCCTGCACGAGGCCAAGCGAAACGTTCATCATCTTCCTTAGCGGACCAGCCAAATGTTTCCCTTACGCGAACCCATCTCGATGATGATCTTGTCCTGGGCAACGGCGAATCCGAATTGGGGCTGATCGATCAGTCCGGCCGAGGGCGAACTCGCATGGAAGTGCTGTACCGGGACGATCGGCCCAGCCGGTTGGCGCCGCTTCCGGTCCCATTCGCGGACATAAAGACAGCGATGGCCGTCGCGATCCGACGCGAAGTAGATTCGAGAGCCGTCCGGCGACCAATGTGCCGGACCGTTATATTCGCTCGCGGACGAAACCGGAATCCAATTCGAAGCTGGATCGGCACGCCCATCGTTGAATCCCGCAACAAAGAGCTGGCATCGGCCCGGCGTCACTTTCGCGCAAAAGACGATTTCCTTTTCGTTCGGAGAGAAGGCCGCCCAGTACAGATTCCACCGGTTATGCGACAGCACTGGCGTGCTCGCTTCTGATTGCGTGTCGAACAAATCGATTCTTCGCAAGTCGCTTCCTGTCATGGCAAGCGCGTATCGTCCACTGGACGACACATCCCAGAACAGAATGCAGCCAGAGCAGACCGCATTTACGCTTCGGGAATGGTACGCCTGGAGAACGTGCGTCAATCCGACCGTCTTGGCGTAGACCGGGACAGCCTGGGGTCCGATGACAAAGGGGTAAATCGGAGCGTAGTCTTGAGCTGCGACACTTTCGTCCGTGCCGGAACGGAAATCGTGGCGAATGAACTCCACGTTGTTCTTCACCACTCTCGAATAAAACAGGACCGATCCGTCCTGCGAAACAGCCGGGAGACAGACCTCTCCTCCGCAACGGACAGCGAGCCTCGGTTCGCCGGGATGGCCCACAGAATCGATCGTGATGCTCCAAAGATCTGCATTCCTGGCAGAGTCCGAAAAAACGAGTGTGTGAGCATCAAGCACGTATGCAGGAAGCCGATCGCTGCTGGAGAGAGGGAACGGAAGCTCTCTGGCCGGGCCGATCACGCGGCCATTAGATGAAAAGAGAAACTGAGTGAGACCGAAGCGCTCGTCCGAATTGTAGATAAGACTGCTGTCTCCGTCTTGGATCCATCGCTGCGGAATTTTTGACGTACCTCGATAATAATCCGGCAACTCCGCTTGCGTAGCCATAACAGGCGTTGGGTTGCATTCATTTACCGGAGTGACCCAAAACGAAGCGTCCCGGCCGAATTCGCCAGCAGGTGAATGCCTGCCCAAGAACAGCACCCTTGTTCCGTCGGATGACCATATTGGAAAAGCGGCTGCAGCGAAGTCCGGGCAAATCCCGCGAGGAGTCCCTCCGGTAAGTGAGGTAATGTAAGCCCTGCTCCCGCCCGCGACACTAAGATCAGAGCTGGTATCAACTCCGTCCCAATAGACAATTCGTTTCCCGTCCGGCGAGAAGCGCGGTCTGAAGCCGCTGAGCGATATCCGAGCCGGGCTGGTCGACCCGTCCGCTGCAACACGAAACAGACCCCCACCATCGCGATCCGACCGATAAACAATGAGCTTGGAATCGGGCGAGAAATCAGGCTGGCGTGCGTTGATTTCGCCGAACGTCAGGCGGCGTGGCGTGCCGCCGGAGGCGGGCACGATCCAAAGGTCCATGTTCCCATCGCCCGCCCGATCCGAAGCAAAGGCGATCCATTTCCGATCCGGCGAAAGAGCTGGCTCAGTATTGTAGGCGTCCTCATCGAATGTGATCTGCGCCGCAGCCAGCAACGGTAGCCGGCCTCTGACCCAGACTGCGCTGGCAGTAATGACTCCGACGGCCGAAATCGCCGCGCCCAAGCCGATTCGCCGCCTCAGCACCTTCAGGAGCCTGCCGGAAGCCGGAGCAGCCGGGGGCGGATCCGGGCGAACCGTCTCGACATGTCCGACAAAGCGATATCCGAACTTTGGAACGGTTTCGATCAGCTTCTGGCCATTGGACGCTTCATCGAGAGCCTTGCGCAAATCCGAAATGTTCCCAGCCAAAGTGACTTCTTCGACGAAGGTGTCCGGCCAGAGGCGCCGCATGAAATCGGCCTTTTCCACCAGGCGGCCGTGGTTCTCCACTAGGATCAACAGCGTATCGAAGACCTTCGGAGCCAACGGAACCGGTTTGCCTGCATGCAGAAGGCTTCGTTCACCGGCATCGAGTTGAAAGCTACCGAATCGATAAACAAGCTTTGTTTGCTGTCCCATATCTCAGGCAAAAAAAATCCCAAGAAAAACCCAGGGCGTTCCAAAGACGGCCCGCCGTTCATTGTAATACTCTGACCCCCGAGTGGATAGCCAGCAAGACTCCCGTCCACCAAGGAGGCGGTTCATGAAACACGCCAGTTTCGGTCTATCGGCTTTTACCGTTGCGCTAGTCGTGGGGGCGCTCCCCAATCCGGCGCTCGCACAAGCCAGGTTTCGGGCGACGATCACCCACGTCAAGCCGGACATGTTGAACGAATGGATCGATCTTCAGAAGAATGAAGTCGTTCCAGCGCTGAAGAAGGCGGGTGTCAAGACGCGCACAGTGCTGTCGTCCGGGATATTCGGCACCTCGGGCGAGTACGTGATCATCCAGCCGTTCGACAGTACGGCGGAGTTCGATGGCCCCAGCCCTCTGGTGCGGGCCCTGGATGCTCCGGGGGCCGCGCGGCTGCAGGAGAAGCTCCGCAAATGCCTCCTCAGCAGCAACAGCTATATGAACACGCGGTTCGAAGACGCCAGCAATGTTCTGGATCGGCCGCCCGGCGTGATCGTTTCGGTCCGCTATCGAATCGCACAAGGGAAGATGCAGCAATTTCGCGATCTGGTCAAATCCGAGATCCTGCCCGTGTATAAGAAAGCCAGTGTACAGCTCACTGTGAACCAGAGAGGGCCGGGCGCGAACGTGAATGACGTCACCATGGCAACGGGTTACAACAAGTACGCCGACATGAACGGCGGTGGGTTCCTGGCACAAAAGCTGGGTCAGGCGGAGGCCGATCGAATCAATGCGAAATTCGCCGGGATTCGCACCCTGGTTGAGGTGGTGGTGAGACAGAGGGTTGCAGATCTGAGCTTTTAGAAAAAGGGATCGAAACCGAAAGGAGCGCTTTTTCCGTTTCCAGGTGTTCCAAACGGAGTGGACACGAATCGCAGCCGTCGCGGTGACGTTTTGATGAAGTTCTTTCACCCATGCTCCTGGTCGTCGGCGATCGCTTAGGGCCCTACGAAATTCTTGCCCAAATCGGCGCGGGCGGGATGGGCGAGGTGTATCGCGCGCGCGACACTCGGCTCGGCCGCGAGGTTGCCATTAAGGTTTCGCACGAGCAGTTCACCGAGCGCTTCGAGCGCGAAGCGCGCGCCATCGCGACGCTGAACCATCCCAACATTTGCACGCTGCACGACGCCGGCCCCAATTACCTCGTCATGGAGCTGATCGACGGCGCGACCCTCGTCGGCCGGATCAGGTAAGGCGCGATACCGGCTGGCGAAGCGGTGGCGATCGCGGTGAGGATCGCGGACGCTCTCGACGCCGCGCACGAAAAAGGCATCGTCCATCGCGACCTGAAGCCGGCGAACATCAAGATCGCGCCGGACGGAGCCGTGAAGGTTCTGGATTTCGGGCTGGCGAAAGCCGGCGGCGCGCCTGCCGCGAAACCCGACGACTCGCCCACCTTGAGCATGGCTACGCAGGCGGGCGTGATCCTCGGGACTGCGGCGTATATGAGCCCGGAGCAGGCTCGCGGAAAACCGGTAGACAAGCGCGCCGATATCTGGTCCTTCGGCTGCGTGGTTTTCGAGATGCTGACCGGCCGCCAGGCTTTCCATGGCGAGACGACCTCGGATCTTCTGGCCGCGGTGATCAAAGAGGAGCCGAATCTCGGTGAGATCCCAGCGCACTTGCGCCCGGCGATCGAAAAATGCCTGCGGAAAGACCCGCGCGCTCGCTGGCGCGATATTGGCGATGCGCGAGCCGCGCTCGAAGAGGCAAAACCTGAATCGGCCCGATATGGAATGCGACCCGTGCGCCTGCCATGGGCCAACGCAGCAGCCATGGCGATTGACGCCGCCATCCTCGGCTGGAGGTTCTTGGCTGCTTACCCTGCGCCTCCGGACCCAGTTCGATTCCAAATCTTCCCGCCCGAAGGCAGCGGCTTCGGGGCCACCTTCTCGCTTTCGCCGGACGGCAAATATTTCGCATTCGTCGCTCGGACGGGATCGCAGAGCCGGCTCTGGGTGCGGCTGCTCGACTCAGAAGATGCCCGTCTGCTACCGGGAACCGAGGGGACTTCGCTTCTTCCGTTCTGGTCACCCGACAGCCGCTTGATCGGGTTCGCTTCGAACTCCAAGCTTCGAAAGACCACCGTAAGTGGCGGCCCTCCAATCGTGATTTGCGACGCTCCGGTCGTAGTATTGGGCGGTAGTGGCATCCGGACGGCACCATTTTGTTCAGCTGCAACACCGGACCAATCCTGAAGGTCCCGGCGAGCGGCGGGAAGCCTGTGCCGGTAACTGCGTTGACGGACGGCGAGTCGGACCACAGCCATCCGATGTTCCTCCCCGACGGAAAGCATTTTATCTATTCGCGAGTCAGTAGCCGGGCCGGAACTAGCGGAATCTACGTGGGCTCGATTGACGCGAAAGCGGACCAACAGAGCCGGAAGATTCTATTGAACGATCTGTATGCGATGTTCGCGCCCGGGGAGACTCCGGATCGAGGCTATCTCATTTTCGAGCGGCAGGCGACCCTTATGGCGCAGCCTTTCGATGCCGGGAAGCTCGAGCTTTCGGGCGAAGCGCAACCTCTCGCCGATTTGCTTACCGTTTACATCCGGCGCGGACTATTCACCGTCTCAAAAAACGGGACCCTCGGCCTACAGCACGGGAACTGCCGCCACGTCGGGACTGGTCTGGCTGGATCGCCAGGGGCGGGCCCTTCATTCCGCCGCAGCGGATGAGTCAGCCTATCAAACGATCTCATTGTCCCCGGATGGAACGCGCGTCGCGACGGCTAGATCCGGTTCACACGGCTTGAACGCGAACATCTGGCTTATCGATCTGGTAAGAGGCGGCAGCATGCGATTTGGCTTCAACGAAGGTGGGGACGCCAGCGCGATTTGGTCGCCTGATGGACGGAAGATCGCGTTCGCGTCAATCCGCAACGGCCCTTGTGAAATCTTTCTCAAGGATGCGAACTCCGCAGCCCCGGAAGAGCTATTTCTCAAATCGGCTGAGAACAAATATCCCGAAAGCTGGTCGCCCGATGGACGCGTGCTGCTGTACTCGGCGTTGCGTCCCGAGACGGGTTACGACCTCTGGACGGTGCCGCTGGACGGTGATCACAAGCCCACCCCGTTTGTTCAATCCGTATACAACGAGAATGATGCTGCATTCTCGCCCGACGGACGCTGGGTCGCGTATGTGTCCGACCTGTCGGGCGTTCCTGAAGTGTACGTACGACCGTATTCAGCTTCCGACAAAAGCGGCGGGCAATGGATGATCTGGAACGGCGGCGGTTCGGAACCACGCTGGCGCCGCGATGGCAAAGAGCTTCTCTATCTCGCTGGTCAAAAGCTCATGTCCGCGGATGTTTTCGCGCGAGGCTCCCAGTTCCGAGCTAGCCGGCCCAAGCCGTTATTCGATGTGGCGTTCGTTCCGGGAACTTTCGGGCCGCCGCGAAATTGGGACATTTCGCCTGACGGGAACAAGTTCTTAGTGAAGACGGCCACGCGATCTGTAGCGTTGCCGATCCATGTCCTTCTCAACTGGACCGCAGCCTGGGTTGTATCGTGTGGCGGCTTCAGGCGGCGTGCCCAGTCGTTTAATCGAGCCGGATTCGTCGCGGGGTGAGCTTATGTACCGCTGGGTTCAAAACCTCCCGGGTGACCGCTTCCTGCTATCGATACAATCCAAAACACAAGAGAGCACGGGATTCTACGGCGGTTCCATCTCGAAACCCACCCAGCGGTCGAAGGTGCTGACGGTTTCCACGAGCGCGATTTACGCCCATGGAAATAACAGGAAATCGTATCTACTATGGCAGCGCGGCACGACTGTCGTCGCGCAAGAATTCGACCCGCGGGCAATGCGGATGTCCGGTGAACCGGAACCGATTCTCGATGATCTTAGCCCAAGTTCAAGTGGCGAGATGCACGTCGCGGCATCTTCAAATGGCTTGCTGGTGTACGGCGGATTCGGAGAAATGCAACAACTGGGCTGGCTCGATCGCGCAGGAAAGCCGCTTGGGCAGATAGGCGAAGCGGGAGATCCCATCCTGTTTCGAATGGCGCCAGACGAAAGCCGAATTCTCGTGCAGCGCAGGGACGCCGGCACGAGCGACCTTTGGCTGCTCGACACCGAGCACGGCGTCTCTAGCCGCTTTACCTCAGATGGCGCAACCAACACCCAGCCGGTTTAGTCCCCTGACGGGCGGACCGTGTTGTTTGTGCGTTTGGGGATTCCCGAGCTGCTGCGGAAGGCCGCCAGCGACGTCAACGCAGAGGAAGTGGTGCTGAAGCAAGCGTCCAACCTGTACCCCGTGGACTGGTCGCGGGATGGCGGATGGGTGCTCTTTTTGAAACCGATGAGGACGGAAAAAACCGCCTCTGGAAGCTTCCTTTTACGCCGGAGGGCAAGGTGCCGCACGGCGCATCGCCCTCGCTCTACATGCGAACGCCGTTTAATATGAGCGTTACCCGGTTCTCACCCGAGCCGAGTCCGCACTGGATTGCCTATGGATCCGATGAATCCGGGCAAATGGAAATCTACATCGACACTTTCCCGGAGCCTAGTGGGAAAAAGCGTATCTCCACCGCCGGAGGCCGCTATCCGCGTTGGCGGGGCGATGGGCGCGAGCTGTTCTACGAATCGGCTGACCACAAATTGATGGCCGTCAGTCTGAAACTCGGAGCAAACGCAGTCGAATTCTCAGCGCCGCACGACTTGTTCCCGCTCCCCGCAGTGAGTCCCGCCGGCGCGACGTTTGAACCTAGCCGCGATGGCAAGCGCTTCCTTGTGCTGATGACCCACGAAGATAGCGCTCAATCGCTGACGGTCATCGTGAATTGGCCGGCGCTGCTGCGGAAAGGAGCGCAATGAATCGGGGCGACGTTCTGGGACCGTACGAGATTATCGCCCAGATCGGGGTAGGCAGCATGGGCGAGGTGTATCGCGCACGCGATACTCGGCTGGGCCGGGACATCGCGCGATCAATGCGGTCACTCCGCGGTGCCGCGGCGCCCACTCCGCTCCCACCGCACGTGCCGGTTAGGACGAAGCGCCGGTTCAGCGTGGCGGCGCGAAAAGCGATGGAAGGCCGCCCTGGGCGAGCAAGGCACGCTCGATCCCGTTCACTGTCAACATTTTTGATGCGGCCGGCACGCAGCAGGTAGATCACGGGTCACGCGCGTGGCGGCCATGTTTCCGACCAGATGGCGCCAGCCTCGTGACGCTCCGGCATAACCGCGGGAATTCCAAGAACTCCTGGCCGTGACAACGCTCCTGTCGTCCTCGGACTAGGCGCGACGATGAAAAGCCGGTGATTTTCCCCATTCAAGCGGCCTCACGGGTTCGCCACATGCGCGGGCTCACTCCAAACTCGGCGCGGAACATCCGGTTGAAATTAGACACGTCGCCGAAACCGCTCTCGAGCGCAATCTCGACAATCTTGGATGGCTCCATTCTCAACCGTGCGGCAGCGCGCCGAAGACGCATTCGCAAAATGTATTGATGCGGAGTCACGCCCGCGACGCTTCGAAACGTCCGGAGAAAATGATACGGACTCATCCGCGCCTCGCGTGCCAGCCCGACCAGATCGCACGAGCTTTCCTGATCGCTTTCGATTCTACGCAAAACTCGCGAAACTCGCGCGATGGCGCCCGCGGTCACTGCCGGCTCGCGCACAGGCTCGCAATCGACCTGGGCGGTCCGCGCCGCGAGTTCGATGCTCAACTCGTGCCAGGAAATTTCGGTAGCGGCGTCAATCGCCGCTGATGCCCGCGCGATCAACGGAGAGAGTTCGCGAACTGGAGACACGCGCGCCGAGCGGAACACGGGAGGCACCTCCAGTCCGTCGAAAATTTCAGGCGAGTAAGCGAAGGAGACGCAGCGGTCGCCCGTCCCATACTCGTGACCGCACTCGAAACACTCGCCCACGCCGCCGAGCAGCAGCGACCCCGGCGTCATCGTGTGGCGCCCTTTGCGTGAGCGATATTCGAACGTCCCAGCTGTGACCATCGCGATGGTGACGGAGCAATGCTGCTCTTCAAACGCCCGATCGCGCGGACCCAAGCCGCACACGACTTCGGAGACCGACCATCCATCACCACTCGCGACGACACGAGCACGAGGCGGTGCGCCATGCTCTGCCCTCACCGCAATTTTCGCCAAGATTCTCCTCCGCTTCGGCCTTAAAACAATAGCATGACAGCAAAAATCACCGAAAAACAGGCCGTCTCAAACATGTTGATCGAACGTTGGGAGCAGACGAACGCGAAGCTCGCCGCGCTCGCCCAGGAGCTCCCGGAGGCAAAGTACGAAACCGCGCCGGTCACAGGGGTCCGCACAGCGGGTGACGTATTGCGGCACGTCGCCTTCTGGAATCACTACGTCGCCGATATCGCGCGCGGAAATAAAGCCGATGACAGCGCTAATGAATTGCCGAAGAAGACCTACGCGAGCAAATCACAGGTGATCGCGGCACTCAACCGAAGCGCAGCCGAAGCCGCCGCCGCGCTTCGCGAGCATCGCGACGGACTCGACCTCGAAAAAGCCACGCTCGCCGAGAGCTTCATTGAGCACGTTTGCGAACACTATGGCCAACTCGTCGTCTACGCGCGCTGGGCCAGAATTTTACCGCCCGCGTCGAGAGGATAATCCCGCTGCCATCTTTCATCTGAGGGACGATCGACGCAGCCAAGAAGTGCGTCTCGTCGAGCGGTCTGAACCGCCCGAGCCGGCACATCATGGAGCCACTCGCGCTACTTTGTTGTGAGCACCGCCGCCAGATAGCGGAGTTCCGACTCCACCTGCGCGGGATCGGCCACCGTGTCCGCGATTTCCTGGCGGAAGAGGTCGCGATACCGTTTGCGAAGTCTGTGAATCGCAACTTTGAGCGCTCCCTCTGAAGTGTTCATTTCGCGCGCCAGCGCCGCATAGGGTGCGCCGGACTGCCCCAGAAGGAAAACTTTCAATCGTTCGAAATGCTCCGGGCGGCCGTGCTGTACGAATTCGACGCGCAGTTTCTCAACCACTCGATCGAGCACGGAAAGCGCCCAGCGCCGT
>Ga0335081_10015851_pt1 | contig 12195 bp, 9 predicted proteins | sample Lox_Sample_35_FD_206713 | JGI IMG/M metagenome (GOLD analysis project Ga0335081, IMG submission 206713) | Soil microbial communities from Loxahatchee National Wildlife Refuge, Florida, United States - Lox_Sample_3.5 | ecosystem: Environmental > Terrestrial > Soil > Wetlands | place: USA: Florida... | reverse complement strand
CAGCGGGCGACGCGGAAGGCGGGGCCTGCGCGGACGCGCCGGGAAACGCGGAAGCCACAACGGCGGCGCCAACGACGAGTGCGAAACCCGCGACCCATCGAATCATGCCCGGCACTCCCCCCGCGGCTTTGGTTTTCGCCGCCATCCCGTAGAATAGATGCGGTCCGCCGGACAGCAGTTGGGCGGACGGAAGCATCCTAATCGTCGCACAGAATCGCGCGGAGAACATCCATGTCGAGCAGCCGGGCACGAAAGGCAATCGGTGCAATGGTGATGGCCGCAGCGCTGGCGGCCGCGGCGGGAGCGCGCACACAGGATTCTCCGCAGGACCAGGCGCAGGACCAGCAGGCCCCTCCGGAGCAGATCCAGAAACCGCTGAAAGTGCAGGTGGGAGTCGTCAACCTGTTCGTCACCGTGCGCGACAAGCATCACGCCATCGTGAGCGACCTGAAGAAGGAAGATTTCCACGTGTACGAGGACGGGAAGGAACAGAAGATCGAGTTCTTTTCGAAGGAAATGAACCTGCCGCTGACGATGGCCATGCTGCTGGATACGAGCGGGAGCATGGACCGGATGCTGCCGGCGGAAGAGTCGACGGGGGCGGCGTTCCTGGAACGGGTGATGAAGAAGGGCGACCTGACCACGCTGATTTCCTTCGACCAGGACGCGGACCTGCTGGTGGATTTTACCGGGAGCGTGGCGGAGCTGGAGCGGGGGCTGAACCGCGCGCGGATCAACGAGCCGTTTGCACCGGTGACTCCGGGAACGGTGCCGACGCGGGATCCGCGAGGAACGGTCTTCTACGACGCGATTTATCTGGCGGCGCGCGACCGGCTGGCGCAGGAGGTGGGACGGCGCGCCATCGTGGTGCTGACGGACGCGGTGGACGAGGGAAGCCGGGTGCGGCTGGAGGAAGCGATTGAAGCGGCACAGCGCGCCGATGCCGTGGTCCACATCCTGCTGATTTTCGACCCGGGGTATTTCTTCATGCAGGGCTCCGGGGCCGGGGTGGCGCACAAAATCTCGGACGAGACGGGGGGACGGGTGATCGAAGTGAGAGGGGCGAAGCACCTGGAAGAGGCCTTCACGCAACTGGCGGAGGAATTGCGCAGCCAGTACTCGCTGGGCTACTACCCGTCGAACGGGGCGCGCGACGGACGCTACAGGAAGGTCAAGGTGGAGGTGACACGGTCCGACGTGCACGTACTGGCGAGGAAGGGATACTACGCGCCGAAGGACTGACGAGACCCAGAAACCGGAATTCGAAAAACGAGATTCGGCCGGGACGCGCGCGGACAACACGCGAGTGAAGAAGGAAGACCGAGATTGGACTAGCCGGGACTCCCAGGTACCACCCCCCACCCACATGACATAAACAGTCATTCCAAAGAAGTTAGCGATCAGAGAGTTGTAGACATTCCATGCCAACGAGTCAGGCCGGGAGCCGGGAATCGAGCATTCACGGCCGAAAGTCAAGGTTCGAGAGCCGACGACGAGGCGCGAGGCGGACCTGAGGGAGACGTGCGCGTGTGACGGCTCCATCCCCCTACCCCCCCTGTTTTTGTAAGTGCAGAAACTACGAGAGATAGCAGGAATAGAGGGCGAGCGTGTTGAAAACACGGGGGTTGAAGTGCCGTGGAATGTGCAGATGCGGGGCGGTTTTGTAAGTGCAGAAACGAAAAGAGTTACGGAGAGGCGATCAGGAGAATTCTTATAAGTGCACATTCTGCGTGAGTTAGCACGGATTGGTGTGGCGGCGATCATCAACAACGTTCCGCGTGCACTCTATCAGAAATAGAGACTATTGTCAACAAGTAAATAATATGAAAAACGGGAGGAAGGAAGGTTCAAACGCAGGGCGCGGAGAGACGCGGGACGCGGAAACCTGCCCCGGCGCGGCGGGAAGCGCCGACCTCCAAGAGAAACCTACTTGTGGCCGGCGGCCGGGGCTTCATCGTGCATGAGCGATTCGGCGTGAACGGCGATATTGTAACGGTTGCTGGCGACCTCCATCAGGGACTCGAGGAACTGAGGGCGGTCGCGAAGGACGCGGGCGAAGTCGGCCTTTTCGAGCATGTAGAGGTCGCAGTAGGAAGCAGCGCGGACGGTGGCGGTGCGGGCGGAAGACATGAGCAGGCTGATCTCGCCGAAGAAGCTGCCCTCGGGGAGAGTGGCGACGACGCTTCCGGAGTCGTCGAGGACTTCCACCTGGCCGCGGGAAATGATGTAGAGGGCGCGGCCCATTTCGCCTTTGCGAATGACGCAGTCGCCTTCCTTAAAGACGACGGGCTTGAGAGCCATGATGAGGGAGGAGAGGAGGATGGGATCGGCGTTGTGGAAGAGGGGGATCTGCTGAAGTGTTTCGCGGTTGAGGACTTCGACCCACTTGCGTCCGTCGTTTTCAATGAGATCGAAGGCAGCCTTGGGCCCCCAGGCGCCGGCGGGATAGTTGGGGAAATCGACGGGATCGGACTGCCAGAGATCGAGCATGGGCTGGACGATGCGCCAGGCGGTTTCGACGAGGTCGGTGCGGGAGAAGAGTGTGGCGTCGCCATTCATGCAGTTGTAGATGAGGACTTCGTAGCCGGTGCCGCGGGAGGCGGCGAAGGCCTCGCCGTAGTTGAAGCGCATGTCCACTTTCTGAAGGGTCATGGTGGGGCCGGGGGTCTTGGCCTGGAATTGCAACTCGATGCCCTGATCGGGCTGGATATGGAAGATGAGGCGGTTGGGTTCGAGCGATTCGACGCCGGTGCCGCGGAAGAGGACATCGGGAGCGCTCTTCATTTGCACGATGATTTCGGTGCCGCGCTTCCAGAGCCGCTTGCCGGAGCGGAGATAGACGGGGACGCCATGCCAGCGCCAGTTGTCGATGTGGACCTTCATGGCGGCGAAGGTTTCCATCTTGGAATTGGGAGGGACGCTGGGCTCCTGGCGATAGCCGGGAACGGGCTTGCCGTCGAGGCCGGCGCCGGGCCCGTACTGGCCGCGTACAGTGTTGCGGCGGACGGCATCGGCATCGTCCATCATGCGAATTGAACCGAGGAGCTTGGCCTTCTCGTTGCGGACGGATTCGGGGGCGAAGGAGCCGGGTGGCTCCATGCAGAGATAGGCGAGCATCTGGAACATGTGGTTCTGGAGCATGTCGCGGAGTACGCCGGACTTGTCGTAGTAGGCGCCGCGGCCTTCGACGCCGACGGATTCGGCGACGGTGAACTGGATGTGATCGATGAAGTTGCGGTTCCAGAGGGGCTCGAACATGCCGTTGGAGAAGCGGAAGGCGATGATGTTCTGGACGGTTTCTTTTCCGAGGTAATGGTCGATGCGATAGATCTGTTCCTCTTTCCAATAGGTGAGGATTTCGCGGTTGAGTGCGATGGCGGAGTTGAGGTCAGTGCCGAAGGGCTTCTCGACGATGATGCGCTTCCAACCCGTGGCGGTGTCGTTGAGGCCGGCCTTCTCGAGCTTGTCGGAGATGAGGCCGAAGACGGAAGGGGGAGTGGCCATATAGAAGAGCACGTTTCCGCCGGAGGAGTATTGGCTCTGCAGCTTGCCGAGGAGCTGGCGGAGGCGGGAAAAGGCGGAGTCGTCGTCGAAGCGGCCGGGGGTGTAGTAGAGGCGCGAGCAGAGCCAGTCCCAGGGCTCCTGTTCGAACTGGGCGCGGGTGGAGAACTGCTTGATGTCGGCGGACATCTTGTCGCGGAAGGCCTCGGTGGTGAGGGAATCCATGGCCATGCCGATGATGGCGAATTTATCGGGGAGCAAGCCGTCGCAGACCAGATTATAGAAGGCGGGCATGAGCAGACGCTTGGTGAGATCGCCGGAAGCGCCGAAGATGACGAGGATGCAGGGCTCGGCGACGGCAGGGCGGCCTGCCGTGGATCGATTGGGCGTTTGAAAGTGACGAGGTTCGCTCACCGGTTCACTCCTGAGGCTCACAAGATTGGGGAACTGCACCCGTGAGCCTAGCATGAAGGGGCCATGGGGGAGAACGAAAACTCGGACGGGAAAAGAATGAAGGGAAAATGCAAGCTGCCGGGGGGAGAGAAGGGCTATTCGTTGTGGCCGGAGGAGGGAGCGGCGGGGGAATCCGGGGGCGTGGCGTAGTAGCCCTTTCGCGTGCGGACGACGAGACCCTTGCGGCCCACATCCACGGTGATTTTGCGGAACCTGCCGTCTGCGGGGGCGGCGGGAGGAATGTAGGCGAGGGAATACTGGTTGCGGAGCTCCTCGCCGATGTCCTGGAAGGACTGGCCGAGGTCGTCAACGCTGTAGGGAAAAAAGGCGCGGCCGCCGGTTTGGGAAGCGAATTCGACGAGAACCTTGTCGGGCTCCTCCATCAGATATTTGCGGTCGACGCGTTTGTGGGGATCGGAAAGGTCCGCGGCGGAAACCCACTGGGTGCTGCTGCTGATGCAATAGATGGAAGCGCCGGCGCGCTCGGCGGCCTCGATGGCGGCGCCGCGGGAGGCATTGGAGAGATTGTCGTCGCCATCGGAGATGACCACGATGATGCGGCGGACGGCGGAATGGTCGGCGGGCTGAGGCGCATCGGCGAGCATGCCGGAGGCGCGGATGATGGCGTCGTAGAGAGCGGTGCCGCCGCCGGCGCGCTGGCGCTGGACAGCTTCGGTGAGCACTCCGGCGTCCTCGGTGTAGTTCTGAATGACGGAAGGCTCATTGTCGAAAATCATGAGGAAGGCCTGATCCTTGCCGCGGCGAAGGGTGTTGTGGAGGAAGTCGATGGCGGCGTCCTTTTCGAATTCGAGGCGCTCGCGGATGCTGTTGGAGGTGTCGAGGAGGAGGCCGATGCGGAGGGGGAGGTCGGTTTCGCGGGAGAAGAACTGGATTTTCTGCTCCTTGCCATCTTCGAAGACGTGAAACTCGGATCTGTCGAGGTCGGTGACAAGCTTTTCGCGGCGAGTGACCACGGTGGCGATGATGTTGACCAGGTTGGCCTGAACGCGAAGGGGCGGCGGGTTGACGCCCTGGGCGGGTTTCTGCGGAGCGGGTTCGGGAGGCGGGGGAGACTGCGGCGCGGCGAGGGCGGCGGCCGCCAGAACGAAAGCGGCGGAAAAAATGCTCCAACGGATCAGGGAGCGGGCCATTGAGTCCTTGGAAGGCGCACAGCCATGAGGGGTTGTGCCACCGGGAAAAATTATAGGTACGGGGCGAGAGCAGAGTCAATTCGGAGGGAGGGCAGGCCGGCGGCCTCTCGGACGGAATCGAGAAAGCGGCGCAATTCCGGGGGCAGCGGGGCGCGCAGCTCGAGCGGGCGGCCGGTGCCGGGATGGATGAAGGCGAGACGCGCGGCGTGAAGAAAATTGCGGCCGAGGGGAGGGAGCGTGCGGCCGGCGACGACGGGAGATTGGGGAGCGCCGTAGAGAGAGTCGCCGACGACGGGATGGCCGAGCGCGGAAAAATGAACGCGGATCTGATGGGTGCGGCCGGTGTGGAGACGGGCCTCGACGAGAGTGAAGGGGCCGAGCGAGGCGAGCGAGCGCCAATCGGTGTGCGAAGCGCGGCCCTCGGCCGGGCGGCGGGTGGTCATGCGCGTGCGGCGGCGGAGGTCGCGGGCGACGGCGAGGCGGATGGAGCCGGAGGTTTCCTTGATAGCGCCGTGGAGGAGGGCAAGATAGGTTTTTTCCACGGTGCGCGCGGCGAATTGGGCGGCGAGGGAGCGATGAGCGGCGTCGGTGCGCGCGACGACGATGGCGCCGGAAGTGTCCTTGTCCAGGCGGTGGACGATGCCGGGGCGGTCCGCGCCGGCGGCGCGGGAGAGCGAGCCGTAACGATGGAGGAGCGCGCCGGCAAGAGTGGGCGCGCCGGGGGGAGTGCCCGCGCCGGGATGAGCCAGCATTCCGGCGGGTTTATTGACGACGACGAGGTCCGCATCTTCATAGAGAATTTCGAGAGGAACAGCGACGGGCGAGGCGCGAAGCGGCTCGCGAGGGGCGAGGCGGAGTTCAATGACTTCTCCAGTGGCGAGGCGATGGGAGGGGCGGGCGGGCCGGCCGGAGACGTGGACGAGTCCCTGGCGGATGAGCGCGGCGAGACGGGAACGGCTGAGATCGGGATACTGGGCGGCGAGAAAACGGTCGAGGCGCTGGCCGGAGGAAGAGGGAGAAACGAGGAGTGTGACGTGATCGGACATTGGTATGCGGATTCTAGAGGAGATGGAGGAGGTAGAGGAAGTAGAGGAAGTGCGGCCAGCAGCCTAGGCGGTGGCGGGGCCTGGGCTGGAGGGAGCGGGGCGGGCCACGCGGAAGCGGGGACGGAACCAGAGCCACAGGCCGACCAGCATCAGGCCGACGCTAACCACCTGCATGAGGGAAAAATCGCCTCCGGCGAGCATGGTGCGGCCGGGATCGCCGCGGAAAAATTCGACGGTGCCGCGGGTGAGGCCGTAGAGAAAAGCGTAGGCGCCGAGCACCTGTCCGGCGGGCCGCTTGCCGACGCCGAGCGAGAGCAGAATGGCGACGTTGATGAATTCGGCGAGGGCCTCGTAGAGCTCGGTAGGATGCAGGCGAATGCCGAGTGGGGTGCCGACGAGATCGTGGGCGTACTGGCTGCTGAAGATGATACCCCAGGGCATGGTGGTGGGTTTTCCGTAGCAGCAGCCGGCGGCGAAGCAGCCGAGACGTCCGATGCCGTGGCCGAGGGCGAGGGGAGCGGCGTAGACGTCGCCGAGCTTGGCGTAAGAAAGTTTGGCGCGCCAGGAATAAGCCACGAGAATCACGACGGCAGTGAGCAGGCCGCCGTACCAGACGCCTCCGGCCTGGAGCGTGCTCCAACTGAAGATGTCGCGGGGATTCTGCCGGTAGTAATCCCAGTCGGCGAAGATGAGCCAGACCTTGGCGCCGGCGAGGGCGGCGAGGACCATGTAGACGCCGAGATTCCAGACGCGGTCGGGGTCGAGGCCGGCGGCGGGAGCGCGGCGCTGGGCGAGCCAGAGGGCCAGGAGAATGCCGAAGGCGAGGAGCGTGCCGTAGGAGTGGATGGTGAAGGGACCGAGGTGAAAGAGGACGGGATGCATGGTCAGGCGCGCTCCGTCTCCGGGTGTCGGGCGAGGAGCAGCTCGAGAAGAACGAGCGCGGCGCCGACAACGATGGCGGAATCGGCAATGTTGAACGCGGGCCACTCGAAGCGGTGATAGTAAAAGAGCAGAAAGTCCACGACGCCACCGTCCAGGAGCCGGTCGAAGAGGTTGCCGGCGGCTCCTCCCAAGATTAGAGCGATGCCGGCCCGGGAGCGTTGCCCGCCGGCGCGGCCGGCAATGAGCAGCCAGGCCATGGCCACGGCAGCCACGACGGAAAGGCCGACCAGGGCCATGCGCATCCAGGGAATGCTGGTGTCTGCGAGCAGGCCGAAGGCGATGCCGGGATTGCGGGTGTGCACGAGGTCGAAGAAGCCGGGGATGACGGAGCGGCGCCAGCCGGAAACGGTGAGGCGCTCGATGAGCGTCTTGGTGAGCCGGTCTGTGACGAGCACGGCCAGCGAGAGAATGGCCCAGGGAACGGGCGACCGGTTCATGCCTTTGGCGTTCGTACGATCTCCTCGAGGGCGGCGACGCAGCGCTCGCACACGCTGGGCCACTCCTGATTTTCGCCCACACGCTCGGAATAATTCCAGCAGCGTTCGCATTTTGAGCCGCGGGCGCGCTGGACTTCGACGTGCAAGCCTCCAGCCGCGCCACCGTCCCCGGACGGGGAGGGGGCGGCCAGCTCTACCTGAGAAACGATGAAGAGCGCGGGAAGTTCCCGCAGATAATCGCGGAGGAGGGCGGCGAGAGGCTCCGGGGCGCGGAGCAGGAGGCGAGCTTCGAGCGAGGCGTTGATTTCCTTGGAGTTGCGTTTGGCTTCGAGGGCTTTGAGGACGGAATCGCGGACGGCCAGGAGCTGTTCCCAGTTGGCGGCGCACGCGGGGGGCAAACCGGTGGCCAGATCTTCCGGGCGGGGAAAGCGGGTCATGTGGACGCTGGGGGGATCTGCGGGGCGGCGGGGCATGAATTTCCAGACCTCTTCGGCAGTAAAGACGCACGCGGGGGCCAGGAGGCTAGCCAGGGCGCGGGCGATTTTGTCGACGGCGGTCTGGGCGGAGCGGCGGGCGGGATGGCGTGGCGCGAAGGTATAAAGGCGGTCCTTGAGCACGTCGAAGTAGAAGGCGCTGAGGTCCACGGCGCAGAAATCGTGGACGGCGTGGAAGACGCGGTGGAATTCATAGGATTGGTACCAGCCGAGGCACTGAGAGGCGAGAGCGGCGGTGCGCTCGAGCATCCAGCGGTCCATCTCCTGCATTCCGGCAGGAGGGAGAGCGTCGCGCGCGGGATCGAAGCCGGCCAGATTGCCGAGGGCGAAGCGGAAGGTGTTGCGGATTTTGCGATAGGCGTCGGAGAGCTGCACCATGACGCGCTCGGACATGCGCACGTCTGCGGTGTAATCCTGCGAAGCGACCCAGAGGCGGAGGAGGTCGGCGCCGTATTTTTCGCAGATTTCGCTGGGTAGGACGACATTGCCCAGGGATTTCGACATGGGACGGCCGTGCTCGTCGAGGGTCCAGGCGTGAGTGAGCACCTCGCGGTAGGGAGCGCCGTCGCGCGCGGCCATGCCCAGCAGCAGCGAGCTGTGGAACCAGCCGCGATACTGGTCGGGGCCTTCCAGGTACATGTCGGCGGGCCAGCGGGCGTCGCCGCCGGTGAGCACGGCGAAATGGCTGGAGCCGGAATCGAACCAGACGTCGAGGATGTCGGATTCCTTGCGCCAGGAGGCAGCGCCGCAGGAGCACGCGGTGCCGGGAGGGAGCAGCTCCTCGGGCGGATGGGCGTACCAGGCGTCCGCGCCTTCTTTTTCGAAGAATGGAATCACGTGGCGCAATTTGGAAACGTCCTCGAGACGCCGGCCGCAGGCGTCGCAATAGAAGATGACGATGGGAACGCCCCAGAAGCGCTGGCGTGAGATGCACCAGTCGGGGCGGTCAGCCACCATGCCGCCCATGCGCTGCTCGCCCCAGGAGGGCATCCACTTGACCTTGTGGATTTCCTCGAGGGTGCGGCTGCGGAGGTCATTCTTTTCGATGCCGATGAACCATTGTTCGGTGGCGCGGTAGATCACGGGGCGATGGCAGCGCCAGCAGTGAGGATAGCTGTGAGTCAACTTCTGTTCGCCGAGCAGAGCGCCGCGGTCGCGCAGGATGGCGATGACGGCTGGGTTGGCTTCGAAAACGGTTTTGCCTTTGTATTCGGGCAGGCCTTCCAGGTAGCGGCCGTCGTCGTCGAGCGGGGCGTGGGTCTCGAGGCCGTACTTCTGGCCTGTGTAGAAGTCTTCGGCGCCATGGCCGGGAGCGGTGTGGACGATGCCGCTGCCCTGATCGGTGGTGACGTAGTCGGCGAGTACGGCGGGAACTTCGAAGTTCAGAAAGGGATGGCGGAATTTCAGGCCTTCGAGCTCGCGGCCCTTCCAGCGGCCACGTTCGGCGCCGATGGCGAGGCCGGTGCCGGCGGCCACCTTCTCCTTCATTTCCGCGGCCATCAGCAGGCGGCCTGCCGCCGTCTCGTACACGGCATAGATGAAATCGGGATGGAAGGCGAGGGCGCGATTGTGAGGGAGCGTCCAGGGAGTGGTGGTCCAGATCACGGCGGCCACATCAGCGCCAGGCAGGTTGAACGCGGCTCCGCCGGCGGCCATCTGGAATTTGACCCAGATGGACGGGCTGGTGTGATCCTCGTATTCGACTTCGGCTTCGGCGAGCGCGGTGCGGTCGTAGATGCACCAATAGACGGGCTTGCGGCCGCGATAGACGTAGCCGCGATCGAGGACGGTGAGAAAGGTATCGGCGATGACGGCCTCGTAATGAGGATCCATGGTGAGATAGGGCCGGTCCCACTGGGCGAATATTCCGAGGCGCTTGAACTGCACGCGATGCGCGTCCACATATTTGGAGGCGTAGGCGCGGCACTGCTTGCGGAAGGCCACGGGATCGGCGGAGCCGCGGCCGCCCATTTCCTTTTCCACCTGGGTTTCGATGGGCAGGCCGTGGCAATCCCAGCCGGGGATGAAGGCGGCGCGAAAACCGGCGAGGGATTTGGAGCGCACGACCATGTCTTTGAGAATCTTGTTGAGGGCGGTGCCCAGATGGATGTGGCCGGTGGGATAAGGCGGGCCATCGTGGAAGACGTAAACGGGCGCGCCGGCGCGGTTTTCCAGCACCTGGCGATAGATATCGGCGGAATCCCACTCGGCCAGCTGGCGGGGTTCGGATTGGGGCAGATTGGCCTTCATGGGAAAATCGGTGCGCGGCAGATTGAGGGTGTCCTTGATTTTGAGGGTGGGAGGCATGGGGTCGGACTCAGCAGAGAAGTGTGCGGCGGCGGCTACACAACCGGAAACGCAAACTCACGCTGAAACCTCGTATGTTACAATGATTTCCGGCAGGAGTCAGCCGCAGCGGCCCTGCAGGCAGGCCGGACATCCTTTTCCGTGCTGCCGAATCTAATGTAGAAAGCGCCCGCGGTCAGGGTGCGCGAAGGAGAGGCGCGTTCCGAAAGAGCGCCGCGGGCCGGCGGCGAGAACGCAGCCATCCACCCGGCAAAGCCGATGTCGAGTGATCTGAACCTGTTGGGACAAAAGTCGCAGCCAAAGCCGGAGGGCAGGCCGGCGGGGCGGACTCCCAGACTTCTCTCCAGCCAGGAACGCTGGGGCACTTCCTTCATTTCCAACCTGTGGGAATTCCTGACGGAGAGGCCCGTGCGGCTGCCCTCGGGTAGGGGCAGACTGCCGTTCACGCCGGAAGCCGCGAAGGAAAGCCTGCTGGAAACCTTCAAGATTGCGATGAGCGCGGAACCGCGGCTGACGCGGGAGGCGGACAACACGGGTCTGCTGCTGCGGCGGGCGTCGGGGTGGGCGCAGTTCAAACAAAACGTGCGGGACCTAGTTTCGCCGCCAAAACTACCGCCGCTGAAGGTGACCAGCGCGCCGGGGCCGCCCCCGAAAGACATCTGGTCGAGGGACGAGAACGCGTCGAAGGCGCAATGGCTCTCCGCGCTGGTGCACGGGCTGGTGGTGGTGGTGCTGGCGGTGCCGCTGGTGTATCAGGCGGCCACGACGACTACCGAAGCGAAGACCAAAGTGGTGTCCGTGGACATGGGCGACCTTTCGCCATACATCCCGAAACTTCCGAGCGGGAAGGACAAGTCGGGGGGAGGCGGGGGTGGAGGCGAGCGCAATCCCATCCAGGCAAGCAGAGGCCACCTGCCGAGATTTTCGCTGAACCCACAACTGGCTCCTCCCACCGTGGTGATTCAGAACCCGAACCCGAAGCTGCCGGTGGAACCGACGGTGGTGGTGCCGCCGGACATCCGCGTGCCGCAGCCCAATCTGCCGAACATGGGCGACCCGCTGGCGGCGATGGTGACGCAATCCTCCGGGCCTGGAACGGGGGGCGGGATTGGCACGGGCACCGGCGGGGGAGTGGGGAGCGGCTCCGGCGGCGGCGTGGGACCAGGAACAGGGGGCGGGATCGGCGGCGGGTATTTTCATCCCGGCCAGAACGGGATCGGCGATCCGGTGTGCATCTATTGTCCGAACCCGCCGTTCACGGAAGAGGCGCGAAAGGCGCGGCTGCAGGGCAGCGTGATTCTGCAACTGGTGATCCGGCCGGATGGAACGCCGAGCGAAGTGCAGGTGATCCACGGGCTGGGGCTGGGACTGGACGAAAACGCGCTGCGAACGGTGCGGACGTGGCGGTTCAAGCCAGTGATCGGGCCGGGCAACAAGCCCGTGGCGGTGCAATTCTCGGTGGAAGTCGTCTTTCGATTGCTGTAGGCACAGCCTGCCGAAATGGGCTGGACCCCCGCTGTTCCCTTCCCTTCTTCCAGCGTAAACCCCGTCGCCTGCCGTGCAGGCGCGTGGAAGTCCGAATCCGGGCGTGCGGCGCATGGCGCTTCAGGAAACATGGGCCGCGGACGACTGCGTCTTGGGGCGCGTTTTCTGTTACGATGCGCGCGATGGGGAACGCCGTCCGACGCGCCGCCGCCTTCTGGTTTGCCGCCCTGCTGATCGCCATTGCTGCCGCCACCGCCCAGGCACCGCCGGAACGCGGGCGGCTGGAATTTTCCGCGCGGGTGACGCCGGCGTCGGGCCGGCCGGAGCCGGCGCGCGAGCTGACCATCTTCCTGCTGAACCGGAGCTTCGCGGATATTGA
>Ga0335081_10015850_pt1 | contig 12196 bp, 21 predicted proteins | sample Lox_Sample_35_FD_206713 | JGI IMG/M metagenome (GOLD analysis project Ga0335081, IMG submission 206713) | Soil microbial communities from Loxahatchee National Wildlife Refuge, Florida, United States - Lox_Sample_3.5 | ecosystem: Environmental > Terrestrial > Soil > Wetlands | place: USA... | reverse complement strand
GGCGCGTGTCGCCCCGCACCCGCACCCGCCACCCCCCCCCCCCCCCCCCCCCCCCCCCCCCCCCGGCGTCGGGGGGGGGGGAGAGTACCTGGCCCAAACGAAATATTGGGACATCCGATGTTTGTATTTGTGAGGAGGACGTTTGCCTTGACGTTGGCCATATAGATGTAATTAATGGCCTTTTCGGCGAGGAAGATGCGGAACTTGGCCGACGTGACTTCTTCCATGGGGAACGTTCCTTGTGCCATTCCCAATGCTTTGAGTTTTCCATCCCATTTCTCGTCATCTACCAGTCAGATGGTGTAGTTGAAGGGACATACAAGTCTCATTAAAGTATTCGAGGATTTCCCAACAGGAACCCCAGTGGGCAAAAACGTATATCTCCCGTGCTGGACTCAGAGGGACGACATTGTCCATGACGTAGTGAATGTGCGGAGCCGACTCACCGTTTTCTACTCGTTAACGTCGTCATAAAATGCCTTGTTACCAGGGACCCTGGTGAACTTTCGCTTACTGTAGCGGCCTTCCGCAAATGACGAACAATTAGACGGAGGTCGAGTGAGAATGTTACCAGATGAGTTTTGCGAACGGGATCCCACCAATTCTGTTTCGGATTGAGAGCAACGACAGCATATCCTCTGTCCAAAAGGCCTTTTGCAGCATCCTCTAACGAACCAGCCTACCATTATTAAACATCTGAGAGCGGACAAACATGAAGGGTCTCCTCATCTATTACGCGACACGCCCACACCCCCAGTTCATCAGCAAACGGGACCTACAAGTCAATCATTCCTTCAAACAATCTCACCAAAACAGCCAATTTTCCCCTATTCGTTTCAAAGTCCTCGCTCACCAACACTACTGTGTGAGGTTCATCAGCTGGCGTTCCAAGGGGAACAGTCAATTTGCGAAACCCCAACTTTTCAAGTCTTTCTACCGCAATATTCGACAAGACACCTATCCTGTAAACTTGGATGTCAAGGGACAGGCGGGATGGGGACGTCTGAAAGCAGAGAGACGACGGTCATTGTATTCTCTTGAACTGGTGAGCTTGTAAACCATCTTGTCCTCAGGGCGGACAATGAGTCGGACTTGGTCGGTTTCAGAGATGAAGAGGCCGTAGCCATCAAGGGTTGTAGGCCACTCTTCAATCTCTTTGAGGCGCGGCCGTGGCTTCTTGCGGAACATTTTCGTGATGTGATGATAGTGTGGAAGGGGTGATGTGGAGAGAGGATTTGAAAACTGCCCCCAAATTTTTCGTTGCCACGCCCCAAGGAGAGGCCGTGTCTTGACTTCTTCAGCGCTTGGGCCCTGTCGATCACGAACCCCGTTTGGCGGTTTATTAACGATGACAGCCCCATCGGTCGAGAGGGCGTCATTGTCCCACAACCCTCTTATCAGTGAAGACTGAAACTGACGATTCGCTCGACGAAAGATATGGTTTTGAGAGCATAAGTAGTTAGAGATAAGCCAGTTATATATCTTGAAAGCAAAAAGCGCGTTAACCAATACTAAATTAATAATTTATTGTCAATTAAGGAAATCGACCCAAATCGTGGCGTATTTACATAAGCTCTGCGACCCCCAATCTCAATTCTTCCAAAACCTCCAGGTCTGCCCTCAGAATAGTCTATAGCCATTCTCCCCATGTAGTCTGTTTGAGAGCTGCGCTCGACCAGTGGTGGCCAATAAACTGCCTTTAATGCATGCAGGCAACAGAAAGTCCCCGTCACTACATTTGTCACGACCCTGATTCGTGGTAAGATCCCATCGCTGGATAACATTAGGGTGCCGGAGAACAAGTTCTTTATGTACCTGCATAACCCCAACATTGGTAGACCACAAGGAAGCGTTTCTAACTGGCATTGCAGGCGGAGCCGTTCCGCCCCCTTCTTTGCTCAAGTAACGCTGCCATATCGTCGAGATACGTCAGTGGCCGTCCCGTTAACGTCGAGATTTTGTAACATTATTATTTCGGAGGAAAATCTGCGACCAGGGATCGGGGAACATTTCGCCGGAAAACGTAAGTGTGCCAACTTTACAATGTGTTGGCACTCCCTCCTTTGTGATGTTAAAGAGTCTCATCAACCTTATCCTCTATTGGTTTGGTGCCGGGAAAATCGGTCAAGCGTTCACCCAGCGCGGCGGCATGGTTCATCTGATACAAGTCCTCGGCCTGGACAAGTTAGTTCCACGAGCAAATCCCGACGGCGACTACTTTGAGATGGAAACAAAGGGGTGTGCATTCTGGGCGTGCTAGCCTATCGATTCCTTTAATGCATCGAAAACGAGTGAATCTGATCCGCTTCTTTGGGACAATTACCGCACCGTTGCCAGGGTCGGAAAGCGAATAAGCCGCGAAGGAGAAGATGAGCGGACCGATACTGCTGATAAATGTTCCAACGGCTGATAACGTAATCGCGGGATTGATGAAGGCGGCGAAGTCTTGGTATAAAATAACTTCAGTTGCTTCTGACCCAAGGGTGGACGTTTGGCACAAATTGGGGAGGCAGCGTCAACGACAGTGCCGTTTGCATTCACGAACTTCAAGCTTTTCATTGTCGAGCTCTCGCATGGTTATACACTATGATATTCGAAAATACCACTTTCCACGTTCAATCGTATCGATCGGCCCCATCTTTCGTCGCCATTCATGCCCTCTACCACGCAAGTTTCGATCTCTTGTATTACTCTCTCGTGTTTTCGATATCTGCAAACACTCAATCCGGGTCACCCTCGTCAATTTCTATGCTTACTTTGTCGGCTGTGGAGCATGAGAATTCAGTCGCCTCGACAATATATGATCTTTCTGTTATAGACTGGCATACCACTCGAACACCTGCATTTCTGAGCTTTGCCCATATGTTGCTATTACCACTCGACTCTCCTATCTCTGGTCTCAAATCAGCTGAACTCGTGGCTTCGGTGAAATCTAATATCGTTACCAACTCGAAATTAATGAGAATGCTGGGTCCGTATTGGGCTGTGGCGGAACAGGTTGTATCTGCCTACCGAGATCTATCTTGTTAATCCAAAGTCAATCGATACACTCCTACTATACACTGTGTTTCCGGCGGATCGCTCCGAGGGTGTATATAACAAGGCCAATATGGCCATTCGTCAAAATCCAATGCCCTTTCTCTTTCCACCTTAGTTATGGTCTCGTGAAGTGGAACCTTGACTCTCCTCATACGCAGGCAGAACCAACCACCACGAATTTCTTCCACTGCGATGCCTCGAACCCGAGCACCCCTTCCAATTCTGGTGCAGAACCTCTCAGATCCATTGGAGGATCTGTTCTCGAACACGGCGCCCGCTTCAACAGGACAATTCCTGGACGTCTCGGCCAACCGCTATCTCCTGACTCCTTCACAAAGAGCCATAGCAAGAATACAGTCTACTGCCGGATTTCATGCAGAATTTTTGGGATCATCAATCCCAGACGCATCATCTGAGAAGAAACCGATGTATAGGAATTTATTCTTTTCTCATCAACGAATGAATCGAATATTTGGCGGTCCGGCAGGAAGGATCTTGCCGGTAAGTTGTCCGAATCCCAATTTGATTCCTCCGGCATCAACCCCATCGTTCAAAAATTACCTCATCGTAATCTTCGGACTAACCCTTTTCAAAGGAGATATTTGTCAGTTGTAAAATGTTCGATCTTTTCATCTTCTAGGCTTCGCTCCGTGCTCCAACGAAAGAGGGGGAGATATTCGGATGAAGTCCGGGCGACGGGATCCGGATTCGGATGTGGGACCTGGTCGGGGCCGATCAATTCCCCCGTCCCCCTTCCTCCCGGTTCGGTATCCCTCTCCAACCCTGCGTAGACATATTCGAAAATGCCGATTGATCCTAAGAAGATCCCATTCAAATTAGGTTTGCACGAAGTTGCGCACAATACGTATGCGTATCTTCAACCGGACGGCGGATGGGGTTTGAGCAATGCCGGGTTGATTGTGGGCGATGGACGGTCATTTTTAGTGGATACTTTGTTTGATGTCGACCATACTCAAGTCATGCTTGACAAGCTTGCCCAAATCACCGAAAAAGCCCCTATTGTCGGTTGTCTAAATACCCATGAAAATGGTAACCTAGCCTTCTTTTTATAACAGAGCCCAATAATGTATTTAGGTGACCATTGTTGGGGCAATCAGCTTCTCTCAAAGGATACCAAGATATATGCCAACAAACACTGTTGTGATGGACTGACTTGCGTACCTTTGGACTGGATGAAGGCACTTCCCACTTTGCCCGCTTCAGCGTTCAATTCGCCCTACTGCGAGAAATGGATCAAGGAGACGTTTTGGTCAGCATTCGACCATTCCAAGACGCAATTGCGGAAGCCTGACATCTCATTGGAAAATTCCACCACTATGGAAATTGGGGGACGAAAGATTGATTTGTTGTACATGGGACCTGCGCACACAGATGGCGACATGGTAGCTTACGTTCCTGACTCGAAAGTTCTTTATGCCGGCGACCTGCTCTTCTTCAAGGGTAATTCGATCACTGGGCACCGGAGCTAACTGAGGTCAGGCTTCCCTATTGCCTGGGCAGGTCCATTCTCCAACTGGATTTCCATCTGCGATGTATTCCTCTCCATGGACGTCGAGATATTCATCCCCGGTCACGGCCCGATTGGCACCAAAGAAGACGTGAAGGACATGAAGGACATCCTCTCCTTTATCGTCAACGTGGCGGACAAGGCGTATGCAACTGGCGAACGAGATCCCGTTGCATTGGCATATCGAACCAAGATCCCCGAGAAATGGACCACGTATGGTGAACAGGAGCGGTTGGTGATGAATTTCTGCTCTTATTGGAAGGAGATTGATTCGAGTTATCAGATGCCCCAGGTTTTTGAGTTGCTGAATTTGGCCGGTGTATATCATGAGTTCCTCTCCAAACGAAGTTCGCAATAGATACAAATAAAGATATATGGTTGATGGTGGGAAGATAGGGTGTATAGTCTTGAATCGAATTGATATATTTATCTAAAATTAGGCATGTTTGAATAATTTTGCTCGTCCATCGTCGAGGTAGTACAACATTTCCCATTCTCCTGATTCCACGGTATCTCGATTTGCGCTCATAAAATCGTACCATGCACCGCCTCTTGTTACTCTCATGACCCCTGTTACGTCCTTTGCCATTCCTGTTTGAAGCGGTCGTAAACTGATTACGGAATACGCGCGGTGTATTAACAAAGTGACGAGAACCGATTGATTCTGGGTTAGCGCCGTCGGAGGTGTTGACTGGAGAAGCGCGTGGTCGGCAGATATTGCGACATATATTCTCGATGTTACCTGAAATATCAGGCTATTGATGTGTGTGTTCAGTTTACCTCAGAAAGATTTGACAAAAGTGCTAAAAGTTCGTTCGCTGTGAGATTATCTCCGCTAGCAGCAAGGAGGAAATCGAGACCGTCAATGAAGAGGGCAGGTTTCTCTGTCTTGACGTCTGCAAGCGCTTTCAAGATCACTTCTACCAGTTTGACTCCCCACGGTGATGACATTGACAGGAACGTGCTGTTGTATGGCGAAGCATTTGTGAAAAGTCGAGAGAATCCATCGATGAATTTGTAACGGCCTTGTTCCTGGGCTTGGGCAGTATTTATTCCCTACGACGGTTAATACGAACCAAAAATACATCCTACAAGTTTATTCATTTGGAGGGACTGCCGAACAAAGTCGTAGTGAAAGCTTAGAAAAACCGCTCCATGATTGGCGTTTGCCTTCAGAGTCTCCTTGAGAAAATGATTGAGGACGAAGGTTGCTGGAGTAGAGAGCGTCGACGTTAGCAGAACCAGCGCACACTCTGGCGGCAGTGAGGCGGTGACGGGGGACGCGGTCCCCGTAGGAGGGTACACCAGCCTGTCCGTCAAACTGTGCGTTACCATGCTCCGATTCATGCGATTGTGGGCTCCTCATTATGATCTGCATATTGCCAAAAAATATGTAAATTTACAAATAAAGTGGAAGCCCGATCCCGAACGGCGGGTCGAAGCGCTTCGGAACAAGCGAACGTTGGGGTCAGACCATCTTTTAGCGACAGATGATCCTGGACGGGGAAATTGTAACTTTATCAAACGGACCTGTGTCTAGCATACCCAATCATGACGTGGACATTGCATTACATATTTACGTGACTCTTACCTCCAAAATAATTGAACATTGCAGACACGAGATAATCTTAAAAATCAAAGAAAAAAAAAAAAATTGTCAATCCAACCCACCGCCTGACCATCGCCACAAGACTTTTCGAAGACCCCCTGCGTCTGCCGTCTGCGTGGCTATTCCGACCGGTGACCCTTCGATTCGCGTCTCCGTTTTCTGTGTTGTTCCGCAATGATTGCTCAGCGTGGCGAACTTCCAGCTCATCCGGAGGGAATCCATTCCTTGCTAGACACGGACCTCTACAAATTGACAATGCAAGCCGCTCTCCTCCAGCACTTTCCCAACGTTGGTCAGAATCATTCGAAGTCGACTCTGCTGATTCCTCAGATGCGTCTTACATCTTTATCAACAGGACAAAGTCTATGAAATTGACGTACAAAGCATACCAATGGTTACAAATGCAGATTGCTAGTACGTCCAAATCACCCTCACTCGCTATTTAGCTAAACTTCCCTTACGGACAGCCTTGGCAAATTTAAAAGTCACGGAGGAAGAATTAGCCTGGCTGCGAAAGAATTGCACCTACCTCCCCGATCCCTACTTCAAATACCTCAAAAACTTTAGATTGTACCCGGATAAACAAGTCAAACTGGAATGGCATGATGATACACAAGACATCTCAATCATCATGACAGGCCGCTGGATTGAGACGATTCCCTATGAAATCCCGATCCTTGCCCTCGTCAGTGAAGCCTATTTCCGCTTCGTCGATACAGATTGGGACTACGTGGGTCAGTATGGTATACACGCTAAATTGAGAAGGATTAATTGGAGAACGGGCATTTATCAAGGCAGAACGTCTGATACGGGGTGGATGTGCGTTTTCCGATTTTGGGTCGAGGAGACGACGGGATTATCATACCCATGATCTCGTGATTCAGGGTTTGCTTGCTGCCTCGAAACAGCTTGCCGGACCCGGGAAACTACTGGGGACATCGAACGTTCATTTTGCTATGAAGTACAATTTAACACCAATCGGGACAGTAGCGCATGAAGTATATAACATCTCGTTGACTTGACTTATATTAGTGGTTTATGGGGATCGGTGCCATCACGCATGATTATGTCCATGCAAACTCTCACGCCCTCACCCTCTGGCGAGAAACATATGCCAACTCGCTCGGTAGTCAACCTCGGTTCCTGTCATATTAATGTTGCAGGCATTGCGCTAACGGATACGTTTGCAACAGAGACATTTCTCAAGGACTTTACATCCGATCTCGCAACGAAATGTTCTGGTGTAAGACAAGATTCCGGGGATCCGATCGCCTTTGTCCCTCGTATCGTTCGACACTACAAAGAGAATGGCGTGAATCCAGCGGACAAGACCATCGTCTTCAGCGATAGTCTCGATGTAGACCGATGCCTTGAATTAAAAGCTTGGGCTGATAAACATGGAATACGGTCAAGTTTTGGCGTCGGCACCTTCTTAACCAGTAACCCCCCCAACAAAAGCCAAACCATTTTCAGCGATATATAGAGACTAATGACAGACGACTTTTTAAAGAAACGATCGGTAGAAAAGTCAAAGCCCATGAACATCGTGATCAAAATTCGATCGGCAGATGGTCAACCCTGTGTGAAGATCTCCGATGATCTCGCCAAGAACACCGGTTTAGAGGATCAAGTACGCCTGGTCAAAGAACAATTAGGATTACTTCCACGGGATAGAAACTGTATTGATTTCGGCCACATGTTTCCTGGGCAAAAGGAAGGGGGAAAAAGTGGGAAGGAGTGAGTGACAACATGATCGACAGTCGAGATCGAAGCGGTGATATATATGGTCAGATGGGAAAGTTGTTTTGCAGCTCAGATTTTGGTTGAGAGAATAATCACGAACCAGATATTTTGCCTGAGGCTTAGCCCCCAATTCTCGAACTTTGAGGTGACCATGGACTCGACGACTTTGTACGGCTATGTTCCAACCGGTTGGTTCAATATTTGCTTTGCCGCAGCCTGTCTGTCTCCGGTTTTCACTACCATCCCCTGCTTGTTCAAGAACAAGTACCGCAACATCGGCCTTGGATTCTTACTCCTCTTCGGCGTCATTTTCCAAGTCACCGGTCATGTCTCTGTGACCATTTCAGTGTACAAGCCCACAAGCATTCCAGCATGGATCGTCCAATTTCTCGCGTTCGGCATGGGACGAGCCTTCTCGCGCCTGGCCGCCTGTAACGTATATGGTAAAATGGTCAACAAGCTTGCTGGCCGCATCGCAGTGAAAGCACAACTTAAAGACGGAGAGGAAAAGGAACCCTGTACAGGACGTTGGCTTGCCGTTGTACCCGTATATTCTTCTATATGGGCGATTTGGCTCTGGGCAGATCGGATTGTGAAGGTTGTTCACCCGGGACACCCAGATATTATCAAAGATGGCCAAAGCGGAGCCGTATTGATAATAGGTGTTTTCCCGATTGTCGCTACGGCTATACTCATCTCATTTCTCATCGCAACGATTTGGACTACTCGAAAGACGCTTCCATGGTTTCGATTAACGTGGAGAAGCGGATATTTCGTGACGTTGATGATCACGCCCGCGTTTCTGTTGGCTCAGGACATCTTCATTTTGATCAAGCAGATCAACAAGGACTACCATAATGAGATGATGGACTTGGTGTTTGATATGGGTATAACGAAAGTGGTATTGATGTTATTGGGGTGTCAGACTTATGAAATGGCCAACGCTTGGAATGAAAACCCTCCAAAGGGCCTCCTGGAACTCGTCGCCTTCTGGCAGAACCTTACTTCCCACAGCAGCCGGAACCTTCCCATTCTAACGGCGAGAGAGGAGGAAATCGATCTGGACAATGTCAATACCACTCAGAGGACAAGCGATAAACAAGTATAGGGAAAATTAGTAATTAGTATTAATGCAAAAGAATTTTCCAAATAAATAGTCACATTCTCCGCGAAACTGGCGGGAGACTCCAAGCCTATCGTAATGTCGCTTGAACTAATGATATCCAATCCATTTTAATTTCGCATGATTTCAGTCATGGGAACTTCTCTTTCTGGGGCAAGGTCGGGCACTATATCATCCCATTGCCCCTCGCCAACGGGACGTAATTTGTCGAAACGATGATCATCAATTTCGAAATATGCTCTTGGTTGGACATAGCTATTCAGATCAACACCCCGTTTCCTAATAAGGTACATACGTTATAGGTTTCGGCCAACACAACACCGCCAATAGATTTCTGAACGAATTTCCTTTACTATAGGGCTTCTGTCGATCCCGTGGGAGAAGGTCCTTGTTCCGTAGCTACAGCATTAGCGTTTCCCAGAACCGGTTAGCTGTACATATTCATGAGTATTCTGTCCCGAAAAGTTCAAGTAAAAATGATAAAGAACCAGAGCGAAAGGATAAAAAGCCCCTAAAATCCCGTAACAAGCCAGGGCCAGACTGACCGCGGGGCCCACCCCTCCCAGAGTCTGCGAAACACTCAAGCCATCCCTATGTGCCACAAAAACAATATACCAAATACATTGGCCTGTCAAGTACCACCCGACCAAACACGCGGTGACGATGAACGTGAAAAAGTAGCGGTAGTTGCGTTTGCCGACACAGTTATTGAGCCAGATGCAATGGTGATCACAGTATTCGATGCAACTGTCGCAGATTCGGCAGTGGGATGAACGGGGCGGGCGCCACAGACGGCAGGTTGTGCAGTATTTGGTGGATACGTATAGAGGGTGATCGATATATTTGCGCTGGGAGGCGATGGGGACTTCACGTGGGGAGGGGAGGAGGTGCCAGTGTTCTGTGGGTTCGGATGCGAGCAGGTGTAAATTGCGGGGGAGGATCTAATGAAGGGTAAGTCACGTCATATGCACGAGGCAAGTACCCCAGGATCGGACGTTGAGGCTTTAAGGAGGGATGAAAGACATAAGAGGACGAGGTAGGCGAAAGTGATTGGTAGTGCGGGAGAGAATTCAGTCCATAGATATCGGCCACTAGATCGTCAATCGACTTGGAAGCAAATAGGAAGGGTACGGGAACGCAAAGTATAATCCTGTCGGTATTAGGAGCAAAGTTATTGTGCAGATGTTAGCAAAGTATTGCGTGCCAAACTGAACGCGTCCCCCCAAGTGATAATGCGTTGCACCCGGGAAATGTTGCCAATTACGCGTCTTGTCAGTAGACTGTGAATTCCCATTCTTCTTCTCCTGCATGATCGCAATGGGTGGGGGCCTCGCAGCAATGGGAGTCTTGTTTCCCAGGATTTGACTATTCAGCATACTTGTGCGCGTAGAGGCAGTTTCGATGACGGGGTGTAACACTCGAGCATTGTTGTCCTGTTTGACAATAGCGGGTGTCGGGAGTAATGGCTCTATTGATGGCTTCCCGTGCATAGAATTAGAGGGTCCTTCGTCTGTTTGCATGGAAGATGCGGCGGGGGACTCGTTGGGCCGACGTTCCGGTTCATCGACAGGGTTTGTTTCGGGGATTTGCTGTGCAGCAGAGGCATTCGCCACAGCCGGTGGTCGCAGGGGGTGATAAAACGAGTAGGCGGGCATAATAGCGGGAATATGCGATCGCGAGGGAGGCCGTCGTCCAGTCCCTCCTACTGAGAACGTCGTTCGCTGCGCAGTTGATCTCGAAACAAGACTGTCATTGTCATTATCCGCCGTGGCAGCGTGCCGTCTTGCAGCAAGATTGGGCGGGTAGAATTGGTGCGACGAGCCCGGCTTGTCGCCCGTGGATGGCCGCGGAGGGAGCCCTCTGTTGACGACGTTGACTTGAGTCTGGGCTGAGCCACCGAGGGTGGGCGTGACTGTCTCGATTGAGTCTGCAACGCTTCCGTGGACAGAGGCGGAGGAACCGGGAGGCTGCGGCGACGGCGGGATCGTTGACGTTGACGGCGTGGCATCCTGACGGCCTTGTTCGGTCGCGACATCATCGCCCTCTTCACTCATCGGCACGTCTCCTTGCACTGGCTGGTCTGTTCCTGATGATGAGGGAGGTATTGGGGACGTCGACGGCGCCGCTTCAGCGTGTTCGCCCGCCATGCTCTGACGAAAACAAAAATGGAGCGAACGTGATAACCGGGCTCAAAAATAAGTGCACGGAAATAGCGAATTATTGCTTCTTAATCAAACTGAGAAGAAATGAATATAGACATCAAAGGCAATGGCGTAACGTCGTAAGGGAGCGGGGGGAAATACGAGCCGTGATAATAAAGGAGAAGAGTGAAAAACGAGAAAAAGTTATTTTGCGTGTGCGAGCGATTAGGGTCGTTTTGCCGCACGGACCACCCGCATTTCAAATTAACTTCAATTTCACGACAATAAACAAGCCCCCTGCGCTCTGGGAGTCGATAACGCCAGAGTCGAGGGGTAGATTGTCGCCTTGCGGGAACTCACGTTCAGTGCATCGAATTCGAACCCTATCGGACCTTGATTCTGTGAGAATGCTCATGTTTCACCAAAGGCCGTTTCAGGACTTCAAAGATCTACAATTTTCGCATCTGCATTATCCGTGCAGGGATAACAAAGATGTCAATTTCATGTGCATCAACTTTGTACGTCATGATACTAATTCTGCGGGGACTTCTAATTATAGCAACTTTGAATGGTCGAGGAACGTGCAAGTGTTATATTTCGCACTGCGACACGTCAATGCGCATGCAGGTTCCCCTATAGCCATTTTCCTCTATGAACTACTAATGACGGATCGGCTGCGGCTGGAAATCACATCCAGTTTCAATTATACCCCGAGTTTGCTCCATAAGGCCCAAGATCCTGCCAACCATATACCCATCAGTACCTTCTATGAGCCGGACCTACCATCCGTAAAAGTGAAGAACGTTACATGTCCTCGCCTGGCCTCTTGTACTTGTTAACGAAATTCGTCACTCAGCGGAACTCGACGTATTTCCTCCGTTCATTATACCGGTAGGGGGATACCCGGATTCAGTCACGAAAACCGGTTTTCCCGCGCAGTCTGTCCGCCTGATGAATATTTGGTTGAGGACAAACGAGCCGCATTGAACGGGAGATGTGCATAGGTCAAAGTA
>Ga0335081_10015849_pt1 | contig 12196 bp, 11 predicted proteins | sample Lox_Sample_35_FD_206713 | JGI IMG/M metagenome (GOLD analysis project Ga0335081, IMG submission 206713) | Soil microbial communities from Loxahatchee National Wildlife Refuge, Florida, United States - Lox_Sample_3.5 | ecosystem: Environmental > Terrestrial > Soil > Wetlands | place: USA... | reverse complement strand
CTTCACCTGGCGCGCTCCTTCGATGAAGTACTCCACGGGGTCTTCCACGGTCAGCACGTTCAACGAAGGATCCATGATCGTCTTCAAAGCGGCCACGAGCGTCGTGCTCTTGCCGCTTCCCGTCGGCCCCGTCACAATCACGATGCCGTACGGCTTCTTGATCGCACGCACGAACGCCGCTTCGGCGAATGGATCGAACCCGAGCTCACTCAGCTGCATGCCGACGGTCGTTTCCTTCAATATCCGAATCACGATCGATTCGAATTTGCTTTTCATCTCCTTCCCCACGACCGGGATGACGGAAACACGGAACCGCACTGTCTTCTTGTCGATCAGAAGCTGAGCATAGCCGTCCTGAGCCCTCGTTCGCTCAAACCGGTCCACGCCCAACGCACGGTCCTTCACCACTGCCGCCACCGCCTCCGCTCGCACGTCGCTGTGCGTGTACCATAACGTCAGCTTCCCGTCGATTCGAAAATGAAATTGCGTCACCCTGTCCGCAACCGGAATAACGTGGATATCGCTCGCGCCAATGCGGACGGCATCGGCGAGAATATTGTTTGCAAGCTCCACAAGCCCGCTCTTGTTGATTTCCTCTTCAATCGCCTGCTCGAAGAGCTCGTCGTCCTGCTGTTGCTGTTCCTCCACACCTTCTGCCTGCAGGCTCTGTTCGTGCGACCTGTACGACGACCGCGAAATATTGACTCGCTTCCAGAGTTCGTCCCAGTCGGCGAGCGGAACATAGTAGAGCTCAAACTTGGGATAGAGGAAACCCCGGGCAATGTAAAAGACTTCAGGATTCGTGGGATCCGGAGTGATAACGAGAAGCCGGTTCGGCTTTTCAGGATCGATCGAGTACGGAAGAACTTGATTCTCGATCGCCATATCGCGGATCGCCTCCGGGAGGGAAGCGAGCTCCTTGCGCATGAACGCAATATGAGCATCGTCTACTTGTCCCGGATTGATATCGAGGCTCTTGAATGCATAATAGTCGACCACTTCCTTGTAGACCTGATCCCGGTTGGCGCGAAAATCGTTGACAAGCACCTGGGCCAGCTTGCGGCGATTCTTCCGGTCCTCTTTGCTCATGACCTCAAGCGCGGAGAGTAGCGTCTCGGGCGAGACGATCCCTTTCTCAACGAGGATATCGCCGAGTTCACGTTTGGCGGGTCGTACTTGTTTGGTTTCTGGCATGACTTATATGGTGAATCCCTCTCCTCTCACGCTCCGTGGACTAGTATGTATCGACGCTCACCGAGGACATTTCAGTCGACAAATAGGTGAGAAACACCATCGCGATCATGATGAGGATCGAAATGCTGACTTCGATGATGCTCGTAAGGTTCTTCAGTGCGTAGTGATTTTCCGTTTGATAGAATTCGGCCAGCTGCGCTGCCGTCGACTTGACGTCTCCGGTCTCTGCAGCGGTCCTGAACCGCGAGATAACCATTTCCGGGAAGAAGTCCGTCGCTTCCAGGGCGCGCGGCAGCTCTGTGCCGAATTTCAGCATCATCGGAATCGTCACGGTGCGTATCTGTCTCGCGAGATAAATATTTCCGCTTGAGTCGCCGGCTATTTGAATTGCGTCGATATTCTCACCCGACGTCGTGTACATGATGCCAAGAACGTTGCAGAAGATCTCGATACTCGTGTTCCTCATGATGCGGCCGATGTAGGGCACTTTGATGAGGTAGCGATGGAGATTGTATTTGCCTTCTGACGAGAGAATATAGGCATAGAACCCGCCGGTGACTGCTGCGATCGCAACAAGGAGTGCGATGTAATTGTCTTTGACGAACTGGCTGACGTCCATGGTCATCTGTGTCAGCGGCGGTATCTGGGACAGCAGCGGTCCCATCGTTTGCACCATCTGGGGAAGCAAGTACAGCGCATAGAAACCGATGGCACCAATCAGCGTCAACGATGTGACGGCAGGGAGCAGAAGCGAACTGGTCAATCCCTTCTTAAACTCCGCCTGACGCTCCACCAGCTTCGAAACACTCTTGAAGATGGAAACCATGTCCCCGCTCTTCGAAGCGATCCCAAGCATGAGCGCATTGTGTTCTCCGAACACTTTCCCCTGCCGCACGAACGCCTCCCGTGAATCGACGCCATTCCGGAGGTCGTTGATGATGTCCTTTATTGCTCCCCGAAGGTACCGATTCCGCACATTCGTGGACATGATCTGCAGCACTTCCGCATACGCAATTTTTTGCTCGAGGAGTCTTGCGCTTGTTGCCACAAAACTGACGATTTCGCTGATCGGGGCACGTCCTTTGAAATCGAACACCCTGCGCACGGATTGTACATCGAACCGCAGGCTCTCCAATGCCCGGACGACTTCATCGCGCGAGTATGCGTTCTGAAAACCGTCGACATACCTCGACCCGCGCTTGACCCTGTACACATACGTCTTCTTCTTGTGTACCGCGAGGAGATTGCCGCCGCGCGAGGTCGTCTGTTGCTTTGCCTTTTTTCTGGCTTCACGGTACGTGGAAGCCATCAGGTAAAACTGCACGGCCCTGCCGGCTTTGTCCCGCGCATCGATTCTAAACTCTGATTGTTTCGTTCCTGTAGCCATCGTCGCCTACTCGAAATCTCCAGAAAATGTCCAGTTGGAAGCTTTTCCGTAAGAGTCTATCTGCGCCGTAATAGTATCGCTGGAATCCCTCGCTGAAACTGCTGTGACCTGCAGGACATCCTTGCTCACACCCACGGCCGAATAGCGTCCATTCAAATTCGATTGGTAACCACCCGGAAGTTCGTACCCCAAAAAACTGTACCCGCCTCCCCCAAGAGCTGGGATCCTCCGATAGTATCGAACAGCATTCATGGCGATATGGTTCATATCGTTGATCATCGCCTTCTTGTTCGCTTCAACATCGTCAGACTGGAAGAAACCCGTTCCTGCCAGGATCGCAATTCCGACAATGAGTACGCTGATCGCAATGATAAGTAGCTGGTTCTGTCCCATACTTCGACTTTCTCGTCAAGTTCAACAGGGAACACAAGTCTTTCCATCTCTGCCTTTCCCGCAAGAGACAAAGCCGTGATAAAGCTCCAGATTTCCCCAAACTGATTCGTATAATAATCGAAACGTCCCAAAAATGCAAGAGAACCGTAGCCCCGCACGACGTCCAAACCGCGAAGTCAAATGAAGGATGTGAGCAATGTGCAGTCAGTTCATCCTACTGCTGAGCCCTGCCGCGATAAGTCAAAGCCGCGGCTGGTTCTGCTGAGACAGGGGTTACTGTCGCAGGTGACCGAACCCATCATCATTAGAAATTGTAATCAAAGCAACCGCATAAAGATGTGCGGAAGACGAGTGAGGGGGGGAGACGACCGGTGTGAAAGGCAGTACGGGCGGCGCAGGAACACTGTCTTTAGATTTCTCCGCGGACTGATTTGCCGATGACCTCTGCTTTGGAGTTAACGTGAAGCTTTCTGTAGACGTGCTTGATGTGGAAGCGAACGGTGTCGATCGAGATACCGAGCTTCCCGGCGATCATCTTGTAGCTCAGTCCTTCCACGAGACCGTCGACCACCTGCCGTTCTTTGATGGTGAGCGTCTCGCCAACCTTTGTCACTTTTTCCGAGCTGAAGTACTTGATGACTTTCTTCGCGATCTCGGGCGACATGGGAGCTCCGCCGGAATTCAGCAGCTCCACGGCATCCTTGATCTCGGACAGGTCGGATCCTTTGAGGAGATATCCGGAAGCGCCGGCGCGCAACGAATCAAAGACCAATTCCCAGTCGCCGTACGAAGTGAAGACGATGAACTCCATCGTCGGGAATTTTTCCTTGAGATAGCTGATACCGCTGATGCCGGAGAGACCGGGAAGCTTGATATCGACGAGGACGATGTCCGGTGTCGGGTCGTTCTTGAGCTGCTCGATGAACGATTCGACCGAGTCGGCGATGATTCCGCATTCGAACTCGGGCTGCTTCTTCAGGAAGGATTTCACCGAAGAACGAACCGAATTCTCATCCTCAATCAGTGCAATAGAGATTTTTTTCGCTTCATTCTTCATTTCAAATCGCGGAACACAAGCTCGAGAATCACGAACCAGGTCGGACAAAGGTATCCAGAAAAACCACCAATAATTTCGGAAATATTAGACAAAAATGCCAATCAGCGAGATGTTCATTTCTCCATTCGCGCGAGGCCGATTTCTTCAGTTATCAATTTCTACAAATCCCTTGATTTCTGGCTGCAATTCCATAGAAAAGCCCCGGTTATGATACCCGGTCGTGAGCATTCCTTGAAGCTGCAAACAAGGTGCTGGGAGTTCAAGGATTGATTCCCCCCCTGGATCGGCGATTTTTCCGAAGCGGCACCAATCGTCCTTCCCGGACAAACAGCATCGCTCCGCAAATGTGCCAGGACGGCTGGCACTCCAACTAGACGCCGGCATTCAGCAGGGGTTCAGTCTGCCGGTAGACATCGTCGACGGAGATCTCGGTCATACAGCGGAAGTGTTTTTCGGGGCACGACGAACGTCCGACGTGCGAGCACGGCCGACAGTACAATCCGTTACGCTCCAGCACCACGCTGTTTTTGTTTTGCGGAAAGAATCCAAATTGGCGAACGGTTGATCCGAAGATTGCCACCAGGTTTCTTTGTCTTGCTTCCGCAATATGCATCAGGCCCGAATCGTTCGTCACAATGGCATCGCAATACTCCATCGCGGCTGCTGTCTCGAGCAGCGAAAAATTTCCGCTAAGATTCGTGACGCATTGTTGATTCGCAGATTTCCCGATGGAAAGTGCGACCTCGTCGCAGTAGGCAGCATCCGATGTGCCGCCAAAGATCAGCACCTTGGCGCTTCGGTTACGCGCACATCGTACGCCCAGCTCGATGAACCGCTCTTTGGGCCAGCATTTCGTCGCGTGCCTCGCCGTTGGACACAGTCCCACGACGTTCTCAAAGTGATTCAGGTTCATTCCCGACATTTTGCCCGACACGCGAAAGAGGATTTCATCGGGGATGTGCAATTCCAACCCCTTGCCATCATCCTGGACGCCGAGGTGCGCAACCGTCTCAATGTATCGTTGCGAGACAGGGACCACTTCCTTATAAAGATCCTTCTTCAACCTCACGAGCGCCGCTCGCTCCTTTTCACGTTTGTCGATGGCCACCATCTGCGCCGGCCCTGAAAAGGCGCGGACATAGCGGCTTCTCAGACTTCCGTGAATATCCACCAGGAGATTGTAGTGTTCTGCCTGTATCCGCTTCTTCAATGCCCGGAGGCCGGCGAACCCGCTTGCGGCATCGAACTCGTAGGTATAGTTGATATTCTGGTTCGATCGAACGAGCTCCGCATACTCCGCCCGCGTCACATAGTCGATCTGGCTTTTCGGGAATCTTGCCCTCAACACCCGGAGGAGCGGAGAGGACAGGACGATGTCTCCGATGGAGCTGAAACGCAGAACTAAAATCTTGTTTGGTGTGTTCATATTCCATGGAAGATAGCGGGAAATTTCAGGAGGCGCAATTTCCCGGTTGTGCCGGAGCGTGATCAGTGAGCCGTGAGAAACCCACCATTGAAAAGGAGAATGTAACCAACGATGAACCGACCTCAAACCGTCGCTGAGCTTAAAAAGAGTGGATATGCAGTGCACTCTGTCAAGGATGAAATACGAAAGAACCTCATCGAGAAGCTCCGCAGGAAGGATCCTCTCTTTCCCGGCATTATCGGGTACGACAAAACGGTCGTGCCTGCCATTGTGAACTCGCTGCTGGCGAAGCACGACATCCTCCTCCTCGGCCTCCGAGGACAGGCGAAATCGCGGCTCGTGCGAATGCTTCCGTCGTTGCTCGACGAGTACATTCCTGTCATCAAAGGAAGCGAACTCAACGAAAACCCGTTCAATCCGATCACGAAACGGAGCATCGAGTTGCTCCAGGAATACGGCGACGAAGTGGAAATTGAGTGGCTGCACCGCGATCAGCGGTTCTCAGAAAAACTGGCCACTCCTGACGTCACGATCGCAGATCTGATCGGCGACATCGACCCCATCAAGGCAGCAACGCAGAGACTTCACTACGCCCACGAAGGTGCAATTCATTTTGGCATCATTCCCCGGACGAATCGGGGCATTTTTGCGATCAACGAGCTGCCGGACCTTCAGCCCCGCATTCAGGTGGGCTTGTTCAATATCATGGAGGAGAAAGACATACAGATCCGCGGGTTCAACATACGCATACCGCTGGATCTCCTGATCGTGTTCACGGCCAACCCGGAAGACTACACGAACCGGGGAAACCTGATCACGCCGCTGAAGGACCGTATCGATTCGCAAATCCACACGCATTACCCGAGGACACTCGAGGAGGCGGTTACGATCACGGAGCAGGAAGCGTGGATCAAACGAGAAGAGCGCAACGTTGTGGTCCCCCGGTACTTCAAGGAGATCGTCGAACAAATTGCTTTTGAGGCAAGAAAGAGTGAATTCGTCGATCAGAAATCCGGCGTGAGCGCGCGGCTGACAATTTCCGCTATGGAGAATCTCGTCAGCAATGCGGAACGCCGTGCGATTGTACTGAATGATCCCTGTATCGTCCCGCGTATCTGCGATCTGCAGTACACACTCCCGTCGATGACGGGGAAGGTGGAGCTGGTCTTTGAAGGTGAACAGGAAGGAGCCCTCAAAGTCGGAAAAGCCCTGGTCGGCAAGGCTGTGCGAGCAGTGTTCCAGCACTATTTTCCCGACCCCCTGCAGCGCCGGCCGAGACATCAAGGAGAGGGAAAACAAAAGGACGACTCGGAGTACGGGAAGATTGTAAACTGGTTCGAGGCCGGCAACAAGGTCGAAATCGCGGATGACGTTCCGTTCGAGGCATACAGGCGTGAATTGGAGCGCGTTCCCGGACTCCTCGAGATCACGAAGAAACATCTGAAGATTGCGCCGGACAACACGCGGGAGATTGCGTCGGCGATGGAATTCGTGCTCGACGCACTCCACCAATGCTCGAAGATCGCAAAGGACGAAGTCGATCACGTGACTGCCTATAAAGACATGGTCGGTAGTATTTTCACGGGCAAAGGGATCAACATCGAGGAAGAAGAGATCTGATGCGCTACCGTTACAGCAAATGGACGCCGGAATCGCAAACAGATGAACAACGTCTCCAGTCGCTGATGTCGTTGTTCAGCTATCTTGTCGTCAAGACGAGCGGGGATGTGGAAGAAGCGCTGGAATGGCTGCGACAGCTCGCCCAACAGCACGGGATCTTCGATGAAGATCTTACCATGGAAGAGTTGATCGAAAAACTGAAGGAACTCGGGATTATCGAAGAAGTACAAGGGATCAAATCTCTCACCACCAAGGGGGTACAAAAGGTTCGGCAGGATGCACTGCGTCATATTTTTTCATCGCTGAAGAAGGCGCCGGGGGGCGGGCACGAAATGCCCGATAGCGGAACGGGAGTCGACAGGCTCAGTGAGACGAAGAAGTTCTCCTTTGGAGACATGCCGACGAATATCGATCTGACGGCTACGCTCACCAACGCATTCATCCGCGATGGACTGGACAACTTCATCCTGAAAGAAGAGGACCTCGAGGTGTACGAAACCGAGCATTTGACGAGTTGCGCAACGGTCCTGTTACTCGACATCAGCCATAGCATGATCCTCTACGGCGAAGATCGGATCACGCCGGCCAAACAGGTCGCACTTGCTCTGGCAGAGATGATTCGCATCAAGTTCCCGAAAGATTACATGGCTCTTGTCGTCTTCGGTGATGAAGCAAAGGTGCTCAGTATCAACGAGATCCCATTTCTCCAGGTAGGTCCCTATCACACAAACACAAGGGCTGGATTGCAGCTCGGGAGGAGCCTCCTGCGGAGATGCGGTAACGTCAACAAGCAGATTTTCATGGTGACGGATGGAAAACCTTCTGCCATCTTCGACGACACAGGCCGTTTGTACAAAAACTCTTTTGGCCTCGATCCCCGGATCGTCAACAAGACGCTCGACGAGGCGGTCCAATGCCGGCGCGAGAAAATAACCGTGTCCACGTTTATGGTTGCCCAGGATCCCTATCTCGTCAATTTCGTCGAGGAGTTTACCAAAGCAAATCAGGGAAGGGCTTACTTCTCCGACCTTAACAACCTCGGTGAATACATTTTCGTAGATTACCTCCGGAACCGGCGCAAGAGAATCAGCGCGAGGCGATAGCGGTCTCCTGCCCGGATTCCAAGGGTCGAGGCCTTCAGCAAATTCACAAAAACGAACTGCATTTCCTTCCTGATTTTTCTCAATTCTGCATTACCCATTTTTCATTCAAAGTCCACTGCACCGGCATTCTTACGATTAGTAATGCGCCAGTGTCCTCTGTAGAATTTGCGAAAGACGAAGAGCAATCCTTCTTGTCTCACCCTGTAAGTGATTGTATTACTGTCGGGTAGGCTGGCATCGGTTCCCCTCCGACTGGCATAATATATGTTGTAGGCAATGGATGGTGTGACCGTAAACGAAGGTGATACAACATGGTCCGCAGGGGATTTCCTACACAGTGACCCTTGTATCACACATCCAAAAGCTGGACTCAAGAGGAGGCAGGTATGATTTGGGTTCTTGGTGTCTTTGCATATGTTGTCTCACTGGCAGCTATCGTACGGTTCTTCCAGTTTGTTTCGGATGCGGACCGTTCCATTGAGGAGATTGTGGGCTCCAATGATGGTCTTTCCGGAATACGGCGGAGCGTGGCGAACGTCAAACCAATTTCGATGAGGCGAGCGGCACGTCCACGGCACGTAGCCATTGCGAGAAATTCGCACTTCGTTTGAGGTTTCTTCGGTGAGCGTGCGATCCGAGCTGTGAACGTTCGGAGAAATGGGCTACTGGGTCGGTGAAAAAACAACCGGCCCATGATGATTTATCTCCTTCGCTGCACTCTCACCGCGCGGAAAAGTCTTTTGCCTCCTACCTTCACCTGAACGTGATATCCCTTCCCTTTGATTCCCGAGCACCCGACTCGGTCGTTCCCGGTTTTTCTTTCCTGACCAGTCGACCCTGTCGTCTTTCCGCGGTATGAGTTGGATTACAGTGGGATGTCCGACCGTTTCGTATTGCACGAATAGCAAAAGAAGGCCATTTCCTGATTCATGGCGCCGCAAATCGGGCAGCGCCAGGTAAGATCCGGACGACGAGGAAGGACGGCTATGACAACGAGTGCGAGGATTCCGAAGAAAAGCCCAAGGAAGAACCAGGTCTCCACTCGGCGCTTCTTTCGATAAGCAATGAATGCAGAGAGGATTGCACAGATCAGCCAGAAAACGATGACAATAGTTTCCATGAGGAGCGCGTTAACTGTTGGATCGGTTCAGCCTGAAAGACCGGGACGCGAAGATGGAATACAACTCCGACAGCGACGCGAGACATCCCGTGCGAAGACTGAGCCGCCGGCTTGTACGATTCCTGCGTGCAGTTTTGAAATTGAAAACCAATCCCACTGAGAGTGTTCAAATGCTTCGGCAACCAACTCAACGGTGCATCGACGGCAAGATTCGTCCAAACTTCGCAAGTCTCTCTTTGTTCTTTGGCGTTACAACATAAGGAACTTCGCCCCAAGAATCCAGAAACTCCGTCAGATAGTAGTGTCTTGATTTAAAGATGGCTGGGCGGTCACGCCTTTCCCGCACTTCTTGCAGGAGACCATTCGGTGACCGTAACAATCATATTCTGAAAGCTGTCACGGTGTGGACCGTGACTGCCAGGTGAAATTAGGACATTACCCAAATTCCTCGTTTCATACCGGGACGGCGTCACTACATCTCTCTGTTGCCCCGACTTGTTGAAGCCGACGTTCTTTCCGACGTCAACTTCGTTCCGATATCATCCACTAACCGGACACCGTCATCGAAAACTGAGAAGCACGCATCATCAAGCCCTGATCCACTTCATTTGAATTTCTCCGCAAAATTGCTCATTTTGGTAACAGAATAGGCCTAAAAAGACACCTATCGTACTCATTATGGTACATTCGTGCTTCTGATATTCCCGTCCATAGAGATCAGCCACAATTGCTGCTCGCAAGTCGTCGAAGGACCGAAAGGAAGCGAACGTTTCTATTCCGTGGATCCCGTTCAGATGGCTGTCTTGTGGCGGGGCGAGAACGCCAAGACGCTACACGTCGTTGATGTGGATGGCGCCGCGGAAGGAAAAGTGAAGCACAAGGACTTGATTCGGCGCATGGTACAGGCTGTGGATATTCCAATTCAAGTCGGCGGCGGACTGCGGTCATATGAAGAGGTGGAACAGATTTTTGGCCTCGGTGTTTATCGAGTCATCATTGGCACTGCTTCCGTCGAGCAACCTCAATTGGTCGAACGGCTTGTCAAACAGTTCGGAACACGAAAAATCGCGATCGGTATCGATTGTCGGAATAACAAGTTGCTCATTTCGGACCACAAAACGGAGGCCCCGATCACGCCCCTCGAGCACGCCTTTCAAATGCAGAAGCTTGGAGTCTGCAGGATACTTGTCTCGGTCCGTGAAGAACAGAGTGAAGAGCACAGACTGTCGTTCGAACTCTTGCAGGAGCTCGCCCAGAAAACAGGCATCAGGATTACCGCCTGGGGCGGCGTCAAAGACTATCACGATCTCATCAGACTTCAGGAACTCGAGAAATACGGTGTCGATTCCGTGATTATCGGGAAACCACTGTACCAGAACACCTTCCCGTGTCAGGGTCTCTGGCGAATTAATGAACAACAGCTGGCAGACCTGGGCCCCACGCGGAGAGCATAACAGATGACCATCACTGTCATAGGCCATCTCTGCATTGATGAGATTCACCTTCCCGAAAACGAAGGCGGGGACGGGGCTCAGGAAAAGCTCTTCGGTGGAATATTCTATTCCCTTGCGACGCTTGCCAACCTCGTGGGACCGGGCGATCGCATCCAGCCCGTGCTTGGCGTCGGTGAGGAGGAATACGAGTCATTCAAAAAGAGCCTGGAAAGTCTTCCGGGCGTTGACACGAAGGGCATTTATAAATTCAAAGGGAGTTCAAACCACGTACACCTGTTCTATGAAGCCGGCAAGAACAACCGAGTCGAATGCTCAAACCATATTGCAGAACCGATACCGTTCAGCAGAATCAAACAGTTTCTTGATGCAGACGGAATCCTGATCAATATGGTATCCGGTTTTGACATTACGCTTGAAACGCTTGACTCTGTCCGGATGGCGGTGCGGGACGCGAGGACTCCGATCCATTTCGATTTCCATTCACTGACGCTCGGGATCGATCCTGAAAACAAGCGATTTCGGCGACCGGTGACGGATTGGCGCCGATGGTGCTTTATGCTCAATTCGGTTCAAATGAGCGAACATGAGGCGTTAGGGCTCACTGCAGAGCACTTTGATGAACAGACGCTCGTCAATCACCTGATGCCCCTGATGGTCAACGCGCTTGTCATCACCAGAGGTGAGCGAGGCGTGAGTGCCATTCTGCAGGAAAACAAGAAGTTGACGCGACACGATTTTCCTGCGGTCTCATCCAGACCGACAATCGACCCGACGGGTTGCGGCGACGTTTTTGGCGCTGCTTTTCTGTACCATTACATCCTGCGGAAAAATTACAGAAACGCGGCGGAATTCGCCAATCGCGTTGCTGGCGTGAAATCCACGTTCAAAGGGACCGACGGTCTATCGGCTCTTGCTGGGAAACTCACACCGGACAGCGTCGTCCGCTAAGTGTATCAACCGTGAAACAAAAGAATCAACCATGATCATCATGAAATTTGGCGGGACTTCTGTCGAGAATGCCCGTGCCATGGAGAGTGTCATCGCCGTCGTCGCCCGCGAGCGGGAGCGTCAACCGCTGGTCGTGCTTTCTGCAATCTCCGGGGCAACCAACGATCTCTTGAGGTGCGCGCAGCACGCTTTGGAGGGAAACCTGGACGAGTCGTTCTCCATTCTCAACAAACTCCTGGAACGACACGTGACCATTGCCGAGAACATCATCAATGACAGACCCTCCTACCAACAAGTAATCCAATTTTGCCGCCGGAGAATTGAGGAGCTGCACAACCTTTGCCAGGGAATAGCAATACTCGGCGAGCTGACGAACCGTTCCGTGGACGCTCTTGCATCCGTGGGAGAGCGCATGTCATCGATGATCCTCGCGGAAGGAATGAAGCAGCGCGGGTTCGCCGCGGAGCTTGTAGACGCGCGGACATTCATGATCA
>Ga0335081_10015848_pt1 | contig 12196 bp, 8 predicted proteins | sample Lox_Sample_35_FD_206713 | JGI IMG/M metagenome (GOLD analysis project Ga0335081, IMG submission 206713) | Soil microbial communities from Loxahatchee National Wildlife Refuge, Florida, United States - Lox_Sample_3.5 | ecosystem: Environmental > Terrestrial > Soil > Wetlands | place: USA: Florida... | reverse complement strand
GAGGGCGTCGGTCCTCGATATGCAATCGTCATTCATGCCGGGACGCGCAATGGCATCGGGCCCCTTGGTGCCAGCCGGTCTGGGCTAGCATTCGACTCAGGAAGGCACATTTCAAATACTAAACTAAAGATAGAGCGTTGTCAAGCTAATTCTGCGTTCTAAGCAGCTCTCAGCTTTCAGCGATCAGCCAGCTACCAGCAAGACAACCGGGCTTCCTTGCGGATAGCTGAGGGCCGACGGTTCAGCAGGATTAATCTTGCGCCGCCGGCGGCGACAGCGCCACGGGCGGACGGCCGCCACGTTTCGCCCCAATGCTGCCGAAGATCACCAGGATATTGGTCACTACAATGGTAGCAAAGGCGAGCGCCGGCAAGAAATCGAACTGCTTCCCTTGCGCATTGAGCACCTGGATCGCCAGCACTGCGGTGATCAAACCACGGGGAAAGACCCACAGAGCGATTCCCTGATCCTGTGGTCCGAGTGCACCCCACGACCAGCGACTGGCCGTGACCGCCGCCGCACGTGCCACTACCAGCGCCCCAAGGGTGCCCATGGTGAGCAGCAGGTGGCCCTTCAGACCCCGGACGTCGACCACAACCCCAAGCAGCACGAAGAAGAACGTTCGGACCAGGAAAGCCATCTCGGAGTAAAAGGCGAGCAGTTGAACGTGGTGCTCCTGGTGTTCCTGGTGCTCCTTACGGGCCGGCACCACGGCAAAAAAGACTCCGAGCAAGCGCGGATCGATGCGACGCACGTTGGCCAGCGTCAGGCCGAAAGCCAGCACCGAGAGCAGGCCGCTGTGACCCGCCGCTTCGGTGGCAGAGTAAAGCAGCAACACCACGGAGAAAGTGACGGCCTGCCAGAAACGCTGTTCCGAAAGCAGGGGCAGCACTCGAGACCAGAGCGCGCCGGCCACCACTGCCGCGGCCACGGATGCGATCATCTTCAGGGTTACGCCACCCAGGAACCCGCCCACCAACGACCCGCTATGAGCCCCGAAATCCAGCAGGACACTCACCGTGGTCACGGCCAGCACGTCGCCGAGCGACGAATCGATCAGCAGAATCACGCGTAGCGGATCGCGGATCTCCAATTGTTGGAGGACCGGAAGGACGATCGAACTGCTCGTGCAGCCGAGCACGGCGCCCACGAGAAGGGCAGGGACCGATGGAAGGCCGCTCTTCCAGGCTACCAGAGCCACCAAGCCAAGACTCAGGCCATAACCTAAGAATGCCAGCAATACCCCGCCCGGAAAGTGCCGGACGGTGTCGCGGAGGTTAAGGTCGAGTCCACCTTCAAAGAGGATCAGGATGAGGGCCAGCGTGCCCAGCGCGTCGGTGATGGTCCTGAATGCGGCCGGTTGCACCCAGCCGAGAACGGGCCCCAGCAGCAGACCAACGGCGAGCAGGACGATCACGTCGGGAATCCGGGTCAAACGAAACAGCCGGTTAGCTACGAAGGCCAGCGCCAGTAGTCCGCCCAGGACTGCAAGGAACGTGGTGACACTCATTGTGTTGGCCCAATCCCCAACGCGTGAAGATCCTGCTGCCGTAGCCGCAAAAAGCAGCCCTGAAGGTGCTAGATTAACACGATGGGCTGGTATATTTAGGCCCGGAGGGCCGATAGAAAGCGGCCGAGGGCCAAGAGGGATTGAAAAAACAAGAAGTTTCTCGCAAAGACGCAAAGCAAGTAGAAGATTCTTCGTCGCGACTCCGGGTATCGCTGCGCCTTTGCGCCTTGGCGAGAAACGTTTTGTTCTTCGAATTTCTTAACACCTTCCAAGAGTTTCTGAAATGCGAAACTCTCCGATTGAGATTGAGGTTCCAATTCGAAAACACACTGGAGCGTAGTAGGATATCTGCATGGGAGAAATCCGGGTCCGGATGCGTTTAGAGAACGAAGGCGACCTTTACCTGCATGACCGACGCAAGCTCAGTCGTAAGAAGGTGCGGAAGGCCGAGATCGAAGCCGTTGTGGACACCGGGGCGGTGATGATGCTCTTGCCCCAAGAGCTCGTTGAACAGCTAGGACTGCGTCGCGCGGGCAAAGTGGTGGTTCGACTTGCAAATGAGGAAAGGGTCGAGATGGAAAAAGCCAGCGGAATTCATCTGGCGATCGGCGACCGGGAAATGTCCGCGAGCTGCGTGATCGGACCGCCCGGCTGCGAGCCGCTCGTCGGCCAGCTTGTGATGGAGGAGCTGGACCTGATCCCCGACCCGATACTGAGAACGCTCACTCCCAGGCCGGAGTCACCATTCCTTCCTACCCTTGAAATGAAGTCTCTGTTGCCAGCAGGTTCCAGGCCCTCTGTCAGCGATTCTTCCTCCGACTCCGCCCCCCTTGAGCGGGTCCAACTCCCGCCATGCCAGCCTGCCCGACTGGTCCAATCTGATGCCCACAGCGGTTCAGGCAATCCCGAAAGCCATGCGAAATTCCTGGAAGCGCGGGGGGCTTGCATTTTGCTGGCCAAAAGCTCTATAGTCAAAGCGGTCCGAGCATCGCGCTAGCGGCACCGCAGGTCAGCATGACAAGGCAGAGGGATTTTTTCGCGGCGCTGAGAATGACGGACTCATGGGCAAATTCCAACCTTGGCTAAACCGAACACACCTCGTATCTTTGCCACCCTGGCATCCTCCACGCTGGCCGGTCTCGAAGCTCAGGCTGGCAAGGTGGATAGCCCAGAGGTCGGACTGGAGTTGCGCCTCGATCACTTGAAGGAACCCCACGGCCTGGAATCGGCGCTCGACCAGATGCTCGCGCGCTTGCATTCACGGCCGATCATCGCCACCTGCAGGCGCACCGAGGCGGGAGGGCTGTTTGGCGGTACTATCGAGCAGCAGGGCAACCTGCTGGCGGCGGCGGTGCGCGCCGGTTGCCAGTGGGTAGATGTCGAGATCGAGTCGGTGGATCGCGCCGGAGCTCGCTGGCTGGAACAGTTCAAGCCAGCCAAGGTGATCGTCTCTTATCACAACTACCGCGCCGCCCCGCCGCTGCCGGCTATCTACCGGCGTTTGGCACGGCTGCCCGTGCAGTCGGTGAAAGTGGCGTGCCACGCGCGCCGCTTGTGCGACAACCTGCGGATTCTCGACCTTCTGAAGTCCCACCGCAACCGTGGCCGCAAGCTGGTGGCGCTGGGCATGGGCGGGACAGGCATTCCGTCGCGAGTGCTGGCCTTGCGGTACGGTTCGGCATTCACTTACGGCTCCGCCGTCAATCACCTGGGCGTCGCGCCCGGCCAACTCCCCTCCGAAGTCATGCGCACCGTTTATCGGGTGGAGCAACTCGACCGGCGCACCCAACTCTTCGGCGTGGTCGGCTCGCGCGCTTCGCTCTCCCTTTCGCCGGCCATGCAGAACGCGGCCTTCCAGGGCAAGCATATCGACGCCGTTTATCTGCCTTGCGAAACGGACCGTCTGGCGGACTTCCTCGCGTTCGCGCGCAAGCTGAACTTCCAAGGCTTCAGCGTCACCATGCCGTTCAAGCGCGGCATCATTCGCTCGCTCGACTGGCTCGACCCGTTGGCGGCGCGCATCGGCGCCTGCAATACGGTGGCGGTGCAGCGCGGGAAGTGGCTGGGCTGGAACACGGACGCGGCGGCGGTGGTGGAAGTGCTCACCAAGCGTCTCCGGCTGGCCGGGAGCCGCGTTCTGATCCTGGGCTCGGGTGGCGCCGCGCGGGCGGCGGCCTACGCCCTGCGCGCGGAAGGCGCAGTGGTTCTGATCGCGGCGCGCCGCGAAGCAGCGGCGCAGGCCCTGGCGCGAGGCATTTCCGCCCAGGTGATTCCCTGGGAGAGCACCGAGATCATCGATGTCGATGCGGTGGTCAACGCCACGCCAGTAGGCATGACGCCGCAAGTGGATGCGCTGCCCATCAATCTCTCCCGGGTTCGGACCCGAGTGGTCTTCGACATGGTCTACCATCCGCTCGACACGCGATTCCTGATGCAGGCTCGCGGCCGAGGCCTCATCACAATATCGGGCCTGGAAATGCTGGTGGCACAGGGGGCGCGACAGTTTGAGATCTGGACCGGCGGCGCCGCCCCGCGCGCCCTCATGGAGCAGGCAGCGCGCCACGTCCTAAGCCACGCCGGCGCTTGACCCCGCGGCTTGGAAGCTCGGAAGAACCTCCCAAGGAGCTTCCAACAACGAGATGCAGCGGCACAGAGGAAAATGGGAAAAGGCACGAAAAAGCTTTTTCCGGGTACGGACTCTCTTTACTTTTCTCCGCGTCTTCGCATCTCACGATTTATTTGCTGAGAGGTTCGCATTATGCCTGGTACGCAACCGATGCACGGTCCCCTATGGACGCTTTCCTTTCTGGCGATCGGTCTCGCCGGCGCCGTGGCTGTCTTTGCCGAAGGGCCGAACGTGGGACCGCCGCCTGCGACGCGGAGCGACGACGTAGTCGACACCCTGCACGGAGTCAGGATTCCCGATCCATACCGATGGCTCGAGGACCAGTCAAGCCCGGAAACGCGGGCCTGGATCAAGGCGCAGAACGACTACTCGGAGCCGATCCTCCGTGCCGTGCCCGGCCGCGAGCAACTGGAGCACCGCCTCGCCGAGCTGATGAAGACCGACGTCATCGGCGTGCCCGTCGAGCGCAAGGGGCGCTTCTTTTTTGCCCGGCGGCGCGCCGACCAGGACCAGTTCGTCATCTACATGCGCCAGGGCTTGCACGGAGCTGACGAGGTCTTGCTCGACCCCCACCCGCTGAGCGCCGACCACACCACCAGCGAAGATCTGATCGACGTCTCGCAAGACGGCAATACGCTTGCCTACGAGGTCCGCCAAGGCGGGCAGGACGAAACGGAGATCCGATTCCTTGACGTCGGCAGTCGCAAGGACTTGCCCGACCACTTGCCTAAAGCGCGTTACCTGGGCGGCGCCCTCAAGCCCGACAAATCCGGCTTCTACTACACCCTGCGCACGGCCGACGGTCCGCGCGCCTTCTATCACGCCATGGGAACCGATCCCGCTGGCGACACCGAGATTTTTGGCAAAGGCTACGCTCCGGAGAATGGGCTCAGTGTGCAACTCTCCGAAGACGGGCGCTACTTGCTGCTGACGGTGTGGCATGGTTCGGCAGGGGACAAAACGGAGCTTTACGCTCAGGATCTGGCAGCTAAGGGCCCCATCTTTCCGGTAGTTAACGATATCATCGCCCGCTTCAGCGGCGACATCGAAGGCGATCGCCTCTTCCTGCAGACAAACTGGAAGGCCCCCAACCAACGCATCCTCATTGTCGACTTGCGTCATCCCGAGCGCGAGCGCTGGCGTGAAGTGATTCCCGAAAGCGATGCGGTCATGGAAGGGTTCACGCTCTCCGGCGGCAAGGTGTTCGTGCACTACACGCGCAACGCCGTTTCGTTGGTCAGGGCCTTCGATCCCGACGGACACCCGTCGGGTGAGATTAACTTTCCCACCCTGGGATCCGTGAGCGGCGTGGTTGGCCGGTGGACCAGTAACCAAGCCTTCTTCGCTTTCAGTTCCTACTTTGTCCCTCCCACAATCTACAGCTACGATGTGACAAACGGAACCCAGGAAGTGTGGGCGCGCCGAATGGTGCCGGTCGAGCCCGACCGGTTCGAGTTGAAACAGGTGTGGTACGAATCGAAGGACCGGACGCGCGTCCCCATGTTCCTGGTGTTCAGGAAAGGTCTCCATCTCGACGGCTCGAACCCGGCGCTTCTGACCGGCTATGGCGGCTTTGACGCGAGCTCGACGCCGAATTTCTCGGCCACCGCGGTGGCCTGGGCAGAGTCCGGCGGCGTCTTCGCCGTGGCTAACCTGCGCGGCGGTGGAGAGTTCGGCGAGAAGTGGCATCGCGCCGGAATGCTCGCCAACAAGCAGAACGTCTTCGATGACTTTATCGCCGCCGCCGAATGGCTGATCGCCCAGAAGTACACCAACGCGTCCAAGTTCGCGATCATGGGCGGCAGCAATGGCGGCTTGCTGGTGGGCGCCGCGCTCACCCAGCGCCCCGGCCTGTTTCGCGCCGTGCTCTGCCTGTTCCCGCTGCTCGATATGCTCCGCTATCAGAAGTTCCTTGTCGCGCAGTGGTGGGTTCCTGAGTACGGCTCGTCGGACGATGCAGAGCAGTTCAAGTACCTCGAGGCTTATTCGCCTTACCAGCACGTGGTGAAGGGGACGAAGTATCCCGCGGTGCTCTTCGTGACCGGCGACGGCGACACTCGCGTGGCGCCGCTGCACGCCCGCAAGATGACAGCGCTGGTTCAGTCAGCCACGGGATCGGATCCGTCGCAGCGGCCGGTGCTGCTCAAGTACGATACCAAGGCCGGCCACAGTCAAGGCATGCCCATCAACCGACAGGTGGAGGACACCACCGACGAGCTGGGGTTTCTGTTTTGGCAAGTGGGTATGACGCCGATTTGATTTTCTTATGCCTTCTTCCATCACCCCCGGCTTCTCAGATTTCACCCGCCTCGCCCGGATGGGCAACGTCGTCCCGGTGTACCGCACCGTGGTAGCGGACCTGCTGAGTCCGGTGTCCGCGTACCTGAAACTCGCGCCGCAGACGGCGAGCGAGGCCGCTGCCCATCCGTACAGCTTCCTGCTGGAAAGTGTGGAAGGCGGCGAGCGCGTCGGCCGCTACACGTTCTTCGGCATCGATCCCTTTCAAGTGATCTCGTCGCGCGGCGATCAGGTCAAGGTAGTGCGCGGCGGATTGGTGCGCGAAGAGGCCGGCAACATCTTCGACCTCCTTCGTCAGACGGGGGCGCGCTATCATCCCGTGACGCTTCCCGGCTTACCGCCCTTCTCGGCCGGGGCGGTCGGTTATCTCTCCTACGAAGTGGTTCGGCTGATCGAGCGCCTGCCGCCGCGCGTCGCCCCGGACGTCGATGTGGACGAGGCGGCGTTCATGTACTTCAGCACCCTGGTGGCCTTCGACCATGTCCAGCACCGGCTTTTCCTGATCGCCAACGTGCTCACCGAGGAGGGACCGGGCAGCCTGCGCGCCAAGTACGACGCGGCGGTCCGCCAGCTCGCCCGCCTGGAGCGTATGCTCGCTCGGCCCCTGCGTCTGCCGCGTTTCCGCCGCCCGCACGGTCCACTGCGCGTGCGCCCTAACATGACGCGGCAGCGCTACGAGCGGATGGTGGAGCGCACCAAAGAGTACATCCGGGCGGGAGACATCTTTCAGGGGGTGGTCTCACTGCGGTTGGAGGTGCCGGTGCGCGTTCCGCCATTCGAGATCTACCGTGCCTTGCGGGCGGTGAATCCGTCGCCTTACCTCTACTTTCTGCGCTTCCCGACCGCTACTATTCTAGGCTCGTCCCCCGAGATGCTGGTGAAGGTGAGCGGGCGCGGCGTCGAGTACCGGCCCATCGCCGGCACCCGCCCGCGGGGACGGACGGAAGAGGAGGATCTGCGGCTGGAGGAGGAGCTGAAATCGGACCAGAAGGAGCGCGCCGAGCACATCATGCTGGTGGACCTGGGCCGCAACGACGTGGGCCGCGTCTCCGAGTTCTCGTCCGTGCGCCCCAAGGAAATCATGTTCGTCGAGCGCTACTCGCACGTGATGCACCTGGTCTCGTCGATTCAAGGGTGGCTGCGGTCCGACGCCGACAGCTACGCCGCGCTCGCCGCCTGCTTTCCCGCCGGCACGCTCTCCGGCGCTCCCAAGGTGCGCGCCATGGAGATCATCGATGAATTGGAGCCTACTCGTCGCGCCCTCTACGGCGGCGCCGTCCTCTATCTCGACTTCTCCGGCAATCTCAACTCCTGCATCGTTATCCGCACGGTCCTGATCAAGGATAAGAAAGCCTATCTCCAGGCAGGCGCCGGCATTGTCGCTGACTCGGTTCCATCATTCGAGTACCAGGAGTGTATGAACAAGACCAAGGCGATGCTTCAGGCGTTTGAGATGGCTGAGAAGGGCCTCGACTGATTCCGCGCCTCCCCGTAAGTCGCAGGGAACCGCAACGTGAAGCTGAGGCTGTTCCGGACCGGCACTGGCAAGCGTGTTGACGACGGCCTAGGCGAAGGCGTTCAGGTTCTTGCCGGGCTGACCCGATTGGTTACTCCCTTGCTCGGTCTCCCCCGCCAGTCCGGCCTCGTGGATCTCCTGCCCCCGCGCCTCAGTCGCTTCCTGGACGATCGGACTCTTGGTGCCTCCCTGAGTGGACTTGGCTGCGGTGTTGAGTATTGTCGGGCTCGAAGTGGCCGGATTCAGGTTGGCTCCCGGCGCCTGTTGCGAGCCGACGTTATTGACGACCATGATTCCTCCTCATGCCTACAAGATATTTCTCCAATAGCTCTATCGGCATAAGCTGCGAAAACTTTAGGCCATTTTGGAGGTTCTCGGGAAAAACTCTTCGGGAACCATGACTGGGGACCCAACGCCGTCTCGTCAGGGCAAAGCTCTCATCCGGCGCAACTCCCCAATACTCCCCGGCAAGGGAACGTGAGAATCGCCGTCGTAAACTGCGCTCGTCCTCTGAGATCGGGTTAGGCTGGTGCGAAAGGGGGGACTCGAACCCCCACCCCTTACGGGACCAGATCCTAAGTCTGGCGCGTCTGCCAATTCCGCCACTTTCGCTCGCGATCAACTGTCTCTCCATTGCATAACGTAGTTCTCGCGCTTTGTCCAGCCTCCTGTTGGTTGTCTCCTGTCGGTTGCTTGTCAGCCACATTGGAAACGTCTTTTTCCCACGTCATTGCCAGTGTGACTGGTTGTTGTTTTGGCCTCGCGTGGATTTCACCGTTCTCTTTTCCTTCGGTAGTGGTGCTGCACCACTACCTTTCCTTCTTTTTTCTTGACAATTGACGACAGTCACGGCATCTTAGCAAGTTTCCGCTGCTTTCTGTCGCGCGTCTCCAGCGTGTCGGCTGATATGATGGTACGAGTCTGCTTTCATGACCAGTGCTTCGATGGCGCTTGCGCCGCCGCGGTCTTCACTCGCTTTTACCGCGCTTGCGTCGACCGCGCCGCTGAGCTGCGCTACCACGGGCTCACGCACCGCGCCGGCCAGCTCTTTGATCCTCGCATCTTTGACGGCGACGAGAACGCCATCGTCGATTTCAAGTACTCGAGCTCCGACCGCCTGACCTGGTGGTTCGATCACCACCAGAGCGCCTTCCTCACCGAAGCCGACGCCGACCACTTCCGGCGCGACACCAGCCACCGAAAGTTCTACGATCCCTCGTTTCGTTCCTGTACCAAGTTCATCGCCCACATCGCGGGCCAGGAATTCAACTTCGATTCCACGCCGCTCCAGGAGCTGATCGACTGGGCCGACATCATCGACGGCGCCCAGTACCCGGACCCGCGGACGGCGGTGGAGATGCGCGAGCCGGCTACCCAGCTCACCCTGGTGATCGAGGGCGCGCGGGCCAAGGGCTTCGTGGCCGAGGTCATCATTCCCGAGCTGATCGTCAGGCCCCTGGCTGAGATCGCCGCCCTTCCCATCATCCGCCAGACCTTCGATCAGCTTTACCAGCGGCACCTCGAGTTCATTGACCTGATCCGGCACCGGGGCCAACTCCGGGACGGCGTTCTCTTCTTCGACGTCGCGGACCAGGGGCGAGAGGGTTTCAACAAGTTCGTTCCTTATTACCTCTTTCCCGGCGCCGTCTACAACGTGGCGGTCAGCAGTTCCGAGGAACGCACCAAGGTCGCTGTGGGCAGCAATCCCTGGAATGCCACGCCCAAGACCGTCAACCTGGCCACCATCTGTGAACGCTACGGCGGCGGCGGCCATGCCAAAGTGGCCGCCATCTCGCTGCCTCCGAACGACCTGGGGCGGGCGCGGGAGGTGGCGCAGCAGATCGTCGCCGAGCTTCGCGCTGTGGTCAAATCAGAAATCAGAAATTAGAAATCAGAACGACTTCTTCCTTTCTGGTTTCTGCTTTCTAATTTCTGATTTGGTTAGCCAACTAGCCTTCCTGGACTCCCGCTTCCCACAATACGGCATAGGTCTCCACCGCCGCGTCCCGCCCCCTCACCACGACCGACGCCAGCCTCTCGGTGGGCAGGAGTCCGTCCACCAGGCGGCGGGTGGATTCGCAGACCAGGATTTGCCCGCCCGCCGCGCCCGCACACAGACGCTGCCCCAGATTCACCGCGTCACCCACCACAGTGTAGTCCATGCGCCTAGCCGACCCGAGGTTGCCGGCGGTCACCAGGCCGGTGGCGATCCCGATGCCGATGGCCAGCGGCGGCCGGCCGCGCTCCCGCCCCTCGCGGTTGAGCCGGACGAGCGAGCGCTGCATCTCGATGGCGGTGCGGGCGGCGCGGGCGGCGTCGTCGGGCCGGGTCAACGGCGCCCCGAACACCGCCATCAACCCGTCGCCGAGGTACTTGTCCAGCGTTCCCCCGTTCTCGAAGATCACCTCTGTCATCTCGCTGAAAAACTCATTCAGCAATTCCACCACTTCCGACGGGGGCATTTTTTCCGCGAGGCGAGTGAAGCCGCGGATATCAGTAAAAAGAACGGTGGCCATCTGGTTCTCGCCTCCGAGCCGCACCTGGTCGGGATGGGCGAGAATCTTCTCCACAATGGGCTCGCTCAGATAGCGCTCCAGGGCACTCCGCTCCAGGGCGTGGCGCGAGAGCGCATGGTGAGCGCGGGCGTTCTCCAGGCTGGCGGCGGCCTGCGCTCCCAAAACGGAGAAGATGCTCAGCTCGTCCTGATTGAACGCCCAGGGCCGGCTGAGGCAGTCGACGTAGAAGATCCCGAAGAGATTCTGCTGGTAAAGCAACGGCGCGCACATGGCCGAACGCGTGCCCGAGAGTCGCAGGCTCTCGCTCCCGGCAAAGCGCGGGTCCTCCGCCAGGTTGCGGATCAGCAGCGGGAGCCGCTCCGTACTGACGCGCTCGATGAGGTGCTGAGAGAGCATCACGCCGGACGCGCCCCCACTCAGCTTTTCGCCGGCCCCGGTTTTGATCCGCACCACTGCGGGCTGGAACCCCGTTTTCTCCCGGCGCAACATCACGAACCCGCGCTCGACGTTGTCCATGCGAAAGGCCAATTCCAAGGCGCGTTCCGGGATGGCGTCGGGGGTCAGGGCAGGCGCGAACGCCTTGCCGAACTCCAGAAGCAGCTTGAGCAGCTTGTTTTCCCTCTCCAGGCGGCGGAGTTGCTCCGAGACGGAGGTGACCCTTGTCCCTGACGCGGACCCGGACCGGATGCCCGGGGACGCTCCCGGCGAGCCGACGGGAGTGATGCCATCGGACGAAAGGTCCGGCGCGGCCCCCTCGACGGCGATCAATCGGTTGATCTCGGCCGCTACTCCCGCGCCCGTTTCGATATCGAGTGGCGGCTCCCCGGCCGCGTCGAAGAGGAACTCGTAGACGCCGATGCTCACCCGGTCCTGATCGGCGAGACGCTGCTCGCGCACCACGCGGCCGTTGACGCTGATCCCGTTCAGGCTGTCGAGGTCGGTCACTACCGCGGCGTCGCCCGCCAGAACCGCCAGCCGAGCATGGTGCCGGCTGACGCTGGCGTCCCTCAACACCAAGTCGTTCGAGGTCGCCCGGCCAAGGGTAACCACGGAACTCAGGATCTCAAAGATCTGGGTCCGCCGATTGGGATCGTTCGGACCGTTGGGATCCGTGATGATGAGTCTGGCCATCTTCTAACAGTTCTCAGTTTTCAGTTCTCAGTTGGCACGTTCCTAACAAAACCGGGCGCCAAAAACCCCTATCTTCTGCCATAATCTGCACGTTCTTGTCGAAAAATGGCGAAATTTGGTACGATTTTGCACATAAAAGAGGCCCTCAAAACAGGCTCGTTTTCCGATGAGCCCTTAGGCTCCGCTGAAACACGGTCAGCAAGTCCTTTAGATTGAGCAAACCTTCTCTCCCTCTCCTCAGCAATCTTGGCAAACAACCATTTTGAAATCAACAGATTGACGTTGCCACGTTTCGGTCACCCAACAAAACCCGAAGAAGCGGCCCGGCGCTGGCCGGACAACTGGCTCTCAAATCCGCTAGTAAGTGCTTTAGATTCAGCACGGCGCGACCCCTTCGGTCGAGAAGTCCGGCGAACAACCAGCGTCAAATCAACAGCTTCCGAGAATGACATCAAGATGTCTCTTGTTTCCCAACGTTGCCCATTCTTCTCTGCGCCTCCGTGTCTCTGCCCTGAAAATCTCGGTTTCAGGCAGCAATGGATTCGAGCTTAACCTTGTGGCCGAGGTCTTCAAGTCGTTTGACGTAGTACTTGGTGAGG
>Ga0335081_10015847_pt1 | contig 12196 bp, 10 predicted proteins | sample Lox_Sample_35_FD_206713 | JGI IMG/M metagenome (GOLD analysis project Ga0335081, IMG submission 206713) | Soil microbial communities from Loxahatchee National Wildlife Refuge, Florida, United States - Lox_Sample_3.5 | ecosystem: Environmental > Terrestrial > Soil > Wetlands | place: USA... | reverse complement strand
GGAGACGGGTTCAACGCTCTGTATTCATATCGGGGCATAAACGCCTCGCTTGTAGACCAAGGCTAAAACATAGCACACCCGCCGAAAGGCGCATTGAGCCTCACACTCGCAACATGCTTTATAATTCGCGCCGCGAGCATCTAGTCATCAATCAAGAGCTGCCGGCCTCAGACAGTTGGCAGAGTTAACGAAACGATCCACTGACCACTAGCCAGTACCCACAGCCCGATGCACCTTGCCCGCAGACTTCGCGTCGTCGATTACTTCGCCCTTGGCTGGGGAACGATGGTCGGCGTGGGCTGGCTGGTGGTCATGGACGATTGGCTGCTGCGGGGTGGCCCGCTGGGCGGCGTTTTAGGGTTTGCTATCGGCGGCGCACTGTTGCTGCCGATCGGGTATGTCTACGGACAACTCATCATGGCCATGCCCGACGCCGCGGGCGAAGTCGCATACACCGGCAAGGTATTCCCCAGGGCCGTCAGCTTCGCCACCGGTTGGATGATGCTCCTGGCGTACTTCATCGTTTGCCCCTGGGAGGCCGTGGCCGTCGGCAGAATTGCAGCCTATATTTTCCCCTCGCTCGATTCGCTCCAACTTTACGAGGTTGCAGGCCGACCGGTGTTTCTGCCGCGTCTTGCGATTGGCCTGGCGCTGACCGCCCTGCTCACCCTGCTGAATTATCGTGGCATCCGTCTCAGCGCAACCTTCCAGAACTGGACCGCCTTTGGCACCCTCGCTTTGTTTGGCGTGTTCGTCGGTTTCGGAACCGCTCATGGATCTGCGCGGAATTTTCCTCCGCTATTCACCCACAGTCCATTCGTCTCCATCTTGCTGGTGATACAAATCGTTCCCTATTTCATGACCGGATTCGAATCGGTTGGCAAGGTTGCGGAAGAGGCGAGTCCTGACTTTCGCGGACGAGGATTCTCTCAGGCAATTGCCATGGCTATCTTGGTTGGCATCCTGTTCTATACCGTCGTCATTGCCGCCGTAGGATACTCGGCTCCATGGAAGCAACTCACCGGGCGGTATTTTATGACGGCAGTCGCGTTCGAGCAGGCCGTCGGGTCGCGCTGGATCGTCAGCATCATCCTGGCCGCGGCTCTGCTTTCCTTGCTCAAAGTCTTCAACGGAAATCTGATCGCCGCCAGCCGCCTGCTGTTTGCCATGGGTCGGCGCGGATTGGTAGACAGACGCGTTGGAGAGGTTCATCCTGAGAACCGTACGCCTTTCGTCGCGGTCGCATGCGTGGGACTCGCAACCGCCTCATGTATGTTCTTAGGCGACGCGATACTTGTGCCCATAACGGAAGTAGGCTCGGTGGCCTCAGCTGCGGGTTGGCTGGCCACGTGCGCCGCGTATTACGCGATGAGGCCGCCGCGCCGCGAACGCCGGGTGGCGCTCGCGGGGATCGCGGTCGGCCTGCTGATGATTTTCATGAAAGTCGTCCCTCTGGTGCCCGGCCACTTCAGTCGCTACGAGTGGCTGGCTTTGGGCGTATGGATCATGCTCGGATGGCTCATCGGTTGGCGCGCTCGGCAGATGAGGGATGACGGAGTCTGGCAAAGACCTCGGAGGGAAACAAAATGAAGGACCACAAGAAGTGGCTGCTTTTGATTTTGGTTTTGCTGTCCAGTCAGTTGGTTTGCTCGCAATCCTCCCCCACTCCCTTCGACCTCATCATCACCAACGGGCACCTCATCGACGGTACCGGCTCACCCTGGTACTCGGGAGATCTTGGTATTCGGGACGGCAAAATCGCTGCCATCGGCAATCTGGCTGATGCGTCCTGCAAACGCAGGATCGACGCTCACGGCATGGTGGTCGCTCCCGGCTTCATCGACATGCTGGGCCAGTCCGAGCTGACGATCCTCGTCGATCCGCGCCTGCCTTCGAAGATCTACCAAGGCATCACCACGGAGATCACGGGTGAGGGCGGCTCGGCTGCGCCGCTCAATGACGCCATCATCCAGGCCGACCATGCCGGTTACGAACACTACAAAATCACCCCTGACTGGCGCACCTTCCGGCAGTACTTCGCGCGCATCGAAAAGCAGGGCATGGGCATTAATCTCGCCAGTTATGTCGGCGCCACCCAGGTGCGCCGCATGGTGCTTGGAGATGCCGATGTGCAGCCCACGCCGGCGCAGCTCGAGCAGATGAAAGATCTTGTCCGCCGGGGCATGCGAGATGGTGCCGTCGGAGTTTCCACCTCCCTGGAGTATGCCCCTGCACCCTACGCGAAAACCGAGGAGATTATCGCGCTTGCGGCCGAAGCCTCCAAGTATGGTGGCATCTACGCCACCCACATGCGCGACGAGAGCAACTCCGTGCTGGATGCGATCGACGAAGCCCTGCGCATCGGGCGAGAGGCCAATATTCCCGTGGAGATCTGGCACTTCAAGGTTGCGGGGAAGAACAACTGGGGGCGCATGCCGCAACTAGTCGCGAAAATTAACGCCGCTCGAGCCCAGGGCATGGACGTCACCGCCGACACCTACGCCTACACCGCGTGGTTCAACAGCTTTTCCGCCTTTATTCCCCCGTGGGCACATGATGGGGGCGATGCGAAGCTGGTCGAGCGTCTGAAAGATCCAGCTCTGCGCGAGCGCATTCGTAAAGACATGATGACGCCGTCGAAGGATTGGGACAACGAGTGGCAGGAAATTCCCGGCCCGGAATCCATCCTGATCGGCGTGGTGCAAAATCCCAAGCTCTTGCCGCTGCAAGGCAAGCGCCTCTCGGAGATTGCCGCCCTGTGGCACAAAGATCCGATCGACGCTCTCTTTGATCTCCTCATTGAAGACAATGCTTTCACCGGAGTAGCCGTCTTTGGAATGTCGGAGCCTGATGTTGCGCTGGCGCTGCAGCAGCCTTGGATCTCCGTAGACAACGATTCTTCCGGCACCTCACCCGATGGCATTCTCGGGCAGGAGCATCCGCACCCGCGGGCCTACGGCACCTTTCCGCGCATCCTGCGGAAGTATGTCCGCGAAGAACACAAGCTGACCTTGGAAGACGCCATTCGCAAGTTCTCGGCGTTGCCCGCGCAGCGCCTGCGCCTGACTGACCGGGGAGTGCTCAAAGCCGGCATGTGGGCAGACCTGGTGATCTTCGATCCCGCGACGATCCACGACCAGGCCACCTTTGAAAATCCCAACCAGTTGTCGCAGGGAATGGAATACGTGCTGGTCAACGGCACGCCGGTGATCGATCAGGGCAAGATGACGGGAGCGTTGCCGGGCAAGGTACTGCGCGGTGCCGGCTACGTGCCGTAACTCTCTACCCGTACAGACGCGGCTTGCCGCCTCTTGATTGTGCCGGCAAGGCCCTGTGGCGCTCCATGCAAGACGGCCCCGGTGCAAGTTCCGTCTCTATCTCTGCGTTATCGTCAGCTTATGCGATCCAACCGTGGCCGTGTCGATCTTGTCAGGCATCGTGAACTGGGACTCCAGTCCTACGCCGGGGTACTTCGGTTGAAGATACTTTTGGACAAATAACTCCAGCACAAACCGCGGAATCTCGACACCATCGAGCGACACGGAATCGACCTCCACGAAGCCCCGCCCTCCCCGGCCATGCGCATGGGCAACCACCCCCACGTCGTGGATGCCGCTGAAAACGGCGAGCAAGGGATTACTGCTCCGGATTCCGGCACGGAGCTGGTCGAAGTCCACGCGCGTATTCGCCGTAATCACGCCCGGTTCGCCGTGGAATACTACCGACCTCACGCCCGATGGCAGGTTGACTTCGCCCGAGGCGAAGTAGGCATTGGCTTCCTGCTCGGTGATCTCGGTAGGAGTCGGATCGGGACGTTCTCGGGCGCCGTTTGTACGGATATGCTGGAGCTTTTGATCCAGGTTAAGACTTTGCCGGGGTGCGGAGCTCCGCCCGTCCGCGTAGGGTTTTATCAGAAAAGCCAGAAGGGCCAGGGAAAAGCAGACGCGAGAAGCATTCATGGTTTAAGCGCAGCCCGCGTCTCGGGAGCGACGGCCGCCGCAACCCGCGGTTCGGTCAACGTGCCCGTGACCGAAAACCCGTGCGTGGCATCGCGCAACAGCTTGATGTCCAGCTTGCGGCCCAGAGATGCGGTTCCGCTTACCTGATAGATGCTGCCCGGCGTCTCGAGTTTGCCTTCCCGGATGTCGAACTGACCATCCGCCAGCACCAACTGCCCGGCAAGACGGTGAATCAAAAGCGGCGTCGCGGCGTCACCCAGGACCACATGCGGCAAGGATCCGTCATGCGCCTCTACGTTCAAATCGGCGCCAGCGGAAGAAATCAAGTCAGCTGCGGTGTAGCCCGATGCGGTTATGTGGTAGCTGGCCGAAGCAGTCCCCGTGATCCACCCATCATTCATCAACTGGGCCAGTTGGCGCAGCGAAGCGTTCTGCACGGTTCCCGATCCGGTGTATCGGGGCGGCTTGGAAGAGAAATCGGCTTGCCACTGCCCCACATGCTTTCCACCCAGGACTTCGCCCCGCAAATCGGACAGCCGAAGCTTGCCCGCTGCCAGGTCGACCTTTGCCGTGACTTTGGTTCCAACCACAGTTCGAACCGCAAATCGATTGACCGCAAGCTCTCCCGTGGCACGCAGCATACTCAGCAATGACGGGTTCGAGCGATTCCCCAAAGCTAGCCAGCGATACCACGGACGCTTGTGCGCGTTCGGATTGAACAGCTGATTCAGGTCGTCAGTGGCGATTTTGTCCGCGTGCAGGTCGAACTGAACCAGGCAATTCGCCGAAAGGGAACAATGCCGCGGTATGCCGAGTGACCCGGTCCAGTTCGTATCCGAAAGCGAAGCTGCGATGTTGCGCACGCTCACGCCCTCTGGCAAGAAAGCCAGGCTTGCTAAGCCGATTTCAAGCGGCGCATTGATTCCCGGCAATTCCGCACGCACTCCCTTGAGTAGCGCCGTACCGGTGACCACGGCCGGCGTGAATCCCTTCCATTTGCCGTCAATGTGCAGTGCCAGTCGCGCCAGACCGCTGGCAGCCGGCTGACTGGCAGGCAACCCGACCGTGCGGGCTAATTGCAAGATGCGTGGCACTTCACTATCGCCCTGAAGCGCGAAACTGTATCCCGAGCGCGAAATCCAACCCTGCATGACCGCCGGCGCCGGTCTGCCGAGTGGAAGGTTGAAGGGGCCGATTTCTATGCGCGCCTCGGGCGATGGCAGAGAGTCTTGGCGCGCCATTCGCCGTGGTAATGGCGTCGTCGGGTTTGATGCCTCGGCCTGCGAGGCTGTGAAAGGAATCTCGTCCAGCGCTAATTGCGTCCTGGTGGACGTGGACTTGATCCGAACATTACTGGCCTTGCCGCCCCCTTGCCATGAGGTGATGCTATCAGCGCTTCCGCGATTGATGCGAAGAGTGGCGCTTAAGGTGCCCTCAGCCGTCAGATCATCCGGCAGGTCCTTCTTTGCGTGGCGCGCCACCAAGGCGATAGCCGACAGAGGAACGTCACGCGCTGCCAGTTGCAGTTGGTAACTGGGACGATCCATGGAACCGCCGGCCTGCCCGGCCACTTCGATTTCGCCGGCACCCACTGGCGCCGCACAACTGATCTTCGATAAAGCATGGTCGGCGGTGCTGTAGTGTCCATCGCACTGTGCTGACAACCGCAAACTTCCACCGCCGAGAATGTCGAAGCGACGGAAGTCCTGCACCGCGAGGTTGGTTTGAAACGAAAGATCGGTGGGACTGCCGCTCAACCGGGTATTCAGGGTTGCGCTTCCGCGCCACCCTTTGTCGGCCCCTTGAATCAGTTGGCTTACCTGGCCGAGCTGGGCTTCGTCCCATTGCAGGTTGAAATTCAGCGGGGTTTCGCTTAGCTGGCCGGCCCTCTGCCACGAGCCTTCGATCCTCAACGTACCGGTGTCGCCTAGATTGAAATCCGTCCGCACCGGCTGCGCCTTCAGCCGCATGCCCCATTGATTTTCCGATTCCTGCCAGAAAGAGAAATCCGCATCCGTCAGCGCGTACGGTTTTTTCTCTTCGCCAAGTTTCAGGTTGATTCTGGCTCGCGCCGCCTGGATGTAGGGAAATCCCGGGCGGGAATCGGCTTTGCCTCTGCCCGTAGGCGCCACCGGTGCTCGTGCAACGCGCTCCAGCAGGTTTTCCAGGTTCCAGTGCCCTTCGCTACTGCGCACCAGGTTCAAGCTGGGCTCGGCCAAATCGAGGCGGGAAATCTCCAGACGCCCTCGCAGCAGGGAAGAGAGCCGTATCGCTGCCGTCACCTCCTGGGCCCGCAACATAGGCTCGGCGCCGAACGCGGGATCGTCGTGGACGATGAAATTTTCGAAATCGAAGCCGGGTTGGGGCAGCAGCCGCAACTGCACCGACCCGATGTCCACCTGCCGTCCCACCGCCAGACTGATGGACGCGACAATCCGGCTGCGCAATCGCTGTGCGCCGGGGCGTATCACGAATAGCGCCACGACGATAACCAGCGCCGCCGTAACCACCCCGAACTTGGACCGCAGAAACTTCACTGCCCTACCTTCACCGCACGGCCTTGAATGTCCGCCGCCAGCGCGTCTCGTCGAAAAAGTGAATGACCACGTGAGCCAGGAAACTCAGCCGTTCGCCGACTTCCTTCTGCAGGTACTGGTTGGGCGGCGTCTCAAATGACCAGTAAATGAACATGGGACGGCCGATTACATTGGCTCGCGGAATGAACCCCCAGTATCGGCTGTCGTAGCTCACGTCGCGGTTGTCGCCCATGGCGAAATAGCTGTCCGGCGGTACCACCAGATCGTCTCCTTGGATGTACTGCGGCATCGACAGTTGCCATGCCAGGGTCACATTGTTGTATTCCGAAGCCGGAACCGCCGGAAAGTTGTCCCGGTACGGATTGTAGGCGTCCGGACCTTCATGAATGACATACGGTTCGTTGAGCTTTTCCCCATTCCGGTAGACCACGCTGTCGCGCAAATGAATACGGTCGCCCGGCACTCCCATAACGCGCTTCACCACATATAAGCCCGGCTCCGCCGGCGAGAGGAAGACCACGATATCGCCGCGCCGGATATCGCGATAAGGCAGCAAAGGCCCTATCCACCGGCTGGGCGGCGAGAATTGCACCCGGTTCACGAAAACATGGTCGCCGATGAGCAGGGTGTTCTCCATGGAACTGGAGGGGATCTCGAAGGCTTGCAGCGCGAAGGTAATGATGAAGAGACCGGTCACCAGCACGGCCGCCAGCGAAGCCAGAAACTCCACCGTGGTTTCCCGGTGCTTTTCCTGTTCTTTTTCGTCTTTCTTGGCCAATGATTTCGTCCCTAGAGAGCGTCTGGTTGCTCAGTTGACTAAGCGAAACGTGCGGTCCCAGCGGGTCATCTGAAACAAGTGTGTTGCCGCATAGATGAAATGATAGAGTTTATCACCCGCCGAAGGTGCAATCGGCAGATCATTATCCGAACTCCGAACCGACCAGTAAATCAGCAGAGGCCGCCCAATAATGTTCTCCCGCGGCACGAATCCCCAATAACGGCTGTCCAAACTCTCATCGCGGTTGTCGCCCAGCACAAAATAAGAGCCTTCGGGTACGATCAGTTGTCCGTCCTCGACCAACTTCTTCATCTCCAGCCACCATTGGCCCTCCAGGCCGGGGACGGGGATATCCAGACGGGGGAACTCGTCGCGGTACATGTCATGAACCGGCGAGCTGTAGCGGACGTAGGGCTCTTTCAGCCCAATGCCGTTGACCTGCACCTGCTTATTGACCAGCCGGATCCGGTCCCCGGGAACCCCAATGACGCGCTTCACGAAATGCTGCGAAGGATTCACCGGATAATGGAATACGATGATGTCGCCCCGATTCACCGTGCGATAGGGCATGAAATGGTCCCAAAATTCGCTGCCGCCGTACCGGAACTTGTCTACCAGAAGGTAATCCCCAATCAGAAGCGTGTTTTCCATCGACTCGGAAGGGATCTGAAAGGCCTGCACGATAAACGTAATGACAAACACCGCGATCACAATGGTGGTGAGCAGCGACTGCAAGGAAGAAAAGGATTCCCCCTGTGGTTTCGCCGGCCCCGCGGTCACGGGGGCGGCGGGCGCCTCAGTGACCGGCGTCAGGATGTCCTTTTCTGACATGTTTCCCTTCTACCGCAGCCGCAACCGAGGAAAGATACTCCAGCACCTGGCGGGCGGCTTCCTGCTCGGCCTTTTTCTTGGTAGATCCGGAAGCGCGCCCGACAAAATCGGGCTTGCCACGCTGTTCCGCCGGTTGCAGCCGCGCTTCTACCGTAAACGTCTTGCTGTGCTCCGGGCCTTCCTCCTTCACCGGAACGTACACCGGTTGAGGCCGTCCCATCGCCTGCAGCGCTTCCTGCAGGGCAGACTTGTAGTCGATGACGGGCAGCGTGCTGCCGCTGAGATCGATTCGCGCCAGCTCCGGCGTCAGAATTCCCTGCAGAATAAACTGCCGGGCCGGTTCCAGGCCGCCATCCAGATACATGGCGGCAAGCACCGCTTCCAATGCATCCACCAGCAGGGTGGTCTTGCCCCGGCCGCCGCTCTTCTCCTCGCCGCGGCCCAGCCGGAGGTAGTGACCCAACTCCAGTCTTTGAGCTACGTGGATCAGGTGTTTCTCGCTCACCAGATGGGCGCGCAGCTTCGAGAGATCTCCCTCGCGGAAGTGGGGGAAGCGCCGAAACAATTCCTCGCTGGTCACGAACCCCAAGACTGCGTCCCCAAGAAATTCGAGCTGCTCATTGTCGCCGCCGTGCCCCACGGCCGGAGGATGGAGGGCCTCCACTTCCCGCGCCTGGGAACTGTGGGTGAGTGCCAATTGCAGCAATTCCGGGCGCTTGAAACGATACTGCAGGATCTCTTCCAGCGCCGCGATTTCCCGTTCCTTCATTCCCGTAAACCGGCTCCCCCCGGACCGAGCCCGGAGCTAGTTCTTGGGAGCCGCTGAGTCCGGCGCGGGGCTGCTTCCGCACGACGCCGGTTTCGGCGACTTGGTTAGTTGCGCCAGCCGGTCGCATTCTTTGCGGGCGATGTTTCCCGGCGGCGTATTTTCCGGAGACAAACTCGCGGCCTGCCCGGCGAAGTTTAGCGCATCGGCATATTTGTCCTGCTTGTCGAGCGCCAGCGCCAGTCGCAACACGACCACCGGGTCGGGTTGCGCCGGGTAGGCATCGATCGACTGGTGGAACGACTTCTCCGCATCGGCAAACTGGTCCTTGTTGAATTGCAAGGTCCCGATGATGGAATATGCCGAGGAACGCAGGAACCCTTTATAGGCGTCCAACTTCTCAGCAGGGGTCCCGGCCGGTACTGCGACATCGGTGTCCACCGTTTCCACCGCGTGCTTGGCCAGCTTCATGGCCTCGTCGAGACGTTGATCCTTGTCGATATCGGTGTCGCGCGTCCGCTCCGCCAGAACTTCCGCCACGCCGAGCAAGGCTTCGGGATCATCCGGATCCATCGCCAAAACCTTGCGCCCCATCTCCATCATCTTGTCAGCGTCGTTTGCGGCTTGATACGAGCGCATCACGCTTTTGTACAGGAGTACCCGAAGCTCGCTATCCGGGTACTTGGCAGCAAAATCATCCGCCGCTTTTTCTTGAGCCGGCTGATCGTGAATCGCCATGGCTGCGTTGTAGGCGGCGAATTCAGGCTGGGTCTTGGCCTGCGGTGGACGCTTCGGCTGCGCTGGCGCGGGGGTTCCCGCCTGGGCGGCGCCGGACGTCGCCGCGGGCGCGGTTGGCTGCTGCGCAAATCCCATACCTACCAGTGCCAGCACTGCCCCTAGGATCGCTGCTCGCTTCATGCTCTCTCCTTGGCTGCGGTTCTTCTGTCGTCGCGCAGTCTTCTTGTTTTCTGAACCAACTGTATCTTAAATCCTACTGCGGATGAGATGGCGGCTCGTAGGGCTGCTCCAGCCCGCGTTCCGCGGCCGCTTTTATCTCGGGCAAGCCGGATCCCGCACTCAGCGCCGCGCGGTAGTGATCCAGGGCCGCGTCGCGGTTCGCCTGGAGATCGAAAATCCGCCCCAGATAGATGTGCGACCAGCCCAGCAGTTTGGGCTCATGCGCCACTTCGAGAGTCCGCAGAAAATAGGTTCGTGCTCCCTCGATGTCGCGGTTCATGGTAGCCGCCTGCGCCAGAATGAACAAGGCCTGCCCCGACTTTCCTCCGCCCTCATCCAATACCTGTTGCGCCAGCTTCTGCGCGCTCTCGATATCCCCGGTCGACAGGCGATTCTCCGCGTCCTGCAACACCTTGACCTCCGAAGGGCTGGACAGGTGCAGCAGTTCGGGCGCCGCGTTGCTGGCAAACTGCACTTCCGAGGCGCGCTTGATCTCTTTTCTCACGTCGATGGCCTGCACCATCTCGATATAAGCGGTGCGCAGGCCCACCGGACCTTTCTCGAACTGGAGAAAGGTGTCATAAAAATAACGGGTCAAAATGAAACCCTGGGCCACCGAATCGTCGACCGCTTTCTGGCGCTCCTCTTCCGGCGTCTTGCTGGACCCAAGCGTGCGCGCTTCCACCGCCCGGATCATACATTCCGTCACCAGCAGTGACATGTCTTCCTTGAAGGTTTCCTCCATGGGAGCGGTCTTGACCGTCTCCAGCAGCGGCTCCAGTCGTTTCATTTCCCCGGGATACTTCAGTGCCATCGGATCCAGCAGGTAGTGTAGATAGGTATGCCGGATCTGGTCCATTTTCAGCGATGAGGTCGAGGGGAAGATCACAACGTAGTAATCCGCTCCGTAGTTGCGCGCGTTCACCTGGCTGGGCGCGCCCATGGGATCGATGTAGACCGTGAACAAGTGGCCGAGGTAACCAGCGGATGGAAGCTTCAGATAAATTTCGGTATCGAAAAGCATCTTCGACACGGGTTCGTGATAGCGATCTGGCAGCGCCGAATAGGCCGCGTGATGACTTTCCCAAATCGCGTGCAGCCCCGCCTTTTCATAAAAGGCCTGCACCATGGGAACAATCCCGGCAACCGCGCGGGCATCGGGCGGCAGGTCAGCATCTTTTACCTTTGGCACAAAACTGGGTGGCGGGCCCAGGTACAGCGCCAGCGAAACATACTGCGTCAGATTGCGCGAGAGATCCTGCGGCAAATGTTCCTGGTAATACCGGCACATGTTCTGCGCGACTTCTTTGAGGTCGTCAGAGCCTTCGATCGCTTTCGCCACGTCGCTGCGAATTTGCGCGCGGAGTGGATCGGAGGCCTCCAGTTCCTGGTCATAGCCGCAGGCGTTGATGGCCGCCAGGACGCTGAATAGCGTCTCATTTGTATCCAGCACGACTTTGGGCGTGTTCTCCGCGGAACACACCTGGAGCAGCAGCCCCAACATCGCTGCGCAGAGCACGCCACGGAACCTGAAACCCAGGGAAATCCTCCTGAAGGCTGGTAGGATGTGCGGATTACCTGATAAGTTTACGGTTTGCGCCGCAGAGGGTCAAACCAAAGCCCTCAAGCCAACCTCCGGGTCGCTGTGAGGTCGAGGCTTAAACGCAGCTACCCCCGCACACTCACCTTGGCGAACGACAGAACCGCATGCCCGGAGATCGGCCGCCCCATGTTGGTGGCCGGCCGAAACGTCGTAAAGATCAGCAGTCGCTTGACCTGCGGCAGCAACTCTTGCGAGACCTCCGACGCCGACAAGATTCTGTAGTCCTGGATGCGGCCATTTGCGTCCACGTAGGCTTCAATCACCAACGAGTCGTCGCTGATCGAGCCCAGCGCGGTGCTGAACGCCGACTGCTGCAATTGCGGCGCGGTATAGAGCATCAAAGGCACGTCGTCATTGTTGCCGAGCAATTGCTCGGGAAGTGCCAAAAAACCGATCAGCAGCCCAAACATCACCACCGCGCTGACCAGGCCGGCCGTAGCCGGAACCATGAAAGCATCCAGCAGGTTTTCCAGACGCACGAACATACCTTCAAAGCGCGAGTCGCGCGCGGCTTCCCGCGAGATGGCCACCCTCAATTTCAGCGCCAGGTCCGCCGGCGCTTTCCGCGGTCCAAGTTTCGTCAGTAACTGCTGGGTCTGGCCCAGATCGGCATACTCCTGCCGGCAGCCTGCACAATTTTCCATGTGCTGGCTGAGCCGGTGCATTTGTGTGCCGGTCACGGCCCCATCCAGGTACGGCGAGAACAACTGCTTCGCCTCGCTGCACTTCATGGCGTCACCTCAACTTGCTTCCCACCCTCACACA
>Ga0335081_10015845_pt1 | contig 12198 bp, 10 predicted proteins | sample Lox_Sample_35_FD_206713 | JGI IMG/M metagenome (GOLD analysis project Ga0335081, IMG submission 206713) | Soil microbial communities from Loxahatchee National Wildlife Refuge, Florida, United States - Lox_Sample_3.5 | ecosystem: Environmental > Terrestrial > Soil > Wetlands | place: USA... | reverse complement strand
CCTGCCAGTTACGGTTGGGGAGACGATCCTGGCTGCTCACGCCGTCTACAGCACGCCCACTTTCGAGTGGCTCAATGAGGCTCTGGTGGTGCGTCATACCCCCGATGGCGGACACACCTACGATACTCCGGGGTGGTATAGCCAGATTTCCAAGCGATTCGGCTCGTACCGGCCCTACTTCCGATATCAGTACATCAACGCCAGCCCGAACGAGCCGATCTTCCCGGATATCGCATTGCGTGCCGGCCCATCGGCGGGTGTGCGCTATGATGCCAGCGAATCAGTGGCGCTGAAGCTGCAGTATGACTACACGTCCCTACGGAATCAGCCAGCCGTTCAGGGATTACAGGCGCAAGTGGGATTCACATTCTGACCCGGTGACGATGATCCGCTACCCTGTCATCATCGGAGCGATTCTGACCGCGGCCGTGCTCGTCGGGCCGACGCCGCAGACTAGTGTGAAGGCTGCGCCACCGAAGGAAGGTCTAGCCATCATCGTGAACCGGGAGAATCCTGTCGAGAATTTATCGATTGCAGAATTGCGCACCGTATTTTTGGGCGAGCGCAGCCATTGGGCGAATGGGCGCAGAATTACGCTGGTCATGATGGAGCCCGGGCAGCCAGAGAGAGAAGCGGTGGTGCGTGACGTCTGCCGCATGAGCGAGTCCGATCTGCGTCGTCGGTACCTGCAAGGTCTGCTGACGGGAGAGGAACTCGTGTCCCCCAAAACACTGTCCAGCCCGGTTGGCGTGCGCAAGTTCGTATTCAATGTGCCGGGAGCGATCGGCTACGTGCGGCCCGAAGATTTGGACGACTCCGTCAAGGTCGTCCGGATCGACGGGCATCTTCCCACCGACGCCGACTATCCCTTAAAGATCGAGGAACGCTCGGAGAGGTAGCATGAGCGATCGCGAACAACTCACTGTGCATGAAGGGGCGGCGACTTTCGCCCCGCGCACGGGGAGAAGTCCGGCATTCATGACACGCTACAGCTCGGCGCTCTTCCTGCTGTTACTGATCGGGTTGGAGGCCGGGGTGGTGCGCTTCGTGATCCGGGATGTGCGCTCCGCGAACAACGAAGTGCAGCGGATGTATGCTTCTTCGGTGCTCGGCTTGCACCGCATAGGCAGCCTGCAATATGACGCACAAGAGACACGCCGCAGTACCCTTTATGCGCTGACGACGAACGATAGCAATCTGCAGGTTATCTACGCCGATCAGTCGCGGGAGGCCGATGCCCGGGTTACGGCAGGGATCGCCGCGTATCTACAGCAGGCGCGATTGCCCCAAGAGGTTGAGCTGGGGCACCGCCTGGAACAGGATTGGAAGGCATATCTGGCGGCCCGCAACGAAGTCCTGGGAACGATCCTGGAAGGCAGCGTCAAAGAAGCCGTCGCGTACGATCTGGCGCAAGGCGTTCCCTTATTTGACCGGGTGCGCCGGGACCTGGAAGAGACCGAGCGGCTTTACGATGAGCAGGCCTCACAACGGCTGGCGAACGTAGCGGCGCTGGCGAACAAGACAGTGATACGGCTGGTGACGGTGCTAGGGGTAACCGTTTTGGTGGCCGGAGTTTTCGTCTGGGTGCTGCAAAAGGACAAAATGGCCAGTACGATGCAGATGGCGAAAATGCAGATGGATTTCGCTGCCTCAGTGTCGCACGAACTGCGGACCCCATTGGCGGTGCTTTGCTCTGCGGTAGACAATATTGCCGACGGCGTCGTGAGCGGGAAAGAACAGTTGGCCAAATACGGGGCGGTGATTCGTAGCCAGTCGCGCCAGATAAACGGGCTTGTAAATCAAGTCATCCTGTTTGTTTCCACGCAGGACAGCAAAGGCTTCTACACGCTGCAGCCGCTGGCGGTCTCGCAGATTGTCGAGGCCGCTGTGATGGGGACCACGGAATTGATTCGCAAGGCCGGATTTACGTTGGAACAGCATGTCAGCCCGAACTTACCGAAGATCATGGGCGATTTATCGGCGCTGTCGCAATGCCTGCAGAACCTGATTACCAATGCATTGAAGTACGGCGATCAGGGGCGGTGGATCGCGATCCGCGCCAGCGAAGAAGGGTCCAAGGATCATCGCGAAATTCGTATTAGTGTGCAGGATCGCGGCAAAGGGATTGACCGCGCAGAACTGCATCACATTTTTGAGCCTTTCTATCGCGCCAAGGCAGCAGTAGCCGGGCAGATTCATGGAACCGGATTGGGATTACCTATTGCGAAGAGTCTGGCGGAGGCAATGGGGGGACGTATTTCAGTGACCAGTGAAGTCGGTGTCGGTAGCACGTTTACATTGCATTTGCCCATCATGCAAGAGCGCAGTGAACAAGGGGCGATTGTGGGAAGGACAGTAGCGCATCTATGAACGAGAGCATTTTGCTGGTGGAAGACGAAGAAGGACTCCGGATGACTTTAAGCGATCGCCTCCGCAGTGAGGGCTATGCGGTGGACTTCGCTGCCGACGGCGACGAAGGTCTGAATAAGGCAACTACTCTCCCGTTTGACCTCATTATTCTCGACATTATGCTTCCCAATAGGAGCGGGCTCGATGTCTGCCGCGATGTGCGTGTCGCCGGACTGGCCACACCGATCCTATTGCTGACTGCCCGCGATCAGATTGCCGACAAGGTAATTGGCCTGAAACTCGGCGCCGACGACTATGTCACCAAGCCGTTTGACACTTTGGAGTTGATGGCGCGCGTCGAGGCGCTGCTGCGGCGTTCCCCGGGCCGTCCGGCTCATCCTGTACTCCAGTTGGGCCCATTGCGCATGGACATCCGGGCTACGGAAGTCACGCGGGATGGAAAGGAAATCCCGCTCTCTGCCAGGGAGTTCCAACTATTGCGGCACTTTATGGAGCATCCGGGCGCGACGCTCTCCAGAAGCGAACTGCTGCAGGAAGTCTGGGGCTACGAAGACGGGACGTTCACGCGAACAGTAGACGTACACATTGCGAGTTTGCGGCAGAAGCTGGAGAGAGATCCCAAGCATCCGGAACTGATCCTGACCGTGCCCGGCATGGGTTACAAACTCAGAGTGTGAGCCGACGGCAAGCGGAGCGGCTGTTTACTACTTCCTTTTATTGTGGAGGGCCGACTCTACTTTTCGCTGGTGTTCCTCGGTGTACCACGCAGGCGAATAGTCTTCCAGAAGATCACGCAATTCGGAAAGAACATCCGTCAGATGCTTGCGCTGAGATAACGTTTTGTGTTCGTCGTCCGGTGAAACACTACGGGCGGCAGCCTTGTGCAAAGTGCGGTTTCCCGTCTGTCCCATTACGATCAACATCGTCGCTCCCTCTTTGGATAGTAGAAGTGCTCTTTTCACTAGGGCTCAGGCTTGCGTCACAGAGCCCCCCGGGAGAGTCTTTCTAAGACTATTTAACCCCAGTGCAATAGGGATGGCGGCAAAAAGCCTGTAACTGAGCTGTAAATTCCTTGTAAGCCCTTGACATGGCTGGTTCTCCCGCCATTGGGCGTTGCGAAGATCATCGCGTCCTCATCCGGGCACCTTTTCACCGTAAGTGATGAGCATCACAGCACATCTTGTAGGTCGGCCGGTACTCTGGTCACGTTCAGACACGATTTGTCGGAGTCCGAGACAGCTGCGTTCCGGTAGTTGGCGGGCTCTCCCAGCTCTCGGCCTGAGGGCAAGAACTGTGAATCCAACCTCGAGTAGAGATCGTTCTTTTTTGCATTTCTTGCGGAGAGTTCCGCAGGATATGCGGTTTAGTTGGAAACTTTTCGTCTCCAATCGGAAATTCGCGCTGGTGGCTGCGTTGACACTCGGTTTGGGGATCGCCGTCAACGCTACGGTGTTCAGCTGGATTGACAGTGTTTTGCTGCACCCTTACCCAGGAGTCAGCGATACCCGTGGGCTCGCGCTCATTGAGACGATCACTTTCAGCGGTGAACATCTGGTCGCAACGTCTTACGCGGACGTCCGCGACTACCGCGACAACCTGAACCTTGTTTCAGATCTGGCGATCGGACGCTTCACACCACTGACGCTGGGCCTGGAGGGGAACGCGGACCGGGCGTGGGCTGAGCTGGTGTCGGCAAACTACTTTGATGTATTGAGAGTAAAACCCATTCTCGGTCGCTCTTTTCTTCCCGAAGAAGGCGCCGACAAGCCGGGCGCATTTCCGGTGGCCGTCATCAGCTACCGGATGTGGCAGAACCGGTTCCACGGCGACCCTGAGATTTTGGGCAAAGAGATCCGTTTGAATCGGCACCAGTTGACGGTGGTTGGCGTCTGGTGTACGACGTGTGGATGCCGATCACGATGGCCAGCGAGATGGGAGCGGGACCAACGCTCAGTTACCGTGGATGCCGCGACCTGACCTCGACCATTGTGCGGCTGAAACCCGGCGTCACGCTCGATCAGGCGCGAGCAGAAGTCAGTGCACTGGCAAGGCGGTTGGCCGCAACTTATCCCGAAACCAACCGCGGGGTGGATGCGATTGTGGTGCCGGTGTGGGCGGGGCACCTGGGCGCGCAAGGCATTCTGCTGAAGCCACTGCAGGTCTTAATGGGGGCATGCGTCCTGTTGCTGATCATCGTGTGTGCCAATGTTTCCAATCTGTTGTTGTCGCGTGCGGTGTCGCGACAAAAGGAGTTGGGTCTGAGGCTGGCTTTTGGTGCCGGAAGGCTCCGCCTTGTGCAACAGTTGCTGACGGAGACATTCATGCTCGCCGCAGCGGGCGCAGCCGTCGGAGCTCTCTTGATGATCTGGATGCAGAATTCCCTGAATCGATTGCTTCCCCAGGTGGATTTCCCCTTTGATCTGGAGGGAGGATTCAGCATTGCGACGCTCGGATTTACCCTCCTGGTTGTTCTGGCCGTCACGGTAGCGGCAGGACTGGTTCCGGCCCTGCTTTCCATCCGTGGCAACTTGAGCCAGACCCTGAACGAAGGCGGGCGAAGCGGGATCGGCGGATCTCGGACGCATCGACTCAGAGGGCTGCTGGTTGGCGTCGAGGTGGCACTGGCGATGGTGGCCCTGATCAGCGCGGGACTATTTCTGCGCAGCTTTGGCAATGCCAGCCGCATCGCGCCGGGATTCAATACGAGGAATGTTTCCGTTTCACAATTCTATTTGTCGAATGCCGGTTACACGGCTCAAGAGCAACGGAGCTTCTGCCGGAGATTACGCGAGCGCATGGAATCGGTTCCTGGAGTAGTGGGAGTGACGTATACCGATTTCGTGCCGCTGACGTCGCCAGGCAGCAGTCCTCAGGATCAGATCGTCATTGAGGGCTACGTGCCCGCACCCAATGAGCAAATGTTGTTGCATCGCGCCACCGTTCCTCCGGGATACTTCGATTTCATGGGCATTCGCATGCTGGGAGGGTCCCCCGTCGCGATAATCGTGAATGAATCGTTCGCACGGCGCTTCTTTGGCGACTTGACACCAATTGGCCGGACCATGCAATTTGGCGGCGCCAACGGGACGATTGTTGGCGAAGTGAGGGACAGCAAATACGACAGTCCGATGCAGCCGCCTGAGCCTTACTTCTATCTGCCTTTCGGACAGTGGTTCGCGCCGGGGCTGAATTTCTCAGTGTTGATTAAGACGGTCGGGGATCCCATGGCTGTAATTCCGGATCTTCGCCGGGAAGCGCTCGCGCTCAACCAGGACGCTTTCTTCCGTTCCATTGCTCTGGAGGATGCCATAGTTTTTTCGCTTTATCCCCAGAGAGTGGCGGCCATGCTGCTGACTGCAACGGCGATTTTGTGTTTGGTTCTGGCGGCGCTCGGGTTGTACAGCGTGATGAGCTATGCGATCAGCCAGCGCACACAGGAGTTTGGGGTTCGCATCGCGTTGGGCGCCAGCCGGTTCAAAGTCCTGCAGTTGGTGACGCGCGAGAGCATTCTGCTGACGGTCCCAGGACTGTTGCTCGGAATTGCCGTTGCGGTCGTAGTACTTCGCTTCTTCCGCAGCATGCTGGTGGGGGTGAGTCCGACCGATCCGTTAACGTTTGTTGCCGCGGCAGCGTTTCTCATCCTGTTAGCTTTGTTGGCCAGCTATCTGCCGGCCAGGCGTGCGCTGCGAATCGATCCGATTATTGCGCTCAGGTGCCTGTGAGGCGATGCCTGTAGATTGGTGCTTCGAGCGTATTCTGTTTTGGAAATCCTTTGAAACGATGAAATGGATTGGCTATCTTGCAGCTTGTTTCCTTGTGGCCACGACTATGACGGGTCAAACCTATCCGGGAACATATCCGGAAACAGAGATTGCCAACGGAGCACTGCGGGTAACGATCTACGTGCCCGACGCCGAAAAGGGCTTTTACCGCGGGATGCGATTTGACTGGGCTGGAGTGATCGCCAACGCCGAGTACAAAGGGCACAGCTATTTCGGGCCATTTTTTGAAAAGTTCGACCCTTCAGTTTCGGATGTGGAGATCGGCAACCCGGTCGTTGCGGGAATCGCCAGCGCGGCCAGCGGCCCGGTTGAGGAGTTCATCGGAGCGGACGAGACTGCTCTCGGATACGCAGATGCCAGGCCCGGCGAGGCGTTCTGCAAGATCGGCGTAGGGGCTCTGCGGAAGATCGACGACACCCCATACAGTTCCTATGTCAACTATCCGATTGTGAATGGCGGGAAGCGCTCGGTTAAGAGTGGCCCTGACTGGATTGAATTCACGCAGCAGGTGGATTGCGGCTCAGGATACGGATACGACTACACGAAGACGATTCGACTCGCAAAAGGTGAGCCTGTCATGACGATCGAGCACCACTTGGTCAATCGGGGCTCGAAGGCGATCGAAACTCGGGTTTATGATCACAACTTTCTGGTCATTGATCATCAGGGGGCCGGGCCAGCGATCGAAATCACTTTTTCTTTTTTGCCCAAGCCCACCAAACCACTGGATCCTCTGGCTGAAGTTCGCGGGAAGCAGCTTCTGTTTCCAAAGTCCCTGAAGGGCACTGACACCTTTTATGGCGAATTCGCTGGTTTTGGAAGGACCGCCGAGGACTACAACATCCGCGTGGAAAACAGGACTACGGGCGCCAGGATCGAGATCACGGGTGACAGGCCGCTGGTGAATCTGGGGGTGTGGGCGGTACGAACCGTTGTAGCGCCTGAGCCGTACATCGAACTCAAAATCACCTCGGGGCGGGATTTCAACTGGAAATACACGTACAGGTTCTCCGTGCGATAAATGCACAAAAACAAGTCCCTGCGCAATCCTCCTGCGTTGTATGCTGTAGCCTCTCGACCTGATTCACATGAACCATCGACCATCCCTGTCCCCTGCTCATGTTGTTTTCCTGATTGTTCTTTCGATTTCAGCGTTCGCCAAAAACGGCATGCACGTGGTGGTTGTGCCTGTCGCGAACATGTATTCGAAGCCCACCGAGAAGGCGGATGTGGTCTCACAGGTGATCTACGGCAACAATGTCCGTCTGATCGAGGCTCGTGGCGAATGGTCGAGGATCGAGTCGGCGGACCAGTACCGGGGATGGACGCCGAGCCGTTATTTGCGAATCGTTCTCGCTGGCAACGGCTACGCGAGCGCGGGTTCGACTGTGCAGGTCGAGAGCCTGTTCGCGAACATTTACGCAGAGCCTGATGTCACAAAGCACAAGCCCGTGCTTACCATTCCATTCGAAGTCAAACTGGAGGTTGTCGGGGAGACCGCGAAGCCCAAGGGCTCGCAAGAATCGCATGAGGGATGGATTCACATTCGGCTTCCGGGGATGACCAATGCGTGGATTCAGGCTGGTGATGTCGCAACGCATCCGAAGCCTCTGAGCATTCCGGAGTCAATTGAACTGGCCAAGAGATTTCTGGGCCTGCCTTATCTGTGGGGTGGGAGGTCCAGCTTCGGATTCGACTGCTCTGGCTTAACGCAATTGCTGGTTCGGGCTCGAGGCATCGAAATGCCCAGGGACGCCGATAAGCAGGCAGCGTGGAGTGGAGTCGTGCGGGTTCAACGGAACGATTTGCAGCCTGGAGACCTGCTGTTCTTTGGATCCTCGGAGAAAGACATCAATCATACGGGAATGTACATTGGCGATGGGCAGTTTATTCAGGCCAGCACCAATGATCACCCTGTAGTTCAAATCGGACGCCTGAACGATGAGCCGTGGACCCGAATCCTTGTGGCGTGTCGCCGCGTGAAACCGATCCACCCGAGCGGTGTAAGAGCCGAAGGCGAACGCATTCGAGGGATCGGAGTTGAGCAATCCCGCGCAATCGCTGACTTCCACTAACTCTGATCAGAACAGGGGCGGCAGAGATCTTATGTTGGCTATCTTCCGCTATAGAGTGCAAATTATCAGTGCTCCGATAGATCGGCGTGCGATGTAACAGTTGCCGAATCTGCTATAGAGTACTATACTCCCGCCGACCGAAATTTCTGTGGTATGGAGTGTTCGTTATGGCAAAGAATTTTCTCCCGCGCCTGCTCCTTCTGTTCACAATTGCCTTGCTCATATTGCCTGTTTTGTCACTTCCATCATTTGCCCAAGAAAAAAAGATTCTTGGAGGATATTTCGAAGAGTGGAGTATCTACTACGCCGGCTATAACATCGCGAACCTGCAACAGAACGGAGTGGCCGACAAACTGACACACTTGTTCTACGCTTTTGCGAACGTCACCACTATTCCGGCGCCTGGCTGCTCCATCGCAGATTCCTGGGCCGACTATCAGACACCCTATCTGCCAAGCGTGAGCGGCGCTCCTTACTCCGGACCCATGTACGGAAACTTCGCCGCGATTCAGCAACTGAAACAACTTCATCCGAAATTAAAAGTGCTGATGTCGATTGGTGGCGCCTCAGCGGCAAATACAGAAGCTTTTGTTGCGTCGGCGAGCACGGCAGCCGGTCGTCAAGCTCTGGTCTCATCCTGTATCGACATGTTTATCAACGGCAATGTCGCTCCTGGTATCACTGCGCCGGGCTTGTTTGATGGCTTCAATATCGATTGGGAGTATCCGACCGCGAGCGATACGGAGAACTTCACAGCGCTGCTCGCCGAGTTCCGCAGTCAATTGAAAGCCCTGAGCGCGACCACTGGCAAGAAATACGAGATGTCGTTTGATGGGCCAGCGGGACCGCAGAATTACGTCAACATCGATCTGAAGGCCGCAGCCAGGCAAGTCGATTTCATCACCGCTGAGGGATACAACTACGCCGGTTCCTGGGATACCCAGACCAACCACGCTTCGCCGCTCTTTGATTCCAAAAAGAATCCACTGTACGGGCAGCGGTTCGATATCGACGATACGGTCAACGCTTATCTCAAGGCGGGCGTTCCGCCGCGGAAGTACGTCATGGGATTGCCACTCTACGGAGCGGGGTGGACCGGCGTGCCCGACGTCGATCACGGGCTCTACCAGAATTCCACAGGGCCGTCCCCCGTGTACCTGGCAGCTGGAACGTCGCTGTGCCCCGATCTGAGCGGCAACACGCCGGGCTGCGACACGCTGCTAACTCCCGGCGTCGCAACGTATGCGACCTTGGCCAATCTGGCGACCAATGGATACAGTGTGAGCTTTGATGCGCGGAGAGTCGCCGCCACGCTCTATGATCCTTCGAGGTCGACTTTCTACACCTACGAAAATCCATTCACAATGTTCTTGAAGATGCTGTACATCGACTTGAGGGGCTTGGGTGGTGCTGACGTGTGGGCACTAAAAGACGACGATGCCAATGGAACGATGGTGAAAACCATGGCCAAGGGCCTGGGCGAGGGAAAGAGGAAATAAAAGCTGAGAGTTCCCGTCGAAGCAGCGGCAGACTGCTTGGGTTTGCCGTCGCTACCGAAGCCGCTTTGGACAACCCTGGCTTGTCTCCCTGCGGGGGAGAAAAAGCTTTAGTGTCCGCTCAATGTAGGCCGAACTTGTGAACTCGTCGCAGGCTGCGCTGGTGCGGTTTCGGTTTTCTCCGTGCCGGCAGCGGCAGCCATCGCGCTTGCTTTCTGCGCTGGAACAGGCTGCTTCCCGCAGAGTTCGATGACTTCAGCGATGCGGTGTGTTTCGTGTTGCATGGCCATCTGCCAGTTGTGGAGCGCCTCTTTTTCTTTGGCGACTTGGTCGAGATTGGACTGAACGCGCTGCGTGTAATGCCCGCGGATCTTCTCCATTTCTTCCTCTATCTTGCAGTTGTCCTTCGCCTTCCGGGCCTCGAAGTCTTCAAGCTGCTTGACTTGAGAGGCCTCGTAGGCGGTGAGTGCGTTCTGGCGGCGCGTGGCGTCGGTGAGCAGTTCGTCGGGAGAAATGCCGGCCGCGTCGAGCGCCATGAGGACGGATGCCCATCTGGCATCACTGGAGAGATCGCGCAACCGGTCGCTGTGGAGCATGTCGACGACCTTGTGGATCCCATAGCCGCAGCCGGGACTCATGATCCCCGCCGCGCGATAGATGTCTTCATAGCCGAGCAATTCGCCGCGTGAGCCGCTCGGAGTGGGTTCGGATTGGCTGGACTTGTTCACTGGAGCCTCCATAACTCTGGATTTTGTGGGCGCGCCTTGGTCCTGTTTAAGGCCATCCTGCTTACGGCGCCAGAAGTGGGGAAAGATCGTTCTGGGTTCCATAACTTTCCTTTCGGGGCGCGGGGACGTGCCCGGGGTATGAATTGCGTTCCGTGCACCTGAAGCCCCAATCACAGTGCTTGCGGACGGAAGCCGTTGGGCCTGTGGTGACGGCTCCCCGGGCGCGCTCTTGGATACAGGTGTCCGGACCGAGCGTGCTAAAGCCGGATCGGGAGGTGCCGCAATCCTGCGGTTGGGTGCAACTGCAGCTTCGGTTTGTTGGGCTGCGTCGGATGGTGACGGGGGAGCCGCAGCCATCCTGGTCGGAACGCCATGCTCGCGGCGCACACCTAACAGAAAATCTCCACCATCGCGGCGGCAGTTCCGCGCAATGGCCGAAAACTCCTCGCGGTGCCACTTGATGGTAAGCCGTGATCCAATGGCCAAAGGTCGCTTGAGCCGGATACACGCTCCGCATTTCGACGTATCTTCCAAAATGGCGGGTACACGAAAGGACGTACCGCTGCCGTCCTCCCCTGTGATCTCAGCGACCGCCCACATCACTTGCCGTGGCTCGATGTAGCGCCCGTCCATGCCATCTGTATCGGCAATCGGGCGCCAGAGTTTAGGGGATGCCCGTCGCGGCTATTTGGTAAACAGGCGCATCAATCCTGTGGCCCGCAGATCGGGAGAGAGGAAGTGCTGGTGGGGTGACCCAGTTGAGCCGGTAAGGGCTTCAGCCGCGAGATACCCGCTGCGCACGGCGCCTTCCATGGTGGCGGGCCAGCCCGTGGCAGTCCAGTCGCCTGCTAGAAACACTCGTGACCATGGTGTCGCGGCAGTGGGGCGGTGGGCCTCGATTCCGGGACGCGGCGAGTAGGTGGCATTCACCTCTTTAATCACCGTCGATTTGACCAGGTTCGCTTCGCGTGCGGCGGGAAAGAATTCGCGAACTTCGCTCAACGCGAGGTCGACGATCTCGGAGCGCGACTTCTCGATCAGTGTTTTCGAAGAACTGACGACGAGTTCGATATAGCTGCCTCCGCTTGTTCCATTTTCATTTTGCGTCCGCATCGGCTGCAGGCGCGATTTGTGGAACATCCACTGAATCGTGCGATCGAGCAGCACGGCGTGATCGAGGTCAGAGATCTGGCGGTCGAACCACAGGTGAATGCCGGTGATCGGCGAATTAACGAAGTGCGAGATTTTCTGGCGGATGGGAGTGCTTTCGGGGCTCGCGGGCAACACAGTATCGAGGGCATCGAACGGAAGAGCCAGCACCAGATAGTCAAAGCTCTCTTCGGGCTCTGCAGCGTTGCCGCGCACCCGCACCGTCACCGCACACGCGTCAGCGGCGAAGCTCTCTACGGGGCATCGAAAATGCAGCGTGCCGCCGTGGGTGCGAACGTAATCGCCAGCCGCATTGTATAGGTCGGTGAGCGGCAGAGTGGGCACGCCCATGTGGCGAGCTGCAGGCGTTTTCATCGATTCGCGCACGACTTGGGCGGCTGCGGGAACCGAAATACGATCAAGGTCTTCGCTCAACGCGCTGATCAGGATGGGATGCCAGAAGCGGGCGATCGCGTGCGGCGTCTGGCCGTGCTCGTCGAGCCATTGCTGAAATGAGTGTCCGTTGTCGCGCTGCGCAGTGAGGGTCAACGGGACGAGTGCGCGTGTGATCGCGAGCTTGTCGGCAGCACTCAAAAAC
>Ga0335081_10015844_pt1 | contig 12198 bp, 8 predicted proteins | sample Lox_Sample_35_FD_206713 | JGI IMG/M metagenome (GOLD analysis project Ga0335081, IMG submission 206713) | Soil microbial communities from Loxahatchee National Wildlife Refuge, Florida, United States - Lox_Sample_3.5 | ecosystem: Environmental > Terrestrial > Soil > Wetlands | place: USA: Florida... | reverse complement strand
CCTCAGCCTCCTTCAGAACCGCGATGATCTGCTCCTCAGTGAACCGCTTCGCTTTCATAGTCCGCTCCCATTGGGCGAACTCTACTCCCGCGGCGTACTATTCGCGGGGAGCACCTCAGATTGACCGTCAGAGGACCACTTCGAGGCCGGTGACTTCCAATCTCTGATGGAATGGGTGGGTTCGACACCTTCAACATGGGGCCGCACTGAGCTCATCGAGGCAGGTGACCTACGAATTTGCACTCTGGACCGCTGCCATGAGCGAGCTCGGTATAGGTCGAATCCCCAATAGATATTGGCCGCGAAGCTCCGGCAATAGGTCATCGATCCAGATGCGAAAGTGGATTCGTTGGTGTCGCCCACCGATGGCTGCGCGTCCGTGCAGGATGCGCCAATTGTCGAATATCACGACGTCACCTTCATGTGGTGTATAGCGAATCTTATTTGCCCGGTTCCACTCAGTTACCACCGTCTTCAGCTTGTCGAATGCGGACTGGCAGGGGGTAATAACGGTTAGCAGATCATCCTCTCGCAGCCGAATGGAGATAGATTGATCTCCGCACTCCGATCGAACCAATGGCCCATTAAACGTCTGGGTCCAGGTGCCTTTGGTCTTGGTGCACGTAGCGCAATCCTTGCGGGCGAGCGTAGTCAGTACCTCTTCGAGGTCGCCTTCACTAAGTTCACTTAGCACCGCCGCCATGTCGAGGAATGTACTTTCCGCACCCCATGTGCTTGTCAGATCGTACTGAAATCCGAGAATCGCAGGCGTGCGTGGATCTTGCGTCCCATCAACATGAGGAGGCAGCTCCCTTGCGGAGTCGCCCGTATTGGGCGGCGCGTCGTAGTTGGGCTTGATGGATTTTACCTTCCCGTTGTAGTCGTTCTGCCGCGTACGTGCAGGTCCTATCCAGTTTTCTATGGACGCAAGCCGCTCCGCCGTCGGTGGGTCGGCTTGCCATCGGAGGCGCACGATACCGAATTCTTCCAAGCACTTGAGCGCTTGCTTCTTTGGACCATCGTGAAGTGTAGTCACTGAAATTGTGTACTGCTCTTCCCGCAGTGTCTTCCACGGAGCGATCCGCATTTGTTGTCGCCGCGTGGGGTCGGTCATTGGATTTGTCACTTGGTCTCTCCCGTGCGCACTCGCTCTGCGCTCATGCGAACTGACGATCGGTCTTCGGAGGTAGTAGCAAGTTTCGTGATCGGCGGTTAGCGAGGAGAATCTCCGGTCGCACGTGTCACACACGCGTTTACCGTCGTCTTCCTCTGGGCCCTCAATGACTGTATCGCAGTGCGTGCAAATCCAGCACTCTCTGCGATCAAGCACAGAGGCCTCAGCGAGATCATCAAAGATGGGACGTAATATCTCTGGGCGAACTCTAACAAAGTCGGCGGCAGACTCGATTCGAATCGGTACCTCCAGGTATTGCCGGGAAAGGTATGACTCTACTGCACCAACCTTATCGCCAAGGCTCGTGTACTTAGTTGCAATGCGCGCGAATACGTCCGACGACATGCCTCACCTCTGACTCCCGCTTCTCACCCGCCAGCGCAACGCGCTGATCCTTCCTGTGCAGAATTGTGTGAGCTTCTTCCTTTAGCGTCCTGCCTTTGCCAGCCAGCCAATAGAAATTGCCCAGACTCCCCTGTACGTCGTTCTTCCCGGCATCAGCCATTCGACGAAGGGTCTCGTCCGCATTGACGGCGTACCGCTTGCCTGCGCTGGTGAAGCTAGCCTTTCCACCCCGGACCGTTTCCCAGTTGATCCGGCGCTCACGTACTTCTGCTCGATTAAGCTGAAGCGGTTGGATCGCGACACTCACACGTGTGATGTCAAAATCACGGACTGCGACGAATGGCGTCAAGGCCTCGAGTAGCTCGTCCCGTATTTCAGGGTAGTTCGTTCCACTAGGCAAGCGCTGAATCATTATCATCGCGTCGCCGGTAGCGAGGTCCCAGTCGAACGCGAGAGTCGCGCGCGCGATATTCCGCTTCCAAGCGCGAAACACCGTCTCGCCGTCGTCGGCTTCCTTGTCGGCTTCTTCATCGCGTACAAACCACTCACGTCGTTCGTTCCAGATGATACGTAGCCTAGCCGGACTCCAGCGGATCTCCGAGACCGTGCGTTTCTCAGGGAGCACCACAGGCCGCGGCTGATTTAGCAGACCTAACGTTCGATTTCGCTTCAGGACCGAGGTGACGTGCGCCTCGCTTCGCCATCTGCTGCACAAGGCAGCAGAGCTCTTATAGAGGTACAAATGCTGATTGCCCCAGCCCTCGATCTCGTTGAGAAACTCGACAAGCTGTACAGCCCGCTCGCTGTCCGTCTCAAGAAACTCGGCCAACCGCTCGCGAAGGATGTCCTTTGTTCCGGATCTCGGCAGTGAGACCTGAGCTAGAAACTCCCTAATTCGCTCAGCGCGATGGACCAGGACGCAATCCAGTAGTTCCTCGCGATCGAAATCCTTCGCTGCTGACGCCATGGCGTAAGCTCCCGGTCAAATCCTCGGGCAACGGAAATACCCAAGGTCAAGCCTACATCGGCAGCAATCCGCTAGGAATGAATGCGTTAGTGAGGCGAATCCTCGTCGCACGCACCTTAGATGTGTGCGCTGTCGGGGACTGCTTGTGCTGCCCGCTCGGTCTCGATGAGCGCCCAGGACCGCAACCCCTCATAGACCACTGCGCTATCGGTACGGGCGGTCGGTCTCGCGTAGGTTGGGCTGCGTAAGCTGTTGATTCTATGGCGCTCCCTACGGAATCTGTGGATTTGTCACTCCCTACGGGATTCGAACCCGTGTTGGAGGCTTGAGAGGGCCGGATCCGCGTCGGTGCGAAACGAAGTCAGGCAGCGTTTCCCCTGATCAGCGGCGAAAACGGACCCGGAATGATAGCGCGATGTACATGGACCACGTGCTGGGTCGCGTCGCGAGTTTGGAGCCAAGAGTCAATTCGATGATTGCCGTCGAGCAACCGCTCGACCCCTTCGTCGACCGCAACAACAATGGGCTGGGCCGCTCCGAGACCGTGGCTTCCGTTGTGCCGAAGCAGGGGTCGTAGTTCTTCAGCGGACCGCATAACTATCTAACTATCTCGGAGCGGATTTGATCTGGTCGGATGTTGACGTGGGTGTCCGCTCGCCACCCAATAGGGCGAATGTGCTTCGCCAGTAGCCGGTTGAACGCGTTGAGCCCGGTTCGATCGCCCACTCGGGGTGACGATGATCCTCGAGACACCTAAGCGTTTGATCGAGGATCGAATGATCGAATCGGGGAAGCTGCTGCTAGACATCTACGCACACCGTTTGCGGAGGCGGCATTTCCGTGCCGGCGGAGAGACTAGTTGCATCCCCTGCGCTCGCGTAAGTCTTTGATTTATGGTGGGCGGTACAGGGCTTGAACCTGTGACCCCTGCCGTGTGAAGGCCCCTCGATGTCTAGCTAAGCTCCAATAGAATTGCGACTGGAGCGGCCACGGGTAGCCAGTTCGCGTCGAGGGTAAGCAGGCACGCCGACAGCCAGATGCCATATCGACCGGATGAGGTGGGACAATGACCAAGCGCTGCGAGAGGCAGGACTCGTGCCGAGCACAACTCGCGCGGGCATCTCAGTGTCTGGGCGTCTTTGTCGAGTTGCGATGCGGATGATCAGTAAGAATCAGAACCCCGAACAGATTGCCCGCGACCAAATCGACGCGCACCTGCTCGAGGCTGGTTGGCACGTCCAGAGCAAGGACGCGATTGATTTCTCCGTCGGCCGCGGTGTTGCCGTCCGGGAGTACAGCACCGACATCGGTCCGGCCGATTATGTGCTCTTCGTCGATCGCCAGGCCGTCGGCGTCATCGAGGCCAAGCCCGAAAGCTGGGGCCATAAGATCACCACCGCCGAGGATCAGGCCGAGCGCTACGCAGCTGCCGCGCTGAAGTGGGTCAACAACAAGACGCGGCTGCCGTTCGTCTACGAAAGCACTGGCGTCATCATGCGCTTCACCGACGGTCGCGATCCGAACCCGCGCTCACGCGAGGTGTTCACCTTCCATCGGCCCGAGACCATGGCCGAATGGCTGTCGAAGCCCAAATCGCTGCGCGCCCGGCTGCACGATATCCCGCCGCTCGACCCGACCGGCTTGCGCAACTGCCAGATCACCGCGATCCAAAATCTGGAGCAGTCCTTTCGCGCCGATCGCCCGCGCGCGCTGGTGCAAATGGCGACGGGCTCAGGCAAGACCTTCACCGCCATCACGTCGGTTTACCGACTGCTCAAACACGCGGACGCCAAGCGCGTGCTGTTTCTCGTCGATACCAGGAATCTCGGAGAGCAGGCGGAACAGGAGTTCATGGCCTATGTCCCCAATGACGATAACCGAAAGTTCACGGAGCTCTACAACGTCCAGCGGCTGAAATCGCAATTTGTCGCCCCGAGCAGCCAGGTCTCCATCAGCACCATTCAGCGGATGTATTCGATCCTCAAGGACGAGCCGCTCGACGAGGCCGCTGAGGAAGGCAATCCTGCCGAAGCCAAGCTGCGGCCGAAGCAGCCGCTACCAGTCGTCTACAACTCGAAGATTCCGCCGGAGTTCTTCGACTTCATCATCATCGATGAATGCCACCGCTCGATCTACAACGTCTGGCGGCAAGTGTTGGAATATTTTGACGCCTATCTGATCGGCCTGACGGCCACGCCCGACAATCGCACCTACGGCTTCTTCCGCAAGAACGTCGTCAGCGAATACGGGCACGAGAAGGCGGTCGCCGACGGTGTCAATGTCGGCAATGAGGTCTACGTCATCGAAACTGAGGTCTCGCAGCAGGGCGCGGTCCTGAAAGCGGAACAGCAGGTCGAGAAGCGCGAACGCCTGACCCGCGCCAAACGCTGGGAAAGTCAAGACGAAGACGAAGGCTACGGGGCGAGCCAGCTCGACCGGGACGTAGTGAACCCGGACCAGATCAGGACCGTGATCCGCACGTTCCGCGACAAGCTGCCGGAGATATTCCCGGGGCGCGCCGAGGTGCCGAAGACCCTGATCTTCGCGAAGACCGACAGCCACTGCGACGACATCATCCAGACCGTCCGCGAGGAATTCGGGCAGGGCAACGACTTCTGCAAGAAGATCACCTACCAGGCGACCGAAGACCCCAAATCCGTCCTCGCGCAGTTCCGCAACAACTACAACCCGCGCATCGCCGTGACCGTCGACATGATCGCCACGGGAACCGACGTGAAACCGCTCGAATGCCTGCTCTTCATGCGGGACGTGAAGAGCAAGAACTACTTCGAGCAAATGAAGGGCCGCGGCACCCGCACGCTGGATGCCGACGACCTGAAGAAGGTCACGCCGTCCGCGCGCACCGCAAAAACCCACTACGTTATCGTCGATGCCGTCGGGGTGACGAAGTCGTGCAAGACAGCGAGCCAGCCGCTGATCACCAAGCCCTCGGTGCCGCTGAAGGACCTAGCCATGGGCGTGATGATGGGCGTGCGCGACGAGGACACCGTGAGCTCGCTTGCCGGGCGTCTCGCGCGCCTCGAACGCCAACTCGACGCCCAGGACCAGGCGCGGATCAGGGGCACCTCCGGCGGCGTCCCACTCGGAGAGATCGTGCGGCGCCTGGTGGAAGCCATCGACCCGGACCGCATCGAAGCGGAGGCAGCCAAACTCGCCAAAGGCCCAGCGCCGACGGAGGCCGAACAAACCCAGGCACGCGACAAGCTGGTCGGTCAGGCCGCGAACCTGTTCACCGGGCCGCTGATCACGCTCCTCGACAATATCCGGCGCGAGAGGGAGCAGACGATCGACCACGACAATCTGGACAACGTGATCGAGGCTGCCTGGAGCGGAGACGCCAAATCCAATGCCGAGGCGATGGCGAAAGACTTCGCCACCTACCTTGAGGAGCATCGCGACGCGATCGAGGCGCTGACGATCTTCTTCAGCCAGCCGGCTCGGCGCTCCGCGATCACCTACGCCATGATCCGGACATTGCTGGACGCCATCAAATCCGACCGGCCAAAACTCGCCCCGCTGCGGGTCTGGCGGGCCTATGCGCTACTCGACGCTTACAAGGGCTCGGACCCGGCGACTGAACTGACCGCGCTCGTCGCGCTGATCCGACGCGTATGCGGGATCGACCAGACGCTCGCGCCCTACGCTGACATGGTGCGACGGAACTTCCAAACGTGGATACTGAAGCGCCACAGCGGCGCTGGCACGAAATTCACCGGCGACCAGCTCGAATGGCTGCATATGATCCGCGACCACATTGCAACCTCGATCCACATCGACCGCGAAGACCTCGACATGGCGCCGTTCGACGCCAAGGGCGGACTGGGAAGATTGTATCAATTGTTCGGCGCTAACACGGACGGACTGCTCGACGAGATGAATGAGGCGTTGACGGCGTGACGCAGCCGCTGCCCATCAGTTGGGAGGAGTGGCCTTTGGCAACCGTGGGTGAATGGGCCGGTGGCGGCACGCCGTCCTCATCGAACCCAGCCTTCTGGGACGGAGACATCCCGTGGGTGTCTCCCAAGGACATGAAGGTCAACGCTATTGCATCGACGCAGGATCGGATTACGCGGGCGGCCGTGGACAACTCGGCGGTAAAGCTGATCCGAGCAGGCTCGGTGCTCTTTGTAACGCGATCCGGAATCCTGGCGCACTCATTCCCGGTAGCCATCAACCGCGTGTCCGTCACCGTCAATCAAGACCTGAAGGCGATTACGCCGGTCGAGGCAATCGACGCCGAATATCTTGCGTGGATGCTTCGCTCTCTTGAGGCTCGCATCATAGCTTCGTGCTCGAAGCATGGTACGACCGTACACAGCATCGAGGTGCCGAGGCTCAAGGACTTAAAGGTACCGGTGCCGCCTTACAACGAGCAGCGCCGAATCGTCGCGAAGCTCGAAGAGCTTCTTTCGGAGCTCGACAAGGCCGTCGAGTCGCTAGAGACGGCGCGCAGTCAATTGCAGGCCTATCGCCTGGCGATACTCGTCGCTGCTTTCGGTAACGAGGCCGCGCAGGTGCGCCTGTTGCCGGACCTGTTGGCGCAGCCGATGACGAATGGCTACTCGGGGAGCCCAACCCGCACCGTGACGCCCTGGAAGGTCCTATCGCTCTCCGCCACAACAACCGGTGCATTTGCGCCGGAGCATTTCAAGTACCTGGATGAGCCAGGACTGGAGCAGCGAGATATCTGGTGCGAGCCAGGGGACATACTCGTGCAGCGGGGGAACACGAGAGAGTATGTCGGCGTTCCTGCGATCTATACCGGCCAATCGCGACAGTTCATTTTCCCCGATCTAATGATACGTCTCCGTCCGAATCTTACGATCGTGACCCCCGTGTATCTTTACTACGCCCTGTCGTCGCCGCGCATTCGGAACGAGCTGCGGCAGCGCGCGAAGGGATCGGCAGGAACGATGCCGAAGATTAGCCAGAAGATATTGGCGGAGCTGGAGATTCCCTATTGTCCGCTTGATGTACAGCGACGCACGACCCAACGGATCGAAACGGTGTTCTCTCACGCTGACTCGACGGAGCGCACGATCGACGCCCAACTTGCAGCTGCGGATGCGACGCGCAGTGCGATCCTTGAGAAGGCCTTCTCCGGCAAGCTGGTAGCCCAGAACTCAACGGACGAGCCGGCATCGGCGCTGCTGGAGCGCATCCGGGCACAGCAGACCGTGGCGGCGCCGAGGAAGAAGGCCACCGCCCGCAAAGGCAAGAACGACAGGCAGGAGGCAGCCGCATGACTACCGCGCCAATCGTTTCCAAGGTCTGGAACTTCTGTAACACGCTGCGCGACGACGGCGTCGGCTACGGCGACTATCTGGAGCAGCTGACCTACCTGATCTTCCTCAAGATGGCGGACGAGTACGCGAGACCGCCCTATAACCGCAGGGTCGATATCCCCAGCAAGTACAGGTGGCCGAGCCTGACAGCGAAGCGCGGCGCGGTGCTTGAGGCCCACTACATCGAGCTGCTGCGCGAACTCGGGACCCGTAAGGACGTGCTCGGCCAAATCTTCACCAAGGCGCAGAACAAGATTCAGGACCCGGCGAAGCTCTTCCGCGTGATCGACATGATCGACGAGGTCGCCTGGGTGACCATGGGTGCCGACGTCAAAGGCGACATCTACGAGGGTCTGCTGGAGAAGAACGCGGAAGACACCAAATCCGGAGCGGGGCAGTACTTCACCCCGCGCGCACTGATCAAGGTGATGGTCGAATGCATTCGGCCGGAGCCGGGCAAGATGATCGCCGATCCGGCCTGCGGCACGGGCGGGTTCTTTCTGGCCTGCTACGACTTTCTCAACAACCCCAAGAACCACGAGCTCGACAAGGCGCAGAAGGCGCACCTAAAGCACAAGACCTTCTACGGCAACGAGATCGTTGCGAACACGAGGCGCCTCTGCTTGATGAATATGTTTCTGCACAATATCGGCGAGATCGACGGTGAGGTGCTGATCTCGTCCAACGACGCCCTGGTGGCGCCGCCTGATCGGACCTTTGATTACGTGCTCGCCAACCCGCCGTTCGGCAAGAAGAGCTCAATGAGCTTCACGAACGAAGCCGGCGAGGAAGAAAAGGACGACCTGACCTACAACCGCCAAGACTTCTGGGCCACGACGTCGAACAAGCAGCTGAACTTCGTGCAACACATCCGCACTATGCTGAAGACAACGGGACGCGCGGCCGTGGTCGTGCCGGACAATGTGCTGTTCGAGGGCGGGGCTGGGGAGACCGTGCGGCAGAATCTGCTCAAGACTACGGACCTGCACACGATCCTGCGGCTGCCGACCGGCATCTTCTACGCGCACGGCGTTAAGGCGAACGTGCTGTTCTTCGACAACAGGGAAGCAAGCAGGAGCCCATGGACCAAGAGCGTCTGGTATTACGACTACCGGACCAACGTCCATCACACGCTCAAGAAGAAACCGCTGCGCTTCGACGATCTGATGGAGTTTATTGCCTGCTACAACCCGAAGAATCGGCACAAGCGCAAGGCGACATGGGACGCGGAAACGAGCCCGGAGGGGCGCTGGCGTCAGTTTGCGTATGAGGAGCTGACGGCCCGGGACAAGACGAGCCTGGATGTGTTCTGGCTCAAGGACAAGAGCTTGACCGACCTGGACAACCTACCGGATCCGGAGACGCTCGCCGAGGAAATCATCGAGAATCTAGAAGCGGGGCTCGTGAGCTTCCGCGCTGTGCTGGCGGGATTGGGCAACACCGGTTAGGTCACCGACGCACCGACGCGTCTGAGCTTCGCTCTCATCGCACAGACTCGATTGTGTGCAGGCGTAGTGCGTCCACTAAGACTGGACATCTGCGGAAACGAATAGCACCATCTAGACGCTGATAGATTGGTTTGGTTGCCCGTACTGAACTCATTGGGTTACTTGCAGGGCAACAACAATTCAAGCGACGCAGCTTCAAAGCATCAAACAAGTGTCGATCCCTCGGAGTGTGATTGAGCCCCTGCGCCTGTCTATTCCGATGACGTAGGTATACGGGAGACATCGTCCAGGCGAGCGCGAAGCTCCGGCGGCCGCCACGCCACCGCTACAACGGTTCCCAGGATGCAATCAGGAACCTATACGCCCATTGCTTTGCATCGCTCACCGCGAACGTAAATATCCGATCTCTCATTCCCATCGGGCAGATCAGTGTTGACTCACCATACGGCTGCCCCGAGTGAAACCATTGAATCTTCAATAGCGCAGGATATGAGCCGCTGTTGCTGCAGAATACGTCCGCCTGACTTCCCCAAACAAAATACTTAATCGCGATCTTGGATGCGGCCTCGAGTCCGCCACTTGGCGGACCACCGGCTTCTCCTGCCACGTACGGCATGAAGGCTGTGGTGAAAGTGTAAGTAAACCTTGGGTGTCCGGGTTCGAGCCAGAACCATGCGTTTGCGAACGGGGAAACAATGTTCGCGCGCACCCAACCGCCGCATGAATTGGTGAGCAGGACCTGACTGTACGCAGCGCTGATCTCGGCACAGAAAGCACTGACTGCGGGCTTTTGCGGCAGGTCCTTCTTGGGGGCCTGCTCGTTGATTGGTTGATCACCGACTGCCGTTGCCGCGTAAACGCTGGCCGCCACAATCGCCACCAGCAGTGATGGAAGAGAGAGTTTCCTTTTCGACATGTGAGTGCCTCGTGGTATTTGGAGAATTCTCATCGACTCAGGAGCCTCAGTTGTCGTGCAGCGGACTAGAGTGACACGGTGTTACGGCTCGCGAGACTCCCTGTGGACTCGAGCCCAAGCCACCTCCGTGCGTTTCCACCGAAGAGACGCAATCCCAGCCCGTTCATGCCTGTCTTCTGCTCCACTCCTTGGATGACGGTCTGCATGCGTTGCGTGTAGTTGCGCCAGCGCGACTCGAGCCCGAGCATGAGCCAATCCGAGCCGTATAGTAGCCGCGACGGCAGCGCCGATCCTGAGCTAGTCAAGAGATCGCTCAAGCGCTGGATTGCGTACTTGTCGTTAGAGCTTTTCAGGACCTGGCTCGAGTAGCCGAGATCTGCGTAGAGGCGTTCGCCGCTCGGTTTCGCCATCAGGGCGAGGAACCCTTCGGGCCATTTCGTCGACCTGGCATCATCGCCGAGAACCCCGCCGTAATGACCTAAGTTGACGCGCAAGGGCGCCTTCTCTGCTTTAAGTACATAGTCGAGCGCCTTCTGCCATCCCGGTGGCCCAGGCGCGTCGCAGGGCCCCGAATCGATGCAGAGCGACGGACCCGCATGTGCCGCGACCACAGCGTCGTGGCGGATGCATTCATGGTAGAAGGAGGCCAGTGCGCCATCTAGCGGCTGCCCATTGTCGAACGGCTTGAATTCCATCGGTGGGTAGATCTTTGCCCCCACGAAGCCGGGCTTCGTCCAAGCCTCAGTGACATTCTTGAGTGAAGCCCCATGGCGCGCGAGGTCCTTGAAGGGACAATAGGGTGCAAGCGCAACGAGTCGGCCGCGTGATAGCTCGCAGATCTTGGAGACGACGGTTGTCTGTTGCGAGATACGAGATTTGGTCTCCGTGCCCGGTGCGAGCGGCTCATCGAAATCCACCATAAGGGCCACAAACGTGTCGATCGGTGGCAAATCGCGACAGGTGAACTGCTCGATGGCGGCGAAGAAGTTTGCGTAGCGGTAGCTGAAGTAGCGACTTAGATAGTCAAAGATCGGAATTCCGCCCGCCCGATCTGCGTCCCCGGCCAACGCGCGAGCCTCCGTGGGCGTTCGAGGGGCCTGCTTCAGCCTTGGAAGCAGCGCGGGCGCATCGCGTCTTCCCCGGAGGAGGATGTCGCCGAGCGCCGCACGCACATCCTCACGCTGGAACTGCTCTAGGAGAAACTGTGCGTACTGGGCGTCTGTTTCGGCGTTGTCCAGCGCGAGCGCACTCGCTGTGTTTTCGGGTAAGAACCCTTTGCCCTCCGCCTTTGGATTCGTAAGACCATTTAGGCGCTTCAGTTCCCCCTCAGCCGTTGGTGAGAATGCCCATACGAACGTTTGGAGCGGATCGGCGATGAGCTTTAGTAACGGCGCGACCGTTGGGTATTCAGGTGCGACGGATCGCTTCAGGAAGCCGGCGATCTGCAGATCGGTGCCATTAAAGACATGTAGATGGGCGTCGATCCGCTGATGAGGTGAGGCGCGCGAGCCGGCGCACTTAGGAAGCGAGGGGCGCCTAGAAGTAGTAGCCAACGTACCGACGGAGCTGGCGAGCACGCCGCTTCCGAGCGCGCCTAGCAGACTGCGCCGGGTCCAGGAGGGCTGGGTTCCCCTTGTCGAAATTCCGGTCGGCTGTGACTTCGTCGTCATCGCACGCCTCTTCCGGGAGTGCTCCAAGAGTTCGCGGCCCTGGCGCGTGGATCAGGTCGACAGAAGAGAACCTGCTGAGTAGGCGCTGTTTATCTCAGTACTATGCAAGAAATTGCCGGGAAACCGCCAACGACAAGAGTAGGGCGCTCACCAGCATGCGGTGGCGGCTTCAAGATATCCAGCCGTTGCGCAGTAGTCGCAGCGCGTTGCCGGAGGTGATCTTGCGGATCTGCTCGTCGCTGACTCCGTGCTCCTGGAGGGCCTGAATCAGAGCTCCGAGCTGCGAGGGCCTGTACAAGTCGCGCGGGGCATCGGCGAATCCGTCGAAGTCGGTGCCGATCGCGATATTGTCGTAGTCCCTGGTCCGAGTCC
>Ga0335081_10015843_pt1 | contig 12198 bp, 10 predicted proteins | sample Lox_Sample_35_FD_206713 | JGI IMG/M metagenome (GOLD analysis project Ga0335081, IMG submission 206713) | Soil microbial communities from Loxahatchee National Wildlife Refuge, Florida, United States - Lox_Sample_3.5 | ecosystem: Environmental > Terrestrial > Soil > Wetlands | place: USA... | reverse complement strand
AGCGGGTCACCAGGGGCCAGGTGCGCCGCGCCAAGCTGTACTACCTGAGGGAACTGCGCGGCAAGGCAGCCCGCATCAAGGAGCGTCGCGACCAGACCGGCAGCTGATGGACGATCAGCAGGATCCCGGCGCGCTCGCGTCGGCCCGCACCTCGGAGTCCACCTCGAAGTCAGCAGACAAGAGCGCTCCGGAAGCGGACGAGAGCGCTCCGGCGGCCAAGAAGAAGAGAAGCTTCGGCCGCGAACTGCTGACCATCGTCCTGGCCGCCGCCGTGCTCACCCTCCTGGTGAAGGCGTTCGTCGTCCAGGTGTACCGGATCCCGTCCGCGTCGATGGAGAACACGCTCCAGATCGGCGACCGGGTCCTGGTGAACAAGGTCGTCTATCATTTCCGCGGCATCGCGCGCGGCGACGTCGTCGTGTTCAGCGGGCAGGACTCGTGGGGCCCGGATGCTCCGCCGCCGTCCAGCGACCCGGTGGTCCGGCTCTTCGATGACGTGCTGTCCGGCATCGGGCTGCAGAACAACCAGACCTACTACATCAAGCGGGTGATCGGCCTGCCGGGCGACCGCGTGGCCTGCTGCACCGACGGGAAGGTCACGGTCAACGGCGTTCCGCTGAGCGAGAGCTCGTACCTGTTCCCCGGCAACCCGCCCTCCACCCTCAAATTCAGCGAGGTCGTTCCGGCCGGTCATCTGTGGGTCATGGGGGACCACCGCGGCGACTCCGACGATTCCCGTTTCCACCCTGGTGATCCGGGTGGTGGCGCGATACCCGAGAGCCAGGTGGTGGGCCGGGCGTTCCTGATCATCTGGCCGCCGTCGCAGACCCGTGACCTGCCCATCCCCTCGACGTTCCAGCAGGCCGCACTGCACGCGGGCGCGGCGGGGGCCGCCGTGCTCGGCGTCAGCGGGACCGCGGTCACCGTCGGCGGAGCCGCGCTGGGCGCCGTGGCGGCCGTCCCGGTGGCGGGAGCGGCCGGTGCCGCCGGCGTCATCGGAGCCCCCCTGCTCTTCCTGCGCCGGCGTCGGCGCTCTGGCTTATCTGACCGGCTCTTACCCGTTTTCGCCCGCCGCGCTGGCACGGGGTGCCGGTCCGGTGACCTGCCGGTGGCGCTAAGCTCGATTTGACGACGGTGCCTGGACGTTCAGGCTGCCGGACGCATGGTCCGGACACGCGGTGTACGCGATCGGAAGGGGCGCGGATGAGTGGCGCTGGCCGTGGCGTGACGCCGGGGGCCGAGCCGGAAGCGGGCTCGGGCAACAGTGCCGAGTCATCCGCGCCTGACCAGGGCCAGCCGGCTGGCGCGGACGGCGGATCCGGGACTTCCGGGCCAGCCAGCGACGGAACGACGGCGGACGGGAAGGCCGGGGGAGCGGCGGAGGCCGCCGGCGCTCGCGCGGCGGACGCGTCGCCGGATGGCGAGGCGTCCCCTGGTTCGGCGGCGGCCGGCCCGGGGGCCTCCGGGCCCCGGGCGGCGCGGCGGCGGCCGCGCAGGAAACGGTCGTTCTGGCGCGAGTTCCCGATCCTGGTCGTCATCGCGCTCCTGCTCGCGGTGGTCATCAAGACGTACGCGGTCCAGGCGTTCTACATCCCGTCCGGCTCGATGGAGAACACGCTCGAGGTCAATGACCGGGTTCTGGTCAACAAGCTCGTCTACGATGTCCGCGACATTCACCGCGGCGACATCGTGGTCTTCAACGGGGACGGCTCGTGGGACCCGGGCACGCCCGCCCCCGCGAACACCAACTTCGTGGTGAAGTTCGGCCAGGGCTTTGCCAGCATGTTCGGCTTCGGCCATCCGGGAGACATCCTCATCAAGCGGGTCATCGGGCTGCCCGGGGACCGCGTGGCCTGCTGCGACGCCCAGGGCCGGGTCACGGTCAACGGGGTTCCGCTGGCCGAGCAGTCTTACCTGTATCCCGGCGATGTCCCCTCGGAGATCAGGTTCAACATCGTCGTGCCGCCGGGCCGGCTGTGGGTCATGGGAGACCACCGGCAGATTTCCGACGACTCCAGGGATCATCAGCAAGATCCCGGCGGTGGCACCATCCCGGAGAACGCGGTAGTCGGCCGGGCCTTCGTCATCATCTGGCCGCCGAGCCGGTGGCGGATCCTGCCCATCCCCAGCACCTTCGAGCAGCCGAAGCTGAATGCCTCGGCAGCGGCCCCGGGAACCCGGACAGCCCCGGCCGCCGACGCCGCCGCCGGGCTGCTGTCAGCCAGGCTCGAACCCTCCAGCCCGGCCCTGCCGCTGGCCCTCGGCTTCGCCGCGGCCGTCCCCGTCACCTGGCTGCAGCGCCGGGCGCGGCTGCGGATCGCCCGCCGCCGCGCCGGCCGCCGCGCCGGCCGTGGCGGTCCAGGTCAGTAGCGCCGCCGCGGGACCTGGGTGTCGCGGTCCCCGTCAGCACAGGCCCCGGCTTCCGGGGACGCGGGACAGGCCACGGTTACCCGCTCACCTTGTCCGCGCTACCCCGGCAACTGGCGTACTCTACGCAGTGTCATGACCCGCCACTCTGGTGCGCCGCCCGCCAGTAAACTGGCCCCACCGGTCACCGTAACTTCTCTGGCCCCTTCAGGCCCTCAGGCCTCTTTCCGGAACATGTATCCCAGGTATCCGGGCTATACGCCTCGGCGTGACGGGGGACTCGGCGCCTACGAAACCGTGCTCGCCCGGGCCGGGTTCGCTCCGGTAGCCGGTATCGACGAAGCCGGACGAGGGGCGTGCGCGGGGCCGCTCGTGGTGGCGGCCGTGGTGCTCGATCCCGCCAGCATCCGGCGGATGCCCAACCTGGCCGACTCCAAGCTGCTGACCCCGCAGGCCAGGGAGGAGGCTTATGCCCAGGTGCTCCGCTGGGCCATCGACTGGCACGTCGTGGTCATCGGCGCCGACCAGATCGACGCTACCGGGCTGCACGTGTGCAATCTCTCGGGCATGCGCCGCGCCTTCGCGGGCTTGCGCTGCAGGCCCGGGTACGTGCTCACCGACGGCTTCCCGGTTCGCGGCCTCGGCGTACCAGATCTCGCCGTCTGGAAGGGCGACCGGGTCACCGCGTCGGTGGCGGCGGCCTCGGTCGTGGCCAAGGTCAGCCGAGACCGGATGATGCGGGACCTGCACGAACGTTATCCCCTATACGGTTTCGACCGGCACAAGGGATATGTCACCGATGAGCACGTACACGCCCTGGCCGAGCACGGGCCCAGCCCGGTGCACCGGTATTCGTTCGTGAACGTGACCAGGGCCGCGGGCCTGGTGAATCCCGCGGACCCGATGGCGCCTGCGGACCCGGCGGAGCTCATGGGCCCCGCGGAGTTCGGTGACCGAGCCGATCCCGCTGCCGCTGGCCTGGCCGGGGCCCTGATGGCCTCCGGGATCAGATCGGCGGGTGCATCGGGGGAAAACGAGAGGAGAATGAACTCATGAGCGCGGAGGACCTTGAGAAGTACGAGGCGGAGATGGAGCTGCAGCTCTATCGTGAGTACCGCGACGTCGTCGGGTTGTTCACGCACGTGGTCGAGACCGAGCGTCGTTTCTATCTCACGAATGACGTCGAGCTGAACGTTCGGTCAAGTGACAACGGTGAGGTGTTCTTCGAGGTCACGATGCGGGATGCTTGGGTCTGGGACATGTACCGTCCCGCCAGGTTCGTGAAGAATGTGCGGGTAGTTACCTTCAAAGACGTCAACATCGAGGAACTGGCCAAGGCTGACCTGGAAGTTCCAGAGGACAAGCCGGACTTCCCGGCCTAGCTTCCGCGGAGGGGCGAATGTTCGGGCTTCCAGACGGAGTTGCCGCGTGCCTGTTCGACATGGACGGCGTGATCACCCAGACCGCCACCGTCCACGCGGCGGCGTGGAAGGAAATGTTTGATGGCTTCCTTCGCGAGCACGCCGGGCAAACCGGAACCGAATTCGTCCCGTTCGACGCGCACGCCGAGTACGACGCCTACGTAGACGGCAAGCCCAGGCTGGACGGTACCAGGTCCTTCCTGGAATCCCGGGGTATCCACCTGCCCGAGGGGAAGCCTGACGACCCGCCGGGGATGCCCACCATCTACGGGCTGAGCAACCGGAAGAACGATCTGGTCCTGGCGAAGGTGGCCGCGGGCGGCGTTCAGGTGTACGACGGGAGCGTTACCTATATCCGCGCGGTGCAGGCCGAGGGAATATCGACTGCGATCGTGTCGTCCAGCGCGAATACCCAGCTGATACTTGATTCAGCGGGCCTGGCTGAGCTGTTCGACGTGCGGGTCGACGGGGTGATCGCCAAGGAGCGCGGCCTGCGCGGCAAGCCTGCCCCCGACACGTTCCTGGCCGCGGCCGAGGCCCTGAAGGTGCCAGCTGGTCACGCGGTGGTGTTCGAGGACGCGCTGGCCGGCGTCGAGGCCGGCCGGGCGGGTCATTTCGCGCTCGTGGTCGGGGTGGACCGGGTCGGGCAGGCGAAGGAGCTCAAGGAGCACGGAGCCGACATCGTGGTGCAGGACCTGGCCGAACTCCTCGGCCACGACGGACAGCCGGACAAGGATGCCCCATGATCAAGCAGTCGGCTTACGGGACGGAGCCCTGGCGCCTGGTCGAAAAGAGACTCGACCTCGACCTCCTGGCGCAGAGCGAGTCGATCTTCGCCCTGTCGAACGGGCACATCGGGCTGCGCGGCAACCTCGACGAGGGTGATCCGCACGGGCTGCCGGGCAGCTACCTGAACTCGGTCTACGAGGTCCGGCCGCTGCCGTACGCCGAGGCAGGCTACGGCTTTCCCGATGACGGGCAGACCGTCATCAACGTCACCAACGGCAAGATCATCCGGCTGCTCGTCGACGACGAGCCCTTCGACATCAGGTACGGCACGCTGCACTCGCACGAGCGTGTCCTCGACATGCGGGCCGGCACGCTGACCCGCGACGTCGACTGGTCGTCCCCGGCCGGGGCCAGGGTCAAGGTGACCTCGGTGCGGATGGTGTCGCTGACCCAGCGCGCCATCGCGGCGATCAGCTACACCGTCGAGCCGGTGGACCAGAAGCTGCGGCTGGTGCTGCAGTCCGAGATCGTCACGAACGAGGAACTGCCGCAGCGGGGCAAGGATCCCCGCCTGGCGGCGATGCTGGAGAATCCTCTGGTCAGTGAGGAGCACCAGTGCTCCAACGATCACGGCCCGGCCCGGGCGGTGCTGGTACACAAGACGCGGGTCAGCGGGCTCCGGATCGCGACCGCGATGTCCCACGAGATAACCGGCCCGGAGAAGATGGCGCACCGGATCGAGTCCTATCCCGATCTGGGCCGGGTCACCGTGGCGGCCGAGGTTTCTCCCGGTGAGCAGGTGCACATCGTCAAGTACATCGGCTACGGCTGGTCGAGTCAGCGGTCCAAGCCCGCCGTCATCGACCAGGTGTCCGGCGCGGTGTCGGCCGCCCACCTGACCGGCTGGGGCGGCCTGCTGGCCGAGCAGCAGGCTTACCTGGACGAGTTCTGGGAAGGCGCCGACGTCGAACTGGACGGTGACGCCGAGATCCAGCAGGCGGTGCGCTTCGGGCTGTTCCACATCCTGCAGTCCGGCGCGCGGGCCGAGTACCGGCCCATCGCGGCGAAGGGCCTGACCGGGACCGGCTACGACGGGCACACGTTCTGGGACACCGAGTCGTTCGTGCTGCCGGTGCTCATGTACACGCAGCCGTCCGCCGCAGGCGACGCGCTGCGCTGGCGGCACCTGGTGCTGGCCGAGGCCAAGCAGCACGCGGCCGATCTCGGCCTGGCCGGGGCCGCTTTCCCCTGGCGGACGATCCGCGGCCAGGAGTGTTCCGGCTACTGGCCCGCCGGGACCGCGGCGTTCCATATCAACGCCGACATCGCCGACGCGGTGGTCCGCTACCTGGACGCCACCGAGGACGCACGGTTCGAGCAGGAGATCGGCCTCGAACTGCTGGTGGAGACAGCGCGGCTGTGGCGGTCACTCGGCCAGCACGACGCGGCGGGCCATTTCAGGATCGAGGGCGTGACCGGGCCGGACGAGTACAGCGCCATCAAGGACAACAACATCTACACCAACCTGATGGCGCAGCGAAACCTGGCCTGCGCCGCCGACCTGGCCGTCAAGCTGCCCGACGCGGCGGAGAGACTCGGGGTGACCACCGAGGAGGCGGCGTCCTGGCGGGACGCGGCCGCCGCGATGTACATCCCGTTCGACCAGCGCCTCGGCGTGCACCCGCAGCACGAGGGGTTCACCGACTACGCCCGGTGGGACTTCGCCAACACCCCCGAGGACCACTATCCGCTGCTGCTGCACTACCCGTATTTCCAGCTGTACCGCAAGCAGGTCGTCAAGCAGGCGGACCTGGTCCTGGCCATGTACTTGCGGCCGGATGCGTTCACCGCCGAGCAGAAGGCCAGGAACTTCGCCTACTACGAGCCGCTCACCGTGCGCGACTCCTCCCTGTCGGCCTGCACCCAGGCCGTGGTGGCCGCGGAGGTCGGCCAGCTTGACCTCGCCCACGACTACCTGGCCGAGGCCGCGCTCATGGACCTGCGGGACGTCGAGCACAACACCTCGGACGGCGTGCACATGGCTTCTCTGGCCGGGGCGTGGATGGCGCTGGTAGCCGGGTTCGGCGGGATGCGCGCGGGCGCCGGATCGCTGGCCTTCAGCCCGCGCCTGCCCGGTGGCATCTCGGAGCTGAGGTTCCGGCTGCGCTACCGGGGCCGGAAACTGCGCGTCACGATCACCTCCGGCCAGGCCAAGTACGAGCTCCTCGAAGGCGAACCGCTGCCCGTGGCCCACCACGGCATGGAGTTCGAACTGGGCAAGAAGGCCGTGGAAACGGAGATCCCGCCCGTGACGGCCGGGCCGCGTCCTGAGCAGCCGCCGGGCCGCGCCCCGTACAGTCGTGCCGGGTAGCTGATCCGATCCAGGCCGTCCAGGGCCCGGGACGTGATTCCCCATCCCAGGACGTGATTCCCTATCCCGGGATTCTGGTTCCCCCGGGTCATGATGAGTTCTCGTTTGGGCGTGAGCGGCCAGGACCTGCTTCTGCCATGTGTGCGCCCCGGCGGGCCGGGACTTCTGGTTATACATCCGGGGCATTTCCCAAGCGTTTGTTAGTCGCCCCCCGGCGGATTAGACCACCGAGCACCGACATTCCTGGCCCGATCTCCACCGGCGCGAAGCTCCGCCCTGGGTTTCCACAGCTGCAGATGGCGCTCTGCGGGCGGCCCGGGGTTACCGCGATCGTCGGATCCGGAGGTGATGGCGATGCACGCCAAGGACGTGCTGGGCAAGTCCGGTGAGCAGGCGGCGGCCGAGTACCTGGAGTCGTGCGGCCTGCGGATCCTGGACCGCAACTGGCGCTGCGCCACCGGCGAGATCGACATCGTAGCCGCGGAGCGGTACGCGCTGGTGGTCGTCGAGGTCAAGTCCAGGACCGGGATGCGTTACGGCAGCCCGCTCGAGGCCGTCAGCCGGGCCAAGCGGGCTCGGCTGCGCAGGCTCGCGGTGCAATGGCTGAACGCCCACGGCGTCCGCTTCGACCAGGTCCGGATCGACGTGGTCGGCTTGGTCTACGACGGCACCGGCGGGTTCAGCATTGAGCACATCCGGGGGGTGGGTTAGCCGTGCCGCTCGCCCGCACGTACTCGGTGGCCCTGATCGGGGTGAATGGGCAAGTAGTCGAGGTCGAAGCGGACATCGCGAACGGGCTGGTCGGGATGATCCTGGTCGGCCTGCCCGATACCGCTCTGCGGGAGGCGCGGGACCGGATCCGGGCCGCGATCGTCAACAGCGGCGAGGAGTGGCCGCAGCGGAAGATCACGGTCGGGCTCTCCCCTGCCAGCTTGCCTAAGCGGGGCAGCTGGTTCGATCTGGCCATAGCCATCGGGGTGCTCGCAGCGGTCGGCTCGGTGCCAAGGGCGGCGGTGGAGGGAGTAATGCTTTTCGGCGAACTCGGCCTCGACGGGCGACTGCGGCCTGTGCGTGGGGTGCTTCCCGCGGTGGCGGCCGCTTCCGAGCACGGGTTCGGCAAGGTCATGGTGGCCGAGCAGAACGCGGCGGAGGCCGCCCTCGTGCCTGGCGTGCAGGTGATAGCGGCCAGCAGCCTGACCGCGGCGGCAGATTGGCTCCGCGGCATGCCGGGTCTGCACGACGGCGCAGCTGCTGTCGAGTACCAAGGCGGCCACGAAGTCCGTGGCGGTCGAGCACAAGGCGCACCGGGCGCCGTCAGCGGCGCGGTCTCCGACGGTTGCGCCGTATCCAGTGGCCATGTTGGTCGAGTGGCCGTCTCGGGCGCCGCGACGGCACCTGACCTCGCAGAGTTGCTTGGTCAGTCGATGGCTCGGCGTGCCGCTGAGGTGTGCGCGGCGGGTGGGCATCACCTGTCGTTGCTTGGGCCACCCGGTTCCGGGAAGACAATGCTGGCGGAACGGATTCCCACCATATTGCCGCGCCTCGACACTGCAGCCGCACTGGAAGTCACAGCCATTCACTCTGTGGCAGGAACCTTGCCCCCGCAGGTTTCGTTGCTGGCCGACCCGCCATTTCTCGCCCCTCACCACACCGCTACCAAGGCGGCGATCGTCGGCGGCGGCAGCGGAATTATCGTCCCCGGCTCTGCGTCGCTTGCGCACCGCGGTGTCCTGTTCCTCGACGAGGCGCCGGAGTTCGCCAAGGACGTGCTTGACGCACTACGACAGCCGTTGGAAGCCGGCGAGGTCGTGGTGGCCAGATTGGGGGTCATCACGAAATTCCCCGCCAGGTTCACCCTGGTCTTGGCCGCGAACCCATGCCCGTGCGCGAAGATGGCCGGGCCGAGAGAGGGCTGTCGCTGCAGCCCGACCACGCGCCGCAGGTACCTGGGACGGATCTCGGGCCCGCTGCTCGACCGGGTCGATGTGAAGATCGAGCTCGAGCCGGTGAGCCGCAAGGAGCTGTTGAGCGACAGAAATTTCGCCGAGTCAAGCCGCACAGTGGCCCTGCGGGTGATCCAGGCCAGGGATCGCGCTGCCCATCGGTTGCGCGGCACGCCGTGGCGCCTGAACGCCGAGGTGCCGGGGTCGGAACTGCGCCGGACCTGGCCGCCAGCGCCAGGTTCGCTGGCTGCGGTGGAGCGCTCCCTGGAGCGTGGCCAGATCAGCGCGCGCGGCGTCGTCAAGGTCATCCGGGTCGCCTGGACCATCGCCGACCTGGCCGGCCGTCCGCGTCCGACCAGCGACGACTGCGATGCCGCCCTTGGCCTGTGGCTGGGGGTACGGCGGTGAGCCACGTGACCCTGCCGCATATCGAGTTCAGCGAGGACAAGCTGGCCCGGGCCGCGCTCACCTATCTGGCCGAGCCCAGCGATCCCGCGCTCGGCGCCCTGCTCGGGATCTGTACGCCCGCCGAGGTGCTGGCCGCGATCAATGCAGGCATGCTGCCCGGGACCGGGCCTGGATGCGGTGACAGCGCGGCGAGCAGAGCGGCACTCGAGCGCGCGCTCGGCCGCTGGCGGGCCCGGCTGCCCGGGCTGCCGGACGCCGAGAGCATCGCGGGTGCCTGCCGCGACGGCATCAGGCTGATCTGTCCCGGGGACGCCGAATGGCCCGGCCAGCTCGACCATCTTGGCCAGGCCCGCCCGTACGCCCTGTGGCTGCGCGGAAATGTGGACCTGCGCTTCGCCTGCTTGCGTTCGGTGTCCGTCGTGGGGTCGCGGGCCGCCACCGGGTATGGCGGGCACGTCGCCGGCGAAATCGCCGCCGACCTTGCCGAGCGCGGCTGGGCGGTCGTCTCGGGCGGGGCATACGGCATCGACGCTGCGGCGCATCGTGGCGCGCTGGCCGCCGAGGGAATCACGATCGCGGTGCTGGCCTGCGGGGTTGACTACCCCTACCCGGCGGGTCACGCGGACCTGTTCGCCGCGATCACCGCTCAGGGGCTCGTGGTCAGCGAATGGCCGCCGGGACGCCATCCGGCCAGGATGCGGTTCCTGGTCCGCAACCGGGCCATCGCCGCGCTGGCCTGCGGCACCGTGATCGTGGAAGCGGGGGAGCGCAGCGGGGCACTGAACACCGCGCAGCACGCCGCCCACCTCGGCAAACCGCTGATGGCCGTGCCCGGTCCGGTGACCTCTGCCCAGTCCGCCGGGTGCCACCGGATCATCAGGGAATGGGGCGCCACCTGCGTCACCTGCGCCGCCGACATCATCGAGATGCTCTCGCCGCTGAGCGTTCCGGATGCGCTGGCGCCCGGCAGCGGCCCAGCGCTGACGCATTCGCCGGGCTCCGGGTCCGCCGCCCCCGGCTCCGGGTCAGCTGGCCCCGGCTCCGGGTCACCTGGCTCCGGCTTCGGGTCACGTGGCTCCGGCTCCGGGTCACCTGGCGCGGACCCGGTGCCGTCCCTCGACGACCTCGACGCCGACAGCGCCCGGGTGCTCGACGCGGTGCCCGCGCGCGGCGGCGCCGGGACCTCGACCATCGCGGTCGACGCGGGCGTGGATCTCGATACCGTCCTGCGCTGCCTGGGGCGGCTCGCCGGTTACGGCTTCATCGAGCGCGGCGATCGCGGCTGGCGCCTGCGCAAGCCCTGACGGCGGTACCAGTTTGCCGTCCGCGCGGGTCCCCGTCAGCCCTTCACAAGCACACAGCCCAGACGTCGGTCGGCCATGGCCTGCTAGCGTTCGTGCTCAGCTAGCCACCCTTACGGACTGGCTCGCGCCGACAGCACTGCTCGGAATGGTCGGCGCCGTGTATAACGCCTGGGTGCTCATGGTCGAGATCGTTCGCTGACGGGCTGGTCGCCTTGGTCCGCCCGACCGCGACGCTGTCCGATCCGGATAGGGAACCTGCGTGCGGCTATCCCCGGGGTGCCTGCGGCTTACCCCAGGGATAACCGTCGGCGATCATCCGCGCGCGATGCTGCACTGGCTGTCCCGGCCGGGTCGGCGGGTGATGACCTTACGCGACCTTGGCGTCTACTCCGGCCTCGATATCAGCCTCGTCACCCAGCCCGAACTCGAGTTCCATGTTGCGCTCCCTGGCGAGCTCCTCCAGGCCGTAGCGCTCGACATGATCGGGGTCGGTGAGGCTGATCGCCCGCAGCCCCTGCGCGGTCAGCCGCTGGTTGATCTCGTCGAGGTGGTCGTGGACCAATTGCTTCTCGGTATCGGTGATCTTGCCTTTGTGCGGCTTGCCCGCGTGCTCGCGGGTCGCGTAGTCAAGGCGGTCCCCGCGCGAGCCGCCATTGGCCGATGACTTCGTGCTGCGCCTGACCGGCCGGGCCGCGGTGAGCAGCTCAGCCATCGGGTTCTGCGTGGCCAGCTTGTCGAAGGCGTCGGCCTCCATGACAATACGGCGCGGCTCGATGTCGTCGGGCAGGTACAGGTCGATGACCGCTACCCGCAGGGCGGCCTCCTCCATGACCTCGGCTTCCCCGGTGAGTGCCTCGATCTCGACCGGGCCATCGCCGAGCTCAGGATGCTCGTGGACCACGATGCGTGCCAGTGCGTCGTCATGCATGATGAGCTGGCCGCTCAGATCGCTGAACCGGACAGTCTTCTGACCCATGCTCGATCCCTCTCTAAGGCGCTGGTGCGAGCGCGTTCAGCGGCCTCGTCACATTGCCCTCGCGATGCCCGAGACCTTCGTGGATGAACGCATGGATCACCCTGCCGCAAGGATTCCCGCATGTCAAACTTCAGTTCGATCGGCGTGTCCGTATACGAAATTACTCACGATTACCGTGTCACCTGGCTTTTCCGGGGTCATCGACGATCTGAGGTGCACACTGGGCTTATGAAGGACGCCAGGGAACTTACCCGATCGCCCGGTCTGCCGCCGGCGATGGCCGCGGCCCTGGCCGCTTTCGAGCGTCACCTCCGTTCCGAGCGCTCGCTGTCGCCGCACACGGTCCGCGCCTACACGGGCGACATCAGGTCGCTGCTCGAGCACGCCAGCCGTCAGGGCGTCGATGCGCCGGAAGGCCTGGGCGCGGCCGAGTTGCGCGACTGGCTGGCGGTCCAGCACGAGTCGGGCGCGGCCCGCGCCACGCTGGCCAGGCGGGGTGCCGCGGCCAGGACGTTCACTGCGTTCGCGCACCGCCGCGGCTGGCTGCCCAGCGACCCGGGCCCGCGGCTCGGGACGCTGAAGACCCGCCGCGCTCTCCCGCACGTACTGCGCCAGGATGAGATGGCGGCCGTGGGGGCCGGCCGGGACCAGCGCGGCCCGCACGCCCGCGCGGCCGCGG
>Ga0335081_10015842_pt1 | contig 12200 bp, 10 predicted proteins | sample Lox_Sample_35_FD_206713 | JGI IMG/M metagenome (GOLD analysis project Ga0335081, IMG submission 206713) | Soil microbial communities from Loxahatchee National Wildlife Refuge, Florida, United States - Lox_Sample_3.5 | ecosystem: Environmental > Terrestrial > Soil > Wetlands | place: USA... | reverse complement strand
TAGACGTCTTCGGTGCCGGAGGGGCGCGCGGCGAACCACCCCCGTTTGGTCACCACTTTCAGTCCGCCGATTGAGGCATGATTTCCAGGCGCTTCGGTGAGCATGTCCGTGATCGGATCGCCGGCCAAGCTCTTGGCGTGAACCTGCTCCGGCGTGAGGTCGGCCAGGATGGCTTTTTGCGCGGGCGTTGCGGGAGCGTCGATGCGCTCGTACACCGGAGCGCCGAACCGATCGGTCAGCGCGCGGTACAACTCACCCGGGTCCTTGCCGGTGCGGGCTAGCATCTCGGCGGCGAGCAGCGCCAGGATGATGCCGTCCTTGTCGGTCGTCCACACGGTGCCGTCGTGCCGCAGGAATGACGCTCCGGCGCTCTCTTCGCCGCCGAAGCCCAGGGATCCGTCCAGCAGACCGTCGACGAACCATTTGAACCCGACGGGAACTTCAAACAGAGCGCGGCCGAGGCCGGCCGCCACACGGTCAATCAGGCTGCTCGACACCAGCGTCTTCCCGACGCCGGCGGACGCGCGCCAGCCGGGGCGATGGGCAAAAAGATAGGAGACGGCCGCGGCGAGATAGTGGTTGGGATTGAGGAGGCCGGAGCTTCGCGTTACAACGCCGTGACGGTCATGGTCGGTGTCGCAGGCGAAGGCCACGTCGAAGCGGTCTTTCATCGCAATCAGGCCGGCCATGGCGTAAGGCGAGGAGCAGTCCATGCGGATCTTGCCGTCCCAATCCAGGCGCATGAAGCGGAAGGTGGGGTCGGCATGCTGGTGAGCGATCTCGATGTTCAAGCCGTACCGCTCGGCGATGCGGCTCCAATAGTGAATCCCCGCGCCGCCCAAAGGATCGGCGCCGAGCGAGAGGCGCGCCGCACGGACAGCTTCCAGATCTACAACGGAGGCGAGATCGTTGACATAGGCCGAGATGTAGTCGTGCCGATGCGTCGTGGGTGCAGCAAGTGCCTGGCGGAATGGGAGACGTCGCACGTCGCGAAGATCGTTTCGGAGGATGGCGTTGGCGCAGTGCTCGATCCAGTTCGTGGTCTTGGTGTCGGCGGGGCCGCCGTGCGGTGGATTGTATTTGAATCCGCCGTCGTCGGGCGGGTTGTGCGACGGGGTGATGACGATGCCGTCGGCCAGGCCTGCCTTGCGCCCGCGATTGTAAGTAAGGATAGCGTCTGAGAGCACGGGCGTTGGCGTGTAGCCGCGATCCTGGTCGATCATGACCTCCACGCCGTTGGCCGCCAGCACTTCCAGCGCGCTGGCGAATGCAGGCTCGGAGAGCGCGTGGGTGTCGATGGCCAGGAACAACGGACCATCTACGCCATTCTCGGCGCGGTGCTGGCAGATCGCCTGGGTGATCGCCAGAATGTGATCTTCGTTGAAGGCACGGTCGAACGATGACCCGCGGTGCCCGGAGGTGCCGAAGCTGACGCTCTGGGAGGGCACGGCCGGGTCGGGCTGTTCGCTGTAGTATGCAGTGATCAAGCGCGGGATGTTGACGAGCATGTCCGGGGTGGGGCTCTGCCCGGCCTGGAGATGAATAGGCATGGAAATCTCAGTATCGCAATTTGATAGCAGCCTTTGAGATACCATTGTCTACGGAGGATTTACCTCGTGAAATTCAAGATTTTGTTCGGAGCGGCTCTGTTGTGGCCTCTGGCAGCGTGGGCGGCCGATGATATTCGGCCAATCGACGCCAAGGTGGGTCTGTGGGAGTACACGGTGACCACCGAGATTAGCGGCATGCCCGCGATGCCGGCCGCGCAGATTCCGCCCGAGGCACTGGCGTCGATGACGCCCGAACAGCGCGCGCGGGTGGAAGGAATGATGAAGGGCGGCGCGCGGCCGAACACTGTGAAGGTCTGCGTAACCAAAGAGTCTCTGAGCAAGGGGCTGGCTTCCAACAATAGCCCCAACAACACCTGCACGACCAAGGTGATCAGCTCCTCGGAGTCCAAGCAAGTGGTCCACATGGAATGCACGCAGGAGCGCGGCAGGACTACCACCACGACCACCGGCGATTGGACCATCGAAAGGACGGATGCCGAGCACATCAAGGGGATGGCTAGCATGAAGTTCTCGGGCGACCGGCCGATGGAGACCAAGATGACGTTGAACGGCAAGTGGCTTGGGGCGGATTGCGGGGACGTTAAACCGGTCGGCGAGAAGTAGGCTTACCGCTTCGGCAGCACCTTGATGTCGGTGACGTAATAGCTCTCGCCGGACACGACCACGGTGGCCTGGATGTGGTCGCCGGCGTGGAGCTTGGCGAATTCCGCGTCCGGTTTCACGGGGTATTCCATGGTCATGGCTTCCATCCAGTCGTCGATCTTGCCGGCGGATATGATGGCGGTTTTGGAAGCGGGGGCGAGCGCCACCACGTCGCCTTGCATGTCGTAGCGTTTGACGGCTTGGCGCGCGCCACAGCCTAGCAGGACCACAGCGGCCAAGAGGAGGCAGAGCCGGCCGGTCATCGCTTGACGTCGTCGCAGGATGGGGCGGGCACTTTCACTTGCGGCGCCTTGGGTTCAAATGTCTGAAAGCGCCGCGGCGCAACCACGATGCGGTCGTGCGGATCCGTGCGCAGCACGTTCACGAGCGGGATGGCGCAAGCCTGCCCGGGAGCGAGGGTGACCTTCGGCGCGACCATGATGACCGGGTGCTGCTCCTGCAACCATTTCCTGAAGGCATTCTGTGCCTGGTCGCGCGGCGCCGGCGGTACTTGTCCGACTGGAACCTGTGGCGCAGCGACGATCTGATCTGCCTGCTGGACCTGCGCCGGGACGGCCGGAGGCGCCTGCGTTAACAATGCGGGGGCGAGGAATTGGGCGAGCATCAGGAGATGCATACTTCCTCCTGATTGCATTCTAGATCGCGAATGCTACTCGGGCAACAGGGCGCGACAGTCTCTCACTCGTACCGCAGCGCCACGATGGGATCGATCTTCATGGCCCGGCGCGCGGGGATATAGATCGCCAGGGCGGTCACGGTAAGCAGCGCGAGCGGGATGCCGGTGAAGGTGGCCGGGTCATGCGCCGGTACGCCGAAGATCAGCGACGCCACCAGTGCCGCAAGTCCGAACGCCGCAGGCAATCCCACGGCCAAGCCGGCGAGGGCGGTGAACAGGCCGCGGCCGAAGATCATGCGTAGCACGTTTTCTCGCGGCGCCCCCAACGCCATCCGGATGCCGATATCGCGCGTCTGCTCCGAAACCAGGTACGACATAACGCCGTAGACGCCGATGGCCGCCAGCACCAGCGCGAGCACGCCGAAGACGCCCATGAACACCTCGACGTAGTTCAGCCCGATCGCCCGGTCATGAAGCGCTTTTTCCAGGGTGCGCATCTCGGCAACGGGCTGCTCGGGGTCGATGGCGCGGATGGCCGCCGTTACCGCGGGCGCCACCAGTAGGGGGTCGCCCGCAGTGCGGACTCCAATATCCATCCACAGCTCAGGTGCCTGTTGGTACGGAATGTAGATTTCCCGGCGCGGCTCGCGGTCATAAGGGTTGTGCGCCACGTCGCTCACTACACCGACGATGGTCATCCACGGTTGAGTGGAATCAGCGGCGCCGCGCTTGACGTGCCGGCCGATGGGCGATTGCCCTTTCCACCAACGTGCCGCGAGGCTTTCGCTGATGACCGCCACCCGAGGCGCGTCCGGCCCGTCGCTGTCGCGAAGCAGGCGGCCGGCTAGCAACGGCACGCGCATGGCCTCGAAATAGGCCGGGCTGGTCACCTGGTACATCGCTCTCGGCTGGTTGGTGGGATCCACGGGGCGGCCCTCGATGGTAATGGAGCGATTGGTGGAGTGACCGGCGAAGGGCAGCGCGGTCACCGCCACGGCGGAGCGAACGCTCGGAAGCGCGCTAATGCGTTCGAGCACTTCCCGGTAAAAGGCCGCGATCTGATGAGGCTCGTGATACTTGGTATCGGTCAGCGCCAGGCGCATGGTCAGGAGCGTAGAGGGTTCGAGCCGGACACCGGTCTCAATCATGTTGTGGAAGCCACGGACCATCAGGCCGGCGCCCACCAGCAGGACCACGGCGAGCGCGATTTCGCCCGCCACCAGGAAGTTGCGCAGGAAGTGCCGGCCGCGCCCGCCGGAACCGCCGCGCCCGCCTTCTTTCAGGGTGTCGGTGAGGTTGGGCCGGGAGTTTTGCCAGGCGGGGGCCAGGCCGGCCAGGATTCCGCTCGCCACCGCGGCCGCCAGGGTGAAAGCCAGAGCGCGGCCGTCGAGGCTCATTTCCTTCCAGCCGACGATGAATCGTTCGATCTCGGGCGGCATGCCCGCGCGAATCAGGTTCAGGCTCCAGTGTGCTACCAGCAGGCCTAATGCGGCGCCGGTCACGGAGAGCATCACGCTCTCGGTGATGAGCTGTGAAACGATGCGGCGGCGGCCCGCGCCCAGGGCCGTCCGCACCGCGACTTCGCGCAGCCGTCCGGTGGCGCGGGCGAATTGCAGGTTGGCCACGTTGGCGCACGCGATGAGGAGCACGAAACAAACCGAACACAGCAGCATGATCAGGTATTGGTTGGTTTCCTTATCGACCAGATAGCGGTGGGCCCCCCACACGGCGAAGTGGCGGTTCTTGTTGGTGTCGGGATAGGCCCTGGCGAGGCGCGTCGCGATTCCCTCGGATTCGGCCAGTGCCTGGGCGATGGTACGGCCCGGCTGGAGGCGCGCCGCGCTGGTCACAAGCTGGGACTTCCGCGAAGTGCGCTGATCGGGCGTGAGCGCCTGCGGGGTCCACAGTTCGATGGCGAGCGGAAATGCGTACTTGGGCGGCATGACTCCCACCACGACGAAATTCTGGTCGTCCAGGCGGATCGTCTTGCCGATGATATTGGGATCGGCGGCAAAGCGGTTGCGCCAGAGATTGTCGCTGAAGATCACCTCGCGCTCGCGGCCGGGCTGATCTTCGCCGGGTTGGAACCCGCGTCCGCGGGCGGGCTGGACGCCGATGACGTCGAAGAAATTGGCGCTGACGAGGGCCTGGAACACGCGGTCCGGCTCGCCTCCGGCACCCACGATATTGGCCATGCCCTCCTGCCAACTGGCAAAACCCTGGAGCGAAGCGCTCTGGAGCCGCAGGTCGTCGAGATCGGCCGGGCAGGCGTCGTTGAAAGCGTCGGGGTCATCGGCGCGCTGGCCTACCATCACGAGGCTGTCGAGGTGCGGCAGGGGCACCGGTTTCCATAGAAGGGCGTCGGCGACGCTGTAAGTGGCGGTGGTCGCTCCGATTCCCAAGGCCAGAGTGATGATGGCGGTGAGGGCGAAGCCGGGAGATTTCAGCAGCATGCGGCCGCCGTAACGGACGTCGTTCCAGAGAGTCATGGGCAGTTCCTAGGGCACGGGGCGCGTAATCAACTGATACGTACATGCGCGGAGATTTGTTGCGGGGAGCGCGGTGGATGGGAAACGGGTAGCCTGTTGATCCGCTTGGGCGCAGGCTGCACCGCATGGGCGACTGTGGCGAGCTTCGCTCGCTTGGACAACGCAGGAGCGTTGTCCCACGGGCACAAGCTCAAGCCTCGTGCGTACTTGGACCGATTGACAATCGGTCGCAGGTTGACGCATTGCCCTACCGGTTCTCGCAGCGTTTCCGGGCGCTTGCAACTAAAGTTGCAAACTCCGGCCGCCAACCCCTTTCTCCTCAACAATGCCTTCTCATTTTTTGCAACTTTAATTGCAAAACCCCCATCGCCTTACACGAGGTTCAGTACGACCTTAATTGCAACGCTTCGTGTAGCTCGGGATAAAGCCGGGGCGCGGTTACCTGCCTTCGATTCGACGATAGCAGGGAGGGCGGAAAAGGGCGGTGGGTCGGGAGCGGCAATTCGGCTGTAAACGATTGAGGGCAAAGGAAATATAAATATTTTGTCAGGTGAAGAACGGCACAAGCTAAAGCTTGTGCGTACTCACTCGTGCTTTTCGAGTTGCAGGGTGATGGTTCCGATGGTCAACTGCATGCGGACGCGGATCTGCACCGGGAGCTTGTGCTGATCGTCGGTCAACCAGATGAACAGGCGCGCGGGGCGGCGATACAGGACGTTGTTGAACAGGTAGGCTTCGTAGCGGATGGTTTTGAACGCGCCCGCGGGCGTCTTGACGTCTTCGCGTTGCTGCGCTTCCACTTTCACCATCGCGCTCTTTTTGCCGTCGCTCATCGGCACCTGCGCGCTCTGCCCGGGCTCGAGGTTCAGAGTGCGCAGGAGAAGGAGGCCGCCGCCCACGTCGTGTACGCAGGGAGGGATATCGGTTTCCTTGGCTAGGAGCACGGAGTTTTTGACGCGGTCGCGCTCGAGGTAATCGGCCCGGTGACTGGCGTAGTCGAAGGTAATTCTGGTCTCACGGGCGCGGCTGCCTTCGTGCGTGGTGATCAGCGCCGACTGCGCGCACATTCCGGCACCGAGGTTGGCGATGTAATCGTCTTCCACTTTGAACAGCTTGGAAACCATTCCCACGGATTCGACGCGCAGATTGATTTGCGCGCCATCGCGGGGAGCGGAGAACCATTCGAGTTTGGCTTTGCCGGCGGTGATGAGACGCCACTCGATGTTGTAGTAGAAGGTTTCTTTGGGTGAAGCCGCGAAGGTCTGCGCCGGTGCGGGCAGGGCGGAGATCACCAGCAGCAGCGGCTTGATTCGCATGAAAGGCTTAGTTTCGCAGATGCGGCGAGGCGGGCGCAAACCGCGCTGCGGGAAGGCCGGCTCTTCGCTCCGGGGAACTTCTCCCGCCGCTAGTGCGTCTTCCTGTTGAGATAATAGCGAACATATGCCCTCCGGGATGTTTTTCCGCCGCCCCGCGGTTTTGCTGGCGCTCGGGCTGTGCTCCATCGGCGCGGTGGTGACGTTGCTGGGGCGGCTGGCGACCGGCCCTGCCGTGGAACTGAAGCGCACCGAGATTACCAACGAAGCGGGCACGAAGGCTTATCCGGCGTTTTCGCCGGACGGAAAACACCTGGCGTACAGCATGCGCGGCGTGTCGGCTCGCGATGACAGCTTCCACGTGTTCGTGCGGGACCTGCCCGGCGGCGCACCGCGGCAATTGACGGACGGCGCCGTCAACGATCTGAGCCCGGTGTGGTCGCCGGACGGCGCCAGCATTGCGTTTGTGCGGGTGTCCGACGAGGGCTCCGAATGCGTGATCGTGCCCTCCGTGGGACCCGGCGATCCGCGCACGTTTGCGGGATGCGGGGTGTTCGGCGATGAGGCGCAGCCTCTCCCCGCGCTTTCCTGGACGCGCGACGGAAAGTCGCTGGTGATCCTGCGCACGGCGGAGCAACCGCCCGCACTGGCACTGCTCTCATTGGACAACGGCGCCATCAAGCCGCTCACTCATCCGCCCGCCGGATCGGAAGGCGATTCCAGCCCCGCGGTATCGCCCGATGGCAACACCATCGCCTTCGTGCGCGGCACGAGTTCGGGAGGCGCCGATATCTACCTGTGCGATCCGGCGGGCGCCAACACGCGACCGCTCACGTTCGACAACCGCGCCATCCGCGGGATTGCGTGGACGCGGGACGGTCAGGACCTGATGTACACCGCGGATCGCGCCGCGGGATGGAGAATATGGCGATTGCCGGTGTACGGAGGCAGCCCGCACGATCTGGTGATTTCCGGCCGCGACGCCCGTTACGTCGCGGTAGCGCCGGTGGGCCATCGGCTGGTCTACACGGTGAGCCCGACGGTTTCCTCCATCTGGCGCGCGACTGCCGGCCCGGCAGAGGGCTCGCTGGAGGAGCACGCTGTCGTGCGCTCCTCCGGGCGCGAGTTCGGACCTCGGTATTCACCCGATGGAAAGCGGATTGCCGATATCTCGGATCAAACCGGCAACGACGAGATCTGGCTGTGCGACGCAGATGGCGGCAATCGTGCGAGGGTGACCAAGCTACAGGGTCCGGAGCTGGCGCGGTTGCGATGGTCACCGGACGGAAAGTCGCTGCTCTTCGACGCGGACAGCGACCGGGGCTACGAACTCTACACGGTTCCCGCAGTGGCCGGAGGGAACCCGGTCCGGGTGCAGTTGGATGCCATGAATGGTTCCTGGTCGCACGATGGAAAGGCGATCTACTTTCAGGCGCGCGAGCAGGTGTGGAAGGCCGCGGCCAACGGCGGCAGCCCGCAGCAGGTGTCGAAGAGGCCGCCGGCCGCCCAGGCGGTGGAGACGCTGGACGGCCGGTACGTTTACTTCCGGCGTGGCCGGACTTTCTGGCGCGTGCCTGCCGCGGGAGGCGACGAAGAGGAAGCCATCGTTCCGGACCACGACCTGCTGTGGTCCACGACGCTTCAGATGACGCGGAAGGGCATCTACTACCTGGAGTTCTCCCGCAACTCGCGCGAGATGGTGGTTTCGTTCTACGACTTCGGTGAGAAAAAGAGCTCCGAGGTATTCCGCCTGAAGAACATGGACCGGCAGAACCCGACTTACTCGGTTTCTCCGGATGGGAAATCGGTGCTGTATCCGCGCGTGGATCAGAGCCAGACCAATCTGGTGGTGGTGGAGAACTTCCGCTAGGGACGGTAACGGGCCTGCCAGCCAGAAGGCGACCTCGATGGTGTGGCCCGGAACAACGATTGCCGCGGGTCTGCTGCTAAGCCGGGCCTGCGACCGTAACGCCCCGGTGTCTGGAGGTTGAGCGCACCTCCGAACAGATCAGCCTCCGGCACATCCGTGCGGATGACGCACCACTCGCGCAAAGCTCGGATTAAAGTGACACGGGCCCGAAGTCATGTGAGCATTCGCGATTTGACGCAGGGCCTCCGGATGCCCGCGACCCGCGGGATGGCTCCTCGCACTGTACGCAGTGAAGTTCGGGAAGCCCTTCCGGTTCAGAATGGCCTCTGCCATGATCGAGCCGAGTTCCCCGTACACAAGAACAGGACATTGAAGTGTCTCGGAGGGGGTGTCACAACCTCCTCCTCGGAAAGTCTTCCAATGAGGCCCTGCTGCATGTCGCTTCATCCGCCTCTCCCTTCCCTTCTTCCGATTTGGCCGGCGTGGCGCAGCACTACCCGTGCACACCACGCGCTGCTGGTTCCACGCCCTCCTTGGTCCAAGCCCACCGTCGTTGGAACCAAAGAGCAACGTTCACCAGCCCGATCAGGGCCGGCACTTCGACGAGCGGCCCGATCACCGCCGCAAACGCGGCGCCGGACTGGATGCCAAAGACTGCCACCGCAACCGCGATGGCGAGCTCAAAATTATTACTTGCCGCGGTGAACGAGAGCGTCGCGGTCTTCGAGTAGTCCGCGCCGAGTTCGTGCCCCATCCAGAACGAGACCAGAAACATCACAACGAAATAAATCAGGAGCGGGACCGCGATGCGCAACACATCCAACGGCAAGCGAATAATGTACTCGCCCTTCAGCGAAAACATGACGACAATCGTGAACAGGAGCGCAACGAGCGTGATCGGGCTGATTCGCGGAATGAACCGCCGCTCATACCACTCACGCCCGCGGACCCGCAGCAACGTGAATCTCGTCAGGACGCCGGCAAGGAACGGAATGCCCAAGTAGATGAATACGCTGCGGGCAATCTCGCCGATTGACACGCGCACCACGCTGCCTTGCAGGCCGAACCATGTCGGAAGCACCGTCACAAACACCCACGCATACACGGAATAGAAGAAAACCTGAAACAACGAGTTGAGCGCCACGAGGCCAGCTGCATACTCGGTGTTGCCCCGCGCTAATTCGTTCCATACGATGACCATGGCGATGCAGCGCGCAAGGCCAATCATGATCAGCCCGGCCATATACTCGGGGTACGCACGCAAGAACACGATCGCGAGAGCAAACATCAGCACCGGCCCTATCACCCAGTTCTGCACGAGCGACAAGACCAACACCTTCTTGTTCCGAAAGACGGCGCCCATCTCCTCATACCGGACCTTGGCAAGCGGCGGGTACATCATCAGGATGAGCCCGACAGCAATCGGAATGGACGTCGTGCCGACCTGAAACCCGGTCACGACACGCATAGCGCCCGGCAATGCATATCCCGCGCCCACTCCTACGCCCATCGCGGCGAAGATCCAGAGCGTGAGATACCGATCCAAGAACGAGAGCTTGCGGCTGACGTGTTCCACGCGACCAACCTCACTGGAGGGGCTTCTGTGCACGCACGAACGCGCTCATGAACTTGCCATCAACTAATGGCCCGACCGCTGCCACATCAATGCTCTTGTCCATGAGAAACGAGAGTGCGTCCTCGGTCCGGTAGATGCGGGTCGGCTCAACCGTGATGCCAGTGAACCCTGCAACGGCGAGCTTTGCGCGGTATTCATTCTCGTCGAGAGCGCCCGCGACGCAACCCACCCATAACAGAACGTTCTTGCGGATATCCGTCGGTATCTCGCCGCGCGTCACAACATCCGACACGGCGAAGCGCCCACCGGGCTTCAACACACGGAATGCTTCGTGCAACACCTTGTCCTTGTCAGCGGAGAGGTTGATCACGCAGTTCGAAATGATCACGTCCACCGAGTTGTCCGGGAGCGGGATGTTCTCGATCTCGCCCTTGAGAAACTCGACGTTCTCGACGCCAGCTTTGCGTTGGTTGTCGCGCGCGAGGCTCAGCATCTCATCCGTCATGTCCAAACCGTACGCCTTCCCGCCAGGCGAGACGCGTTTCGCGGACAGCAGGACATCGATGCCGCCGCCGCTGCCCAGGTCCAGCACGACCTCACCCGGCCGCAGCTCCGCTAGTGCCGTGGGATTCCCGCAGCCGAGCGACGCGAGAACGGCCGCTTCCGGGAGTTCAGCCTTCTGGAGTTGGTCGTACAGGTCCGACGTGATCGGGTCACCGCCCGAACAGCACGAGGACGGGCTACTCCCGCAGCACGCGCTCCCCTCGCCCGACACGACCCGGAGAGCGGCTTGCCCGTACTTCTCTTTCACAACGTCTTTGATAGCGCTCATGATTGCGTCACCAGTCCTTTATCTGCAGCAGACGATCTTCTGTGGCTCGACGGCTTTGTTGCGCGTACAGCATTCCGCGTACAGAAAACCGAGCAGTTCTTGGAGCCCCTCCGTGTTGGCCGAGTACCGCAGGAATGTCCCTTCCCGCTGTACGTGAACGAGATCCTCGTTCTTGAGCTTGTCCAAGTGATGTGACAACGTGCCAGCGGTCACGTCGAGTTCCGCGCCAATCTCACCGACCACCATCCCATCTGGATGAGCAGACAGGAGCAGGCGTAAGATGCGCAATCGCGGCTCACTCCCCATGGCAGCAAACATGTCCGCGTAACGACTCACGTCTTCCTGCTTCAACTGTGACGCCATAACACCCTCAACTGCTCACTTCCAGGTTTGGGATACTTCGATATTAATCAAATTATCGTAGAATGTCACCCCCCCCAGCAGACGTGTCTGGAATTGCTGATTCGCCCACGCTGCCACATCTCGGCAAATACCGGAAAGAATGATCTCCGGGGGCGAGTGCTCGGACTACTGAGCGTTATCCGGCCATATCGGTGGCGCTTTGTGCTCACGACGCCGGAGTCCGTTGCCGAATGCATCGGGGGGGCTTCTCCCTCTGACGTGGCAGTTTCCGAAAAAGGACTTCAAGAGCAACAATTGCTGCGAATGGCGAACTCCCCGACCGCGAACGGAACCGCGGACGAGCGGAAGCGCACGCAGCCCCAAATGACCGAGAGGAGCCCAAAGGTCGCGATGAATTCGCCGAAGATTTGCGCGCTCCCTGCTCGAACGTGGCGGGCGACAAAAAACAATGGCTCGCCGAACATCAGGTGTGCCGCCGCTACGCCGGCAAAGGCGCCGGCAACCCGTCCGGCCAGGTAACCGGGCACCTCCCGCCACGGGATACCCCCTGGGGAGGCAAGGGTGACGGCAGGATTGAGATGGGCGCCGGAGATGGGGCCGAACGCGAGAATGATGGCGACCAGCGTAGCGCCGGTTGCAATTGCATTTGCGAGAAGCGCCGTCGCCACATTCCCGCCGGCGAGCCGCTCGCCCATGATGCCGGAACCGATGACCGCCGTAGGCAGGAATGCCGTGCCAACAGATTCCGCAACCGCCTTTCGAAGCATCCTTTCCCCCTCAATTTCCGCCAGGAACGCGCGGCTCAGCGACGCGATGCACTTCTCCGCGCAATTGCTCCGTATGGCCTCCACTCGCCAAGGGTGCACGCACCAGCTCTGATCACTTCCCGGAGACGCCGGTTGTCGTC
>Ga0335081_10015841_pt1 | contig 12201 bp, 8 predicted proteins | sample Lox_Sample_35_FD_206713 | JGI IMG/M metagenome (GOLD analysis project Ga0335081, IMG submission 206713) | Soil microbial communities from Loxahatchee National Wildlife Refuge, Florida, United States - Lox_Sample_3.5 | ecosystem: Environmental > Terrestrial > Soil > Wetlands | place: USA: Florida... | reverse complement strand
CTGCCAGCACCTCCATCGGGGCGAAGACCGCTTGGTTGCGCGGCAGATCGGGCCAGACGAAAGTAAGAAAATCCTGCGCCAGCATCCCCTTGAGCGCGTGGAGTTCGGTGTTGTTCGAGCGGTTCTTGAACTCCGGGCTGGAGCCGCGGAAATCGATGATCAGCTGGTCGTCGCGCTTGACCAGCTCCAGCACGAGCTTTATCAGGCAGTTCTCGCGCAAGGTGCTGTCCGGGAATACCACCGACCGCACGGTTCCGTCCGGCCACTCTCTGAGCCTGCGGCGAACCTCGGCTTCGGTGTCTTCGAGCGTCCAGCGCAGAGTCGCGGAGACCGCGTCCCACGAGTACTCCTTCGCGGTCTCTTCAATCCGCTCCTTGATCTTGAGGCAGGTGCTGAGCCGGATTTTCATATCCTGGATCTGCAGCATCGGATCGCGCACGCTGTTCTGAAGCCAGGTCACGATATCGCGGCGCAGCCTGAAATTTTGGCCCACTTTTACCGGCGGCATCCGCACGCCCTCGACGTAGGTCGACTCCGCCGCCGAAGGCATCCCGCCGGGCTCGATCGCGCCATTCTCGCCCTCGTGAACCACTACCACGACCCACGCGGCCAACTCGTTCTTGTCATTGAAGATCGGAACGATCATGTTCTGGTCGGGCAGATGGATGTTGCCGTACTTGGGGTCGGTGCTCATGAAGACGTCGCCCGGGCGAACGCCTACGGTAGGCTCCTTGATCCAGTACTTGACGATGTAGCGAATGATCGGCTGGCACACCACCGAGAAAATCAGCACTCCGCCGGAGCTGGCCACCGCGAGGTCGCCGGAACCGGTAAAGATGCCGGCGATCAGGTCTCCCCACTTCGCGCCCGGCGCCGCGCCGGTATGTTCGAGCATGTCGAATGCTTCCTCGACCGCAACGTCCAGCTTGCCGCGCACGAAACTGGTTTCATGGGGATCGCGAAATTGACGCATCGCGCGTTCTTCGATCGGAGTGCGCGGCGCCAGCCCGTGATCCTTGCAGATCTCGCGATCGGGACCGTAAAAGACCACGGTTTCGTCGAGAAACTGTTCGAGCTTTTTGCTTGATGCTGCCATCGCTTGAATCCTCTCGGTTACCCTTGCGCCGACTTGTCCCGCAGCCACACCAGCCCCGCGCCGCCCAGTTGAAACTCCCAACCCGGCGCGACCGCGAACGTCGTGTGCGGTGCTTCGACCACCGCGGGACCGCCGATCCGCGCTCCCACCGGAAGCTCCGTCCACTTGTAGATCGCAGTCCGCACGGCGCCGCTTTCATCCGAAAAGTAACAGTCTCGATGCGCGCTCGGCTTAACCTCGCGCCGGCCGCCGTTCTCGTGATCGCCCAGCAGCGACACCCGTTCACCCGGCACCCAGGAAAGTACTCGCACCGCTACGATCTTGACTCCCGCCTCCGGGCATGCGGAACGCTCTCCGTAATGGCGCGAGTAGGCCTCGCTGAAGGCGGTGACCAGGCCGAGGATGTCATCGACCTCTTTGAGGCGGGCCACCGGGCTGGACACGCTCAATTGGACGAGCTGGTTGCCGTAGCGCATGTCGAATTCGAGCCGATGGCGGACGGTGTCGCGGCTGAAGCCTTGGCGAGTCAAATCTTCGACGCCCTGTTCCTCGAGTTCCGCGATCATCGCATTGACAGCGTCGATATCCAGCGTGATCTTCCGCGTCATCGGATTGTAGACGATCAGATACGCCGACCGCTCGTGAACGTGGAGCTGCTCGAGATTGGCCGCGCCGAAGGCGGAAAACACCGAGCAGAACGGCGGGATCACGATCTGATGGACGCCGAGCTTCTGCGCGAATCCGCAGCAATGAACCGGTCCGGCGCCGCCATAAGACGCCAGCACCACCTTGCGCGGATCGAATCCGCGGGTTGAAACTTCCTTGAAGATCGCGTCCGCCATCTTCGCGTCGACCCGGCTCTTTATCAGCAGCGCGGCCTCTACTGGCGACATTTTCAAGTCTGTCGAGATGTGATCCTCGATCGCGAGCTGCGCCAACTCGGGTTCGAGGTGAAGGTTGCCGGCCGCATAGTAGTCCGGGTTCAGATAACCGAGGATTAGGTCGGCATCGGTGACGGTGGGCTGGGTCCCGCCTCGTCCGTAGCAGGCCGGTCCGGGATCGGAGCCGGCAGAGTCGGGACCAACTTCGACCGTTCGCCACAGGCGGTCATACCTCGCGATCGAGCCTCCGCCCGCGCCGAGCGTGCGCAAGTACACCATCGGCGTCGCGACGCGCCAGCGGTCGATTACCGGCTGGAAGTCATAAATCCAGGGACCGCCCGCTTCGAGAATCCCGATGTCGAACGAGGTGCCGCCCATGTCGGTCGCGACCACAGTCGGCAGCTTGTATTCGCTCGCCAGATGTTGCGAAGCGGCGAGCCCGGCCACCGGCCCGGAATGGATCGTCTGCAGGGCGTGGGTCGATTCCAGCGAGGCCATGCCGCCGGTGTTGTGAATCAACAGCACCGGCTTCTGCTGCTTGCGCTGGCGCAGCGCCTCTTCCAGGTTGCCGAGAGCGTAGAACATGTGCTCGTGAAGGAAGCCGCAAATCAGCGCCGACATGGTTCGCGCGTACTCGGATTTCCGCCGCGATATGCGGTGACTCAGGATCACCGGGAAGGAGCCGAATAGCGTCGAGGGATATTCGTCGCGGATGATGTCCTCGATCTGCTCCTCGTGAATCGGGTTGACTACGGAGTTGATTAGCGAGACCACGAAGACCTGTGCGCCGCGGTCCACCAGGCGGCGGACTCGCAGCCGAACTTCGTCGGCGTTCAACGGCAGCAAGACCTCGCCCTGATAATCCAGGCGCTCGGGGATTCCGATCACCAGGTTCGGGTCGACCAGCGGCACCGGGCGGGTCGCGCGCGGCAAGTCGACCTGGAGATGACGGGGCAGCCCCTCGCCGTAACCGCGGCCACGGCCCAAACGAATCATGGATTCGAAACCCATCGTGACCAGCACGCCTATCCGCGGGCCCTTGTGCTCGATCAGCGCGTTGGTACCGAGTGTGGTTCCGTAACGGATCGACTCGGCGCCTTCCAGTACCTCTGCCAGTTCGAGGTCCATTTGCTTCGCCGCGTCGGCGACCGCTTCGAGGAACCCGAGCGATAGATTGTGGTGTGACGTCAGCGCCTTGCCTTCGACCTGTTGACCGTTCCAGGCGATAAAACAGTCGGTAAACGTGCCGCCGATATCAACCGCTATTCGCTTCATAACTCAGCCTCTCGCGCCGCTAACGCCATGCGCCACTCCGTCCGTCTCACGTCTCGCGCCATCGCTTCTTCAGATCGTCCACATCCAGCTCGATGTCTCGCAGCAGTGGATGGCCGGGCGGAAGATACTCGGTCTCGACCTGGGTTCCGCAGCCGGGGCAGTAATATTCGATTATCCGGCACCACTTCGGATCGGGCGCGAAGGTGAAGCGGTAGCGGCGGTCATCCAGGATTGGCCGATGGATCTCCCGCGGATCGCGGTCGCTGACCAGCAAGCCTTCCTTATAATTGCCGCGCGCCGGGCCGAGGTCTTTATCACAGCGCCGGCACAGCCAGCGCTCCGATTCCAGATCAATTTGCAGATACTCTGTGATTGCGACTCGCATGCGCTCCTCCCGCCGGGCTTACTTGAAAATCCGAAAACCCCACTCGGCCATCGACCACTTCCACTTCGGCACGATGACGCTGCTCCAGTATCCGGCTTCGATGACGCACGGTCCTGCGCCGCTCGCGCCTGGAGCGATCGCGGCCGCGTCCACCACCGGAACCGAAGCGGGCTCGCCTTTGAGCAGCACTCGACGCTTGGCCTGGAGCGCGCTCTGGCGTGGCGCCTTCTGGCCGGCCGGAAAGGCTTGCAAGCCGCTGCCGCGCTTAGATAGCCGCAGGTCCACCACCACGGAATCTTTTCCGCCGCCTGGCCCGATCTTCAATGCGCCGGGGCCGGTTCCGTGCGCTTCGCTTATTTCTCCGCCCTGCCAAAGCCGGAGCTGCGCCTCGCAATCAGCCTCGGCGACGCCCTCGCCGAACATGTCACGCTTGGCTCGCCGCTCGAGGTCGGGAAGGATTTCGCCGTCCAGCGTTTCCTGGGTGACATCCGCGGGCACGATCGCGCGGTATCCATGCGAGAGCTCGCAAAAGGCCACGCCCAGCGCGCTAAAGCTCGCGGCGGCATGGGGGATCAAGACTTCACCGACGCCGAGACGACCTCCTACGAGCGTGGCCAGGAGTGGTCCCGAACCGCCGTATAGCAGCAGCGCGGTCTGGTGCGGTTCCCATCCCGCGTTCTTGATCACCGTGCCGATTTCATTCGCCAGCCGTTCGGCGAAGGTCTCGATCATGGCTGAGGCACCGGCCGACGCTCCGTTGAGCCGGAGCGGCTCCGCTATCTTCTTCATGATCGCGGCGTCGGCGGCCTCGGGATGCAACGTGAACTGGCCGCCGGCGAAAGTCGTCGCGTCGATGAAGCCTGCCAGGAGCGCGGCGTCGGTGAGCGTAGGCTGTTCGCCGCCGCGGCCAAAACATACCGGGCCGGGAAGCGCGCCGGCGCTCTCGGGACCGATCTTGAATGTCTTATCGGAGACGCTAAAGATCGAGCCCCCGCCAAGCGCGGCGGTTCTCAGCTTCGGGAACGAGAACGCCAGCGGCAGGCCGTGGACCTGTCCAAAGAGTTCGGTCTTGGGAACGAAGTTTTCGACCAATCCGATATCCGCGCTGGTGCCGCCCACGTCGACGGTCACGACTTTCCGCTGGCCGAGCAGCCGCGCCAGCAACGCCGCGCTCGAAAGCCCTCCCACCGGCCCGGAATCGAGCGTCTTGACGCCGGTAGTCTTGGCGACGCGTCCGCAGCCCCAATCGTTCCTCATCACGTGAAGCGGCGCGTACACGTGGCGCTCCTGCGTCCAGCGGTCCGCGTGGTACAGGAACCGGGCGGTCTCCCGATGCAGGAAAGCGTTCAGCAAGGCGGTTGCGGTGCGCCTGCGGTCGTCGGGGTCCTCGCACAATTCGCGCGAAAAAAGAATCGGAACGGAACCCAGCAGATGCCCCGGAAACAGCCGCATGTAGCGGCGCTTGAATTCGACCTCAGCCTGCCGGCCCCACGGATCCGGGAACGATACCACTATCCATTCGGCGCCGCGGCTAAGCAGCTCGCGCAGTGTGGCGGTGATCAGGCGATCCTGAGTTTCGGCCGAACCGTTGCCCATTTGGATGCCGCGGACGCGATCGCCGACGATACTCTCCACTAGCTCAGGCGCTGCCTCGCGCAGGCCGTACGCGTCGCGTTCCGCCGCTGGACTGGTCACCATCCCGACCCTGGCGCCACGCTTGACCAGCAACGCGTTGGTTCCCGCAGTGGTCGAGTAGCGCACTTCGGCCACGCGCTTTAGCAGCTCCGCCTCCGCGCCGACGCCGCTGGCCTCGGCGAGAGCACGGAACACGCCGGTAAAGCATCGCATCAGGTCGTAAGGCGTGGTGAGCACCTTCACCGACCACATGCCGGATTCGGTGATCAAGCATCCGTCGGTGAAAGTGGACCCGTTATCGATCGTGACCTGCCAAGCCATTTTGGCACCTCTCCTCGCCGCGGGCCGGCTCGCGATTCGGGCGCATCCGGCGTCTATAGCCGCGCCGGCTGGACCCGTCGCGACGCCGCCGGCCGGCGCTTGCTGGTGCAGGCCGCGCGGCCAGCGGCGATCTCAAGTTCGACTTAGCGATGGATCTCCTCCAGTCGGTTGATATCGAATACGCGCTCGACTTGGCGGGCGTTCAGGTTTGGATAACCAAATCCCGGACCGGGGACCATCGTGCCACGCTTGTTCTGAATATCGACGTTGGTGGCGTTCTGGAACACCATGCTATGTACACCGTGATTGACCTCGGCAAAGGTCTTGTATTCCTCGGTGTACTTCCAGCGCCAGTCGACGACCTTCCACAGCTTGCCGCCACGGTCGAACGCGAAGTGGTAAGTGGAGAACCAGTTTTCGGCGACCACGAACATCAGCGCGCTCTTGTAGGGATAGCGCGGATCTTTCGGGACGCGCTGGATTACCGCCATTTGCCTGAGCGTCCAGCGGTCGTCGGGAATGGTGCCGTTGGGGCCGTAGAAATGCGGGAAATCCCACTTCGGGTCGGTAACCGCCAGAACCTGCTTCCAGCCCAGGAACTTCCAGTTCCACTCCAGCGGACGGCCGTTGAAGGCGTAGAAATCGTCCAGGCAAAAGTCGGTGCCGAGCAGCGAGTCGGATTTGACTTCCGCCGAAATCCGCCGCACCCGCCTAAGCGTCGGTACGTACGCCCAGGCGTCGTCCGCGCGATGCGGGTCCTCATAGCGGAATATAATGAAGGCGGTGCCGCGGATGTCGAACGGCTCGACGAAGTAGTTGAACTCCTTCCACTCGAAGTCCTTGGCGCCCTTGAGCGGCACCGTACCGCCCTGATCCGCGAGCTGCGCTAGATGGGAGAACTTGGCGCGCTGATAGTATGACTGCAAGATGCGCTGGAAAGTGCCGCCTCCACCGAAATCGGGGGCGATATTGGTGGGCCACTCGCTGAGGTAATTTATTCCCTCGATGAAGCTCGGTGGCGGTGCTTCTACGGCGTTAGGGGCCATACCCTGATGGCTGCCGCCCATGCGGTCCCAGACCCAGATCAGCATTCCGTTCAATCCGTAGTAGTCCCAATGATAGTCGAAGTTCCAAGCGGCCTTGATCCCTGACAGCGGATCGTTAGGGCTGAGCTCGCTGTTAACGAACGGTTGCCCGCACAGGTAATTGACCAGCGCCCCGTCCGGCGCCAGCCGCACCTGAGCGCCGTATTTTTCGGTGCAATCCTGATACACCCGATCCATCGGATGCGGGCTGGGCTGCGCGATTTCCATATGCAGCTCGGGAAAGTTGAGCTGCTCGAAATAGCCGGGTGGGATAAACGGGCGAATCCGCTCGAGGTCCTTTACAGTCAGCACATCGCCAGGCTTGAAATCAGGCTTGGCATCGGCGTACTGGCGGAGCCACGCCGTGTAGTTGTCGAACGTATAGCTGGTGGTGTCCTGCGAGCGCGCCGGCGAGGCTAGGCAAAAGATGACAAGCAGGGAGAGCGCTGGGCTCAGCCACCTCCAGACGGCAGCCGCAAAGCCTAAGTTGGGTTGGTAACGCCGCAGCGTTACGGGATTCCTGCCGTCAGCATATGTGCCGGGCGTGTCGCTCATATCTGCGCCTCCTCATTTCCTTGCGCGCTATCCTTGTGGTACGGTCTCAGTACGATTGGTACAGCGGTACGCTTAGTACCAGGATGGTACAGATGTCAATCGAAATATTCTTATCCGCTAGTTCCGACCCTATTAGTCCGCACCTTGGTAGCGGTCCGGCACGGCCTTCCGACGCGGGTTTCGTGCGCCGCCTATGTTGGCGGCCAGGTCCTCAGCGCCCGGGCCTGAGGTAGGAATCGGAGGCGCTATGCAGCGGCGGATTGGATACGCGGCCGTCGGCCAACCCGCGCCGGATGGGCTCAAGCCGCTCTCGCCCAGGCTTCGGCGGATCATCGATAATCTTGAGGTGATCTTCTTCGAAGACGGCTTCTTGCAGTTCCGGACCGAGGACCTCGCGCGCAGGCTCAGATGCTCGAAGCAGACGCTCTATGCCCTGGCGCCCAGCCGCGAGGAGCTGTTCGAGCTTATCATCGAGCGTTTTTTCTGCCGGATTCGCGAGCAGGGCATAATCGCCGCGGAGCAGGCGCCGGATTGGATTTCGGCGGTGGCCGGGTACCTGGACGTGGCAGTGCGCGCCACGCGCACGGCGAGCCCCCAGTTCGTGCGCGACCTGGCGCGGTTCGATCCCGGCCGGCGCCGGCTCAAGCATCATCAGCGCCTGCGCATCGCGGGTTTGGAGGCGATCGTGGCGGCGGGCACTCGGGAAGGCGCGTTCGGCGAAATTCACTCCAAGCTGGTAGCCGACTTCATGATTCACGCGGTGGCCAGGATGTCGGATCCGAACGTGCTCGCGTCATGCGGGTTGACGATGTCGCAAGCCTACGCCGAGCTCTACCAACTGTTTATCTACGGCCTTGTTCGCGGCGGCGCGCGCCGCCCGCCGCGGGCGGCCAAGAGTTCCCCGCGCGGCAACGGTCCGCGTGCCGATGCGCCGCGGCGAATCTCGCTTGGCAAGCAGAGGGCGTGGCAGAACCATTGCCGTGAGATCGAGGCAGCCGTCCACAGCGAAATCGCCCGCCCATCGTCCTGATTTGGGGGAAGGGATGAAATTCGAAGACAGTCCCAAGCTGCCAGGTTCCGCGAGCTCCGCCGACCGTGGCGACAGCGCAACGATCGGCCGCTTTCTTGGCGACGACCACGCGCGTCTTGACGCCCTGCTGGCGCGCGCCGCGGCTCGGCCCGAGCCGATCGATCGCGAGGCCTACGATCAGTTTCGGCGCGGCCTGCTCAAGCACATCAGCATGGAAGAGAAGATCCTGTTGCCCGCGGCCCAGCGCCTGCGCGGCGGTGAACCGCTCGAATTGGCTGCCAGACTCCGCCTCGATCACGGCGCACTCGCCGCGCTGCTGGTTCCTACTCCATCCCGCGCCATCCTGCGAGCGCTCCGCGCCATCCTTGAAGGCCATAACCGCCTGGAGGAAGACGCCGGAGGGGTTTACGAAATCTGCGAGCGGCTGGCAGGCGACGCTGCCGGCGAATTGCTCGCCCAGTTGCGTGCGGCGCCTGAAGTTCCCGCAGCCGCTCACGTCGACAGCCCCAAGGTGATGGCGGCCACGCGTCGCGCGCTCGCCCGCGCCGGCTACAGCGAAACGCTGCTCGACGCCGACTAACCTCGCCGCCTTGCAGGCGCAGGGGCCGAAGGGTTAATCACCGCGGCGATGGAAGCGTTCGACGTCGTGATCGTCGGAGCCGGGGCGGCCGGGCTGATGTGCGCCATGACCGCGGGAAAACGCGGCCGTCGAGTGCTGCTGCTCGAGCATAGCGACCAGCCCGGTGCCAAGATCCTGATCTCCGGCGGCGGACGCTGCAACTTCACCAATCTCGAAGCGGCGCCGGAGCGCTTTCTCTCCGCTAATCCGCACTTCTGCAAATCCGCGCTCAGCCGCTACAGCCAGCGCGATTTCATCGCCCTGGTCGAACGCCATCGTATCCGCTATCACGAAAAAACCCTGGGCCAGTTGTTCTGCGACGGGTCGGCGCGCGAAATTCTCGCGATGCTGCTGGCCGAGTGCGGCGCGGCGGGCGTCGATCTTCGCGTTGGCCATAGAGTTGCCGCGATCTCGCGCGCCGGCCGCTTCCGCATCGAGACCAATCGCGGCAGCTTCGTCGCGCCGGCGCTGGTGATGGCGAGCGGCGGCTTGTCGATCCCAAAGCTGGAAGCGACAGGCTTCACTTACGATATCGCGCGCCAGTTCAGCCTCACGGTGATCGAGCCGCGGCCAGGCCTGGTGCCGCTTAAGGTTGCGGGCGAAATGCTAACTCTCGTCGAGCCGCTGGCCGGGGTCTCGGTCGACGCGGTGGTTTCCTGTGGCCGGCAAACCTTCCGCGAGAACATCCTGTTTACCCATCGCGGCCTGTCGGGTCCGGCGATTCTTCAGATTTCGTCCTACTGGCGCGAAGGTGACACGCTCTCGCTCGACCTGGCGCCAACGTTGGAGGTCGAGAGCTTCCTCAAGGATCGCAAGCGCACCCGTCCCAAGGCTGAGCTCAAGACCGTGCTCGCCGAGATCCTGCCCGCGCGCCTGGCTCACGCTATCGCCGAGGCCGCGGCGGCTGAGGGGCCGATCGCTAACCTGCCCGACCGCGCTCTCGCCGCCGTCGCTTTGCGGCTCAAGCGATGGCGGGTGACGCCGACGGAATCGGAGGGATGGGCCAAGGCCGAGGTGACGGTGGGCGGGGTCGACACCGCCGGCCTGTCTTCGAAGACCATGGAGGCGCGTCGCGTGCCTGGTCTCTACATCATCGGCGAAGCGGTGGACGTCACCGGATGGCTGGGCGGCTACAATTTCCAGTGGGCCTGGTCGAGCGGCTGGTGCGCCGGCCAGGCGGTCTAGTTACGACGCTGGCGGCGCCGCGCGGCAGCCGCTTCGCGTTTATTTGGTGCCGAGGGCGGGACTTGAACCCGCATGTGGTTGCCCACGGAGGAGTCTCAGGACGGTAGCTATAAATCGCCATCGAAAAATCGCCCCTGCGGCGCGAGGGCCATTACCTCGCAACGCACGTCCTGTAGCCGGTCCTTCATGCTTACAACGATTGCTTCCAGCGCCTCAGATCGCTTCTCCATACAGGAGAGGATTAACACGTCAGGATCAAGCGCTCGAGCCAGCTTGCACAAAGACTCTTGGTCCTCCGGGTGAAAATCGCTCGACGACGGCTTGACCTCACCGATTATTAGCTTTCCGTCGCGAATACAGAACAGGTCGTCGACCAATCTGATCGAGAATCGGTTCAGCCGGGTGCGCGATGCCGCGCGCCGGGTCAAGCGCTGGCAGGGCGGCCTGATGATTCTGAGATGGACCGCGGCCGGGGTGCTCGAAGCCGAGCGTCACTTCCACAAGATTGCCGGCTATCGAGCGCTGCCGAAGCTTGCCGCGGCGCTGCGCGCTTATGATGCTGCGATCGATCGCGCACGCCAGCTTGCAAACCGAAAGACCGCCGCCTAAATGACTATCGAGCCGTCACTCAATTCCAACAACGGAGTGGGCATTCCCCGCGCTACCTGGGTCGTATAGCTCTAAAAGGGTCGCGGCGTCGCGCAGGGCGCGCATTACCACCTCGAAATCGGTCGTACTCAATACCTCAAATGCGCGCCGCGCTGAATTCGAGAGCGCCGAGAAGTCGGCGCGCTCGAACAGGGCGCTGTATGAGAAAATGTCGTTTCTATACGCTCGGCCGAAACCGTTACCGAGCAAGAGATGAGGTTTTCTGCTTCCTCTGACTCGCCTGAGCGCTTCCTCAAAAGCCAATACTTTCATAAAGGGTTCCCCCTTTCGCGCGAGCCAGGTTTTCACGCCGTAGTGCCGCCGTCGGCGGTAAGGATCTGCCCGGTGACGTAATCGGAATCGCTGCTGGCGAAGAACAGAAACGACGGCACTAGAGCCTCGGGCGGCGCGACATCCTTGATCCGCGCGCGGGCTCCCGCGCCGAACTGCCGGCGATAGTATTCGCCGAGCGAATCGATCATCCGGCTCTGCGCCACCGGTATCACGCAGTTCACCTGGATATTGAGCGGCATCAACTCGCGCGCCGCGTTGCGGGTGAAGGCAACGATCCCGCCCTTCGCCGAGCCGTAGTCCGCCACTCCCTGATAGGCCTTGAGCGCCGCGGCGGCCGCCACGTTGACGATCTTGCCCGCGCGCTTTCCTTTCATGAAGCGATTCACCATCTCGAGCGTGCAATAGAAGGTGCCGTTGAGATGGATTTCGATCGTTCGCCGCCACTGCTCGGGCGCGATCTCCAACAGCGGCGTCGGACTGATGATTCCAGCGTTGTTGACAACGATATCCAACGTTCCGAAGCGGCGCTCGATCGCGTCCGCGATCCGCCTGACCTCTTCGTAGATGCCGACGTCGAACAGGCCGCCGTCCGCCTCGACCCCCGACGCCCTGACCTCGCGGAGCGCCTGCTGAAGAGCCTCCTGGTCGCGATTTCCCGCCAGGAAGAGATTTGCGCCCTCACGCGCGAACCCCTCCGCGACACTCTTACCGATTCCCCGGCTCGCGCCGGTGATGAGTGCAATCTTACCTTTGAGTTTCATACCGCTTTCCGCCTCGCGAGCGTCGGCATCGGTCCCTGGAGTCCGTCGTACACCAGCGAGCGGCCGTCGGAATGGAACCGCATCGCGGCCAGGACGGGCACGCGCGCAGATTCGAGCGCCGGCCGGCCCTCGATCGCGTCAATCTTCAACTTCAAGTGAAACGTGAGAATTGCCGCGACCCCTGCTGCAAAGCTCTCATCGTCCACTTCTCCGACTGTGACCAAGTCCCGAGCGCTGAGCCCGAGCACTACCCGGCCGCCCCGCAGCACGGTCACGTTGGAACCGTCTCGCGCGATACCGCATCCTGGGAGCATCGCGCCGTATGGATTGGCCGGATCGGCCGCGCTTAGCGCAACCGGCGCCTCGCGCGCCGGATTCAGCGCGCGCGACGCACGCAACATTTCGAGCGCTTCCGGCAGCGCGTACTGCTC
>Ga0335081_10015840_pt1 | contig 12202 bp, 8 predicted proteins | sample Lox_Sample_35_FD_206713 | JGI IMG/M metagenome (GOLD analysis project Ga0335081, IMG submission 206713) | Soil microbial communities from Loxahatchee National Wildlife Refuge, Florida, United States - Lox_Sample_3.5 | ecosystem: Environmental > Terrestrial > Soil > Wetlands | place: USA: Florida... | reverse complement strand
GTCAACATCGGCTCCGGCATCGGTGGGTTCGACATCATCGAGCGCGAGCACTGCAACCTGCTCAACGGCGGCCCGCGCAAAATCTCGCCCTTCTTCATTCCATCCGCCATCGTCAATCTTGCGGCCGGGCAGGTCAGCATTCGCCACAACGCTAAGGGCCCGAACGAGGCGACATGCACGGCCTGCACCACCAGCGCGCACTCGATTGGCGACGCGGCGCGCGTGATCAAGTACGGCGACGCCGAGGTGATGATCGCCGGCGGAACGGAGGCCGCGATTACGCCGATGGGCGTGGGCGGGTTCGCGGCAATGCGCGCGCTCTCCACGCGCAACGACGATCCGCACCGCGCCAGCCGTCCCTGGGACAAGGACCGCGACGGCTTCGTCATCGGCGAGGGCGCGGGAATTTTGATTCTGGAAGAGCTGGAGTTCGCCAGGAAGCGCGGGGCGAAGATCATCGCCGAAGTCGTCGGCTACGGCATGGGCGCCGACGCCAACCACATCACGCAGCCTGCGCCGCAGGGCGAAGGCGGCTACCGCGTGATGCGCAACGCCATCCGCGATGCCAAGATTTCGCCTGAGCAGGTCGGCTACGTGAACGCGCACGGCACCTCCACCCCGCTGGGCGACGAACTGGAAGCCACGGCCATCAAGCGCGCCTTCGGCGAGCACGCCTACAAGATGCAGGTCAGCTCAACCAAGTCGATGACCGGGCACCTGCTGGGCGGCGCCGGCGGCTTGGAAGCCGGCATCACCGTGCTCGCCCTGCGCGACCAGATCGTGCCTCCCACCATCAACCTCGACAATCCCGACGAGGGCTGCGATCTCGACTTTGTCGCCCATACCGCGCGCAAAGTGAGCATGGAGTACGCCATGTCGAACTCCTTCGGCTTCGGCGGGACGAATGGGTGCTTGGTGTTCCGGCGGTGGAGGGAGTAGACGAGCGCCTATTTCGAACGCACCAGTCGAACGCTAGGCGGCGTGCCGTATTCATTTATCCTTGAACCAGACACCGCCCAGCCGCCGTCCTTGAGCCCGAAACCCACATAGCTGGCCACATTTTTGTTGGGAGTATTGCTCGACCAGAAGTCAGTCGCGTCTGTCTTGTCGAAGGTCCGAGCATACACTTCCCGGTCCGCTTTGGAGGAGTTAATGGTTCGATATTGCGCGACGGTGGGTACGGTCCAGTCACTGAATCCTGCGTAGGCCGCAGCGTTCATTTTCTTAGCCCAGTCCATCGCGTCGTACCAACTCTTAGCGTACTTGCCTTCCACATCCCAATAGTCTTTCCTGGTCCACATCAGCCCGGTCTTGGTATCGAGGACCGTCTGCGCATCAGAGGGGCCGCCGATAACGAAGCGTGAGCTGACATTCGATGCATCCGACAGCGAGTTGCTTGGGTACGCATTCGAACTACCGGCGGCCGCCGGTTTCTTGGTCGCCGCCAAGGGTCCGGGCGAGCTTCCGGATTTCTCGTTCGACGCGGCACTGTTGGTCTCCGGAGCTGTGGGCGGTTGGGTTGTGGTGACGGCAGGATTCGTCGGTTGAGATTGCTTGCGATTTGCGATCAGCCACACCAAACCAGCTACAGCTACTGCGCAAAGTAGGGCGACCCACGCAGCCTTCGGAACGTAGCGTGTGGAGGTTGGTTGCTTCTCACCCGTGGGCGTCAGCACGGTACTCAGGGCGGTGCGTGCAGTTCTTTCCTGCTCGGCTTGTCTGGCCGCTGCTGCCCGTTCGGCGTCCGCTCGTGCTTTCGCCAGCCGCTCCTGCTCTGCTGCCGCTTGCCGTTCCCGTTCGTCCTGTTCCCGTCGCGCTTTCTCGGCAGCCGCCTTGCGCTCCCGTTCCTCACGCGCGCGTTTCTCTTCCGCGAGGCGCGCTTGTTCGGCGGCAACCAGCGGCTCCCGTTCCCGTTGTTCCTTTTCGGCAAGTGCCTTGCGCGCTTCTTCTGCCCTTGCACGTTCCTCTTCCAACAGGCGTGCCTGCTCCGCAGCCAGGCTGTGGTCGTCGGCGTTTGCAATCGTGCCGCCACCCTCGCCAAGAACGGTCGATGACGCAGTAGCGCTAAATGCAACTGGCTGCCCCACTCCGAGCGTTTTAAGCAGCACCTTGAGACCGTGATCGAAGTCGGTCCTGAAATCGGCGTACTGAAATGGCCGCAATTGGAAGGGAACTTTGCAATCACGGTAAAACACCGGAATGATGGACTTATGTTCATCCAGGGCGAAGGCAACCTCGTCCTCAACATTGGTGGAGGCGACGGAAGCGGGAGAGAGAATCACCAGGACGCGTTCCGCGTTGTTGAGGGCGTCCTGCACGGCGCGTGCCCACCGCTGGCCCGGAGCAATGTCCAACTGATCCAGCCACACGTTCGCTCCGGCGGCCTTCAGGTCTCCCGCTAAGCGCAGCGCGAACTCCGAGTCTTCGCGGCTATAGCTGAAGAAGGCGGTTGGGGCGTCTGATGGCAAAGCCAATCTCCGGGCAGCGAATATTCACAGGCAGCTTAGCAGAGAGACCTTCCTGAGAATGCCGACATTGTGCCACATTGCGGCGGTGAAGCGGAGAGAAAACAGGAATGGCGACGACGATGAAAACCCTGTTGCTTTTCAGCATGGAATACACGCTGTCGAACTCGTTCGGCTTCGGCGGGACGAATGGGTGCTCGGTGTTTAAGCGGTGGACGGAATAACCTTCCGACCAGTCACATTAGACTTCACAGTGCACTTTGCTCCAAGCCCCTGAGGCGTTGCCTGGCGAAGTCGCTGCGCAACTCTGCCGCCTTGCGGTACCAACTGACGGCCTGCTGGCGGTCCACTTCCACTCCCTGACCGTGTTCGTAGCAGAAGGCCAGCTGTTCCATCCCTCCCCGGTTGCCGGCCTCGGCGGCGCGGGAAAACCAGCGGACGGCCTGCTTGTAGTCCTTGGTACCGAAGTCGCCATCGTAGTACAGCATGCCTAAGCCGTGCATCGCAATCGCGTCGCCCATTGCGATCGCCTTACCGTACCAATGAACTGCCTTGTGGCAATCTTTCGTTACACCCAAACCGCGTTGATACATGAAGGCCAGCTTTCTCATTCCCAACGCGCTCCCAGCCTCGGCAGCCTGCTGATAACACTCAAAGGCTTTCTTGATCTCGGAACGGGGAGCTATCCCGTACCCGAAGTGTTGGTCGCCTTTCGCGCACAGGCCTTCCGGAGAATCGGGTGCCGGCGCCGGCGCTAGTCCCAAATTCCATTTAGCACCCGCGGTCGGAGCGTCGTCCATCTTGATGCCTTGCCCCAGCAAGATCGCCTCAAAAGAGCTCTTCAGGTCCGTATCGCTCTTCTCCGGAGTAGAAAGGTCCTTGAACCGGGAAGAGTGGAGCTCGGCCAGATTCGCTTCGGGGTTTTCGGTGGGGCTCGCCGCCGCCACTCGTTGCGACACCCCGAGGGTCTTCAGCAATAGCTTAAGCCCTTGGGCATAGTCCGTCCTGAAATCGACATACTGGAACGGCCGCAGTTGGAAGGGAACTTTGCAATCACGATAGAGGATTGGCATAACAGTCTTATGTTCCTCGAGGGCAAAATTCACTTCATCCTCAACGTGCGTGGAACTGACGGAAGCGGAGGACAAGATCACCAGCACCCGCGGGGAGTTATTCAAGGCCTCTTCAACCGCGCGCGCCCAGCGCTGGCCCGGCTGAATGTCCAACTGATCCAGCCACACGTTCGCTCCGGCGGCCTTCAGGTCTCCCGCTAAGCGCAGCGCGAACTCCGAGTCTTCGCGGCTATAGCTAAAGAAGGCGGTTGGCGCGTCTGCTGGCACCGAGGTCTCCCCTGGGGCGTTGTCCTATGTGGCAGACATCTTAGCCGATTTGCCGGGCAGGCAACCACCGGAAAGCGTGCGCGTGGGTGCTCGCGGAGCGGAGGCCAGAGATCGGAACCAAGGTCTCGATCCGTCAGGACAGTGCCCAGTTTTCAGGCGAGCATCATCCGCATGGGCTGCAAGGTGCGGGTGAAAGGCTTCAACACCAAGCCAAGCTCTTCCAGCGTGATGGCGCCAAGCAGCGCTCATCACCCGGTTCGCCCAGAATGACGGGTGTGTGTCCTTCGCCTTGGGGAAGTGAGAGATGGCATTCGGATACGCCGCGTTCGATCGCGGTTCCGTCAGCCAGCGTGAAGGTGACGATGCGTTTGGGTTGGAGTTCGAGCAAACGAGCCTGCTCGGCGGGCACAAGCGTATACTTCGCGCCGCTGTCCATAAGGAACGTTACCGTCGCCTGTTTCCCGCTCTCGCAGGTAGCGCTCGACTGCCTCGCGCAATAACTCTTCGCGAGTGCGGTGCTCCTCATTGGCGGCGGCTTGCAGTTCGGCGAGAAGAGAGACGGGCATCTCCACCGCTTCGCTGCCGCTACGTGCGTTCATGGGGTCAGTCTAGTTAGAGGTCAGTGGTCAGCAAAAGCAAAGGCCCCACATTGCTGCGAGGCCTTCGCTACAGCTCGCCTGCCATTAGTTGGAAGCTAGTGGGAAGCGGCGGTAGTGATGTTGTTGTTGTTGTAGCTGTCGAGGACGGCGGCGTCTCCCATCATCTGCTGGCCGGCCGGCGATGACGGATCGACATACTGTGGCAGGCCGCCCGTTCCCAGCAGAGTGTTGGCGTCATCGATCACGGTTTGCACCGGATCGCCCTTGAGGTTGTTATTCACGTTCAAAAGAGCGCCGATGAGGCGATGGGCCAGATACAAGCTGGCATCGTTGCCCGCCGAAGTCTGGAGCAGACCCTCAATGTCGCGGTCACTGTAGTGATGACATCCCAGCGTCAGGCCGTGTCCATGCTGCCATTGGCCCGGATTATCTCTCCAGTAGTGATGGTCATGTCCCTGACAGTGATTAGCGCCCACGATGGTGCCGATCTGGAATTCCACAGCCGAGAAACCGTTGATGGTGTACAGAAGCTGCAACGGAAACGTGAGCCCAAGCGTGACGTTGACCGCGGCGCCATCGGGGTAATAGCGTGCCAAGCTGCCACCGGTGTTGTTCAGCGTAGCGGTTCCCATCGAGTTCAAGTGCGAGTCGGTGGCTGAGATCAAGGAAAACCAGAGCTGTCCGGTCAGATTACCCCTCTGCGAGGTGTAGCTGAAGTAGATAACGCTCGTCTGAGTGACCCTGAAACTGTCGTCAGCCTGGTGCGTGAGGTAAAAGGGAGCGCTCGAAACGGAGTACACCGTATAGTTCCCGCTCGATTGCACGTGCCCTGTCGAATTTGCCGGACCGTTGGCCAGATAGCAATAACCGCCGCTGCAGTTTGGGATCAGCAGGGTGACTATGGGTGTGCCATTGCCATTGAAGTGAGCGTTCAACGCACCATCCCCCAAATTTATGGTGTCTGTAGCGGATAGTGTCATCGTTACGCCAAACAGTAAAACCGCGAGAACCGCAACTAACGACGGGATTCTCCGTCCTTTCATACTGTTTCCTCCAAGTAGATGTTGCGCACGAGACAGAAACCTGGGAAAACACTTGTCCGAACTACTAGGGTGTACATCGTGGGAATCTCCGGCTCGTGGCTTGCACCCTTGTACTCTCATTGGAGACTGGTGGAAAGATTCGAAAGTGACGTACAGGCTGGCACAGGAGTAGGTTGGCGTCGCACAACTAAAGACGTGAACTTATGAGTGGAAAGCAGGCATGAACGAGGACATAGTCTAAGCGTGTCTGGAGCACTGACAGGCAGGAGAAGCAGGCCCCTTGGTGGAGTATTGACCGCGGATAATGAGCTCGAAGGCAAAATGTTGCCTGTAGTTGAAGTAGTAACATCCGCAAGTCATCAAATTACGCCCAGATGCGGTTACCAAAATGACCTTAGTCAGATGTTACTCGGGCGTATTAAAATTTCCTCCAATCGAATGAATTGGGCTGTAGGCTTTTCGTAAATGTCGGTGGCGACCCGTTCGTCCACCGGGGACGGGAAGCCGCTGGTGGCGCACTGGCTCGCGATACAGAACGGGGCCCCGATCCGCTAGCCAGGAAGACAGTTGGAAAACGAAAGGCCCCGCATTCTGCGAGGCCTTTAGCTAATCGCCAATTGCTGGTTGCTGCTCTTAGTACATCCCCCCCATGCCGCCGCCGTGAGGCATCGCCGGTTCCTTCTTCTCTTCCGGAATCTCGGCTACCAGGGCTTCGGTGGTGAGCATCAGGGCCGCGATCGAGCCTGCGTTCTGGAGCGCGGTGCGCGTCACTTTGGTCGGATCGATGACGCCGGCCTTCACCAGGTCAACGAACTGATTGGTCTGGGCGTCGAAGCCGAAGTTGGGGTCCTTGTGGTCCTTAATGCGGCCGACCACAATCGCGCCCTCTTCGCCCGAGTTGATGACGATCTGACGCACTGGCTCTTCCAGCGCGCGGCGCACGATGTTGGCGCCGATCTTCTCGTCGCCTTCGAGCTTCAGGGCTTCGATGGCATCACCGGAGCGCATCAGCGCCACGCCGCCCCCGGGCACGATGCCTTCCTCCACCGCAGCGCGGGTGGCGTGCATCGCGTCCTCGACGCGGGCCTTCTTCTCCTTCATTTCGGTTTCGGTCGCGGCGCCGACTTTGATGACGGCGACGCCGCCGACCAGCTTCGCCAGCCGTTCCTGGAGCTTCTCGCGGTCGTAGTCGCTGGTGGTCTTGTCGATTTGGCTGCGGATTTCCTTCACCCGGCCTTCGATGTCGGTGTGTTTGCCCTTGCCTTCGACGATGGTCGTGTTGTCCTTGTCGATGGTGACCTTCTTGGCCTGGCCGAGGTCCTGCATCTGCACGTTCTCCAGCTTGATGCCAAGGTCTTCGGTGATGGCCTTGCCGCCCGTGAGAATAGCGATGTCCTGAAGCATGGCTTTGCGGCGATCACCGAAGCCAGGGGCCTTCACGGCCGCAACCTGGAGGGTGCCGCGCAGCTTGTTGACCACGAGCGTCGCCAGCGCTTCGCCCTCGACATCCTCCGCGATGATCACCAGCGGGCGTCCGCCCTTGGCGATCTGCTCGAGCAGCGGGAGCAGGTCCTTCATCGAGGAGATCTTCTTCTCGTGAATCAGGATGTAGGGATTCTCCAGGACCGCTTCCATGCGCTCCGGATCGGTGACGAAGTAGGGCGAGAGGTAGCCGCGATCGAACTGCATGCCCTCGACGACTTCCAACTGGGTCTCCATCGTCTTGGCTTCTTCGACCGTGATCACGCCGTCCTTGCCGACCTTCTTCATGGCCTCGGCAATGATCCTGCCGATGGTCTCGTCGTTGTTTGCCGAGATGGTGCCGACCTGCGCGATCATCTCGCCGGAAACCTTCTGCGAGTACTTGTCGAGCGCGCCGCCCTTGTGATTGCCTTCTTCGTCCACCGTGCCGCACACGGCGGTAACGGCCTTCTCGATGCCGCGCTTCAGCGCCATCGGATTAGCGCCGGCGGCAACCGTCTTCACGCCTTCGCGATAGATCGCCTGCGCCAGAACGGTCGCGGTGGTGGTGCCGTCGCCGGCCACGTCGGAGGTCTTGGAGGCGACCTCGCGCACCATCTGCGCGCCCATGTTCTCGAGCGGGTCCTTCAGCTCGATTTCTTTGGCTACGGTCACGCCGTCCTTGGTGATGAGCGGCGAACCGAATTTCTTCTCGATCACGACGTTGCGGCCCTTGGGACCGAGCGTGACCTTTACCGCATCAGCCAGAACATTCACGCCGCGAAGAATCGACTGGCGCGACTCCTCGCCGTGCAAGATTTGCTTTGCCATTGTGTCTCGTCTCCTTGAATTCTTGATGAACTTCGAGTTGTCGGTTGTCGGTTGTCAGTTGTCGGTGGGCGACTCGTGGCGGCTTTGGTGATCTCTGACTGGCATTCCAGCCGCGAGTTCTTGTTGCCAGCTTCGGTGGTTGTCTTAACCGACAACCGACAACTGACAACGGATCCAGGACAACTGACAACGCGCGCTTCACCCGCTTACTTCTTCGAGGCCGCATGCTCCTTCGGCTTCGCGGCGCCTTCCAGGATGCCGAGCACCTCTTCCTCGCGCATGATCAGGAAGTCTTCGCCGTCAATCTTGATTTCGGTGCCGGCATACTTGCCGAACAGGACACGATCGCCCGCTTTTACATCCAGCGGGAACGTCTCGCCTTTATCGTTGCTCTTGCCGCGCCCGACAGACATCACTTCGCCCTCTTGCGGCTTGTCTTTGGCCGAGTCGGGGATGATGATTCCGCCACGCGTGGTCTCCGCCTCTTCGACGCGGCGCACCACAATGCGGTCATGCAGGGGAGTCAGCTTGGTAGCCATTCTTGGAGGTACTCCTTTCAACGTTTGAGTTCTTGGATTTCGTACCTGTTCACCGTCAAATCATTGGTAGAACATGGAGTTTGTACAGCGAGGATCAGGAGGAGAGTTGCTGTTAGCACTCTCAACCAACGAGTGCTAATATACGAGATCCGTGTGCTGGCTGTCAAGCTTGTGACCGGTGCCTCAGACTCCCGCCAAAAGCGCTTGACTCGCGCCGCAGCAGTGCTAACATTCGCTTCCATCCGAAGCGTCCAAGCCGGACTGAGCGCCTTGCCAATGTTGAGGCGTTGTCCGCTCCAGCAATCGAGTCCGCTAGTCTAAGCCAAGGAAGCGATTTTCACCGAGCCACCGCAGCCGACCCGGGAGAACCCTAATCGGGAGGAAGTCATGCGCGTCACGTCCCACCCACTGCTGTTAGTCCTCATGATAACGATCGCAGCAGCCTCTCTGCCCGCATACGGACAGCCAGGTGGGCAACGGTCAGCCATTCCAGAATGAGCTCACGGTAAATGTTGTGGGCAGCCCGTGCGCGCCACCGAGCGCGGCGAAGGGGTACGTCTTCAACGCGACCGTGGTGCCGCCCGGCTTCGTCGACTACCTGACGCTGTGGCCTGATGGGCAGCAGCAGCCGTTCGCATCCACGCTGAACGCCTACGACGGGCTGATCACATCGAATATGGCGATCGTTCCGACCAGCAATGGCTCAATCGATGCGTATGCGTCACAGCTCACGCAGTTGATCCTGGACATCTCCGGGTACTTCGCCCAGTAGACAGTAGCATTCAGCGCTCAGCGGCCCACCCTCTCCCCAACTGAAGGGGAGAAGGGTGGGGCACCATCTAGATTCTTGGCCGAGTCAGGAACGGTGGTGATACCATCACATACCGCAAGCCTTGTGGGCGCCACTATGCCTTTGTCACTCCTCCAACTTCTGCATTACTAAGGAAAGGGCCCATGAAGTTCTTTGGCCGCCTCCGCCTTGTCTTGGTAGTCTGCGCTTTGCTGTCGATATCGTCAGCACAAAATCCTCTTGGTTTCCAGATCAGGACCGACCATTCGGGGCAGTTGTTCTTCCCCAGCATGGATCCTCCGCTATCCATGAGGTGGTCAACGTTTCTAGCGGGGACAACCTCCTATCCCATTATCGTTGGCGGCAAGGTGTTTGCGATTGCCGGCGGCAGTCCGTCCACGCTGTACGCGTTGGACGCACAAACCGGGCATACGTTGTGGGCACAGCCGAGCCCTCAGGGCTATGGGGCATGGGTCGGAGCGGCCTACGAGAACGGAGTCCTGTTTGTTGTTCCTTTCACTGCCGGGAACGGTTTTGGGGCGATGTTTGCTTTCTCGGCCGCTGACGGACATCAGATTTGGGTGACGGCCTTGCCGGGCCAGTACGATTTCACCTCGGCGCCGACCGCACGCAACGGCATCGTCTATACCGCCGGGGCCGAGAGCGGTGGCACGGTTTACGCGGTGCGCGAGTCGGATGGAACGGTGCTGTGGACGGGAAGCGTCGAGAATGGCGACTCGTCAGCGCCCGCGGTAACCGGGGATGGCGTCTACGTCTCCTACGCTTGCCCGCAAACCTACAAGTTCGCTCCCAACACCGGCGCATTGCTGTGGCACTACAGCGGCCCGTGTGAAGGTGGCGGCGGAGCCAGCGCTGCCGTCTACCAGGGCCTGGTTTACGTCCGCGATCTCTTTTCGCCGGACTATCCCACCGACGGGATCACGCTGAATGCGAGCACTGGGTTTTACGTGGGCGGCTTCAATAGCAAGTATTCACCTGCGTTTTGGCAAAACACGGCTTTCTATACGGAGACGAGTTCGCTTACCGCCGTCGACCTTACCAGCTCGCAAGTGCTCTGGCGCGCGCTGCCAGGGGGCCAGGATTCATATTCCTGCGCTCCTATCGTGGTGAACGGAGTGGTCTTCGCCGGAACGGCCAACGGAAATGTGTTCGGATATGCATTCGACACGGGCAGCCAGTTATTTTCGGCCAACCTCGGGCAGGGTATCTCTTGTTCGGAGGGCTCGAGGCTGCCGTTGGCGGGCATGAATGCCTCTGACGGTCTGCTGGTAGTGCCCGCGGGCAGTTACGTCTTCGCTTTTCAGTACGACCATTTCGGCGCCTGGCAATTCGCTTCCGTGAATCCTTGCCGGCTGGTGGACACGCGCCAAGGGAATAACCCCATTCAGGGCGGCACGTCGCGGGACTTTACCGTTCCACAACTGGGTGGCTGCAATGTGCCGGGTAGCGCTGCCGCCTATTCGCTCAATGTGACGGTGGTGCCACATACCACATTGGGGTATCTGACCATCTGGCCGACTGGCGAAGAGCAGCCTTACGTCTCCACCATGAACTCGCTGGACGGGCGCACTAAGGCCAATGCGGCGATTGTGCCGGCGGGCCTGAACGATTCCATCAGTGTTTATGTGACCGACACCAGCGATGTGATCTTGGACATCGATGGCTACTTTGCTCCGCCGCCCCAGGGCACTCTCCAGTTCTATCCGGTTGCGCCGTGCCGCGTGGTGGATACGCGCGACTCGCATCAGCCGATGGGCCTGGGGCCGCCGTCGCTGGGCGATATGGAGACCCGCGATCTGCCGGCGCTGACGAGCCCGTGTTTGCAGGGGATCAGCAATCCGCAGGCGTACTCGTTCAATGTCACAGTTGTGCCCGTGAACGGTCAGCCGCTGAACTATCTGACGGTGTGGCCCAGCGACCAGCAGCAGCCGTACGTCTCGACGCTGAATAATCCCACGGCGACAGTGGTGGCCAACGGGGCGATCGTGCCGGCGGCGGTGAGCAACGGCAATATCAAGGTCTTCGCCTATAACAGCACCGACGTCATCATGGACATCAACGGATATTTTGCGGCTCCGGGACAGGGCGGCTACTCGTTCTATCCGGCGGCGCCGTGCCGCGTGCTCGACACCCGCCAAGTAGGCAATGGTCAGCCGTTCAGCGGCGAGCTTACGGTGAATGTGGTGGGCAGCCCGTGCGCACCGCCGAGCACTGCGCAGGCATATGTCTTCAACGCGACCGTGGTGCCGAGCGGATTCCTGGACTATCTCACTTTGTGGCCTGACGGGCAGACACAGCCGTTCGCTTCAACGCTTAACGCGTACGATGGATTGATTACGTCGAACCTGGCAATCATTCCCACAACGAATGGCTCCATCGACGCCTACGCCTCGCAGTTGACGCAGTTGATCCTGGATATTTCGGGCTACTTCGCGCCGTAAAGAATTATTGGGGAACCCAGGTTGGCGTCCAGAAGAAGGAAGCGAACCTGGGGCACGGGGCATAGCCATCATCCAACCGCTGCGCGACGCTCCCGCCCGCATCCAAATGGCTTACCATTACTGCGTGCGCGACGCAGTTCTGCAATACATCCGGGAACAAAGGTTGCTCCACGCGGGCGAGCGCGTTGCTGTCGCCGTCTCCGGCGGCGCCGACTCGGTGGCGCTCCTGCGCGTGCTGCTCGAGTTGCGCCCCGAGCTGGGCGTTGTGCTTGCCGTGGCGCACTTCAATCACGGGTTGCGCGGCGAGCAGTCAGCCGCCGACCAAGCGTTTGTCGCCGAGTTGGCCAGGGAGCATGAACTGGAGTTCTTCGCCGGCCATGGCGAGGTTCGCGAGCACGCGGCCATCCGCAAGTTGAGCCTGGAGGCGGCAGGCCGCAAGCTGCGCTACCAGTGGCTTGTCAAGCTCAGCAGAGAGCAGCGTTTCGACGCTATCGCAACCGCGCACACACAGGACGACCAGGCCGAGACGGTGTTGCTGAAACTCTTGCGCGGCGCCGGCACCAGAGGTTTGGCGGGAATCTATCCCATCCTGGCTGAGCCGCGCATTATTCGCCCGCTGCTTTGTATCTCGCGTGCGGAGGTGGAGGCGTATCTTGCATCGCTCGGCCAAAG
>Ga0335081_10015839_pt1 | contig 12202 bp, 12 predicted proteins | sample Lox_Sample_35_FD_206713 | JGI IMG/M metagenome (GOLD analysis project Ga0335081, IMG submission 206713) | Soil microbial communities from Loxahatchee National Wildlife Refuge, Florida, United States - Lox_Sample_3.5 | ecosystem: Environmental > Terrestrial > Soil > Wetlands | place: USA... | reverse complement strand
TGGTGGGGATCAGCTTCGGGGCGCCGGTGGCGCTTTCGAATTACATCGGCAACGTGGGCGACGGCACGAACTGGCTGGAGCGGCTGACCGCGAGCTTGAAGACTTTCAAAGTGCCGATCGCGACAAATTCTCCCGTCATTTCGACTGTTCCGACGGGAACCGCGCCGCTCAAAATCGCTTCGACGACGCCAGTGGCAAATCTGACGCTGAGCAATCATGCGACAGTAGAGAATTGCGGTTCACGCCCGGACTGCACACCCAAAATGCTGACCGGAAGCCAGATTGTCTTTGGAAGTGTTCAACTCGCCGGAGGAAGCGCAACGGTTCGAGGTTTTCAGGCGTACAGTAGTAAGGACAGTTTTGAATGTACAGCCAGCGACAAAAGCTCAGCGGGCAAGTCGGCCAATGCGGTGCCGGTATCGCGGGCTAGCATTGCTGTGACCGGCGCCGGCACGGATGTTGTTTCCTATATATGCATCGGTAATTAGAAAATGTTCACACCGCGGCCAATCGGATTTGTAACCAGCCCGTACAAGCAGACCTCTGAGATTCCCAAGGGGCTGGGCGCGAAGCATGAAGCCGAAGGAGTGCTGAATATCCTGCCCGAGTTCGAAATCGGATTGCAGGACATCGAAGGCTTCTCTCATCTTTATGTCATCTGGGAATTTCATCAGTCCACGACGTTCGATCTGGTTGGAACACCTCCGTCCGACAATCGGCCGCACGGGGTGTTTGCGACACGCTCGCCGCGCCGCCCTAATCCAATCGGCCTCACGGTCGTCGAGTCGCTGCGACGCGAGGGACCGATGCTGCATGTTCGCGGGATTGACATGCTGGATGGAACGCCGGTGCTGGACATCAAACCTTACTTGACCAGCGTTCCACCTGAAAAGCTGAGGCGTGGATGGCTTGCGGAAACCGAGGCCCAGCAGAAGAACCGTTAAACTGCCTTAGGATTTCTTCCTGGGCACCTTCGCGCCTTTCTTGCGGGCTTCAGAAAGGCCGATCGCGATCGCCTGTTTTCGGCTTTTCACTTTCCCGCCCTTTCCGCCTCTGCCGGAGCGCAAAGTTCCATGCTTCTTGCGGCGCATGGCGCTCTTCACGCTCTTTCCAGCGGCTCGCCCATATTTCCGGCCGCCTGACTTTCGCGAGCCGGAGCTTTTTCGGGATGCCATCTTTCACCTCCTGCAAATGCAGTGCGTACATTCGATTAGGCCACGCGCCGGCGGTTCTTTCGGTTGATCTTGCCGCTGGTTTCCTCTTCTTCCTCTGTAGCTTCTTCCTCACCAGCCTCTTCGTTGGCCTGCGCATTAATCTGCTTTGCTAGCTCGGTAAGTTTACTGTCGGTCTCTTTTTCTTCCTCGAGGGTTTCTTCCAACAAAGAGACGTGCTCTGATTCGCCGAGAATCTGGGCGAACTCGCGGGCGGTTCCATACGCGGCGATCTCATAGTGTTCCACTCGCTGCGCGGCTCCGATAAGGCCTGCGTCCATGACCGCGCCTTCGAAGTCTTCGTCCATGGTTTCGGCGCCTTCTTTGATCAGGCCCTCCATTCCTACGCATTTCTTGCCCTTCGGACTTTCATCGAGCGACTCGAATATCTGCTCGAGCCGCTGAACATGAGTTTTTGTCTGCTCCAGGTGCTCTTCAAATCCATTTCTGAGCTCTTTGGAGGTGGAAGCTTTCGCCATCTTAGGCAACGCCTTCACGAGCTGATTCTCGGCGCTGTAAAGATCCTTTAGTTCATCAATGTACAGTTCCTTCAATCCTTCACTCGGCATGTAATCTCCCGTGGCCAGTCGTGAGTCTGGCTTTGAAAAGGCAGTCCCGCCGCTTCCGGCGGGACTACCGTGATTGAACGTTGAAAGAGGATGACTAAGACGCACGGCGCTGGCCGCCCTGGTCCTGCCTCTCGTTCTCTTCATCACTGTCTGTGCCGCGACCGCCCTGCGAGGGACGCTTTTGCTCAGTGTCCTGAAATCCCTTGTCCTTTTGCTGCTGGCCGTGCTGACCGGTTTGACCTTGCTGCGGGTTGTATTGCCCACCCGACGGATTGGACTGCGGATTGTCCTTCTTGTTGGGATCGTCTGCCATGGAACACTCCTCTGTTTGGGATCGCCTTTTCGGCTCAAGCTTTACGTTGGTGGTTAGTTGCCCGCGTCGCGTGACGGGTTGGATTTCACTGATCGGTCGAATCACAAATACAAATAGCGCGCGGCGATTGGTTCCTAAATGACAAAAACGAGCCGCTTGGCGCCAAGGCCTTTCCGAACCGGAGTCGAATACTTCTGAACTCTAGAGATCAATCCCGGACCCGCTTATAGCGGCTCGCCCGGAAAACAATTCCGGTTTCGAGTGAACGGTCACGGTGCCGAACGCATCTTTCGATGTTCATTCGAAGATATTTACTTCGATTTTTTTCGGATAAGGTGCGCGAACTGATCTAGAAGTGCCACGGCTAGGAGGCGTTTCGGGATCGGGGATGGTACTTTCCGATTGAATGTACTGCTCTGCCCTGCAAGAACGGCATGTTCCGCCAAGACATACGAGCCTGCCTTGCGTAGGATATAATCCCGCTGCATAAGAAAGTTTTCGAGGTTGAAGGCAGAGCCCAGCAGCCTTGCTTCCGCAGTCCCTATTAGGAACATCAACACTTCAGATTCCACGAGGGAGCGTTATGAGCACAATCCCCATGAATAGCGTCTCAAAAAAGGGCGCCCGCCTTGCCTCAATTGTCACGCGTAATGAACAGGACATCGTAGCGGAATGGATCCAGGAAATGGCTGGAGCCGTGAGGCGGAGCGACTTGATCAAGGAAGGGGAGTTGCGTCTGCAGTGTTCGCAGTTTGTGGGCTTAATGAAAGATGGGCTCGAGGCCGCCGGGACGAACTTTCAATCTTCGGCCTGGGATAAAACCCGGGACATGCTCGGAGAAATTTCTGGCAGCCGCGCCCAGCAAGGATTCGCGCCTTCAGAGACGGCGGCGTTCGTGTTTTCCGCAAAAAGGCCTCTGTTCACGCAAATCCGGAAGGAATACAGGAATGACGCCGAAGCGATGGCCGTCGAAATGTGGGCCGCCACTGAACTGCTCGATGCCATGGGGTTGTACACGACCGAGGTATATCAGAAATCGCGGGAAGGAATCATCCGCAGGCAGCAGGAAGAACTGCTCGAGCTTTCCACTCCGGTCGTCAAGTTGTGGGAGGGCGTTTTGGCGTTGCCGATTATCGGCACGCTGGACAGCGCACGCACTCAGGTGGTGATGGAATCCCTGTTACAGGCGATCGTGCAGACCAATTCGCGCGTCGCCATCATTGATATCACGGGCGTTCCAACCGTAGATACTATCGTTGCGCAACATCTGCTCAAGACCATTACGGCGGCGCGCTTGATGGGAGCGGACTGCATCATCAGCGGCGTGCGGCCGCAGATCGCGCAAACCATCGTGCATCTGGGCATCAATCTTACGGACGTGATAACCAAGGCGACCCTTTCCGCGGCCTTTGCGGTTGCGCTGCAAAAATTGGGTATGACATTCGTCCGGGAAACAAGGAACCAGGAGAAATAATTGGAAAAGATTCCAATCCTGAAAATGGGGGAGTTCCTGCTGGTCACCATTCAGGTGGACATGCATGACCGCCTCGCCCTGTCACTGCAGGATGATCTGACCCGGATGATCAGCGAGACCGAAGCGCACGGCGTGTTGATTGATATCTCCAGCCTGGAGATTGTGGACTCCTTCATCGGCCGGATGCTGGGCAATATCGCCAGCATGTCGCGGGTGCTGGACGCAGAGACGGTCGTGGTCGGAATGCAGCCGGCGGTGGCCATTACGCTGGTAGAACTCGGCCTCTCGCTGGCCGGCGTGCGCACTGCCTTGAATGTGGATGCCGGCATGGAGCTGCTGCGGTCCTCGCTCAAGCACGACAAGGAAATGTATGGTCGTCGTGTCCACTGAGACGGTCCCGGTGAAGTCCGAGCCGGATGTTGTGGCGATCCGGCGCCGCGTACGCGAGCTCTCGGCGCAATTGGGATTCAGCCTGGTGGACCAGACGAAAGTGGTTACCGCCGCCAGTGAACTGGCCCGCAACACCATTATTTACGGCCGTGGCGGAGTGATGCAGGCGGAATCGCTGAATGGCCCGCGCACCGGACTGCGGCTTACTTTTCAGGACAACGGGCCCGGCATTCCGGACATCGAACTGGCACTGCGCGACGGCTTCACGACGGGCTCGGGTTTGGGACTGGGATTAGGCGGCGCCAAGCGACTGGTCAACGATTTCGAGATTGTCTCTCGTGCTGGCGAAGGGACAAAAGTGACCATCACGCGCTGGAAATAGGTTTTTATGCTTATTGAGGTCGGGGAGTCCAGTCAAGCCGGTGAGGCGCGCCGTCGCGTGGTCGCCTTCGCGGAGGAACTGGAGATCGGGGAGTCATATTGCGGGACCGTTGCGCTGGCCACAACGGAGATGGCCACGAATCTGGTCAAACATGCCGGGAAAGGACACATCCTGGTTCAGCGTTTGCAAACCAGTGGCTCGAGGGGTTTGCGAATCATCAGCGTTGATAAAGGACCTGGCATTGCTGACGTGAGCCGGGCCTTGTCCGATGGTCATTCCACCGCAGGTTCTATGGGGACGGGTCTGGGAGCAATCCGGCGACTTTCCGATTCGTTCGATGTTTACTCCATTCCGGGCTCAGGCACAGTCATCAGCGCGGAATTCTGGCGGGGAAAACACCAAAAGTCAGGGGGCCTTCAGGTTGCTGCGTTGTCAGAACCGGTTCACGGTGAAGAAGTGTGCGGAGACGGGTGGGCGGTGCGGCTCTCCCCCGCCAATACCATGCTGATGGTGGTGGATGGCCTGGGACATGGAACCTTTGCCTCCGAAGCCGCGCGCGAAGCGGAACGGATTCTCGCGGCTTCGAAAACCGATTCGTTATCCGACATTCTTCATGACACGCACGCAGCCCTTAAAAAGACCAGAGGCGCGGCCTCAGCCATCGCGAAAATTGATGTCGAGAAGGGCCTGCTTTTCTTCGCCGGAGTCGGAAACATTTTCGCCTCAATTGTTGCGATGGGTTCAAGCCGTTCTCTGGTCTCACACAACGGCACCCTGGGCCAGCAGATTCACAGGGTGCAGGAATTTACTTATCCCTGGAATGCCGACAGCATTCTGGTGATGCACTCCGATGGCCTGGCGACGCGTTGGGACTTGAATCGTTATCCCGGTATCTGGAACAAGCCGCCGAGCCTTATTTCGGCGATCTTACACAGAGACTTTTATCGCGGGCGCGATGATGTGACCGTGCTGGTGGCAAAGGCCGCCTAAGCGCACCTTTTCTGGATTTTTCGATGACTGATCTGTTCACGATTGATATCCGTTCAGAGAATGATGTCGTACTGGTGCGCCAGAAGGCGCGCGCCCTTGCCGCTGCTTTGACGTTTGATATGCAGGACCAGACCCGAATCGCGACCGCAGTCTCCGAAATTGCACGCAATACCTTTCAATATGGCCAAGGCGGCCGTGCCGACTTCCGATTGGAAAATGGCACCGAGAACACGCTGGTCATCACTCTTAGCGACAAGGGCGTGGGCATTCCAAATCTGGACGACATTCTGGACGGAAAGTATGTTTCTCAGACCGGCCTGGGAGTTGGCATCATTGGGGCCAAGCGGCTGATGGACCGTTTTTACATCGAGACCAACTCCCAGCGCGGTACGACTGTGGTCTTGGGGAAGAAAATTCCGCGGCGTTATTCTCGCCTGGACACCGCGGGACTCAACCGGGCACTTTCCAAAATCGAACATTCATCGCGCGATCCATACGAAGAGCTGATGCAGCAAAACAAGGAGTTGCTGCGCACACTGGAGGAGTTGCGCGCCCGCCAGGACGAATTGGCCCAATTGAATCGCGAACTCGACGAGACAAACCGCGGCGTCGTGGCTCTATACGCCGAGCTGGATGACAAGGCGGATTTTCTGCAACGGGCGTCAGAATTGAAAAGCCGCTTTCTTTCGAACATGAGCCATGAATTCCGCACTCCACTGAATTCGATCGCGGCACTAAGCCAGATCCTGCTGGACCGCCTGGACGGGGAGCTTACGCCGGAGCAGGAAAGACAAGTCAAGTTCATTCGTAGCTCGGCGAGCGATTTGGCGGACCTGGTAAACGATCTTCTTGACCTCGCCAAAGTCGAAGCCGGTAAGATTACGATTCGTCCGGTCAAGTTTGATCTCGCAGGTCTCTTTGCCGCGATGCGCGGCATGTTGCGACCTTTGCTGATCCAGAACTCTTCTGTCAGCCTTGTTTTCGAAGAACCGGCGGATATTCCTGAGCTGTACAGCGACGACGCGCGGGTGTCTCAGATTCTGAGAAATTTCATCAGCAATGCGCTGAAATTCACGGAGCGCGGCGAAGTCCGGGTTTGCGCGGAGCGAGGCCCGGATGACACGGTGGTCTTTTCAGTCGCGGACACCGGCATTGGGATCGCGCCCGAAGATCAGGAACGGATTTTTCAAGAGTGGACCCAGGTCGAAGGCAAATTGCAAAAGAATGTGAAAGGTTCCGGGCTGGGACTGCCCTTGTCCAAGAAATTCGCACAACTGTTGGGCGGGGACGTGTACGTCAAAAGCAAGCCCGGAATCGGATCCACGTTCTACGCCGCGATTCCCATCCACTTTAAGGGCGAAACCGATGTGGTGTATGTGCCCGAAGTGCGGCGCGAGCTGGACGCTCACAGATTGCCGGTCCTGGTCGTGGAAGACAACAAAGAGGCTCTGTTCATCTATGAGAAGTACTTGAAGGCCACTCGATTCCAGGTAGTCCCGGCGATCAATCTGAAAGAGGCCCGCGAGGCCCTTAGCGCGTTCCGTCCGACCGCGATTGTTCTCGATGTATTGCTGCAGGGAGAGCACTCCTGGGAATTACTGCAGGAGTTGAAACAGACGCCCAGCACCGCAAATATTCCCGTTTTTGTGGTCACGGTTGTGGACAACCGCGACAAGGCTTTGGCTTTGGGAGCGGATGGTTTCCATTCCAAGCCGGTGGAGAGGGCCTGGCTGGTGCAGCAATTGGAGTCTGTCGCACGGCGCTCCTCCGTGCGCCAGCTCCTTGTCATTGATGACGACGAAGTTTCGCGATATCTGGTGAAGACCGTGCTGGGCCGCGCGGATTTTGAAGTGGCGGAGGCGAATGGCGGGCATGAAGGACTGCGGCTCGCGGGCGAAGCAAAGCCGGACCTTGTAATTCTCGACCTGGCGATGCCAGACCTTTCCGGATTTGAAGTGTTGAATCAGCTCAAACAAAATCCGCGCACGGCGGCGATTCCGGTGATTATTCACACGTCGAAGGCTTTGAACGCGAGCGAACGGGAGCAGCTTCGCGAGGCCACCGCCATCCTGTCCAAGGAAAACCGCTCGCTTTCTCTGGAGCATTTTGCAGATGCCTTCGGTAAGGCCGGCTTTCCCATACCCGCCGGACCGCCAAAAGGGGCGCAACATGTCTGAAGAAAGAGGTCAGGCAAGATGGGGAGGCTTCAGCGGAGATCCGGCTGAAATCAACTCCGCCAAGATCCTTACAGTGGACGACAATGAGGCGTTGCGCTATTCGCTGGCGCGCTCCCTGCGCGACGCCGGCTACCAGGTCGTGGAAGCGAGGACCGGAGTGGAAGCTCTTGAGCGCGCGGCAGAGGCCCCCGACCTTATCACTCTCGATGTGAACCTGCCGGATATAACCGGCTTTCAGGTGTGCCGGCAGCTCAAGAGCAATCCCTCCACAGCCCACATCCCCATTTTGCACATTTCTGCAACGTTCGTTGATGCCGAGTCTCGGGTGCGCGGACTGGAAGGCGGGGCGGACGCGTATCTCGCCGAGCCCATTGACCGCGGCGAACTTGTAGCGACCGTTGCCGCGCTTCTGCGCTTGAAGAATGCGGAAACTCGTGCTCGCCAACAAGCGGAAGCGGCCGAGAAAGCTCGCCGGGAACTCGCAGAGTTGAACGCATCGCTCGAAGCCAGGATCAATGAGAGAACGGCAGAGTTGAAAAGTGCAAATGAGAGCTTGCGGGAACTTTCCGCCCGCCTCTTGCAAATGCAGGACGAGGAGCGGCGACGGATTGCCAGGGAACTGCATGACAGCGTCGGCCAGCTTTTAGCCGCTATGGCAATGAACAATGCGGCGATCGCCCGTGAAGAATCCAAACTGACGCGGCGCTCCGTGAAAGCGCTCCGCGAGAATGAGACCTTAGTACAGGAGATTTTGCAGGGCATTCGCACGATTTCTCACTTGCTGCACCCGCCGCTTCTGGATGAAGCCGGCTTACCTTCGGCGCTGGAATGGTACGTGGATGAGTTCAGCAAGCGCAGCGGCATTGATGTGTTGCTGAATGTTCCGCCCGCCCTGCCGAGACTCGCGAGCGAACTTGAGACCACGCTGTTCCGGATCGTGCAGGAATGTCTCGGCAACGTTCACCGCCATTCGGGAAGTCACACGGCCAGCATTCATCTGGATGTAAAAGACGGATACGCTCGGCTCGAGGTCAGCGATGAAGGTATAGGAATTCCAGCAGAACGGCGGCAGGACATCCTATCTAGCAGCCGCGCCGGGGTTGGGGTGCGTGGCATGGGGGAGCGCGTTGCGCAGTTCGGCGGGCAACTGCAGATTCAATCGAACGACAAAGGCACCACGATCATTGCGGTAATTCCGTCCCCTCCCGTTGCAAACAAATCCGCGAAGTTGTCTGATGCCCCCTGATCGCTCGTGAATGGTTTCAGGAGTTCTGCAATAGACGCTCCACTTCCATTTCCGGGTCGTGGGTGATGTGCCTTACCAAATTTGCGGCGTACCGGAATAGAGTTGCCGTATTGGTTTCATACCAGCAGCACTCCGCCATGCGGGAAGATAGCCCACAGTAGAAGCGGAAACGTTTCAGCGTCGCCGGGGACACCAGCAAACTGGCTACCACGCGGTGATTTCCGTCCAGTAGAGTGAAGGGGCCGTTTTCATTCAGGCCAATGAGCAACACCGCGCCGCCGGGGCTATCCTGCTGAGCCTCCATGCTCAGGTTTCGTATCTTGGTCAGAAACGCCTCTTCCGAATCACGCTTCTTAAATCTCGCGGCAACCGATTGCACCACCCCAGGGACCGCAAAATTTCCGCGCGCCAGTTTCCTCCAGTGGGCCCGAGGAAACACCCGAATGCAGGGCAGGTCGGCCGGTGAGACTTCCACTTCGAACCATTCCGTGCCTTTGGGAAGCTCTCGCCACAAGGCACCATGGCGGATAAACAACAGAGCACGTCGCAAAGCGTTCTCGCTGCTGGCAGCGAGGTTGGGCGTGACCACAATTTCGCTCAGACTCTTTTGATAGTCCTCGAATTCAGGGCCGCGGAAGTCTGCTTTGAGAAACTCGGCAATAACTTCATCTTCTGACACTCTGCGAATAATCCGCAATTCACCAGCGAGAGTTCCACCAGGCCCGCCTGCGATCCGCTTGACCTTGACCAAGCTGAGAAAGAACGGCATCGCAACAATGAATAACAAGAAGGCCATCATGTCCAGCTGGACGCGGATGACTTGTTCCAGGGAGGCATGAAAACGATACATGCCGGCGACAAGAACAATGGTGACAGCCAATTGCAGCCAACCCGTGTTCGCAATCTTGTGCGACATTTCGTAGGCGATGATCGTGACGCTAAGAGCGTACACCGTGGTGGTCGCGGCGTAGAACGAAAGCAAGAATGGCAGATTGTGCCCGCTGGCCGCCATGAATCGCGAACCAAACAGTCCGGTCCAGAGGGCGGCGGGCGCGAGCCGAAGAGCCAAAGTGACAGTGGCGCCGATGGCGAAAACCAGCAAAAGCGACGTGCCGAGAATGCTGCGTTCGAGTTCCCTTGGCCGGTCGCTCCCCGCCGCCACCGGAAACATTGTGCTGATGACGGCCCAGGACAATGAGATGACCACACGTCCTACTAAAGCCACCGCAGCATAGAGTCCCGCCGAAGTCGGCGCGAAGAAATGCTTCACTACGACGATGTCACAGTTGTTGATGGCAACCCAACCTACAAAGAAGACAATCGCCTGCAACCCCTCCCGAAAAGCAACATTGAGGTGGATTTCAGCCGGGCGCGCCGGAGCAAGCCCGCGAATCGCGAACAAATAGGCTATGGCCATTGCGCCAGCGTTGGCGGCTATGACGCCGGGAACACCAAAGCCCAGGCCGATCATGACGAGCGAACCACATAGCCGGACGAAGCCTTCCAAGACAACATTAATGGCGAGTTCACGGAAGCTGCAGGCTCCCTGGATATATCCGCGTTTACTGCCGAGAGGGATGTAAAAAGCCGCCCCAATCGCCAAAAGAACGACCAGCAAGGGACTCGGTAGATTGAAGTATTGTGCAATCGCGTTGCGGGAAAGAGCCAACAGCATGGCAACCACGGTGCTGCAAACCCATGCCGCGCGATGAAAAGTGCGAAAGGCCGCGCTCTTTTCTTCGGGTGTGCTTTGCTGTGCGACAACCTTCGCCGAGACGATCTGGAAGGAAAGTGTGAACGCTGACATCAGAATCAGCAGCGTGTACACCGCAGTCGCATGGCCGAATCCATCAGGACCCAGAAACCGTGCGGTGGCGACGTTGTAGGTGAAATTGATTGCCGAAACAAGTCCGGATCCGGTGAGAAGCACAGCACTTCCTGAAAGCATCCGCGCTTGGGCGGTCTTAGCGTCAGCGTTGGACATATCTATTCTTGAATCGCTCAATGCGGAGGACAGGAATCGCGTGATGCCGGCGGTTAGGCGCACCCCGCACGATCCGTCCTCCCCAAACCCGCGAACTCCCAGCCGGGCGAACATCTTGGATGCTGAAATGCGTATTTGGGGCCACGAAATTCATAACAACCACAACCCTGACTCTGGCCTCTAAGACTTGAAGAAAGCTCATGATCCATTCCTCGAGAGCCGCCCTTGCGGTGGCGTTCCTTCTACTCTTTCAGGGTTGCACACACACCCATGTTCAGTGGTCGCTGCGAGAAAATATGGCCCACGCGGAGCGCACCACGAAGGTGTTGGCGGTTTATGAGCCCTGGTTCGGCAAGCGCGACCACATTTCCGTGGGCTATATCACCCAGGATCCAGAGGTCATCCGTAGGCAAATCGTTCAGGCCAAGAATCTGGGCATTTCCGGATTCGTGGTGGATTGGTATGGGGACCGCAGCTCGTTTGAGGACCGCAGCTACGCGCTGATCCAGGCATCGGCAGCGGAGAATAACTTTCAGGTGGCGATGATGTATGACGAAACCCAGGACGACAATGGTCACGTCACCGAAGACACACTCGCTGCCTTTGACAAGTTCCACGAAACCTATCTTGCGGCCAACGCACCGGGGAGCGCCGCTTATCTTTACTATCGGCAACGGCCGGTTATTTTCATTTTTCCGAAGAGCTCGCAAACCGATTGGGACAGAGTGCGCCGGGTCGTAAAACAGTGGGATTCACCACCTTTATTGATCTACGAGTATCGCCATACCCCTTTCGCGAAGGATTTCGATGGCTTTTACGCGTGGGTCAACCCCGGCAGCAAGGGATGGGCCCGAGACGGCAGCAATTGGGGGGAAGATTATCTCCGCGAGTTCTACACCCAGATGCAATCAAAATACCCGGACAAAATTGCCGTGGGCGCCGCATGGGCCGGCTTCGATGACAGTAAAGCCTCGTGGGGCCTGGGACGATACATGTCGCAACGCTGTGGCGAAACTTTCACCGATACGATGGGCATGTATCGCGAATACTATGCCGATGATCACCCGCTGCCGTTCCTTCTCATCGCGACGTGGAACGATTATGAGGAAGGCACAGCAATAGAACGCGGTCTCGCGAAATGCGGTGCGGAGAGCAGCACAGCGAGTGGGACTCACTAAAACTTAGGCTGCGGCGGATATCTCATCGTCTGAATGCGTGCCAGCTCGACGGTTAAGCCGTACTAGCTCGCCCGCCGCCTGATCAAAAACAACGTCGCTGCGATAGACCTGGTTAATTAGCGAAATCGGCCGGCGTCTCACTTCATCGTAAACTCGACCTATATATTCGCCCACGATTCCCACGCACGTGAGGAGCAATCCGCCCACCAGAAAAACGGAGGCCATGACTTCCTGTTCCGCAGCACTGCCCCCAATATGCCTCGAGAAAACGGCGGAAGCCTGCAGCAC
>Ga0335081_10015837_pt1 | contig 12203 bp, 11 predicted proteins | sample Lox_Sample_35_FD_206713 | JGI IMG/M metagenome (GOLD analysis project Ga0335081, IMG submission 206713) | Soil microbial communities from Loxahatchee National Wildlife Refuge, Florida, United States - Lox_Sample_3.5 | ecosystem: Environmental > Terrestrial > Soil > Wetlands | place: USA... | reverse complement strand
CCCATGGTTTCGAGCCCTGGATAAAGCACGCCGACATTGGCGAGCTTGTCGAAGCCGAGTTTTGCCGCGTCGGTGCCGGCAACCTGCAGCGCGCCGTCCATGAGGGTTTTGGCCCAGGCCGCGATGTGCGGCGCCAGCGCCAGAATGATCGCAGGCGCGTGGCCCTTCGGCGTGGTCTGGAACGCCTGCGCGCCGATCAGCATGCCGATATAGAGCAGGATCGGTGAAATCGCCACGACCGGCACGAGGGCGAGCAGCAGTGCGATCACGCCGAACCACGATAGCACAATCACCATGAGCCCGGTCGCGGCTGAATAGCCGATCCGCCCGCCCATGCCTTTCCAGCCCGGATGGCCGATATAGACCGCATTGATGTAGGGGTTGCCCATCAGGCAGCCGATCAGGCTGACGATACCGTCGGCGGTGAGGACCCGCGTGGTCGGATAGGCGTCGCCAGCAGCTTCCGCACTTTCGACGTTGTCCATCGCCTCGACCAGATCGTAGATGCCGAACGGGATCGCGGTCACCAGGATGACGCCCAAATACTTGAAGCCGCCAAACACGTGACCGACGGCGGGCAGCGGCACGTTGAAGCCGAAATTGGAAAACGCATCGAGCACGCCCTTGCCGCTCAAGCCGCCGTAATGCAGACCAAACAGGTTTGAGCCCCAGGCGATCAGCATCCCGACCGCAATGGCGACGAGTCCAGCCGGAATGCCGCCGGGGTACTTGAAGCCGCCAAGCCAGTTCACCGCGATCACGGCGAGACAGGTCAACCCGATCACTGGCGTCATGTAGATTTGCAGCGCCGGCGTCATGGAAATGAAGGTAATGGAGACGCCGGCAAGGGTGCCAAGCAGCGCGGCGCGCGGCGTCACCTTGCGGATCCACGGTGCGATGAAACCGCCGGCCATCAGAATGAAGCTCTGGAAGAACACCCACACCAGTCCGGCCTCCCAGGCCTGGATCGGATCGTTGGTCTTGAGCTTGATCGGCAGCATGATCACCAAGGTGACGATGAACATGTGCGGCACGCTGATGCCGGACGGCAGTGCGCAGACATCGCTGCGGCCGGTTCTCTTCGCCAACCGGTACGCCAGGTAGGCGTAATACATCGTCGACAGGCACATCATCAGGCCCATCGCCGGGAGGATGCGGCCGAAAACGATCGAGTCCGGCATCTGCAGCACAAAGCGCAGCAGAATGGTCAGCGTCAGCATGTTGACCAGAATGTTGGTGCCGAAGCCGAAGAACGCGTTCCAATCGCCCGGCGTCCACAATCGAGGCCGGAATTCCACCGTCGTTGTCGCGGTTGTCATCTGACGCTCCTGTTGGCTGCGGCTGTTGCCCCGGCCCGCATGGCGTTCCGCTCGGCGAGCGCCGCTAGTGCGTTGACGAGCGGGCGCGACGGCGCGACCGAGCCGAAAATGCCGCCTTGCGCCTGGATCATGGCGAGGCCCGCGTCATGGAATTCCGGGAAATACGACGCGCAGCAATCCGACAGCACGATGCAGCGAAAGCCGCGATCGTTGGCCTCGCGCACGGTGGTGTTCACGCACACTTCCGTCGTCACGCCTGCCACGAGCAGCGTGTCGACGGCGCGATTGCGCAGCATCAATTCAAGATCGGTCTGGAAGAACGCTCCCTTACCGGGCTTGTCGATCACTGGCTCGCCGGCCAGCGGATAAAGCTCGGGGATAATATCGTGACCGGGCTCGCCACGGATGAGGATGCGCCCCATCGGGCCACGCGCGCCGATGCGCTTTTCCGGATCGCCGCGCTGAACCTTGAGCGGCGGCGCATCCGAAAGATCAGGCCGATGCCCTTCACGGGTGTGGATCACCAGCATGTCGAGTTCGCGCGCGGCGGCGAGCATGTCGCGGCACGGCGCTACCGCGGCACGCAACAGTGAAACGTCATTGCCTAGCGCGGCGCCGAAGCCGCCCGGTTCGAGAAAGTCGCGCTGCATGTCAATGATAATGAGCGCCGCCGTCTCGGTGTCGACGGTGACCGCTTCCGGTTCGGCCTCGACTGAAAGGCGTGGCATCCCGGGCTCCTGCCTCGCAATCCTGAAGTGCAAAATCGAGGCCAACGAGAATTTGCCCAGCTCGAGCCCGCTTGCGCCTCAAAATGCCTACTTATTGAGCGGTGCTGGGCGAAGTCGCTCATAACAACGTCAGCGTTCGTGTGAGCGGGTCGAGAACTGTCCGCAAATCAACGTCTTAGGCATGCCATGCGGTCTCCTGCGCAGTGGCACGCGGCTTGCGGAAGGATGATCCGAAACGCTTCGCCTTGGTTCAGGAGACGACGATGAAACGCCGCGAATTTCTAAAATCGGTGACTGCGCTGACTGCCGCTGGCGCGGTATCGGCGCCTGCGATCTGGTCGCCCGCAAAAGCCCAGGCGCGCAAAGAGACGCTGCTGCTGTTGAGCGAGAACGGCCCGAACAATCTCGACATCCATGGCGTCGGCACCAACCGGCCGGGATACGAGGCCTCGTGGAACTGCTACGACCGGCTCATCGCCAACGACAAAAAGACGCTCGCTGACGGCTCGGTGGTCTACGACCGTGACAAATTCCACCCCGAGCTTGCCGAAGACATGAACGCGAGCGACATGTCGATCACGTTCAAGCTGAAAAAGAACGCCAAGTTTCAGGACGGCACGCCGGTCACCGCCAAGGACGTGAAATGGTCATTTGACCGCGCCGTGTCGGTCGGCGGCTTCCCGACGGTGCAGATGAAGGCAGGCACGCTTGTCAAGCCAGAGCAATTTGTCGCCGTCGACGACACGACGTTCCGCGTCGATCTGATCAAGAAAGACCGCCTCACCATCCCCGATCTCGCCGTGATCGTACCGGGAATCTACAATTCGGCGCTGCTCAAGAAGCACGCCACAGACAAAGACCCCTGGGCGATGGAGTTCACCAAAAGCAGCACTGCCGGCAGTGGCGCCTACAGGGTCACCAGCTGGAAGCCCGGCGTGGAGGTCGTCTACGAGCGCTTCGACGGTTGGGTCGGCGGCAAGTTGCCGGAACTGAAGAAGGTGATCTGGCGCACCATCCCCTCGCCCGGCAACCGGCGCGCGCTGATGGAGCGCGGCGACGCCGATCTGTCCTTCGACCTGCCGGCCAAGGATTTCTCCGAAATGAAGAAGGAGGGAAAGCTCAAGCTCATCTCCAATCCGATCACCAACGGCATGTACAGCGTGGAGATGAACGTCGCGCACCCGCCGTTCAACAACGAGAAAGTCCGCCAGGCGGTCGCCTATGCGATTCCTTATGAGAAGATCGTCACGGCGGCGATGTTCGGCGTCGCCAACCCGCTGTTTGGCGGCAAGTCAAATGACGTATCCACGATCAAATGGCCGCAGCCTACCGGCTACACCACCGACATCGAAAAAGCCAAAGCGCTGATGACCCAATCGGGCGCAGGCGCCATCAACACCACCATTTCGTTTGATCTCGGCGATGCGACCAATTGCGAGCCGATCGCGGAGCTGATCCAGGAGAGTCTCGGCCATATCGGCATCACCACGACGATCAACAAGGTGCCGGGTTCCAACTGGCGCAGCGAAATGGCGAAGAAGGCCATGCCGCTGATGGTGAACTTCTTCTCCGGATGGCTGGATTACCCGGAGTATTTCTTCTTCTGGTGCTACTCCGGTCAGAACGCGATCTTCAACACGCCGAGCTACGTCAACAAGGACATGGACGTATTTATCGATGGCGCCCGCGGCGCGGCTGCTGTTGCCGACTGGCCGAAATACGACACCGACGTGAAAGGCTTCATCTCAAAGGCCTATCACGACGTGCCGCGCGTACCGCTGTTCCAGCCTTACCTCAACGTCGCGATGCAAAAGAATATCTCGGGCTACTGCTACTGGTTCCACAGGCAAGTCGACTATCGGAGCATCGTCAAAGCGTGACGGACGAGAGAGCGCGCCTTTGTGCGCCGGAATGATCCGATGCTGACGAACGTCCTCAAGCGGCTTGTGACCGTCATTCCGACGCTGATCGGCGTCGTCATCGTCACGTTTCTGCTGACGCGCGTGCTTCCGGGGGACCCGGCGGTGTATTTCGCCGGTCCCACCGCCACACCGGAATCGATTGCCGAAGTGCGGAAGTCGCTGGGCCTGGACAAGCCGCTGCCGGAACAGTTCGCGCGTTATGTCGGCGATCTCGCCCGCGGCGATCTCGGCAATTCGCTCGCCACCGGCCGGCCGGTGCTTGCCGAATTGACATCGCGGCTGCCCGCATCGGCCGAACTGACGCTGTTCGGCCTGCTGATTTCCATGCTGATCGCCATCCCGCTCGGCATTCTCGCCGCCGTCAAACAAGGCTCCTGGATCGATCACACTTGCCGCATCGTGGCCACGGCCGGCGTGTCGCTGCCGGTGTTTTTCACCGGCCTGCTCCTGGTCTACGTCTTCTACTTCCGTCTCGGCTGGGCGCCGGCGCCCTTGGGGCGGCTCGACGTGTTTTACGACGCACCGCCGACCGTGACCGGATTTTATCTGATCGATAGCCTGCTCGCCGGCAATTTCGAGCTGTTTCGCGCGTCGCTCAGCCAGCTCATTCTGCCGGGCGTGACGCTGGCGCTGTTTTCGCTCGCGCCGATTGCGCGCATGACGCGCGCCTCGATGCTCACCGTGATGGCTTCGGATTACATTCGAACGGCGCGGGCGAGTGGCCTGTCGTCCTACACGATCGTCGTCACTTATGCATTCCGCAACGCCATGCTGCCTGTCATCACCACGCTCGGCATGGTGTTCTCATTTCTGCTCGGCGCCAACGTGCTGGTCGAGAAGGTGTTTGCCTGGCCGGGCATCGGCTCATTCGCGGTTGAGGCACTGATCGCATCAGATTATGCGCCAGTGCAAGGTTTCGTTCTCACCATGGCGGTGATGTACGTGGCGCTGAACCTCCTGATCGACATTCTTTACGGCGTTGTCGATCCGCGCGTGCGGTTGGAAGCATGACCGACATTACAGCAAACGCAAAGACCCGGTCGTCCGGCGGCGGCATGGCCTTACTGCGCCACGCGCGCTACGTCATCGGCGAGAACCCGGTCACCGGGCTGTCGTTCGGCCTGTTCCTGCTGATCGTGATCGCCGCGATGATTGGGCCGTGGATCGTGCCCTATAGCCCGCTTGCCAGCGACACCAGCGCCGCGCTCAAGCCGCCGTCGGTCGCGCATCTGTTCGGCACCGACCAGCTCGGCCGTGACATCTTCAGCCGGGTCGTGGCAGCGACACAGCTCGATTTCGCCATTGCGGTCCTGTCGGTGGTCCTGGTCTTTCTGATCGGTGGCCTTGCCGGCGTCGCCGCCGGCTTCTTCGGCGGCTGGACCGACCGCATCGTCAGCCGCGTCGCCGATACCATCATGGCGTTTCCGCTGTTCGTGCTTGCCATGGGCATCGTTGCCGCACTCGGCAACACGGTGCAGAACATCATCCTGGCGACCGCTATCATCAACTTTCCGCTCTATGCGCGCGTCGCCCGCGCCGAGGCTAATATCCGCCGCGAAGCGGGCTTCGTCGAGGCGGCGCGGCTCTCCGGCAACAGCGAATGGCGCATTCTCGCCTTTCAGATCCTGCCCAACGTGTTTCCCATCATGGTCGTTCAGATGTCCCTGACCATGGGCTACGCCATCCTCAATGCCGCCGGACTGTCGTTCATCGGGCTCGGCGTACGGCCGCCGACACCGGAATGGGGCATCATGGTCGCCGAGGGCGCGGCCAATATCATCTCGGGCGAATGGTGGGTCGCGTTCTTTCCCGGCGCCGCGCTGATGATCGCCGTGTTCTGCTTCAACCTGCTCGGCGACGGATTGCGCGACATTGTCGATCCGCGGAGACGTACATGACAGCCGCTCCGGCACTGAGCGTCGAGAACCTCACCGTCGAGTTTCGCACCCGGTCCGGCATCGTGCGCGCGCTCGACAAGGTCAGTTTCTCCGTCGCCAAAGGTGAAACCATCGCGCTGGTCGGCGAATCCGGTTCCGGGAAATCGGTCACCGCCTACGCGGTGATGGGCATCCTCGATCCGGCCGGCCGCGTCACCGGCGGGCGCGCCATGCTCGATGGCCTCGACTTGCTTTCGGCCAGTGAACGCCAGCTCGCCGATGTGCGCGGCCGGAAGATGGCGATGATCTTTCAGAACCCGCGCACCGCGCTCAACCCGATCCGCCAGGTCGGCCGCCAGATCGCCGACGTGCTGATCCGCCATGGCGGCGTGACGCGCAAAGCGGCGCCGGCCGCCGCGGTCGAAATGCTGCGCGCGGTCGGCATCACCGATCCGGTGCGGCGCGCCAAAACCTATCCGTTCGAGATGTCGGGGGGCATGTGCCAGCGCGTCATGATCGCGATTGCGCTCGCCGCAAAGCCGTCGCTGCTGATTGCCGACGAACCGACGACCGGCCTCGACGTCACGACGCAGGCGGTGATCATGGACCTGATCTCAGACCTCGCGCAAAAACTGGGCATGGCGACTATTTTCATCACCCACGATCTCGCTCTCGCCGGCCAGCGCGCGGCGCGCATCGTCGTCATGCATGCCGGCCACGTCGTCGAGACGGCGCCGACCCGCGAGCTTTTCACCAACGCACGGCATCCTTACACCGCCGAACTGATCGCGGCCACGCCGGACTCGGCAACGAGCCTCGACGCGCTGGCCTCGATTCCGGGATCGCTGCCCGACCTGCGCCGAGCCGACCTGCCGCCCTGCCGCTATTCGGAACGCTGCCCGCGCAAGACCGAACGCTGCGCGCAGCCGTTGCCGACCGACGCACCCGACGCTGTCCACACCGTCGCCTGCTGGAATCCCCTCCCCGAGCGCGCAATGAACGCGCCCAAGGTCAATGCCGCATGACCGCGCTGCTCGACGTTGCCGTTGTCTCCAAGTTGTTTCCGGCCGCCGGCGGCCCGGGACCGTGGGCGCGGCTGAAGCGGCGCTTCTCCGGCGGCCCCGCCAGTCTTCCGCAAGTCCACGCCGTCGACGACGTGAGCTTCGTCATCGGCAAGGGCGAGACTGTCGGCCTCGTCGGCGAGTCCGGTTGCGGCAAGTCAACCCTGGTGCGGGCACTGACCCGCCTGATCGACGTCAGCGACGGCACCATCAAGCTCGGCGACCGCGAACTGGCGCGCAAGACGGCGCGAGTTTTCGCTCGCGATCACGACCGCGCCCGCATTCAGATGGTGTTTCAGGATGCCGGCGAGAGCGTCAATCCGCGTTTCACCGCGTTCCACGCCATCGCCGATCCGCTGCGCCGCCTGCGCAAGCTGCGCGGCGCGGCGTTGCAGGAGCGCGTCGCCACGGTCGCCCGCCAATGCGGGCTGCCGCTCGAACTGCTGTCGCGCTTTCCCCATCAATTGTCCGGAGGCCAGCGCGCCCGCGTCGGCATCGCCCGCGCCATCGCGGTCGAGCCGGATCTTCTGGTGCTCGACGAACCCACGGCCGCGCTCGACGTCTCGGTACAGGTCGTCATCCTGCAGCTTTTGCAGCGGCTCAAACGCGACCTCGGCATGAGCTATCTGTTTGTTTCGCACGACCTGTCCGTGGTGCGTCTTTTGTGCGACCGCGTGCTGGTCATGTACCTGGGAAAGATCGTTGAATCCGGTCCCGCTGCCGAAGTGTTTGCGAATCCGCTGCATCCCTACACACAGGCGCTCGTCGCCGCGGTGCCGCGGCTGTACGAGGAGGCCGGCGAACGCCTGCGCCTCTCCGGAGAGCCGATGAGCCCGATCGATCCAAGCCCAAGCGTATGCCGCTTTTACGGCCGCTGCCCGCGCGGTATGGATACTTGCAAGACCGCTATGCCCGCTTTGCGCCAGTTCGGCGTGCGGCATGTGGCCTGCCATTTTGCCGAGGAATTCCTGCCGCGGTCATGAAACGCAAGGTCATCCGGAAGAAGAAACCGGCCGGTGCGAAGCCGGTCCGCAAGCGTGCGCCGATCGCGGCGCGCTCGCGCGCTATCCGGCCGAAACAGGATTTCATCGATGAATTGATGACCGCCGGCGCGCAGGCTCTCGGTCTGAGCATCGATCCTGCATGGCGCAATGGCGTAAAGTTCAATCTCCGCCTGGTGCTCAGCCACGCAGAACGCGTCGATGCGTTCGCGTTGCCGGATGATGCCGAGCCAGCGCCGGTCTTCCATGCTTAAGACGCCGGCCGATACATTCATGTGGAGCGGCGCGGCCGAGATCGCGGCCGCGGTGACGAACGGCCGCGTGACTGCAACGCGTGTCATCGAGGCCGCGCTGCTGCGCATCAGGGAGCGCGAGCCGCAGCTCAACGCTTTCACTGCCATCGTTGAAGACCGAGCGCTCGCCGCTGCCCAGGAAACCGACCTTGCCTGCGCGGCCGACAAGCCGCTCGGTCCGCTTGCGGGCGTACCATTCGCCGTCAAGAACCTGTTCGACATCAGGGGTGTGCCGACGCTTGCCGGATCGAAAATCAATCGCGAGGTGCCGCCAGCAAGCCGCGACGCGGCCTTGATCGAGCGGCTCGAAGCGGCCGGTGCAATCCTGGTCGGTGCGCTCAACATGGGCGAATACGCCTATGACTTTACTGGCGAGAACGTCCACGATGGCGCCGTGCACAACCCGCACGATCTGGAGCGGATGACCGGGGGCTCGTCGAGCGGTTCGGCCGCCGCGGTCGCGGGCGGGCTTGTGCCGCTGTCGCTCGGCTCCGACACTAACGGCTCGATCCGCGTGCCATCCTCGCTGTGCGGCATTTTCGGCCTGAAACCGACCTACGGGCGCTTGTCGCGCGCGCGCAGCTTTCCATTTGTCGCCAGCCTCGACCATGTCGGCCCGCTTGCCCGCAGCACGCGCGATCTCGCCCTTGCCTACGACGCCATGCAGGGCAGCGACGCCGACGATCCGGCCTGCGCCGGCCGCGTGGCCGAGCCGGTATCGCCGCTGTTGGAGCGCGGCGCCGATGGGCTGCGCATCGCGGTCGCCGTCGGTTATTTCAAGTGCCGCAGCGCCGAAACGCTCGCGGCTGTCGATCGCGTGGCGGCCGCGCTCGGCGCCAACCGCGACATCGACATTCCCGAGGCCGAGCGTGCCCGCTCCGCGGCCTTTATCATCACCGCGAGCGAAGGCGCCAGTCTGCATCTCGACCGGCTCCGCGCGCGGGCGATAGACTTCGATCCGGCAGTGCGTGACCGTTTGATCGCGGGCGCCATGCTGCCGGCGTCGCTGATGGTCAAGGCGCAGAAATTCCGTCGCTGGTATCGCGACGCGTTTCTCAAACTATTCGACGAAGTCGACGCCATTCTGGCGCCGGCAACGCCCTGCCCGGCGCCGCGCATCGGGCAAGAGACTTTCGTGTTCAACGACAACGAAATACCCGTGCGGGCCAATCTCGGGCTCTACACGCAGCCGATCTCGTTCATCGGCCTGCCGGTCGTGGCCGTTCCTGTGCCGCTTAAGCCTTTGCCGATCGGTGTCCAGATCATCGCAGCGCCGTGGCGCGAGGACGTGGCGCTGCGCATTGCCCATGTACTGGAGACAAAAGGCGTCGTTGCCGCACCGCGGCCGCCACTTTGAATCAATCTCAGGGAGAAACCCATGCAGGTCGACCTGCCGGAGGTCGTCGCCGAAGTCAAAGCCGCATTTGCGCGCTACGAAACGGCCCTAGTGTCGAACGACATCGCGACCCTCGACGCGCTGTTTCACGACGACGCGCGCACCATCCGTTATGGCGGCGCGGAGAATCTTTACGGCTACCGAGAGATCAGGGCGTTTCGCGCAGCGCGTTCGCCAGCCGGACTCGAACGCACATTGTCGAAAACAGTCATCACCACATTCGGCCGCGACTTCGCGGTAGCGTCGACACTGTTTCATCGTTCGACGACGCCAGACAAAGTTGGCCGTCAGATGCAGACCTGGGTGCGCTTTGTCGAAGGCTGGCGCGTCGTTGCCGCGCATGTGAGTGTCATCGCCGAATGACAGCCTCGTGGGACTCTACGCCGGCATGCCGTGCCGCTGCCGCTTGAGCGCGCCGAGCGGCAGTCCGGTTGCCTGATGGAAGTGCCGGCCGATCGCTGCCAACGCCGCATCCTGGCCTGACGGCGCCAGCAGCGTGACGCCGAACGGCGTGCCGTCGGCGCGCATCATCGCCGGCACCGCCAACCCACATAGATCGAGCAGGTTGACGAAGTTGGTATAGGTACCGAGCCGGCTGTTGAGCCTGATCGGATCGTGCAACACCTCTTCGATCGTGTAGATTGTCGGCGCAGTGGGCAGCACCAGCGCATCGATGCCTCGAAACGTGCGCTCGGCGATCCTCCGCAATTCCTCGAGCTGATAAAACGCGGTGAAAACATCAGCGGCCGTGCCGTGCGCACCGGCGAGAATGATCTGTCGCGTTACCGGGTGCATGGATTCAGGCTCGGACGCGATCAGGTCCTTGACGGCAAGGTATCGTTCGGCGATCCACGGCCCATCGTAAAGCAGCCGAGCTGTTGCATAGAACGGCTCGAGGTCGACCTCGACGATTTTTGCGCCGAGACCGGTGAAGCTAACCAAAGCGCTGTCATAAGCCGTCGCCGATTGCTGATCGCCGAAGAATAGCCGCTGACCCGCTGCCGGCACGCCGAGCCGCGCGCCGACGGGCATTAGTCCAACCGCATGCGGTGGGAATGACCGTGAGTATGGATCGGCCGTGTCGGGGCCGGCGATTACATCGAGCATCGCCATGGCATCGTCCACCGTGAGCGCGCATACCGAGACACAATCGAGCGTCCGGCAGGCAGGCAAGACGCCCGCGGTTGAGACAAGCCCGCGGCTCGGCTTGAGCCCGACGATGTTGCTGAAGCCGGCCGGGACACGCCCCGACCCCGCAGTGTCGGTGCCGAGCGCGAGCGGCACTAGGCCGGCGGCCACGGCCAGCGCCGAGCCTGTGCTCGACCCGCCCGGGATGAGCTTGGGATCAAACAGATTACGGCCGATGCCATACGGCGTGCGCACGCCGACCAGCCCGGTGGCGAATTGGTCGAGATTGGTCTTGCCGAGGATGAGCGCACCGGCCTCGCGCAAGCGCGCAACCGACGTTGCGTCACCGGCCGCATGATAAAGAAAGGCCGGACATGCCGCCGTGGTCGGCAGACCCTTGACATCGATGTTGTCCTTGATGGCGACCGGTATGCCGTAGAGCGGCAGCGCCGTCTTGCTGGTTCGCGCCAGCGCCCTTGCCTCCGCCCGCACGTCGGCCTCGTCGCGCAGCGTGATGAAAATCGCGGGATCGTTGTGCGCGCGGATACGCGCGTAGCTGCGCGCCACCATGTCTTCCGGCGTGGCCGCGCCAGCCCTGTAGGCGCGCAGTATTTCGGCGGCCGTTTCGGTCACAGCAAGCCCGCAGCCGCTGCAAGAGGCGTGCCGATAGCCCGGGTCGCTCCCGCGGCGCAAGACTGGACCGGCCGCTGCGCGGTCCGCCGCGCCGCAACCGTGTCACCGTCAAAATGAGCGAGAAACACCTGCAATCGGCCCCACTCCCGGACGGATCGCATATTAGTTAAATGCTGGTCCCAAGGCCAGCGCCGCCGCACATCGTGCGCGACGGCCCGCCAGGTGGCGCGTCAGTGCAGACCGCCAAACATCCAAATTAGAAGCAGTACCGGAATTGGCACACCCAAAACCCAAAGCAATGCGTAGCGCATGGCAACAATCTCCAATGTTAAAAATCCAAGTTGCCCGACAAGAACCAAAAGACGTTTCACTGGTTCCATTACAGTTGTTCCAAAATTTTTGGAACCTCGCCTCGCGCCGCGCGGTTGATGTGCCGATAGGCAAAAACCCACGAGGAGATGAAATTCATGGACTGGAACCGCATCGAAGGAAACTGGAAGCAGGCCAAGGGCAAGATCAAGGAAAAATGGGGCCAGCTCACGGACGACGATCTCAACCAGATCAATGGCAGGCGCGACCAGCTCGAAGGCCGGCTTCAGGAGCGTTACGGCCTCGCCAAGGACATGGTGCGGCAGAACGTCGATGACTGGCTGAAGCAACAGCCTTAAACGGCGCGCACCGTTCGCGCTTCACCGTCTGAACAGCAAATCAAACGAATGTGGCCGGATCGTCTCGTTGGCGATCCGGCTACTTATTTCATGGAGCAGCGAGATTTTTGGCAGCGAGGGAGACAATCATGAGCCTGCAACGCGAAAAACCTACCCCGCAACCGAATGAATGGTCGG
>Ga0335081_10015836_pt1 | contig 12204 bp, 12 predicted proteins | sample Lox_Sample_35_FD_206713 | JGI IMG/M metagenome (GOLD analysis project Ga0335081, IMG submission 206713) | Soil microbial communities from Loxahatchee National Wildlife Refuge, Florida, United States - Lox_Sample_3.5 | ecosystem: Environmental > Terrestrial > Soil > Wetlands | place: USA... | reverse complement strand
CCCCGTTGGTTCCGATCGTCTGGTAGAAGAGATCCTGGAAGGTAGCTGACTCGTCCTTGAACCCGGTCGTGTTGAGGTTGGCCAGATTGTTGGAGATGACGGACAGCGCATTGCTGGCGGCGTCCAGTCCGGATAGAGGTATCGAAAACATCGGCATGGTGATTTTCTCCTATTAAATTTTGTTGTTCTACTTCGTCGAGCTATTCGAACTGGTCGAACTGGTGGTCACACCTTGCAGAATCTGACGAATCTGAATCAGTTGATCCAGTTGGTTCAGCGACACGATTTGCTGGGTCATCTGGTTCGGATCGAGGGGTGAAGTCGGGTCCTGCGCCTTCAGTTCCGTAATCAGGAGTTGCAGGAACGTGCCGGTGGGATCTCCGGTGATATTCGAACTTCCCGTACTTGAGCCGGAGCCCGTGTTGCCAGTGGCCTGCGTTGCCAGGCTTTTGGCTACATTTGTCATCGTCGGCATGAATGGTTGAATGTTCATACTGTCTCCTTCATTTTCTAAATTCGAATGCTTAGACCCTCGCTCGTGGTCATTACGGAATCGGCCACTGCGATGTGTTTCAATTCCTTTCCCGGACTCGATTCATGGGTGTGGGCGGGTGGCTGCGGTTCCTGACGTGGCGAGCGGCGCTCCGAACCGGATTGCATGGCAGCCGATTGGTCCAGCACAGTGATCTTCGTGCTGGAGATATCCAGATCGTTCAGCTTTCTCTGGAGTACGGGCAATTCGGAGGTCAGCGCTCGACCCAGTTCGCTGCGCTCAACGGAAATTCTCGCCGACACTTCGTGTGGGCTGACCACGGTGCGGACCTCGATATGCCCGAATTCACCGGTGCGCATGCCAAAACTCAACTCGGATTGCCGGAAGCGCTCGATCAGACTGGCATTTGAGATCCCCATCATTGAGGGAGCGGGCTCTGTGGTGACCGGGATTTGCCGCTGTGATTTCGCTGCCGAAGCCGTAAGCACACCGGCGCCCGCATCGCCTTGCGCAGCCCGATTGAGAGATGGCGCGGGCGCTGCCAGCGGGTTGACGGCGGCAGCCGATTTGCTGTCTGCCGTGGCCGCGGAAGGCGCCGACTGCTCCGCGTTGGTTTGCGTTTTCGAAGTCTTCTCGCTGTCAGGCTGTGCACCTTGTGGCTGAGTGGAATCCGAATGACTGGCGTCCGCTTTTTCGGGCTGTGTCTCTGCAATGCCCGTGTTTTTTCTATCCGCCTTAAGATCTTTCGGCATATCCGGTTTCGCGGGGACGCTGATGGCCGGGATGCTGCTTGCGACGTCATGACCGAGCACGGGTTTGGCCGCGACCATTTGCTTCATCCCGCTTGCGATCGCAGCTTTCAACCGGCTGAAATCTGGAACTGAAGCCTCGGGTGCGGAACTGGCTTCAGTGGTGCTGGAACTGGCCCTGGTGGCTTTTACAGCTTTCTCTGGCTTGGAGTCGGAGTCGCTTTTGGGAGTCACACTAGCCATGGCCATCTGAAATGGCACCTCAGGCTGTTGAGGGACCGCCTGCAAGATTGCGTTCAGAGCAAGGTTTGCGGAAGTTGTGGCTACCGATGCTTCACCGGATGCAGTTTCTTGCGGTGGCGTCGCCACGCTTTCTGCCCGAGTTTGTGGGGCCTTCGCGATTTCTGGAACGGCCGTAGCCGGGATTTGCTGGTTAGCATCAGCGCCCGATGGTTGATCATTCGTTGTCGAAGGAATGGAGAATGAAGACGATACTGGCGAGAGATGCGCTGCAACTTGACCACCGCTGGTTGTAGTGTTGTGGGCGCCTTGCGGTCGTGCTAGCGACGACGCGGTAGAGGGAATCGAACTTGCTTGCGCTGTCTCGCTCTGAATGTGTGGTTGGATATCCTGGTTTGAAGAGAAGTCCTTTTCATCGACATCTGGAACACCCACGAGCTTCTCTGCTCGCTGCACCGCACTGGCGGTCGGATCTTGATTCACCGCTCCGGAATTCGCGCAGGTCGTCTGAAAAGTCGCAACCGGCTCGCCATCGACCTCAATCAGAGAAGCGGTCGTGGAAGCGGCGATCGAGGCAATATCGAGCGCACTCGCGATTCGCTGCGCGCCCGCATCCATTGGCGCTGCCATAGTCGCCGGTCCCGGGAGTGGAATCGGCGTGGGTGGATTCGTTATCAGGAATGGAACGGGTGCCGATGTGTTCAACCGATCCGCAACATTTTTTACGTCAGATTTTTTTTCTGCGCCGGGCTTCTGTGCCGGAGCCTTCTTGGGGTCGGAAGCTGTCGGGCTGGAACGAGGTGCTCCCGCTGCCGGCTCTGTCGTTGCCTGCAGAGAGGACAACAAGCCAGAAAAAGCATCCGCAGCCTTCGGGGAGGCGCTTGGTCCCGGCGAGGGCGGTTGGCTTGCGGTCGACATGGTGACAAGGTTCACGTCAATGCCTGCGATACCTTCGTGCATGCAAATCGCACGCCATTGATTCCTCGGTGGGAAGCGTTCCAGTCCGAGAATTTCGGATTGATAACTAAAGACTTGGGAAGAATGTGCCGATCAGGGAGTGAGTTATCAAGCGGTCTTAGAGTTGATGGGCAACGTTTGCCTAGTTGCCGGTGGGCAAGCTTTGCCTACTTCCGGTGCTGTCGGCGCACCAGAAAAAGATCATCTCTCAGCTTCTGCTCCTGCAGTTGCTCGCGCCGGCGATATTCCTCGAGGCTGTTCTTTCGGAGTTGCGCGACGATCTCCCGCTGCTGGCGCACGGTGCGGTAAGTCTGCATGTGACGGGTAAGTGCCTGCTGTGCGGCTGCAATCTGCTCCAGGACTTCATTGCGCCGAAGTTGCGTGCGCTGGCGTTCATCGAGTTCCAAGTGAAGCTCAAGCGCGGTGGTGCCGGCGGCCAGTTTCGTTTCGTAATCCTGCCGCCAGCCTTCCAATGCCTGGTCCAGTTGTGAGAGCCGCATTTGCAGAAGGTAAAGGCGCCGGTAACACTGCTCGAGCAGCATCTGCTCTTTGCGTTCCAGGCTCTCCCGGATTTGCAATACCGCCGCGAGTGGAAACCGGAATGCCATGATCAGGAGGGTAGCGCCATGAATTTCGTCAGCGTATCAGCGAAGGGAGACACGTCGCTCTTTGGCTGCTGCAGGAACGTGTTAATGGCGGGCAAGGCAGCGATGGCGCGATCCAGCACTGGATCGGACCCCGAACTGTAAGCGCCAATGCGAATCAGATCTTCTGAGCGCACATAGGCCGACAACAAGGTACGCAGCGCTCGCATCTTTTCCATGTGTTGCGCACTGCAGACGTTGGGCATAAGCCGACTCAGGCTATCGAGAACCGACACCGGGGGATAGTGGCCGCGTGCGCTGAGATTTCGGTCCAGCACAATGTGGCCGTCAAGCAGTGAGCGTACTGTATCCACAAGGGGATCCTGCTGATCGTCGCCTTCCATTAACGTGGTATAAAAAGCGGTGATGCTTCCGTTCGAGAAATTCCCGGCGCGCTCGACCAGGCGCGACAACATGGCCAGCACTGAAGGAGTGTAGCCCTTGGTGGTTGGGGGTTCGCCCGCCGCGAGGCCGATTTCACGCTGCGCCATGGCGAATCGGGTCAGTGAATCAACCACCAACAGGACGTTCTTGCCTTTGTGACAAAAGTATTCAGCCACCGTAGTCGCGGCGAGCGCCGCACGCACACGCAGCAGTGGCGATTGATCAGAAGTGGAAACGATGACCACTGAGCGGCGGCGTCCATCTTCGCCGAGAGCATCTTCCAGAAATTCCTGTACTTCACGGCCGCGTTCTCCGACCAGTGCCAGCACGGTCATGTCGGCGGCCGTTCCGCGCGCCATCATGCCCAACAATGTGCTTTTCCCAACGCCGCTGCCGCCGAAGATTCCGATTCTCTGCCCACGGCCGCATGTAAGAAAGGCGTCGACGGAACGAATGCCACAACCGAGTGGCTCGCGAATGGGCGTGCGTTCCAGAGGCAGCGGCGCTGATCCGTCCAGCGGCAATCGTGTTGCGGCGCGATAGTCCCCGCCGGAGTCAAGCGCATTTCCAGTCGCATCGATCACGCGTCCCAGCAGTTCCGGTCCCACACGTAGTGCCGGATTCGCTCCCCAGGCCACTATGCGGTCGCCCAATCGAACCCCTGCCGGCCGTTCCAGCGGCATGGCCAAAACGGTCGAGTCTCGGAAGCCGACAATTTCTCCTTGGAGGTGAATTCCGTTGGAAGTGACGATCTCGCAGGTTTCGCCGACCGAACAGAACGGGCCGGCTGACTCGACCAGGTTGCCGACAACTTGTGTGACGCGACCGGTCCAGCGCATAGCGGAGCAGGCCCTTACCCAGTTCACATAGTGCGCCAGCGGTGTTCGGCTCATTTCGGCTCGGGCCTCTGCGCCAGCAGATCGAAAAGACCGTTCTCAATTTCCTTGAGTTGAGTGGCCAGTCCCAGCTCCGTCGAACCCAGATCGGTCTCAAGCAGGCAATCGTGCGGCTGAATGGAAGAGTCGTCGATCACTTCGGGGATGCTGGACTGTTCCATGTGCTGAGCGAAGTATTGCCGCCAGCCAGAGGCATCCTCGGGGCGGACACGCACCACTGCTTTTGTGTTCTTGTAGAACTTGTCGAGCGCAACCCGGACGAGGCCAGCCACCAGCAGCGGATCCACCTGTGCTTCGCGATGCAAAATTTTGCTCGCGATCCCTAAAGCAAGTTTCACCACTTCCACTTCGACCCGGCTGTAGTATTCGGCAGTGTCGGCGGCGAATCTCTTTAGAGCTTCGGCAATATGTGATTTTTCTTCGAACAGCGCTTTGGCATGTTGTTCGAGTGCCCGGCGTTCTCCTTCAAGCAACCCCTGCGTGTGAACCTGCGCCAGTTTGCCGGCGAGGTCATCGTTCGAAATCTCCGGGGGTGCGTTCACCGCCGGTGCAGGCGAAGCGGCAGTGGAGCCGCGAACGGTCGACACCTCCGGATAGTCAAACGCTTTCATATGCTTGGTCGCCGGCCCGCTCCTCATACAACGTACTCGTCGTCGCCCTCCGGCCGGAGCACAAGCCTTCCTTCCGCTTCCAGCTGGCGTGCGACGGCGATCGCCTCTTCTTGCGCTTTGGCTACCTCTTTGGCGCGCGTCGGTCCCAGTGCCTCGATGTCTTCTTGCAACATTTGTGAGGCGCGCGACGACATGCCCTTCATGATGTGATTGGCGACTTCTTCGCTGGCGCCCTTGAGGGCGAGGGCCAGAGTCTTTTTGTCAATTGCCGAAAGCCATTCGCGTAATGAAGCTTCCGGGACGGTTATCAGGTCTTCGAACGTGAACATCAAGTTCCGGATCCCGATTGCCAGGTTCGGTTGGTCTTTTTCCAGGGCTTCGAGCAGCGGTGTGGCAGTCGAGGCATGGACACGATTCAGGATATCGGCCGCGCCCTTCAACCCGGGATATTTCTGACGTTCTCGCTCGCCGAAGCTCTGCAACTTCTCCTGCAGCACCGACGCCACGGTCACTGCCAGCTCCGGAGAGAACTGCTTCAATTGCGCGACGCGCTTGAGAACGCCTGCGGCAGTCTCCTGCGGGAGACGAGTCAAAACGGCGGAGGCTTGATCGGGTTCCAATTGCGTCAAGACGAGGGCGACGGTTTGCGGATGTTCCTCCTGCAACAATGTCGCCAACAATTTTGTATCGGCTGCGCGCAACACCATCAAGACGGCAGCACGTTTTTGGTTGAGTGCCGGAATTTTCTGCGAGAGATGATTTCCGTTTTCCTGGCCGAAGGCTTTGATCAGGACCTGGCGCGCATAATCGGTGCCCGCTTCAAACGCTGGAACGGCTTCGCTTTCCTGCACGAGCTCTTGAAGAACCTGGTGCGCGAGTTCGGGCTGCACGCTGTCGAGAGTCGCCAGTTCGCCAACAATGGCTTGTAATTCCCCCTCGTTGAGATGACGCACCACGAGGCTGGCCGCTTCCTCGCCCAAGGTTGCGAGGAAGATCGCTGCTTTGCGGGGGCCCGTCAACGATTGTCCGTGCGACGCCATCAGGATTTACTCTCGCCTAATAACGATTTAACGAGTTGGCCGCCTGCGGCGGGCTCTGCCTTAATCCTTTCTACCAATTTCTTTTTCAACATCAGCGCTTGTTGGCCGGGGGGAAGTTGGTTCGCAGCATTCTGCTCGGCCTCAGATTTGGCCAGCAGCCGCGCTTGCACATCCTTCATTGCCAGTACCACCTGTTTCTTTACCGGGCGCAACATTAGCAGGTACGCCAGCAAGAAAAGCAGCAACAAGCTGCCGTACCGTACCACGCTCGACCAGTCGGTCAGCGTGACTCTCACCCGTTCCACCGCGTTGGGTTTTGCGGGCGGTTCTACTTCAGGCTGACGGAACGCCAGATTCTCCACTGCGAGAGTGTCGCCGCGAGTGGTATCAAGGCCGACGGCGGCGCTGGCCAACTGTTCGATCTGTTTTAGTTCTTCGGGAGTGCGTTTGCGGCGCGTTTGTGTCCGTTTCCCGTTGGTTTGACTGGTCTCAACTACATCGTCGACCACGACGGCGGCGCTGATCCGGCGAATCCGGCCCGACGGCTGCACGACGTGGCGCACGACTTTGCTGACGGCATACGCGCTCGATTCTGAGTGTGTGCTCTGGAAATTCTCGCTGGCCGTAGTCGTATTTGCCGTCTTCGCATTGGCGCTTGCGCCAGGAACGTTACTGGAGGTGCCGGGAATTCCTCCATTCCCGTTCGCGCCGACCTGCTCATCGGAACGCTGGGTCGACACTGCCACGACCGCCTTGGGATCATAAGTCTCCTGGTTTTCCTCGGCGCTACTCGACTCATATTCCACATTCACGTTGGCGCGAACGCTGTCGGTTCCGACGACCGGCCCCAATGTGTCGATGATCTTTGTCGACAGTTCACTTTCCAGTCCACCGGTCGCTGAATAGGGGTCGTGCTCCGTCTGCTTCGCCGGACGGCCTTCGTTGGCATCAATGATCGCTACATTTTCCGGCGGTAGCTTGTCGACGGCACCGGAGACCAGACGTGAGATAGCAGCTTGCATGTCGGGGGTAATGCGTCCGGATTTCAGGTTTAGGATCACCGATGCTTTGCCGGCGCGCTCACGATCCGCAAAGAGCGAATCAGTAGGCATCACCAGATGGACGCGTACGGTATCGACATCTCTCAGCTTGGAAATGGTACGTTCGAGTTCACCCTCAAGCGCGCGCTGGTAATTGACTTTTTCATCGAACTCGGTCTCTCCCCAGTTCATCTTGTCGAACAGCTCGAATCCCAGGCGCCCGCTGTGCGGCATGCCCTCGGAGGCCAATTCCATGCGAGCGGAATCGAGCTTGTCGGCGGGACCGGAAACCGTCTTATTGTCGGGACTGATCTCGTAGGTGATCTGTTTCTCTGTGAGCTTCTGAACCAGCGCCTGCGCGTCCGAGGGGTCCATGTTGGTGTAAAGGGGCTTGAAGTCGGGCTTGGAGAGCGCACGCACGAAGAACAGCAAGACCGCCAGGGTCAAAACGCCGCCCGCAGCTAGGATGATCTTCTGCTTGCTGCTGAGCTCGCTTACCATGCCGCGAAGCTGGCCGAACATCTGCGTCGGGGATGCCATGTGTGGTCGTCGCTAGCCCGGTTCTAGAACTGGAGGCGCGAGATCTCCTGGTAAGCGTTCACGATCTTGTTTCGGACCTGCATCATCAACTGGAAAGCAATGTCCGCCTTCTCGACTGCAATCATGACGTTGTGCAAGTCCTGCCCGCCGTTTTGCAGAACGTTGGTGACATCGCTTTCGGCGCTGGTGTTCAACTGTTCGACATTATCGACCGCGCTGGCCAGAGTGGAAGCGAATCCGCCTTCCTTGTTGTCCGTCCCACTCGGACGGGTGGGCATCGCGCCAATTGCCGGCATGCCGCCGGGTACATTTGAAATGGGATTCATGACCCTTCTCCTGATTCCTAGCTCTGCAAGATCGTGAGCGCTTGTTGAAACATCTGCTTTGAAGCATTTACCGCCGAGGCGTTCAACTGGTAGGCGCGTGTCGCCCCCATCAAGTCGACCATTTCCTGGATCGGGTTGATCGCCGGATACGCCACAAAGCCTTGCGCGTTGGCATCGGGATGTCCAGGCTCGTAACGCATCAGCGGTGGCGCCGGATCGGTGACTACTCGCGCCACGCGGACGGCAGGAACCGATGGGCCGGGCAAACTCATGGCCGTTTGAAGAGCATAGCGGAACAGCGAATTGCCTTGGTTCGCAAAGACCACTTCTTTCCGGCGATAGGGGCCGCCCTCGGTCGTACGCGTCGTATTCTCGTTCGCCAGATTGGCCGCGACCACTTCTGCACGCTGCCGCTCTGCCGACATCGCCGAACCGCTGATCTCAAGCATCGAAAACATGTTGCTCATGGCTATTGCCCTCCAGAGGTGATTGCCGTAATGAGCCGGTGAAATTCGCTCCGGATCAATTGCACTGCGGCCCGGTATTGCATCTGAGTTTCAGCGAGTGCCATACCCTCGCGATCGAGATTGACGTTGTTGCCATCCGGACGCTCGACGAGACCTTTGACCTCCTGGCCCGCCGCCGACACCAGTGATGCCGGGCCACTGTACATAGCGCGGTGTAACTCGCCGCGGAAATCGATATCCCGCGTTCGATATCCGGGCGTATCGATGTTGGCCATGTTGTTCACGACCAGCGTATGGCGCTGTGACGTGAGCGTTAGATATCGCTGCAGGAAATCCAGGGCTTCCATCAGGCATACCTCCGTGGTGGCAAACCGTACTCGCGGATCTTGTTGCGGATGGTCCGTAGGCTGATGCCCAGCATTTCCGCGGCGTGGGTGCGATTGCCGCGGGTAGCTTCCAAAGTCGATTCGAGCAGCCGTTTCTCCAGTTCGCGGATGCCCGTACCTGGGCGGACCGTTAATTTCGCTGGAGTGGCGGGCAACTGCGGGGTGATGATTTCCGCACTGAGATGCTCAACACCGATCTCGTCGCAATTGCTGAGCGTCAACACGCGGCGAAGAAAGTTGCTGAGTTCGCGAACGTTGCCCGGCCAGGAACGCCGTTGTAATTCGGTTACAAATTCGGGAAGGAGCTTTGGCGCCGGCCGCTGAGCGTGCGTGGCGAACGTTGCCGCGAAATGTTGCGCTAGTTCGGGGATGTCTTCGAGCCTGTCGCGTAGCGGCGGCAACGAGAGCGGAATGACATTCAAGCGATAGTAGAGGTCGGGACGAAACTTGCCTTCCTCAACCATGCGTAACAGCGAAACATTTGTCGTGGCGATTACGCGAACATCGATGCGGCGCGGCCGTGTATCTCCGAGCCGTTCGCATTCTCGCTCTTGTAAAACGCGAAGAAGTTTCGGTTGCAGCAGTAGAGGCAACTCGCCAATTTCGTCCAGCAGTAGCGTGCCCCCTTCCGCCACTTCGAACTTGCCCGGCTTGGCTGCGGCGGCGCCGGTAAAAGCTCCCTTGACATGACCGAATAATTCGCTTTCTAGCAGGTGCTCGGGCAGCGCGGCGCAATTCACCGCCACGAACGGACGATGGTGGCGCCTGCTCTGCTCGTGGATATACCGTGCCAACAGTTCCTTGCCCGTGCCGCTTTCGGCTTCGACGAGCACGTCCGCGTTAGCCGCCGCCGCATTGGCAGCGCGCTGAAGCGCATTCAGCAGCGCGGGGGAACTGCCGAGAATCTTTACCGAACTTTGTTCTCTTGCCATCGCCGGCAGCTTTGCTTTGATCATGAGGCGGTCAATCGCGCTCTGAAGCTGTTCGAAAGAAATCGGCTTCGTCAGGTAGTCCAAAGCGCCGCCTCGCATGGCCGAGACTGCCTCGGGCACGGTCCCGTACGCAGTCAGAAGGATGACGGCGGTTTCTGGCGAGGACAGGCGGGCGCTGCGCATTACCTGGAGGCCGTCGCCGTCCGGCATGCGGACGTCAGTTACTACGAGAGGGAAACTGCCGCCGTGCAGCTTTTCAAGCGCCTTGGACACGCCTTCCGCAGTCTCAACTTGCCATCCGGAGCGCTGGAGATTGGCCGCCAAAGCCATGCGCATAGCTGGCTCGTCATCGACCACTAGTACCGTTCTGGCACGCGCGTCGTTCATAACAGAGGAAACTCCATACGGAATGTGCTGCCAACCCCAACTTCGCTGGTTACCGAAATAGTTCCGTGATGTTGTTGCACAAGCTTCTGGCACACTGCTAATCCCAATCCTGGACTGTGCCCCGTGGTGCTGAACCCCGCCTCGAAGATGTGTGGGACGTCTTCGGCGCGAATGCCGCAACCGGTGTCACTGATCTCGACGGCGGCAATCTCGTCGCTGTCGCGATATTCCCGTCGTGTGCTCAGTTTGACAGTGCCGTTCTTCGCCGTGTGGCGGAACGCGTTCAAAGCCAAGTTAAGAACCACTTGCTGGAGTTCGCCAGCATTGGCCGCGATCTGCAGCTCGCCCAGTTCATCGACAAACAGCAAGGTAATTCCTGCTTGTTTGGCCAACGGCTGTACGAACTGCACCGAGTCGCGCAAGACCTGCGACAGTTGCAGCGGCAACATGTTCGACACGCCCAGCGAGTGGTAGCGCAAAACGTTATTCACAGTTGCTGACAAAGACCGTGTCCCTGCTCGCAGACCTTCGACCCATGATCTCTGCTCGGGGTTGAGTTCCTGGCAGCCGTACAACAAGCCGGTGAGCAGCTCCATGCTGCCGAGGGGATTGCGGATTTCGTGGGCCAGCACGGCAGACATTTTCGCCAGAGCGATCAGGTGCTGGTTGGCTTCATGCCGCAGTTGGAGCTCTTTTTGAGTAGTAATGTCACGAGAGATCAGAACGATCTGCCCCGTCAGCGGCGATTGCGCGCCGGAAATTCTGGTCGTATCGCGTCCCGGCATGGTACTCGAACGAATCGCCAACCAGCGGGATTCGCTATTGCCCGCGACCTGAACTTCCTTCTCTTCGCCGTCGGGGACGACTTCGGCCCAGAGCTTCGTCAGTTTGGTACTCCCACGTGAACTGCTGCTGGAGGAATTTGCGTTTTCTTTGGAAAACTTGACCTGTTTCTCGGCCTCGCGGTTCAGAAAGGCGATTTCACCCGTGTCATCCAGAACGATGACGCCACACGGAAGAGAGTCGAGAATGCGTCGCAGCGCCATCCGCATGCTCTGGTTCTCGGTCAGGCTCTTCGCCAAGGCTGCATTTCGCGCTTCCAGTTCCTGGCGCAGGCGCACAACTTCCTTCTGCAGTTCCCGGTAGGAAAACTCCAGTTGACCTGCCGCCGTCGTGAAGCTGGCAAAGGCATCTGCCAGAATGGCTTCCGCGTCGCGCGGAGCTGCTGCATTCATTGGACTCATATGAGAACTAGGCAACATCTGCCTAGTGAGAGAGCAAGGGTAGTTCCAAACGGGCCGCGAGCAAGTAGTGTACGGGAATGCTTGAAGTGAGAAGAGTTAGAGAATCATGTGTTCGGGCCGAACGGTCCACTCGTTGGACGCGAGAATACAAGCGCGTTCGATGACGTTCCGCAGTTCACGAACGTTGCCGGGCCAGTTATGCTGCTGCAGGCGCCGCATGGCTTCTTGGCTCAACACCATTTCCCGGGCGGAATACATTCCAAGAAACGCTTGCGCGAGTACGGGCAAGTCCATCATCCGCTCGCGAAGAGGCGGCAAATGAATGGGAAAAACCGATAGGCGGTAAAAAAGATCCTCGCGGAATTGCTTCTCCTGCAGCAGTCGCCGCAGGTCCGCATTGGTAGCGGCAACCACCCGAACGTCGACGCGAAGCGTATCGGTGCTGCCCAGTCTCTGTACCTCGCCTTGTTCCAGGAAACGCAGGAGCTTTGACTGCAGGCCAAGCGGGAGGTCTCCGATTTCGTCGAGGAAAAGCGTACCCCCGTGCGCCGCGTGAATCCGCCCGATCCGCGACTGCACGGCTCCGGTAAAGGCGCCTTTGACATAGCCGAACAATTCCGCTTCCAACAAGGCTTCTGGAATCGCGGCGCAGTTGATGACAATGAAAGGTTTCATCCGGCGTGGGCTCAACTCGTGAACGGCTTGCGCCACCAGGTCCTTGCCAGTTCCACTCTCTCCCGCGATTAGAACGGTAGTATCGCGGCGGGCTACCAGTTCCACCATGGCGTACAGCTTGCGCATGGCCGGAGTGTCTCCAATCATTCCCGGGAGCCCGGCGCTGGAGCCCCCCTTCACCGTGTTCATTGGA
>Ga0335081_10015835_pt1 | contig 12204 bp, 7 predicted proteins | sample Lox_Sample_35_FD_206713 | JGI IMG/M metagenome (GOLD analysis project Ga0335081, IMG submission 206713) | Soil microbial communities from Loxahatchee National Wildlife Refuge, Florida, United States - Lox_Sample_3.5 | ecosystem: Environmental > Terrestrial > Soil > Wetlands | place: USA: Florida... | reverse complement strand
GTTGGTCCTGCACAATCGTCGCAGAAGGACGCCCGGCATCTCCGTCAGCGTGGTTGCACCGCGGGCCAGAACGGCGGGTAAGAGTTGGCGATGGGAGCGCTCGACCTTCGGCTTCCCATTTGGCGCAAAGGCGAGACGGCAATGGTTTCGCCTGCCCGATTTGGTGCTGCGAGCCAGGCACGAAGCCGATTTGCTGCCGGCGATCTTCAGCACTCCGGTGTACTTTCCATACATTGCGGCCCGCACTGCGGCCACCGCCGACGTCGAACTGCATTTCGACCGCCGTGGCCGCTACCAGCAGGAGAGCTTCGGCCTCGCCACCCGCTTCCCGTTCTCGTTCCTGGTGAAGACGCGGCGGATCGTACTGGCCCGCGAACTCATCGTCTACCCCCCGGTCGAACCGCCTGACGAGATGTTCGAGGTCCTGCCCATGATCACCGGCGAGTTCGAGACCTTTGTGCGAGGCCGCGGGCACGACCTCCACCGCATCCGCGAACACATGCCGGAAGACTCGGCGCGTCACGTGGACTGGAAGGCGACGGCCAAGTCCATGTCGTTGCAGGTGCGGGAGTTCGCGCGCGAGGACGAACGCAAGCTGCGCATCGTCTTCGACAATCCCGCGCCCGGTGTGGTTCTGGAGGCGGCCTACGAGAAAGCCGTTGTCATGGCCGCGTCGCTGGGCTGGCACTTCGCCGAGGAACCAACCGAGCTCTCCTTCGCTGCGCCCGGATACAGCGGAGCCGGCGACATTTACGAATTTCTGCGCTATCTGGCCCTGGTCGAGCCGCGCCCCGGCGAGTCCATGCTCGAGCGTTTGGAGGTGACCGATGATTACAACATCATCCTGACCTCCCGCCCGCACGGCAGCATCCCAACGCGTCTGTGGACATGCTCATACTTTGTGTTCATGGGATAGCCAGCCGATCTCGACAGCTTCGACCTTGCCAAGTAAGATGTTGTTCCCCTGGGTGGCAGGCTGCCCGACAGGGGTTTCGAGCATCTCTGTTTTCGGGTGGGGGCCAAGCAAACGGGATCGAAACCGGGCGAACGAGGGAAGGTGATTCATGGCGACGATCGATGACTTGATCAAGGACCACGAACCGCACACCATCACCGCGGACCAGACCGTGATCGAGGCTTCCCGGCAAATGGTAGCCAACAACATTGGCGCTGTCCCGGTGCTGCGCGCCGGTGAACTGGTCGGGATCTTCTCCGAACGCGACATCATGAAGCGGGTGGTGGCCGAGGGCCGTGACCCGGCGCGCACCCTTGTCTCCGAGGTCATGACGGCGCATCCCTTGACGGTGGACATCCGCGACTCCATCGAGCACTGCATGGTGCTGATGAAAGAGCATGCGTTCCGCCATCTGCCCATTTGCGACGGCAAGAAGTTGAAAGGGATCGTCTCTTTGCGCGACATCCTGCTGCGCGACCTGACGGAAAAGGATGAAGAGGTCCGGCTGATGCGGGCCTACATTCACGGCAGCTAACGAGCCAAACATCTCACTTTCACCACACCCGGCACGCCTTCTCGCTCACCATCGCCTGGCCGGCTTTGCAACTGAAAGCCTTGGCGAAATCCGAATTGTTCTGCATCACGCCGTTCACGCGCCATCGTCCCGGCGAGTGAGGATCGACGATGACCCGCCGCCGTGCTTCCTGGTCAGAAGTGTTTTGACACCAAACCTGGGCGAAGGAGAGGAAGAAGCGCTGCGCGGGCGTATAGCCGTCGATCTTGGGCAAGTCTTTGCCGGCAATCTTGTCCATCAGCGCCATGTAGGAGATGCGGACACCGCCATTGTCGGCCGTGTTCTCTCCCAGGGTTAGCCTGCCGTTCAACTTCACGTCGTCAACGGCGGTGAAGCCGGAATACTCATCGGCGAGGCAACCAGCGCGCTCCTCGAAACCTTTGGCATCCTCGGTCGTCCACCAGTCGCGCAGATCGCCGTGGGCATCGTACTTGCGCCCCTGGTCGTCGAAGCCATGCGTCAGCTCGTGGCCGATCACGCTGCCGATCCCGCCGAAGTTCACCGCATCGTCGGCTTGGTTGGAATAGAACGGCGGCTGCAGGATGCCCGCAGGGAAGACGATCTCGTTCCCCGGTGGATAGTAGTAGGCGTTGACGGTGGGCGGCGTCATGAGCCATTCCCGGCGGTCCACAGGACGCCCGATCTTGGTGATTTGGCGGCGGACTTCGAACTCCTGCGCGTGCAGGAAGTTGGCCAGCGCGTCGTCGGGAGTGATGGTGAGCTTGGAATAATCACGCCACTTGTCGGGATAGCCGATCTTGTTGCGGATGGCAGCCAGCTTGATGAGCGCCCGCTGGCGAGTGGCTTCGGTCATCCAGGGCAAGGTTTGGATGTCTTGCTTGAGCGCTTTCTCCAACGCCTCGACCATGGCCAGGGTCCGCTGCTTGCCCTCGGCGCCGAAGGTCTGCTCGACATAGAGCTGGCCCAGCGCCTCTCCCAGGTCGTCATCAGTGAAGGTGACGCACCGCTTCCAGCGCGGACGGGGCTCCTTCTGACCGCGCAGCACCTGCTCATTGAAGCGGTAATCTTCGTCAACGAAGGCCTTTGCCAGCATGGGCGTCGTGGTCCGCACCACGCGCCAGCGCAGATAGCTCTTCCACTGCGCCAGGGGAATGTCGGACAACTGCCGGCTAACCTGCTTGAAGAAGTCGGGATTGCCGACGTTGAGCCCGCCGCGGATCTCGGCGTGGGTGCTGGGAAGATAGGAAGGAAAGTCGAATCCGGGAGCCAGGGTTGCCAGCTCCGCAGGGCTCATCTTGTGATCGCGGTTGTGTGGGTCACGGCGCTGGGTACGGTCCATGGCTGCCTTAGCAAGTCCCGTTTCGATGTTCATGATGACCTGTGCGTCATCGGCCGCGTCCGCCGGCTTCTCGCCGGCGAGCTGCAGCATCTTCTGCACATGCGCCACGTACTGGTTGCGGATCTCCACCGATTTAGGATCGTCCTTCACGTAGTAATCACGATCGGGCATGCCCAGCCCGCCCTGGTCCACATTGGCGACCATCAGGCTTGAGTCGTGGAAATCCTGGATGGCGGAAAAAACAAACAGCGCGCTGATGCCCTGGCGTTGCAGGTTGGAGATCTCGGCGATCAGGGCCTTGCCATTGTTGATGCTGTCGATACGCTTCATCATGGGTGCGAGCACGGAGGCGCCGCGGGCCTCGGCGGCGCTTTCGTCCATGCAGGCAGAGTAATAGTCGCCAACTTTCTGCTCGATGGGACTGCGCTTGGCTCCGCGCGCGGCCGCCTTCTCCAAAAGGGAGCGCAGCACGATCTGATTGTGTTCCTGGAGTTCGTCAAACCGCCCCCAGCGTGCGTGGTCGTCGGGCAAGGGATTGTTCTTGTTCCACGTGCCACACGCGTACTGGAAGAAGTCGGCGCACGGGTCGGCGCTGGCATCGATAGCGCTGGCATCGAAAGCGGGAATCACGGCAGGTATGGCGGAGGCGGTCTTGCTTTCAGTTTGTGCGGCCGCGAAAGACGCCAGCAGCATCAGCAGACAGCACAAAGTAGAAGTTCTCATCAGTCCTCGCAGCAAGAAATCGATAAATTGACGGTCCCGGATGGTAAAGATGATCTGGCCGGAGACCAAACCTAGCAGTGTAATTGCTGGGAGACGCAGCGAGCCAGAGAATCCCGTGGGGCCGGCGGGATGCCGGCGCTACTATCCGCTAGAACATCCTGAATTTGATGGTCAGGTACTTCTTGGGATTCTCGCGCACCGCTTTGACCAGGTTGCGGCTCTCCACCAGCATCTGGTCTAAGTTGGTATAAACCGAGGGGTCCTTCAGCAACATTCCCGCGCTGCCTTCGCCGGCCGCCAACCGGTCGGAAATAGTCTTCAAGTTGGCGATGGTGTCGTCGAGCTTTTTGGCGAATTCGGGATCAGCGGCAAACTTGCCCAGCGCGCCCTTGCCGGCATTGACGTTCTCGATCAGCTTGTTGGTCTTGGCTATGGCTTCGTTGGCATTGTTGTAGAGACTGGGGTCCTTGATCAGCTTGCCGACCGTGCCCGTGCCCTGATCGATCTCCGCGGCCAGCTTGTTGATCTTGTCCACCGACTCGTTGAGCTTGTCGTAGAGTTCATCGCTGTTGATGAGCTTGCCGATCGAGCCCCGCCCTGCGCTGATCTGGCCCACCATGGCCTGCACCTGATTGAGCGTGACATTGAGCCGGTTGTAGAGCTCGGGGTCGTAGATCAGCTTGCCGATCGAGCCCTCGCCGCGCTCGATCGCGGAAACGATGCGGTCCAAGCGCCGCACCAGGATATCCACGTTCTGCAGCGTCCCCTGGCTGGCGAGAATCATGTCCTGGATGTCGGGTGTTTCGTGGGTCTTCAGGACATCGCCGTTCTGTATTTCAGGCCCGGTGGCCCCCCGGCTGTTGATGTCCAGGAAGGTCTCGCCCAGTACCCCGGCGGTGGCCAGCGTGGCCACGGAATCCTTGCGCAGGCCGCCGCTATACTTAGTGGTGACTTTCATGGTGACTTCCACCGGGCTTAGCGGGCGGCTGGATACTACGCTGATTGCCGTTACGTTACCGAGGTCCACTCCATCCAGGCGCACGGGTGCGCCAACGCGCAAACCGCTTGCATTCTCGAAATAAGCCTTCAGCGTCAGCTTGGGAGTGAAGAGGCCGGCGGGACCACCGCTGATGAGGAAGATGAGGATGGCAATCACGATGCTGGCAAACAGCACCGTCAGACCGACCCGCAATTGCGACCACTTGACCTGTTTTTGTGTGGGCACCTTCCCCCCACCGGCGCGCTCGGGCCGGACAGAGCCCCTGCGTCGTCCCCAACAATGGGGCGCGCGCCGGATTCGGACTTACTGGTACTGAGCGCTGAATAATATCAGAAGCCCCGGGCAACGTCAGCCGGATCAGTTCGCCAAGCCAGGGTCAGCAGGATGCTGGCGACATAGGCGGCTGCCCCGGCGGCAAGCGCCGCGTTCAATCCAAACTCGATCGCCACTACCGTTGCCAGCACCGAACCTAGCACACTGGAGGCGGCGTTCATGGCCCACGCCCATTCGACAGTATTTGAAGCGGCTGGCTCGGGAGACTCCGCTGGTAAAATCTGAATGACCAAGTGGCGCAGCCCGGTGGGGAATGGCATGCCCATGAAAAACCCGAGCGGCGCCAGCAGCAGACCGGTGATCCCGAGTTTGGCTACAAACGGCAAGCTCACCAGTGTCCTTAGCACCAGCGGCAGCGCGAAGATGTATACCAGCACCATGCCCGTGATCACGGCCAGCACAGGCCGGACCAGCACGGTCCTCGCCAGCAGACGACGCGAGGATGCGCTGCCGGCGCCGCTGGTCAGCAGCATGAGAAAGACGACCACTGTCAGAGCGTAGGTCGGGTGACCCAGGAAGAGCACGAAGCGCTGGATCAGCGTGATCTCCACCAGGATGTAGCCGAGGCCGAGAGCGACGAAATAGAGCAGGGGTGTGAGAGCAAAGGGTCGGGTTTCTTCTTGATGCAGTGCCAGCGGCCCGATCAGGAAAGCCAGCACAGCCGCCAGAGAGATCATCAGCAGGATTCCTAGTACCACTACACCAAGATTGTTCTTCCAGTCGATGCCACGGCCACTGCGGTGGAGCACGTTGCGCAGTGCATCTCCCGTTTTGAAGGTGAAGAAGAAGAATGGCGCGTCGTCGCTGACGGGCGCGATGTTGAATGGATAATTGCGGATGAACTCCCGGCGCGGACTAAACGGGAGACTACTGGGCGCCGCGCTCTCGCGCAAAAGAATGAGGCGCTCAAAGGGCGCAACCGCCTCGCCGGAGGCCCGCCGTTGTTGGCCGAGCTTCCAGAGCCACGGTTCGTCCGGGCAGTTGGCGGTGTCGGCGGATGGATCGGCGCACGGCTGGCCGGCCATTAGGCTGGCAAACAGCGTGGGCGTGTACAGCGGATAGAGGTCGGGATTGTCGTAGAGGTGCCGGAGCACATCGCGCTCTTCATCCCAGGTGAAGGGCGTTTTCTTGGCCAGCACGGTGACCGGGCGGCCGTCTTCATCCAGCGGACCGTCGGCGATCACCATGAAGTGCTTGCGGACATCTTGTACGCCCATGCCTTCGAGCGCATTGATGGCTTGCGAAACCACGCGCAAAGCCTCCCGCGGGCGCTGGAATTCCCAGCGAGTAATGGCGATAAAGCCGTCGGGCTTGAGATGGTCAAAATATTCTCGGAAAGCCTCCACCGTATACAGATTGTTTTCACTGAGCGCGAATGCGCCAGCGGCGGTCGAGGCCCAGGTGTCCACCAGCGTCATCTGTATAACGTCGAACTGCTCGTGGCTTCCGCGGATCCACGAGCGCCCGTCGCCGACGTGCATATGCACCTGCGGCAGTTCGTACAGGTGATAGCTGTAAGCGGCGTAGAGGCGGCGCATGATGGTGTTGGCAATCAGCGGGTTGATCTCGATCGCGGTGACGCTGGGGCTGCCGTTGGCCACCGCGCGCAGCACGTCAACGCCGCCGCCCGGACCGATCACGGCGTAGGTGCCCTGCGGCCGCAGCACATTAGCAACAGCCGGTGCGGCCGACATCAGGTCCTCCTTCCAGTTATAGCTGGCGCGGCCACCACCCACATGGTCTGCCCCTTCCGTGGGCGATTGTGTCTCGCCCCATTTCTGTGGGTCCGCATTCATGATGGCAGTTGAGGCATCAGCGTCGATCACGATGTACTTGCCGGTGCCGACCTGGTCCACTTCCACGCGCGAAAGAGCGTTCCAACGAGCGAACAGCATCCAGGGCAGGTCGCGGCGCTGGCCCTTGGCGTAAATGATATCGATCAGCCGGCCGGAATGATTCGCAGCCAGCAACGCGATCAGTGCCAGCGACAACACAATCGCTGACCGTCGTAGATTGCCCGAGTCGGCCCAGATCACAGCCGTGCCCGCCATCGCCAGCGCGGCGAAGACGACCGCGTTGGGTCCGCCCAGCCAATTCAGTAGCGGTACCACCGCCAGGCAGGAGATCGCGCCGCCGACCAGGTCGGCGCCATAAAGTTCGGTAATTCGCCGGCTCTCACGCGCGAATGCCGACGAGAACAGCACGCCCGTAAGGAAAAACGGCACCGCCGCCGCGATATACATCAAGCTCAGCCGTCCGAAATTCGCCCAGCCGAGCTCCAGCGACACCGGCACGTGCAGTACGACTTCGAGCGTCAGAACGATAGCCACGGCGTTACTCGCGCACAGGACGCCGCCGAGGCCCCGCAGCGTCCAGCGGGACAGCCACCGGCGTCGCAGATACGCGAAGACGCCGCCGGCCCCGAGTCCCAGCAGCGCAATCGAAATGGCGAGAAAGGCGAAGTGATAGAAGAGGACCACCGAGAATAGCCGCGTTAGCGCTAGTTCGAGCAGCAGGCTGGCAAAGCTGGTCAGGCCTATGCCGGCGATCAGCACGCGCCGATCGGTCTCGCTCACCTTCGCATTGCGCGGCAGAACGGCGGCCTGGCTCATCGTGGGAAGTATCAGTCCTCGAGAATGACCTGGGCGATCGCTTGCTGGGAAGTGTGGGAAAGCGATAAGGACGCCCGCCGCGCGCCCAGCCCCGCCAAGAACTCCGCCGCCTTTCCCGAGTAACAGACCGTGGGTCGTCCGCCGGGCTCGCGGCCAACTTCAACGTCTCTCCAGGTCACACCGCCGTGCCATCCCGTGCCGATCGCCTTCATTCCCGCTTCCTTAGCGGCAAAGCGCGCGGCTAAGCGCTCCATCGCGTTCTGCTTCGACTGGCAATAGCGGACCTCGCTGGCGGTGAAGACGCGATTCAGAAAGCGCTCGCCGAAGCGCTCGACTGCCGCCGCGATCCGCGGGACTTCGATGATGTCGATGCCGGTGCCGACGATCACAGCAGGGTAAGGTAACACACAGCCGAATTCATTTTGCCGCGGATGCGCGCGGACTCCAGACAATTATTCTGATCCGCGAGTTGGCTTGCTGCGTCTCGGCTGCGTACCTACTCATCCAAGGAACTACGCATGCACGCCCTGGCCACCGTCGCCGAAGCCATTGCCGCAACAACCAGGAAGACGGAGAAGGTCCGCCTGCTGGCCGAATACTTCCGCTCTCGCACCGTGGATGAAGCCGCCATCTCGGCCGTGTTCCTCTCAGGCCGCGCTTTCCCGGCGTGGGAGGAAGTCACGCTGCAGGTGGGAGGAGCGCAGCTTTGGCGCGTAATTGAAACTCTGGCGCACAAGAGCGAAGGCCTCCTGACCGCTGCCTATCGCCGGCACGGCGACCTCGGCGCCGCCGCGTACGAAGTCCTGCGATCGGTGGCGCGGGCCACGAGCGCGCTCTCCGTGCTCCAGGTGGCTGAAGCGTTCCGTGCCATTGCCCGCGCCTCCGGACCGGCGGCGAAGTCGGCGCTGGTCAGCGGCCTGCTCCAGCGAGCGACCGCGATTGAAGCCAAATACATCGTCAAGGTCGTCACCGGCGAGCTGCGGATCGGGCTCAAGGAGAGCCTCGTCGAGGAAGCCGTTGCCAAGGCCTTCAACGCTGCTGCCGCTGACGTACAGCGGGCCGACATGCTGCTGGGCGATATCGGCGAAACGCTGCGGCTCGCGGCTGCCGGGCGTCTGGGTGAGGCCAGCCTGCGGCTGTTTCATCCTATTGGCTTCATGCTGGCCAGCCCGGTCGAGAATGCCGAGGAAGCCTTCAAATATTTCGATCACGCCGCAGTCGAAGACAAATACGATGGCGTCCGCGCGCAGGCGCACATCGCGCCTGACGAGCTGGGAGCACGCCTGTTCTCGCGCACGCTGGATGAAGTCACAGAATCTTTCCCCGAACTGATGGCACCGCTCCGTTCCTTTGCGGAAACGTTGGTGCTCGACGGCGAAATCGTCGCCTGGGACCGAAAGCAGCATCGCGCCCTGCCGTTTTCCGAGCTGCAGAAGCGGCTGGGACGCAAGCAGGTGAGCGAAGCGCTCCGGCGCGAGGTGCCCGTTGCCTATGTTGTCTTCGATGTGCTCTACGCCGGCAACGAACTCGTGATTGACCGTCCGCTGCGCGAGCGGAATGCCATACTCGATCGCGTGTTCGCCGCCGCGCGGCGGCCGGTCACGGTGGGGACCACTGATGTCCAGGGCAGGCTTGGCTTCGAGCCGGGGGTGAAACCCCGTCAGGATGCAGGTGCGGTCCCCGTGGCACTGGTGCTCCGCGCCCCGGCAGGCGCTGCGGATTCGCCACAGCACCTGGCCGAAATGTTCGAGAAGGCGCGCGAGCGCGGCAACGAAGGCCTCATGATCAAAGCCCTGGAGTCGCCTTACACGCCCGGTCGCCGCGGACGCTCGTGGCTCAAGCTCAAGCGCGAGCTGGCCACCCTCGATGTGGTAGTGGCCGCGGTGGAGTGGGGACACGGCAAGCGCGCCAGGGTTTTGAGTGACTACACCTTCGCGGTCCGCGACGGCGACCGGCTGCTCAACGTTGGCAAAGCCTACTCCGGGCTAACCGATGCCGAGATCGATGAGCTGACCAAATGGTTCCTGGAACACACCTTGGCCGACCAGGGTTTTGTGCGGCTGGTCGAGCCCAAGGTGGTGCTGGAAGTCGCATTCAACGCGGTGATGCGATCCGACCGCCACGAGAGCGGCTTCGCCCTGCGCTTCCCGCGCATTGTGCGCTTGCGCGACGACAAATCGCCCGAGGAGATCGACACGCTTGCGACCGTCAGGGAGATTTACGCCCGGCAGAAGTTCCCCTCGGGCGGGTGAGACCTCACTGCCCAGTCCGCGGCCTGTGGGCCACGCGCAGCGGCTTCTTCCCGGCATGGTGCTGGGCTGAATCAGGTGAGGCATGATGCCGGCCGGCTTTCTTGCTGGGAATGCGCCACGCCGCCGATCCCGACCACGTCATCGCCGTCAGCACCATCGTTAGCCGCGAGCACAGCGTAAAGCGTTCAGTCTGGATCGGTGTGGCGTGGGGAATCGGCCACCTCTGACCGTCTTTGCCGTGGGCGGCGCCATCATTCTGTTCCGGATCAGCCTGCCGCCGCGCGTCGGTTAGCAATGGAATTGGCCGTGGCGCTTGATACCGTGCTGACAGAGTGAATCGTCATCGCACCCTGCGTCACTGCGGAGGGCCGAATCCGCATTCCTTATCGAAATTCTCATAATCATGAATGCGCTCCAACTATTTCATTGACAAGTGGGGCTCGCGTGCTTAGACTTCCCGCCGTTTTGTAGGTACGACTTTCCTCCCGTTCGATTGTCCCAGGCTTCAAAAAATCACAGGCCCTTGCTCGACGCGACCGCCAGCCTCGGTCAGGTGGTGGCGCGATTTCTCTCCGAGGAGATCAATCTATGAACCGGAAAGCGACGCTCTGCGCTTTCTTGCTGACGGCCTTGTGTTTTCCCACCGGCGCCATTGCCGATGGCCACCACCATCACTACCACGCAGACCAAGCCATGATCGCAGCCCGCCAGAAGTTCTTCGGATCGCAGAACGTCGATTCCCGCAGCGGGAGAGTAGATCCCAACAAGGTAATCTTCTCCTGGATCACCAATGCGTCGTTCGCGGCTGCGGTGAACGGACACGTAATGCTGCTGGACACCTACGTGACCCGGCTCGAGGTCACGCCCGGCCGTACGCCTTTTGTTATCCAAGACCTGGTCGATTTGCATGCTGAGGCAATCTTCCTCGGCCATGGCCATTTCGATCATGCCGACAACGCCGCCTACATCGCGGCTAAGACCGGGGCCCCAATCTACGCCACACCGGAGACCTGCGACAATATGGCGATCGACGCCACCAACAACTTCAGTCATGGCTACACCCAAGTTGCGACCGTGAGTTGCACACCACTTACCGATCGTGGCTCAATTCCGGGTTCGCAGATCGTGAGGGTCAAGCAGTTCGAGCCGGATGTCAGCATCAAAGTATTCAAGCACTTGCACTCGACCAACACTGGCGTGACCGATCCGGATGCGGTGCCGATCGCGGCAACCTCCGGAGGGGTTTGCCAGCCTACCGCATCCAAGGGCAACACTTTCCCCTGCAATCTGCAGGATCCGCGCGACCCCGATCTTTTTCCGCACGGTACGCTGCTGGAGCCAACTACCCTGAACATTGCCACTTCCCGTCAGGGAGCCGGCGGCCCGATTTCGCTGTTCTATGTTTTTACGGTCAAGGGCGATCACCACGGTGACTCAGATGACCCAAGTCGCTTCCGGTTCGTCTGGCATAACAGCACCGGCGACATCCTGGACAGCTGCGCTCTCCCCAATAACAATTCGGCAACAGGCCAGCCCTATGAGCCGGGGCAGGACGTCCATGGCTGCTTCCCGGGGGTCACGGTCAACGGCAAGACCGTAGGAGATAATCTTGCCTCGATCATGGATTCCCTGGCGCCGGTCGACGTGCAGATCGGCTCGGTAGTTAGCCTCGGCTACAACCAAAACGGCGAGCGGGATACCGTCACCTATATCCAGCACGTCCAGCCCGACGTCTTCATACCCTGCCACACGACTGCTGTAGCTGTGGAGGGTTCGTCGCTGGAGTGGAAGGTCGGCTTCTACGCGGCGCTTACTGCGCGCGGCGTGCCTGAGGAATCCTGGCCCCAGGTCCAGTGGCTGGTAGACCCCAACGACTATGCCCGGCCCCTGGTTTTCGATCTGAAGGGATTCTGAGCAACATAACCGTAGAGACGTGGTATTGCCACGTCTCTACGGTCGATATTCGTGATAAACAGGACTTGGCGTAGCGTTTGCCTGGAATGGGTATCCTCGCCCGACCACAACGGCTTGGGGCCGTTGGTACATCCTCCAACGCAGATTCCTAACCGCTTTCCGAAAGAATATGGTAGGCCCGAATGGACTCGAACCATCGACCTTCCCGGCGCCGCCGGGACGCTCTAACCAACTGCCGCCCTGTCGATCAACTCTTGGGTCAGGGTGGCGACAATCATATCGATCAATAAAGCCACGCAGGCCGGGCCCGAAAGAAACCCCACGGTCAGCAAGGATCCGCCAACGAACTCGACACTCGACACGAAATAAGCCGTCTGGTGGGGAAACGGGACTTTGGCCTTGACGAGCGTGTCGCAAACGGGTTTCGTGCCGCCGGCGACAAACAATTTGTTCGCCCCGGAAATGGCGAAGAACAGCCCGATCGAAACGCGTGCCAGCAGGATGGCATATTGTTCGAAACTCACTGTTACCCAGCAGCGCA
>Ga0335081_10015834_pt1 | contig 12206 bp, 6 predicted proteins | sample Lox_Sample_35_FD_206713 | JGI IMG/M metagenome (GOLD analysis project Ga0335081, IMG submission 206713) | Soil microbial communities from Loxahatchee National Wildlife Refuge, Florida, United States - Lox_Sample_3.5 | ecosystem: Environmental > Terrestrial > Soil > Wetlands | place: USA: Florida... | reverse complement strand
TTCCAAATCCCATGAAATTTGTACCATTGTTGCGGTGGAGGCGCCATGCGTTGTCTCCTTTGGTGACGACAGCCTGCCAGTTGGGTGTGAACTGGTCCACCTTGATCCACGCCTCCACGGTCAAACCGCCGGTGAGATTAAACGCCGATGAATGTCCCGCATTCAAATAACTGCTTCCATTGAAATGCAGCGCAGTGCCACCGCTCGAACTGTATTGAGGGATGCTCGTCGCTGATGTCGCTTCTGCGGGAGAAGTTGTGAGATAACCGGGCAGTGACAAGAGGCTGTTTGCCTCAAAAATCTCAACCGTGTATTCATTGCCGGCAGGAAGTCCGGTCACCGTTACGGAATTGCCGTTGTCGGCATAGACGACGTAGGCATTGGTCCCTATCGCTGTGCCGGCGCCGAACGTGGTGCTGGCGGTATAGGTAGTTCCTGTGCTTGGCACATTCGTGCCATCGACGGATGATCCCTGTCTCAACAGGACGAGCCGGCCGGTACCGTTGCCGCTTGTCCACGTAATCGTCATGCTCGAGGAAGTGATGGATGAAAACGCGGCGTTGGAGGCCTGCACGGTCGGTGGTGTGCTTCCTGACGAGTTTTGCGAATTGTATTTTGCGAGTGCAAACCCCAGATTCGATGAACCGTCGCTGGAGAATCCGGCTGCCACGATGGTACTGTCGGATTCCACGGCAATAGCATTAGCTTCGTCGTTCGTTCCTGCGCCATCGGCGATGGTTGTCCTTAAGAGACCACTCGTTCCAAACGTGTCGTCGTAGGATCCATCGGAATTTAGTCTCATCAGCGCAAATGCAGTCGCATTGGACGAATTTGTTGAATATCCTGCAGCAACGATCTTGCCATCGTTCTGGATTGTGATCGCTTTCCCTATCTCATTTCCTCCCCCAGAAAAATTCGTGCTTACAATTCCGCTCGTCCCAAAGCCGGAGTCGAACGATCCCAGGGTGTCAAACCGGATCACCTGGAATTGGGTGCCGGTGCTGGTATATCCTGCGGTAACAATCTTCTGGTTCGAATCGAGCACGAGCGCGGAGATTAACGTACCGTTAGTCAGGCGTTCGGTGCCGTTCGTGGCAAACGTGTTGTCGAGCGCGCCTGTCGAACTCAGGCGGGCGAGGGCGAGGGCTTGTGTGGATCCGTTCAATGACGCCCCACCCACGACGATCTTGCCGTCGGTGCGCACGGCGACAGCGAACGCTTCGTCGATTGTTCCATCTCCGCCGTTGATGGTGAATGTCACGTGTCCGCTCGTCCCGAATGTATTGTCGGCGAAACCGTTGGAATTAAACCGCGCCACGGCGCACGAGATGTTCGTGTTCGACGCCTGGGAATACCCCGCAACCACGATCTTCCCGTTGGACTGTACGGCGACAGCGAAGGCCCGGTCACCCATTCCTGATGCATCAATCTGCGAAGTCTCGGTGCCTCCGGACGCGAAATTATCGTCCAGTGTACCGTCCGTGTCCACCCGGGCAATTGCAAAAGCATAATGCCCCGAAGATAAGAGCGATCGGCCGACGAGTACGAATTTTCCATCGCTTTGGCGAGTAATGGCCAGACAGCGGTCTTGCGTGCCTGCACCCCCTGAGATCGCGAAGGTTACGAAACCGTCCAGATTTGCACCGAATGTCGGATCGGCCGTGCCGTCAGTACCAAAACGGGCAATGGCAAAGAGATAATGCGATGAGGCATCTTCCGACGTCCCTGCCACAACAATTTTTCCGTCGGGTTGGAGTACTTCACCATAAATGGCATCGAACGCACCGTTACTTCCAGGTACTGCATTGCGTACGGTACCGCCGTTGCCGAATGAGCCGTTCAGGATGAGAGCCTGCGCTGAACTGTATTCGGGATACACAGAAAGTGTGGCGGTCAAGAAGAGGATTGCTTTGCACATCATATTCGATTTCGACATGGCTCCTCCTTTTACTTGAGAATTGAATTGATGAGAATAGGGAGCTCGTGCAGGTTCTCCTTCAAAACGTAGGCATAAGCGCCAACTTCTTTCGCCTTGTCCCGAAGCAGGTTATCGTTATAGTCCGTGACAATAATGGTTCTTGCGTCCGGGAACATCGCCTGGAGCTCTGTGGCTGCCGAGATTCCGTCTACATACTCCATTGAGAGATCCATCAGGACCCAGTCGGGTAATTCCTGGCTGTAGCGGCCGACCGCTTCTCCGCCGTCTTCACATTCAATGAACTCTGCGTTTGTCGATCCAAGCATACTTTTGATGGTGTCCCGCATTTCCGGGTTGTCATCAACGATCATGATTTTCATTGCCTTCTCCTTCGAGATTCAATGGTTGATTTTCTGGGATGCAAGTAAGCAAACAGGAGACGGGAAATGAATTGGTGCTGGTGAGTATTTTGTTAGGTACTAGTACCTAGAGGACGAACGGAAGAGATGAAGAGTGATCCCGCAAGAAGCGCAGGAGGCACAAAACGCGAAAGAGAAAAGGTAAGAAGCTGGATAAAGAAGGGAATGTGGGATTACGAATGAAAGGGAAAGATAAATGCAGAGGCATAGGAGAAGACAAAGGTAAAGGAGAAACGGATAGGTCTGGGTAGCGAAGGAAAGTGCTGCGACCCGACGGTGGAAGGCTATTCGCTAAAGAGCTTCCCGGTGCTCGAGGGCGAATTTGAGGAGGGCGTTCGTGCCGTGGAGATCGAGCTTGACACAAATGTTGGCACGGTGGGCGGAAACAGTCTTGGTGCTGATGAAGAGCTCTTCGGCTATATGCTTCGTCGATTTGCTTTCCGATATCATTTTCAGAATCTTCCGCTCCGTTGGAGTCAGATCGGAGATTCCCAATCGTGCCTCCGCACCCCCCTTTGCCTTCTCACTCTTCCTGATGAGATGACGTGCGAGGGTGGGGCTGACGTAGTTTTTCCCCGCAAGGACCGCCTCAAGACAATGGAGAATATCGCCGGCAGCGCTGTCTTTCAGTACGTACCCCATCACGCCCGATTCCATCGCCTTGTCGAAGTGTTCCGCGTCATCGTGCATCGTCAGGACGATGACCTCCGTGTCGAGTTTGTGCTTTCTCACTGCGGACGCAACTTCCAATCCGCTCATCTTCGGCATGTCAATGTCGAGAACTGCGATGCGCGGGTTGTGATGTCTGATGAGCTCAAGGGCCCGTTCGCCGTCCCCGGCTTCTTCGACGATCGTGAAACGACGGTCTGCGTTGATTACATCACGCAAACCGTGACGGAAGAGCGGGTGGTCGTCAGCCAGAACGAGGGAGACCTGTGCCGGTTTCGAGGGCGGGCGAGCCGCTGTCTTTTTCATGTCGCTTTCCCGGAAAGTGGAATAGAGACGGTCACCGTCGTTCCTGCGCCGGGGGACGAATCAATCGTGTACGCTCCCCCGAGCATGCCGATACGCTCATTGATTCCGGAAAGACCAAGCCCGGCTTTGGAATCGGGCGCGTGGACCGCTGAGGGGTCGAACCCTTTTCCGTCATCGTGAATGCGAATTGCGATCCTGCCATCCAGTTTTTCAATGTGGACGTCCGCGTGTTTCGCTTCCGAATGTTTCAGAATGTTGTTCAAGCTTTCCTGCACAACACGGTACAAATTGACTTCGATCTCCTTTCCTCCGCCTGTGAACAAGCTATCGATAGTGTCGACGCGGATATCAAATGTAATGGCAGAAGTCTGAGCGACCGTTTCGAGCATCGATTTGATTGCTCCTGTCAATCCGACCCTGTCCAGGTGGTAGGGACGGAGGTTCCGCGATATCTGGCGGACGTTTTGCAGCGACTGCGTCACCGCCTTGGAAATATGATCCAGTTGCTCCTTGGCCTTCGGATTCAGCGGTTTGACCTGGTTCGCCATGTAGGCGCGGTTCTTGATCACGAGCAGATCCTGACCGATACTGTCGTGCAGTTCTGTCGCAATGCGCTTCCGCTCGCTCTCCTGCGTATCGATAAGACGCCGGGAGTACTCCTGTTGAAGAGCGTATTGCTTCTTGAGCTCGGTGACGCGGCGATAGTAAATAAGTGGACCAATGGAGATAAAGGCGAACACGAGCGCCCCGCGAAACCACCACGTCATCCACCACGGAGGCGCGACAATGACGGTGATCGATGCACCCTCTTCATTCCACACCCCGTCATTGTTGGAGGCCTTGACGCGAAAAACGTACGTGCCAGGTTCAAGGTTCGTATACGTCGCTTCCCGCCTTGTTCCACAGAAGAACCATTCCTTGTCGAATCCCTCCATCGTGTAGGCATATTGATTGCTCGCAGGGTTTGTAAATTCAAGGGCGGCAAAGTCGAAGGTCAGGACGTTATCGCTGTACGCAAGCCGCAATTCCCTGGCAAGTGGAATATTGCTTCGAACCCGGCTGTGAGGGCCGAATGGTACTATGCTCTTGTTAAACACTTTAATATCCGTCAGGACGACAGGAGGAACGTGAGGGTTGTCTTTGATGCTGTCCGGGTTGAACACGTTGAAGCCATTGATCCCGCCAAAATACATTTCTCCATTGCGGGCCCTGAACGAGGCTCCCTGGTTGAACTCATTGCTTTGCAGACCGTCATTTTCGGTGAAATCCGTGATTTTGCACGACGCTATCGAGAATCGTGCAATGCCGCGATTGCTGCTGAACCAGAGGTTCCCTTTGTCGTCGGAGAGTATTCCGTAAATAACATTGTTGGGGAGACCATCCCTGGTCGTTAAGTGTTCAAGAAGTTTTCCATCGTGGATCCTGAGCAACCCCTCGTTTGTTCCCACCCAGAGAGTTCCCGATGTGTCTTCGGTGATACAGAGAGTGCTGTTCTCCGCGACAGACTTTTGAACCCCCACGTCCGGGAAAAATCGTTGGAACTTCATTTGATCCGGCCGATGAAACAAGAGTCCGCACGTATATCCGCCGGCCCAGATCATCCCGTGACGGTCTTCATAAAGTACGTTAATCGGGTGACCGTCCGGCGGTCTGATTTGTGTCAGTTGCCCTGTCGCGAGATTGTATCTTGTAATGCCTCCGCCGTACTCTCCGATCCAGATAATTCCTGAACGATCTTGGAGGAGAGATGTCACCACGGCATCATCGAGGATTTCGCCGCCCGGAAAATTCCTCACCACGGGATTTCGCCACGATCGTCCGGGAGGAAAGGACAGTTCCTCAACGGCCCGACCATTTGTGCCTCCAAGGATGCGTGGAACCTCGCTGAATCTGTCGACAAGGATCGTCCAAAAATGACTCGCCCTCAGTGCGACACGATCTCGTGGGGGACCAAAGTACCGGATGAAATCTCGGGTCCTTCGATCGAATCTATTCAGGCCGTCCTGCGTTCCGACCCAGATGGCCCCCGTCCGGTCTTGCGCAAACCCTCGCACACGCGGACTGCTAAGACTGTTTGCATTTTTCGGGTTGGAAACGAAGAGGTCGAACTTCTTGACAGTGGGGATATACTTGTTCACTCCTTGAAACGTTCCTATCCAGAGAATTCCTGAACGGTCTTTGCAGAGAGTTAGGACCGTGTTTTCACTCAGGCTTTGAGGGTTCTTCGCGTCGTGACGGTATGTTGCGACGTAGTTGGTTTTGGTGTCGACAAAAAGGAGGCCGCCATACGTGCCGATCCAGAAGGTACCATCGCCGTTGTAGAGGGAATACTCCGATCCACCTCCCCACGAAAGCCAATGCACGAGACGTTTCTGAATTGGATCATACCGGTACATTGCCTCGCCGATGAACCAGATGGTTCCCTTGTTGTCTTCAAAGATGCAATTGATGAGCGCATTCATGCCGGGGATGCGGGAAAACGTTCCATCGGAGTGAAACAACGCCACCCCCTTAGATCCCCCCACCCACAGTCTGCCTTTGCTATCCTGGAAGATCGACGAAACCAGATTGGAGTTCAGTGTACGGACATCGTGTGGGTCGCAGAAGTAGCGCGTAAAGGTCCCAATCCGTCGGTTCATGCGGTTGAAACCGTTGGCCGTTGCTACCCAAATTACGCCATTGTGATCTTCGTAAATGCGATAGACTGTATTGTCACTCAGGCTTGTGGAGTCGTCCTCCTCGTGGATGAACCGCTTGAACCGGTTTGTCCAGGGATCATAGCAATTGAGGCCGCCTCCGGAAGTGCCGACCCAAAGATCCCCTTCGCGGTCGACGAACAGCCGCAACGCGTAATTGTATGAAATCGATGTTGAATCGTATGGGTCGTGACGGAAGATGCTGAAACTGTACCCATCGTATCGGTCCAGTCCATCTTGAGTTCCAATCCAGATGAATCCTTGATGGTCTTGAACAATTGCGTAGGCGGAGCTTTGGGAGAGTCCCTGTTCAAGGGAAATATGTTCAAACTCGACGTGTGTCGATTGCGCGGTGAGAGAAGTGTTGAATGCAAATGCGAGGCTGAGAAGAACTCCATGACGTCGGAATATCAGTCCTTTGGGGGCCATCGCATTTGCAAAATTGAGAAAAAAGGTAACAAAAGTGCGGAAGACTTTCAAGCCAGCAACGTATTGCCGACAGAGCCGAGCCTTAGGTACTGGCGGTGGTTTTGCACTTTCTTTGTGTTTCATTTTCTCTATATTCGCAGGAAGATTATCTATTCACCATGCCTCTCAAACCGGAAGTACGCAAAGCCATTTTCCAAAGGCTCAAACGCTCACTCCAAAAACAATGTCCACCCATGGTCTGTAGTAAAGACAGACCGGACCTTTATGAGATTATCGGAAATATCCCCGTGCCGTACGGCAGCACGAAGAGGATCGTTCCGGGTATGTACTTCGCGAGTACTGTCGCGCGCAAGGACATGGTGAGTTTCTATTTCATGCCGATTTACTACGACAAGAAGACTTATAACAAAATTGCGGCGAACTTGCTGAAAAGCATGAAAGGCAAAGCATGCTTTAATTTCAGGAACGAGGATCAAGTAGATGAAAAAGAACTGGATGCGATGCTGAAAAAGGGAAGTCAAATCTGGAAAAAGCTTGGATATATGAAATAATTAAAGCAGCGATTCAGTCTCTTCTGGGGAACGAAAACGGTCGGTGCTTTGGCGTGCAACGTTGACGTTCTTTGGAAGAAGTCCCTCCTTCAGCTGGATCAGTTTCTTCGTTGCGGAATTCCCTCCCGATGGCAAACGGCAGAGTTTAATCATGTTGGCAAACCTTGTCTCGTCGAACGAAACCGCGCAAACTCCAGCAGCTATTTCACCGTCGACGAGCGTCTGGATTTCCCGTCCCGGCAATTTATCAATCTTCAGATTTGCTTTGGTGACAGACGGCAGTTCATAACTTATCGTTGTCCTCGGATTGAGGGGATAGGGATGGCCCGGTATAACGGAAATGACGCTATGGACGCACGTTCACGAAAAAGCCCGCGAAGGATTGCGGGCATTCGTTTTGCTCTTCGCGCCTCTCCTTGCGGAATTATTTGAGTAACGTCAGTTTCCTGACCGACACGAACGTGGTTCCGTCCGTTCCAACGGCGGTCAGGCGATAGAAATACACTCCGCTTGCGAACTGAGAACCGTTGAACGTCACACGATACACCCCCGCATCCTTCTGACCGTCCACGAGCGTCGCGATATGTCTTCCCAGGACATCGTACACCTTAAGGAGGACGTGTCCGTCAGTCGGAAGGGTAAACTCAATCACTGTTGTCGGGTTGAAAGGGTTGGGATAGTTTTGGAGAAGCTCAAAGTTCCTCGGTTGAACCGCCGACTCAAGAACTACCCCTGTCAGTGCTGGTGCGACGCTCAGATCGACCGTCGATGGTGAAGCGGTGCCGTCTGCACTGTAGCCCGGCGATGCGGACTGAGAAGAGCCTGCGGTGAACCCCATCACATCAGCCGTAACGGTGAACAATCCGGGTGCAAGTCCGAGGATTGTAAATGATCCGTCATTCCCGGTGATTGCGTACCCCACGACGTTCCCGGTGGAATCGATGGCATAGACAAGCACGCCGCCGACTCCTTCGTGCGTCGCGCCTGAAAAGACCTTGCCGCCAATTGCGGTGTAACCGGAGGCGGAGGGAGGAATCGACGGCGGATTGATGGCGATGCCGGTAACGATGTTCCCATTGACCTCCATGGCGGTCGCGTTCTTCCATTTCTCTGTCGATCCGCCAAGGGAGTAGAATGCGGGAGCATAGCTGCCAAGCGGCAAGGCAAGTGTCTTGTAATGTCCAGGCGGAATGCCGTCGATCTCAAATGAACCGCTGCTGTCGGTATCTGTAAAGTAGACAGGCGGGACCTTTACCGTCAATGTATCAGCAAATTCCCACACATCGCGATAGGCAATGATCCTTGCCGCGAGACCGGTGCCGCTAATGGAGTCCGTGACAGTCCCTTTGATCCGGCCGAGCGGAACCTGTGGATAGACGGCAATCGTAAAGTCGATCCCGCTCGTGTCACTGCTGAGTGGGATCACTTGAGCAAGGAGAAGATTGGCTTCCTTGTTGTAGAATACCGTCGGGTACCCAACAGCCGTTACAAAGGCAATGTACGGCCCCTGTAAGAGCGAGTCTATCAAAAAGGCACCGTTGTTGTCGGTGTGCGTCAGGCGAATGAACGGTGAAGCTCCGTTGAGGCTGAAGGAATTTGCGGTACCGGGATTACTGTACATATTCTGGAAAATCTGCTGGTAGTTATCTCCACTCTGCCACTCGCCCTGGTTGTCCCTCGCGGAATTGAACGCGAAACCGGCGTTCGCAAAGACTACGACTGCTCCTTTCACCGCGGCGCCGCTCGTGTCTTTGACAAATCCGGTGACGGTGAAGTGCGGAAGCGAGGAAAAGCGACTCGCCAGGTGAAAATTGGCATCTTGCGTCATCGTATCGCTGACGACGATTGGCGTCGAGTCTCCAATACTATCTGCACCACTGTACCATTGCGGAAGGTATGCTCCGGTCATCGAAATGGCACGGGCAAAGTACTCGCCGGTTGCGACATGATGGATAACAAAGTGACCGCTTGCATCAGTGACCGCATCGTAATTCAAATGAATGCCGGGGTCGTTCTGGTAGAGACTCACAACGACTCTCGGAATCGAACCGCCCAACGCGTCTGTTACGGTGCCTGCTATCGTGCCGTTAATCCCACTAACAAGTATCTGATATGTTTGAGAAGCTTTGATCCGGTTATTGGCGACCACATCGACCCTCACGCTATACCAGCCTTCCTGTTGCGGTGTCCACGATATCAATCCTGTCGTTGAGTCGATTGTCATGGAGTCCGGATGGATCGGGAGCCTGAAGGTCAGTGAAACGGGTGCGCCCGAATCAACGGTTTGGACTTGATACGAATATGCCGAATTGACGATGCCGAAGAGCACTGGTTTCGACGATATTTTCACCAAAGAAAATGTTATGGTCGTCGTATCCCCAAAAAAGACCCGCGCGATACTACTCGGCAGAAGGTGACCTATGCTACTGACCGCCCAGACCTGGTACATGAGTAGGTCACCGTGGTACGTTGCGATGGCAGTATCCGCATACGTGGTGTCGGCAGTTGAATCGATTTGGGTGTAAATATTCACGACGTTTGTATCCTGAGGCGTGAGCACGAAACGCGTTACCTTGTAGAACGATACGTTAAAGGTGTCCGGCTTTTGCCATGAGAGTTTGACTTTCCCGTTTTGAAGCGACGCCGTCAACGGGAAGGTTTGCGTGATCGTCTGCGAAAAGGTGATGGAAGTTGTCGACAGCATAACCACGAATGCAGCGGCGAATGTGCTTGGAGCCCATCTCAAAAACAGGTTCTTGGTCTTTGCGAGGCGTCCTGAGTGAAGTCGAAGGTGGACGAAGCAATCTTGTATTTGGCTTCTCTGCAAAGGTTTAGATTGCTTCGCTACGCTCGCAATGACTGTGGCTGGGATTTTTGAGATGGCTTCGAGTCTCTTTTTCATACTTCCTCCTCGTTACTTAATCAGCATTGACCTTTTTGTAGAAACAAATTTGTGCCCGTCATTGCCGACGACAGAAAGACGATAGAAATATACTCCGCTTGCGATCTCTGCGCCAAGGAACGTCGCTTGATACACTCCGGCATCCTTCTGACCGTCAACAAGTGTTGCGACATCTCTTCCCCGCACGTCGTACACCTTCAAGAGGACGTGGCCGTCGGTGGGAAGTGCAAATTCGATCGTTGTCGTCGGGTTGAAGGGATTGGGATAGTTCTGGCTGAGGGAGAACGCTTTCGGAGCCAAACCAACTTCGACCTGCACGACCTGTGAATACTTGAATGAGCCATCCAAATCGATCTGTTTCAAACGATACAAATACTGGCCGGGGGGCAGGTTCTGGTCGACAAACGAGTATTGCGTCGGCTTCGTGCTCGTGCCCCCTCCCCTCACAAACCCTGCGCTTACCCAATTAGCATTCGGCAATTCGAAATCGGCAGTTTTTTTCCGTTCCACCACCCAACCGTCATTGTTCAATTCCGAGAATGTTTGCCATTTCAGCACACCATTCAGTCGTTGAGCCATCGCCGAGAACGAGGCCAGTTGGATGGGTAACGGCGTTTCCCCGGGGTTCTGCCATTGCAGATAAGGATAACCGTTGTTCTTGCTTGAATTGACGTCCCATATACCTGTGAAGTCCCAGCCTGAGTTGGTATACGTCGACCCCGTCTTCATCTCGGCGTCGGATTTACCTTCTCCACCTGCGCTCGTGCTCCAGCCGGAAGAATCCACATTCCAGAAGCAGCTGTCGATCGACGCGCTACTCACATAACCAACAAAGCCGCCGGCTAGGCCGCTTCCATTCACACGTCCGAGAGAATAACATTTGTTGACGAGGGTGTTGCTGATGGCCTCTCCGGCAAATCCCCCAACGAACAGGCTCCCCGTCAGGCTTCCTGTCGAATAGCAATTGCTGTCTGCAGAGCCGGAAATTTGGCCTGCGAAGCCGCCAACCCAATTCGATGACGGGTCACAAACGAGCATCGACGTTGTAAAGCTGTTTGTCGTTGTGGACGATACATCGCTGCCGAAAAACCCGCCGATGATTGAACCGCTGCACGTCACTGTTCCGCTGCTCGAGCAGCTGCTGACAGTATCCGTTTGACTGTTTGACCCGACAAATCCTCCGACATAGCTCGTGCCGCTTCCCGGTGCTGTAACAGCAGAGGTTGTATAACTGTGGCTCACGTTCGATGATGAGTTCGAACCGATGAGGCCGCCGGCACCCCCGTTGCTGCTTCCCGTCCCGCCTACGTTGCCCGTGCTGTAACAGCTGTCGATCGACGACAGGTCGTTCCATCCAATAAGCCCTCCGTAGGTGCCTGAGGATGCCGACACATTTGCGGTACTGTAACTCCCGGTAACAATGCAACCCGTTTCTACCCATCCGATGAGTCCGCCGACATAAGTAGTTCCGGAAATATTTCCTGAGGTAGAGCAATTTTTCACTGTCGTATTCTGGAAGAACTCTCCTCCAAGACCACCCACGGCGTATTCTCCGATTATGTTCACATTGACGAGTCCCAGGTTCGATATCGTTGCATCCTGAGTGTATCCGAAGAGGCCGATGTAATCATTCGATGCTCGAGAGATAGAGAGACCGGTTATTGTGTGCCCGCCGCCGTCGTACGTCCCGCCGAAGTACGCTCCGGGATACGTGCCGATTGGAGAGAACCCGGTTCCGGAATTCCAGGTCGAGTCGGACGAAGCATCGATGTTTTCCGTTTGGACGAAGTGCGAATTCCACGCCGTGTCATTGGCTGCATCCTGGATCCAGGCGAGATTGGAAAGTGAACTGACCAGATACGGATCGTTCACCGTTCCGCTTCCGGAGGGCTGGACCGGTGTTTGAGCAGAAGCGGTGCTGCAAATGGCGAGTGAGAAGAGAATTGATAGACTTTGTGTCAACCTGGACATGCGTACCTCCTTTGTGAGCGGGGCTTCATTTGAGCAACAGCATCTTCTTCACGAGCTGCTTGTCGTTGAATCGCAGGACTGCAAAATAGACGCCGGATGCAAACCGGGACGCGTTGAACACCATCTGATGATATTCTCCCGCTTGAAGAGGCTTGTCGAGAAGCGTTTCTACTACACGGCCGAGTATGTCGTACACACGGAGCGTTGTCCGGCCATCATTCGGAATCGTAAACTCAATCGTTGTCGTCGGGTTGAACGGGTTGGGGTAGTTTTGGGAAAGCGCGAAAACCTTCGGTGCCAGACCCACCGACACGTCGGCTGTGGCAGAAAATGAAGTGCCTCTTC
>Ga0335081_10015833_pt1 | contig 12207 bp, 9 predicted proteins | sample Lox_Sample_35_FD_206713 | JGI IMG/M metagenome (GOLD analysis project Ga0335081, IMG submission 206713) | Soil microbial communities from Loxahatchee National Wildlife Refuge, Florida, United States - Lox_Sample_3.5 | ecosystem: Environmental > Terrestrial > Soil > Wetlands | place: USA: Florida... | reverse complement strand
GCCGGTTCCTGGAGGGGCAGCTCGGCTTCGCGGCCGCTGACGGCGGAGAGCTCATCGCCCCGCCCCCCGCGCTCCTCGCCGAGCCCCAGTGGAAGGCCCTCGTCAAGGCCTTCCTCCGGACCTAGAGAGCGAATGGATAGGGCCCCGGGCGCGCCGGGGCCCGGAAAGCCGACCCGACGGGCGAGAAGGCCCGCCGGGCGGTTTCTCGGAATGCGCCGCGCCCGAGGTGGCCTTCCTGTGCGCGCTCGCCGGGGCCGGCGCCGCCGCCTCCCTCGTCTTCACCGGGTCCCCCGGGTCCTGTGAGCGCGGGGTGAGTCCGCCCCATCAACGTCTCGTGAACAGTCTCGGTCAGTGAAGGGACTCCGCCCTTCCGGTTCCGGGCTCCCGGGGAGCGGCCGGGACCGGTCTTCCGACCTCCCGCGGCCCGGGTCGCTATCTTGCGCCGGGGCCCAGTCCGCGGCATACGAGGAAGGCCCCCGGAGGCCTCATTGCGCCCATTCCTCGCCCACATCTGCGCCCTTGTCGCACTCGCGACGACAGCGCGCCCCGCGCTCGCCGTAGACCGCGTGGTGAGCGCGCCGGACGATCGCATCGTCGCGACGGTGCCGGGCAGCCTTCGCCCGCTCGCCCGGGCCGAGGCCGATCAGGGACGGGCCGATCCGGCGACCCCGATCGAGGGCGCCACCCTCGTCTTCGGCCGGACGCCCGAGCAGCAGGAGGCGCTCGAGGCCCTCATCGCGGCCCAGCAGGACCCGACCTCGGCGAGCTACCGGAAGTGGCTCTCGCCGAAACAGTTCGGGGACCGGTTCGGCGTCTCCGCGGCCGACCTGGCCGCGGTCGGCGCCTGGCTCCGCTCCCGGGGCTTCGCCATCGCGGCCACCTCCCCGAGCCGGACCTGGATCTCCTTCTCCGGGACCTTCGGTGAGGTCGAGTCCGCCTTCCACACCGAGATGCACCGCTACTTGCTGGACGGGGAGTGGCACTTCGCGAACTCGACCGACCTGTCCGTCCCGGTGGCTCTCTCCGGGGTGGTGGGGGGCTTCCGGAACCTCGACGACTTCCGTCCCAGGCCGAGGAGCATCCCGGCCCCGAGGCCCGACTTCACCTCCAGCGTCTCCGGCAAGAACTACCTCGCCCCCGCCGACTTCGCGGTCCTCTACGACCTCGGCCCCCTCTACGCCGCCGGCCTCGACGGCTCGGGCGCGACCATCGCCGTGGCCGGGCAGACCGAGCTCGACCTCGGAGACGTCTCGACCTTCCGCTCGGTCTCCGGCCTCCCCACCGGCAACGTGAGCGCGACCCTCGTGCCCGGCTCCGGCACGCCCACGGCCTCCTCGGGCGACCTCCTCGAGGCCGCACTCGACGTGGAGTGGTCCGGAGCCGCGGCTCCGGGCGCGGCGATCCTGTTCGTCTACACCGGCAACAACAGCAACTACAACGTCTGGGACTCCCTCCAGTACGCCATCGACCAGAAGCTCGCCCCGGTCATCAGCATCAGCTACGGGAACTGCGAGGCGGCCTTCGGGTCGGCGAACGAGCAGCAGGCCCGGTCGCTCGTCTTGCAGGCGGTGTCGCAGGGGCAGACCGTCGTCGCCGCCTCCGGCGACCTCGGGCCGGTGGACTGCGAGCCGTCGTCGGGGACCACCGCGCCGAACGCCACCCTCGGCCTCGGCGTCGACGTGCCCGCCGTCATCCCGGAGGTCACCGCCATGGGGGGCACCGAGTTCGCTGCGGACGTGGGCAGCCCGGCGACCTACTGGAGCCCGACGAACAACGCCCAGAACGGCTCTGCCCTCTCCTACATCCCCGAGGCGGTGTGGAACGAGACCGCGGTGCTCGGCTGGTTCGCCGCGAGCGGCAGCGGCGCGAGCAAGCTCTTCGCGAAACCGACCTGGCAGACCGGCGCTGGCGTCCCGGCGGACGGCCTCCGGGACGTCCCCGACCTGGCGCTCAACGCCGCCGTGCAGCACGACGGCTACCTGGTCTGCTCCCAGGGGAGCTGTGTCGTCGGCTACCGCGAATCGGCGGGGGGCAACCTGACGGTCGTCGGGGGGACCTCGGCGGCCGCTCCCACCTTCGCCGGCATCCTCGCCATCGTGAACCAGGCCACGGGCGGCTCGCTCGGGAACGCGAACCCGATGCTGTACGCCCTCGCGAACAGCTGCAGCCAGGCCTTCCACTCCACCCCGAGCGGGAACAACGACGTCCCCTGCATGGCGGGCTCCACGGACTGCCCCTCGAGCGGGGAGCTCGGCTTCGCCGCAAACGGGAGCACCTACAACGAGGCGACCGGGCTCGGCTCCGTCGATGCCTTTCAGCTCGTCCAGGCCTGGCAGGGCTACGCGACACGGACCGCGACCCTCACCGCGGTCGCGCCCGCGAGCTCGAACGTCGGAGCCGGGGCCTCGCTCGTGGTCACCGCCACGGTGGCCCCCTCGTCGGGGTCCGGGACCCTCGCCGGGACGGTCCAGTTCACCGCGGACGGGAACCCGCTCGGCTCTCCCGTCGCCCTGGCGGGCGGCAGCGCCACGCTCTCCACGACCTCGCTCTCGCTCGGGAGCCACTCCGTCGCGGCCACCTACTCCGGAGACTGCACGCACCTCCCCTCCACCGCCGCCGCCGCCGCGGTGACCATCGACGGCTACACCATCGCCTTGAACCCGGCGATTCTGACCGTGACCCGGGGGGCGAGCTCGGTCGCCACCGTCACGGTGAGCGCGGTCGGGCCCTTCAGCGGAACGGTGGGCCTCTCCTGCACGGCGCCCCAGACTGTGGGGCTCTCCTGCGCCATCGCCCCGGGCGAGGTCACCCTGGCTCCGGGTGCCGCGACGGCGACTGCGGAGCTCACCGTGTTCGCCGGGGGCAAGAGCGCGAGCGCCGTCCGTCCAGGCGGCGGCAAGGGCCGCCGCGGGTTCCACCTGGCCGGCCTCGCCACCCTCGCCGCAGCCGCGGCGTTTTCGGCGTCGCGCCGACGAGGCGCCGGGCTCCTCGTCGTCCTCGCCCTGGCCGGTTCGGTCGCAGCGGCGGCAGGCTGCGGCTCGACCGCGTCCTCGAGTTCCACCGCGGTGGGCTACACGGTGCTCGTCTCGGGCACCGGCGAAGGCCTCTCCCAGAGCGTCTCCGTCGCCGTGAACGTGCAGTGACGTCGCCCGGCGCGCCTGGTGGCGCGCCCCGGGGCAACGGGGTAGAAGTCGCGGATGCCGCCCGTGGTGTCGGTCGCGAACCTCTCCAAGCGGTACGGGGAGACCCTGGCGGTGGACGGCCTCTCCTTCGAACTCGCCGAACGCGAGATCGTCGGGCTCCTCGGCCCGAACGGCGCCGGGAAGACCACCACCATCAACATGATCCTGGGCGTGCTCGAGCCCACCTCGGGCGCCATCCGCATCGAGGGGGTGGACCTCGCCTCCCAGCGGAGCCGGGCGCTCGAGCGCACGAACTTCGCGGCCGTGTACGCTCCCCTCCCCGGGAACCTCACCGTCCGCCAGAACCTCAAGGTCTTCGGCCTCCTCTACGGGGTCCCCGGGCTCGGCCGGCGGGTCGAGGAGCTCCTCGAGCAGTTCGACCTCGCCGCCTTCCGCGACGTGAAGTGCGGCGTCCTCTCCTCCGGGGAGCAGACGCGGGTGGGGCTCGCGAAGGCCATGCTGAACCGCCCTCGCCTCCTCCTCCTCGACGAGCCCACCGCGTCCCTCGACCCCTCGGTGGCTCGCGACATCCGGGAGAGGATCCGGCGGTTCGCGGGTCACGGGGGCGGGGCGGTGCTCTGGGCCTCCCACAACATGTACGAGGTGGAGGCGGTCTGCGACCGCGTGCTCTTCCTCTCCCGGGGCCGCATCCTGCTCCAGGGCGATCCGAGGAGGCTTCCGGGCGAGCACGGAAAGGCGACGCTCGAGGAGCTCTTCATCGCGCTGGCCCGGGAGCCCCTCGCCCTCGAGCGGGAGGGGAGCTAGGTGCGGCTCTCCCGTCCCGGGGCGGTCGTCCTCCGCCACTTCTACCTCGTCCGCGGAAGCCCGGCGCGGCTCTTGCCCCTCTTCGCCTGGGTGTGCGTGGACATCCTCCTCTGGGGGTTCATCACCCGCTACCTGAACGCGGTCTCCGGAGCCGGGTTCGACTTCGTGCGGACGATGCTCGGTGCCGTCCTCCTCTGGGACTTCTTCGTCCGCGTCATGCAGGGGGTGACGACCGCCTTCTTCGAGGACGTGTGGTCTCGGAACTTCCTCAACCTGTTCGCGACTCCGCTCACCACCGCGGAGTACGTGACCGGCCTCGTGACCTCGAGCATCGCCACGAGCTCCCTCGGGCTCGCCGCCATGATCCTCCTCGCCACGGCGGCCTTCGGCCTCTCCTTCTTCGCCTACGGGCTCCTCCTCGCGCCCTTCCTCCTCGTCCTCTTCCTCTGCGGGATCGCCCTCGGGATCGTGGGGAGCGCCCTCGTCCTGCGCTTCGGGCCGGCCTCCGAGTGGTTCGTGTGGCCCATCCCGGCGCTCCTCTCCCCGTTCGCGGGGGTCTTCTACCCGGTGGCGACGCTTCCCCGCTGGATGCAGGGGGTGTCCCGCCTCCTCCCGCCCTCCTACGTCTTCGAGGGAATGCGCCGCATCGTGTCCGGCGGGGAGGTGTCTGGGAGGGCCCTCCTCTGGGGCCTGTGCCTCGCCGGCGCCTACGTCCTCCTCGCAGGCTGGGTCTTCGCGCGCGTCTACCGCCGCGCCGTCCGGACCGGGCTCCTCGCGCGCTACAGCGCCGAGAGCGTGAACTGACGGAAAGAAGGCGCCGCCTCGGGGCGGCGGAGGCCCGGGCCCGATCGGCGGCAACCCGGGGGCGAGCGCCCGCCCATGGGGCGGCCTGCCGGGCGGGCCCCAGGAGGAGCGTGGCTCTCGATCTCATGGCGGCGAGGGCGGGCTCGAGTCTCGAAGTCTTTGGGATCATCCGTGTCTCCTCGGTGAGGACGGCCCTGGAACGGACGTCCCTTCATCGAGAAGACAGGCGAGGGCCTCGTTTCGCTGGCGCACGCGGCCGGGAGGCCCGCAGGCGCAAGAAAAGGAACCGCCGCGCCCGACGAGGGCGCGGCGGAGGTCCTTCAGGCACTGGCCCCGGTCCCGGGCGTCTTCCTATCCCAGGTCGGCGCCGCAGCCCGGCTCTTCCTCGGCCGTGGCCCGGAGCTTCAGGAGCCCGTGAGTCTCGAGCTGGCGGATGCGCTCGCGCGTCAGGTTGAGGAGCGTCCCGACCTCCTCGAGCGTCACGCCGCCGCGGTCGGCCACGTCGAGCGCGCAGGTCTCCGGGAGGTCGCAGAGCTCCTTGTCCGGGAAGTTGAGCTTGATGGAGCCGGTCGCCGGGTTGATGTCGAGGTAGAGGTGGTGCTTGCAGGAGATGTACGGGCACGGTCTCGGGCCGTCCGCGCACTCGGCTCGGACGTGCGGCCGCGTGGCGTCGAGCTCCGCGATGGTCGCCTCGAGCTCGAGGTCCGCGGGCTCGCAGGCCTTGGCCTGGCGGAGGTCGCGCGCGATCTCCTTGCGGGAGAGCGTCCTCGAACGGCGACGTCCCGGGTTCCGCTCCGGCTGGGGCTGTTGCTCCGGAGTCACGTCTTCCCACACATCCGGCTTCGGCAGGCTCATCTCCACGGTGAACCTCTCTCGCCGCCCTTGCCATCGAGTGAAAACTCGATGCTGCGCACCGTGCGCTCGGCGGCGACTTGATCCGCAGGGTGGGTGTGCAAGATGCCGGCCCGCGGACCCGGGACGAGGCAGTGCGCCAAGGCTCGGAAACGACAGGGGTCGTCGTGAGCCATTCACATGGTAGGCCCCGGGTCCAAAAAACCCAGGGTCGCGAGGAACGGAAAGCTGCGCGGGAATCGCCACAGTCGTGACACCAACCGTGCGGGTGACGAGGGCGCGGTGGCGGTGATCCGCCGATCGGCGGCGATGTGCGGGCAGGTGAGCGCACGCGCACTTCCGCATGCAACCGGTCGCTTACCGGGCTTCGGTGGGAACCCGAACGACCGGGCGGGCCGCCTTGATCGGGAGCGTCCGACCCGGGCAGCTTCCTCTCGGGAGGGAGCGGCGCTCTGGAGGCTGCGATCATGGCGAAGCTCACGATCAGAAGGTTCGCGATTCCCGACGAGACCCGGCAGTTCACCGCCAAGGGTCGCGCTGAGCTCCTGACGTTCGGCGACGGCGTCGTGGGACGGGGCATCTTCGAGCCCGGCTGGAAGTGGTCGAAGCACGTGAAGCCCATCGTGGGCACCCCGAGCTGCATGGCCGCTCATTCCGGCTACGTGGTCTCCGGGATGATGCACATCGTGATGGACGACGGCACCGAGGCCGAGGTCGGCCCGGGGGACTACGCCATCATTCCGCCCGGCCACGACGCCTGGACGGTGGGCAACGAGGCCTGCGTCTTCGTGGACTTCGTGGGCATGGAGAACTACGCGAAGGCGGAGCGCGAGGCGCGGGGCTCGCTCGGGGCCGAAGCGCAGCCGGGGATCCACTGACGTCGCCGGAGCCGGGCCGGGTCCCCCGGTCAAGGGGGGACGCCCGGCACGGCGCGAGAGGGAGTCAGGGCACGCGCCCCGAGACCACCGGAACGAGCCAGGCAGCGTAGCTCGCCGGGTCCCGCAGGGTGGCGAGCTGGTCTGCGAAGTGGGCCGCCACCTCGGCGGGCGAGAGGTCGCAGTGCTCGGCGAGGGCGGAGGAGTACCCGTCCCTCCAGGCCTCCCAGATCGCAGCGAAGACCTCGCGGGCGACGCGGAGGGTGTCCACCACCACGTAGTGGACGGTCACCGAGGCGAGGCCGAGCGCCGCGAGGATGGCGGGCGCCCTGCGCCCGATGAACGGGTCGGTCCCGATGCCCGCCCCGAAGCGCGCCGGGACCTCTCCCCAGAAGCGGATGGCGTCGAGGTGGCGCCGCGGAAAGTGCACCATCCCGTAGTCCTCGGCCACGAGGTGAACGCGTCCCCCCGGGCGCGTGACGCGAACGAGCTCGGCGATGGCCTTCTCCGGCCCGGGGATGGCCTGCAGGACGTGGCGGCAGACCGCGAGGTCCACGGAGCCGGTCGGGAGCTCGAGGCCGAAGACGCTCCGGTTCTCGAATCGGACCCGGGAGCCGAAGGGCGCGGCCCGCCGCCTCGCGCGCTCGAGGTGGGCGTCGAGGACGTCCACGCCGAGGACGGTCGCCCCGGGGAACTCCTCCGCCAGCCGCACCGCCCCCTCTCCGGTCCCGCACCCCGCATCGAGGATGCGCGGCGAGCGGGGGAGCTCGTAGCGGCGGAGGAGCTCGACCTCCTGCGGCCAGATGGCCTCCGCCTGGGCCGCCAGGGTGCGGACCATGGACTCGTCGGCCATCTGCCGTGCCTGGGGATTCAGGTCCTCTTTCACGGGCGTCCTGCATAAGGCTCCGGCGCGGCCCCAGCAAGCGGCAGCGCCCGCGGGGCGCGCCGTGGACGGAGAGGCGCGGCGGCGCGGGGCCGGTCGCTCATGCGAAGAGGTCGTGGAGTCGCTTTCGGATCGAGGGGCCGGCCCCGGGGCCCGCGCTCCCGGCCGCGGCTGGCCCGCCAGGCGGCCCGGCGGAGCACTCGTCGAAGGCGGCCCGCACCGGGGGCGACAGGAAGCGGCTCACCTGGGCGTAGGCGTGCCGCCCGCCGGCGCCGGCCGGGCGGTCGTAGTAGCGGAGCGGGAAGAAGACCGAGAGGTGGTCCCGGGCGCGGGAGAGGGCCACGTAGAAGAGCCGGAGCTCCTCGTCGATCTCCACCGAGCTCCCGGCGGCGAGGTCCGAGGGGATGTTGCCGTCCGCGGCGTGGAGGACGTAGACGGCGTCGAACTCGAGACCCTTCGCGGAGTGGATGGTGCTCAAGACGAGGTAGTCGTCGTCGAGCGAGGGGGGTCCCGCGAGCTCCTGGGTGGACCGGGGGGGATCGAGGGTCAACTCGGCGAGCATCGCCGGACGATCCGCGAAGGCCCGGGCGGCCTCCTCGAGCCGCTCGAGGTCGGAGAGGCGGGCGTCGGCGTGGTCGTAGCGCGCCTCGCAGAGCGGCGCGTAGAACTGCCGGACCCGGTGCACCTGCACTGCCGGCGGCGGCGCCGCGGGGGCCGCGAGCTCCTCGCACAGAGCGACGAGCGCCGGCCAGTGGGAGGCAGCAGCCGGTGGCGGGCGAGCCGATCGCCAGGGCGTGAAGGCGCCCGTCGACGAGACCGGCTCGAGGAGCGCCCGCGCGGTGCGGGGCCCGACGCCGGGCAGGAGGCGGAGGACGCGCAGGCCGGCGAGCAGGTCCCTGGGGTTCTCGGCGAGGCGCAGGAAGGCGAGGAGGTCCCGCACGTGGGCGGACTCGAGGAACCGGAGCCCGCCGTACTTTCGGAACGGGATCCCGCGGCGCCCGAGCTCGATCTCGAGGTGGGCGCTGTGGTGCGAGGCGCGGAAGAGCACCGCCTGGCGGCGGAGGTCGATGCCATCCTCCCTGAGTGCGAGGACGCGGCCCACCACGAGCTCCGTCTGCTCCTCCTCGTCCCTGCAGGTGACGAGCTCGGGTCGCCCGCCGCCCTCCCGGGACGACCAGAGGTCCTTCGCGTGCCGCTCGCGGGCCTGCCGGATCACCCGGTTCGTCGCCTCGAGGAGCGGGCGCGTGCTGCGGAAGCTCCGGGTGAGCAAGACGGTCCGCGAGCCCGGGTAGCGGCGCGGGAAGTCGAGGATGTTCCGGACCGTGGCGGCGCGGAACGAGTAGATGGCCTGGGCGTCGTCGCCCACCGCGGTGAGGCCCCGGCCGCCGGGGCGCAGGCGCTCGAGGAGGTCCCCCTGCAGCGCGTTCGTGTCCTGGTACTCGTCCACGAGCACGGCGTCGAAGCGCTCCCGGACGCGCGGCCCCGCCGCCGGGTCGGCGAGCAGCCCGTCGGCGAAGGTGAGGAGGTCGTCGTAGTCGAGCACGTTCTGTTCGCCCTTCCGGTCGGTGTAGGTGCGGAAGAGGAGCTTCAGCCCCTCGGCATGCCCCCGGCACCAGGGAAAGGCGCTCTCCAGCACCTCCGCGAGCGGCCGGCGCGAGTTCACGCAGCGGCTGTAGATGTCGAGGCAGGTGGCCTTCCGCGGGAAGCGGCGGTCTCCGCGGGCGAGGTCGAGCTCGGCGCGCAACAGCTCGACGAGGTCCTCGGAGTCGGCCCGGTCGTGGATCGTGAACCCGGGGTCGAGCCCCATCTCCCCTCCGTGGAGTCGGAGGAGCCGGTTCGCGATCGAGTGGAAGGTCCCGCCCCACACCCGCCCCGAGGACGGCCGCTCGCCCGGGTGCCTCCGGAGCAGGCCGTCCACGCGGAGGAGCATCTCGGCCGCGGCCCGCCGGGCGAAGGTGAGGAGCAGGATCCGCTCCGGCCGTGTCCCCCGCTCGATGAGGTGAGCGACGCGGTGGGCGAGGGTGGTGGTCTTGCCGGTCCCCGCGCCCGCCACGATGAGGAGGGGCTCGTCCCCGCTGAGGACGGCCTCCCGCTGATGCTCGTCGAGGGAGCCCAGGTCCACGGGCCGGAGCGTAGCGCGCACCGCCTGGGGACTCAAGTGTTCAGCGGTCGGTGCGTTCAGTTCGAGCGCGAGGTGCCTGGGACGGGAGCCGCCCCGCCGCCTCCCCCGATAGGGCTCGCCCCCCGCCTTGGCGCTCCTTATGGCAGGGCCCCGTGCAGGTCTACGCCGGAACGAGCGGCTTCTCCTACGAGTCCTGGAAGGGGATCTTCTACCCGGCCGGCCTGCCCGCTCGCGCCATGCTCCGCTACTACGGCGAGCGGCTCCTCTCCGTGGAGATGAACGGCACCTTCTACCGGGTCCCCTCCGCGAAGACGCTCTCGGGCTGGCGCGAGGAGGTGCCCGAGCGCTTCCGCTTCGCCCTCAAGGCGCCGCGGAAGATCACCCACTTCGGGCGGCTCTCCGGGGTGGACGACTCGGTCGCCTTCTTCTACCGGGCCGCCGCCGAGCTCGGCGGAAAGCTCGGCGCCGTCCTCTACCAGCTCCCCCCCGACGCGAAGAAGGACCTCGCCCGCCTAGAGGCGTTCCTCGCGATCCTCCCCGCGGGAGGGCACGCCGCCTTCGAGTTCCGCCACGCCTCCTGGTTTTCCGACGACGTCCTGGACCTCCTCCACCGGAACCGGGCCGCCCTGTGCGTGGCGGACTCGGAGGAACGGGAAGTGCCGCTCCTCGCCACCGCGCCCTTCGGATACCTCCGCCTGCGGCGGCCCGGCTACGATCCCGCCGCCCTTGCAAGCTGGGCGGAGCGAATCCTCGGCCAGCCCTGGGACGACGCCTACGTGTTCTTCAAGCACGAGGATGGGGCCCTGGGCGTCGCCCTCGCTCAGGCGCTCGCGGCGATCGTCGGTCCCCGGGAAAGCCTGGGATCCAGCGCCGCGCCGCCGTCGTGAGCCCCCCGTCGGCCGGGGCGGCCCGGGCGGCAGGCGCTTGGGGGCGGTGAGGGGAGCGAACCGTCGGCCGAGGCAGAGGGTCGCCCGGGCGGGCGATCTCCGGTACCCTCCCGGAGGTGCCGGGAGGGTCTCCATCGCGGCGCGAGTACATCGCGCGCCAGCGGGAGGTGCACGGTCGCAGCGCGGTCGCGGTGCTGCCCGTTCACTACCCGAAGGAGCTCCTCACCGCCCTCGGCGTCCTCGCCGTGGAGCTCTGGGGGCCTCCGGGTGCGCCGCGCGGCGAGCAGGCGGGCCGGCTCCAGCCCTACGTCTGCGCCGTCGTCCGCAACGCCCTCGCCTTCCTCGCCTCCGGCGGGGCGGACGCCGTGGACGGAGTCCTCTTCCCCCACACCTGCGACTCCCTGCAGGGGCTCGCGACGCTCGCCACCGACTTCGGCGGCTGGGGGAAGAAGGCCCTCACCTTCCAGCACCCGAGGGGAGAGCGCCGGGAGAGCTCCGCCGCGTTCCTGGAGGCGGAGATGCGGGATCTCGTGCGGGAGCTCGAGCCCCTCGCCGGCAGGTCCCTCGAGGCGGAGGAGCTCGCCCGCGCCGTGGATCTCCACCGGGCGGTCGACTCCGCCCGCGCGGCCCTGCTCGACGGCCGGGCGCGCCTCTCGCTCGCCGACCCGGAGCTGTACGCGCTCCTCCGGCGGGGGGAGTGGCTCTGGCCGGAGGACCACCTCGCCGAGCTCGAGCGGGCGCGGGCGCACCTCGGCGCGGAGAGGGCCCAGTCCGGGGTCCCCGTCCTCGTCTCGGGCTACGTCCCGGAGCCGCTCTCCGCGCTCGGGGCGCTCAACCGCGCCGGCGCCTTCGCGGCCGCCGACGACTACGCGGCCGTGGGGAGGCGGCTCGTGCGCGAAGGGGGCGCGAGCCCCGCGGCCGACCCCTGGTCGCGGGTCGTCGAGCGGTACTGGGCGGCGCCACCCTGCCCGACGCGCTCCGCCGACACCGGGCAGAGGCTCCGCCACCTCGCGGGGCTACAGGAGCAAAGCGGGGCAAAGGGCGTCTTCCTCCACGTCGTGAAGTTCTGCGAGCCGGAGCTCTTCGACGTCCCCGCCATCCGGAAGTTCTTCGCCGCGAGGGGCGTGCCGGTCCTCTATCTCGAGGGCGAGCTCGAGTCGGAGCTCTCCGGGCAGGCGGTCACCCGCATCGAGGCCTTCGCCGAGATACTCACCACCTCCGGGAGGGCCGCGTGATCCTCCGGCGCCTGCGGTACGAGGCGGCCGGCCGCGTGGTCGGCCCGGTCCTCCTCTCGCTCGAGGCCTGGCAGCGGGCCCGACGCCACCGGGGGCGGACGCCCCGAGGCCCCTTCGGGCCGCCGCTCGAGTCGGTGAGGAAGCTCCGCGAGCTCATGACCCTCCACTACCTCCGGGGGCGCTACGCGGACGGCGCCGTGCCGGTCGCCTGGGTGACGAGCGGCTTCCCGGTGGAGATCCTGCGGCCGCTCGGGTTCCACGCCGTCTACCCCGAGAACCACGCCGCCATGTGCGGAGTGCAGCGCCTCGTCCCGGGCCTGTCCGAGGCGGTGGAGGCGGAGGGGTACTCGCGCGACCTCTGCAGCTACGCGCGCACCGACCTCGGCAGCATCGCCACTGGCCGGACGCCGGTCGGGCGTCTCCCGAGGCCCGACCTCCTCGCTTGCTGCACGAACATCTGCCAGACCGTCCTCTACTGGTACCGGGTGCTCGCCGACCACTTCCGGGTGCCGCTCGTGCTCGTCGACACCCCCTTCGTCTACGGGGAGGCGAAACCCCACCACCTCCGCTACGTGGCCGCCCAGCTTCGGGAGCTCGTCCTG
>Ga0335081_10015832_pt1 | contig 12207 bp, 7 predicted proteins | sample Lox_Sample_35_FD_206713 | JGI IMG/M metagenome (GOLD analysis project Ga0335081, IMG submission 206713) | Soil microbial communities from Loxahatchee National Wildlife Refuge, Florida, United States - Lox_Sample_3.5 | ecosystem: Environmental > Terrestrial > Soil > Wetlands | place: USA: Florida... | reverse complement strand
GGCGGCGCGGACGGCTCGGGCGGCTCGGGCGGCAGCGCCGCGCGCGGCGCGGACGTGGCCGTCAGCGACGGCGGCGGAAGCGGCGGCTCGGGCGCCGGCTCCGGACCGGGGGGAAGCGCGGCACCGCGCGGATCGCTGCGGATCGTCGTCTCGATGGTGGCGAGGCGATCGACCACCGTCTCGATCGTGCCCTGCACGTCCTCGAGCGAATCGCGGGTGCGCCGCTCGCCGGCCGATTGCGCCTGGCGCAGCGCCGCGACGTCGTGGCTCAGCGTCTCGACCGGGACGACCGGCTCGGGCGGCATGAGTTCCCGGCGGGCGGACGCGGCGGGCGCCGCCCGCATCGCCTCGAGGTGGGTCAGCAACTCGGCCATGCCGCGCTCGATCGACGCGAGGTGGCCGAGCCGGCCCTCCGAGGCGTCGAGCTTTTCGCTCAGCTTGGCGATGCGGTCCTCGAGGCCGCCGAGCGCGATCTGCTCGCCGCGCGACAGCGGCGCGGTCGGCGCGTCCTCGCCATGGTCGAGCGCGACGACCGGCGGAGTCCGCATCGCCTGCAGATGCGCCGACAGCGCCGACATGTCGCGCTCGATCGATTCCAGCTGGCCGAGCCGGCCTTGCGAGGCATCGAGCTTCTCGGTCAGCTTGGCGATGCTGTCCTCGAGATCGCGAAACACGAGCTGCTCGCCGCGCGGCGCGGTCTGCGCGGCCTGCAGGCTGTCGATCTTCTCGCTCAGCGAGCTCACCAGGCGATCGATCTGCGACGACGTATCGTGTGCCGGCTGAGCGCGCACGGTCTCGATGGCATCGGCGATCGACGCGATCCGCCGGTCGAGCGACGCCAGCACGTCGGCGCCGCCGGACACCGGCGCGCCGCGCTCGATCCGCTCGCCGAGGCTGCGCACCTCCTGGGAGAGGGTCGCGAGCGCGTCGGCGGACGCCACCCGGCCGACGAGGCCGCGCAACGAGCCGATCGCCGCCTCGATCTGCTGCAGGCCGGCCGGATCCTGGCGCGCGCCGGCGATCATGTCGATCTTGTTGGAAAGGGCGCGGATCGCGGCGTCGAAGCCGGTCAGACTTTCGGCCGGCGCGAGGCCGCGCAAGGCGTCGCGCACCTCGTGCAGTCCGCGCTCGAGGCCGGCAACGGCCGGCGCATTGGCGGGCGAACGTTGCGCGGTATCGAGCCGGGTGCCGAGCGCGCGCACCTCGCCTTCGAGCGCCTCGACCGCCTCGCGCGGCATCGCGTCGGAGATGACGCGACCGATCTCGGTCAAATCCTTGCGCAGGCTGTCGACCGCCGCATCGGCGCGGCATTGCGGCGGCGCATACTGGCGTACGATGTCGGGCACGGGTGCGGCGAGCTCGGCGTCGAGCGCACGCTGGCGGGCCGCGATCTCGGCGGTCGCCTGCTCGACGCCGACGCTGACCGGATCGCCGCCCGCAAAGGAGGCGGCGGCGCGCATGCGCTCGCGCCCGAGCTTGGCGAGCGCCTGGTCGACGCTGTTGACGCGCTGCTCGAGCGCGCTCGAGGCGGTGCGGCCCTCGGCGATGAGCCGGTCGAGGCGGCCGCTGAGGTTCTGGATCGCATCGGCGATGCGCCGCGAGACTCCGGCGTCGCGCTCGGCCGCCCGCGGGTTGCCGGCGAGGCGCTCGATCTGGCGGCCGAGATCGTCGAGCCGTTCGGTGATCGAGGCAAGATCGTCGCCGTGCGGCTCGTCCGCGCCGACGTCGTCATAGGCATCGTCGTCGGCGGCCTCGTGAATGGCCCCGTGGATGGCCTCCTGGGCGGCCTGGTCGAGAATGACCGAGTTGAGCCATTGGCCGACCGACATGCCGGAGCGGCGCGCGGCTTCGCGCGCGCTCTCGCGTGCCTGCGGGCCGATGCCCTTCACGTGCCACGGCGCCAATCTCATCCGTCCACCTGCATTGCCGACCGCGGACCGGGCGCGTGCGCCGAGCGCGGCGGCTGCTCGTAAACAAACGATGGCAACGCGCTCGATCCGCATCGCCCCGGTGCCGATTTTTGCGATTTAGTGTAAACGCGCGGTTAAGACCGGCGCGCCCGGTTGCGCGATAGGGGCCGCGACCCCGTGGATTGCCCGGCGCGCACTCAATCCCTACGTCTCGGGCGGCGGGCGGCCCGCGCCCTTAAGGACCGCGTAAACGCCTTGCTGCGATGCTGTTGCGCGATTCGCTGGTAGGTCCGCACCAATACGTCCAAGGAGCAGGCGATGCCGGTCTACAAGGCCCCCGTCGATGAGGTTCTGTTTCTGCTCAACGACGTGTTCCACATCGAGCGCTATGCCAACCTGCCGGGCTTCGCCGACGCCTCGCCCGACCTCGTCGCCGCGATTCTCGGCGAGGCGGCGCGGTTCTGCGAGGACGTGCTCACCCCGCTCAACCGGGTCGGCGACACGCAAGGCTGCCGGCGCAACGCCGACGGCAGCGTGACCACGCCGGAGGGATTCCGGGACGCGTTCAAGCAGCTGGTCGACGGCGGCTGGATCGGCATCTCGGTGCCGGCCGAGTTCGGCGGCCAGGGCCTGCCGGGCGCGCTCACCCAGACGGTCAACGAGTTTCTCGCCTCCGCCAACATGGCGTTCGCGATGTATCCGGGCCTCACCCAGGGTGCGATCGCGGCGCTGGTCGCGCACGGCACGCCCGCGCTGCAGACGCGCTACCTGCCGAAGCTGGTCACCGGCGAATGGACCGGCACGATGAACCTGACCGAGCCGCAGTGCGGCACCGATCTCGGCCTCATCCGCGCCAAGGCGGTGAAGCAGGACGACGGCAGCTACACGATCACGGGCACCAAGATCTTCATCTCGTCCGGCGAGCACGACCTCGCCGAGAACATCGTGCACCTGGTGCTGGCGCGCATCGAGGGCGCGCCCGCGGGCACGCGCGGGCTCTCGCTGTTCGTGGTGCCGAAGATCGTGCCCACGGAGGACGGCTCGCTCGGGCGACGCAACGCGGTCGCGTGCGGCTCGCTCGAGGAGAAGATGGGCATCCACGGCAACTCGACCTGCGTCATGAACTTCGACGGCGCGACGGGCTGGCTGGTGGCGGAGGAGAACCACGGCCTGCACGCCATGTTCACCATGATGAACGAGGCGCGGCTCGGGGTCGGCGTGCAGGGCCTCGCCCTCTCCGAGGTCGCCTATCAGAACGCGGTCGCCTATGCCAAGGACCGCCTGCAGGGGCGCGCGCTCGCCGGGCCCAAGTTCAAGGACAAGCCGGCCGATCCGATCATCGTGCATCCGGACGTGCGGCGCATCCTGATGTCGATCCGCGCCGTCAACGAGGCGGGGCGCGCGCTGGTGATGTGGACCGCGCTCAAGAGCGACGTGGCGCGCCGCGCGAGCGACGCCAAGGAGCGCGCGGTCGCCGACGATCACATGGGCCTGCTCACGCCGGTGATCAAAGGCGTGCTGACCGACCTCGGCTTCGCCAACACGGTCGCCGCCCAGCAGGTGTTCGGCGGCCACGGCTATATCAAGGAATGGGGCATGGAGCAGTTCGTGCGCGATGCCCGCATCCCGATGATCTACGAGGGGGCGAACGGCATCCAGGCGCTCGATCTGGTCGGCCGCAAGCTCGCCAAGGACGGCGGGCGGGCGCTGACCGCGTTCTTCGCCGAGGTGCAGGGTTTTGTGCAGGAGCACGCCGGCGACGCCGCGCTCAAGGCCTATGTCGAGCCGCTCGGCAAGGCGCTCGGCCACCTGCAGCAGGCGACCATGTGGTTCGCGCAGAACGCGCTGACGAAGCCCGACAATGCGGGCGCGGGCGCGACCGACTACATGCACCTGTTCGGCCTGGTGGCGCTCGGCTACATGTGGGCCCGCATGGCGCAGGCGGCGAGCGCCAAGCTCAAATCGGGCGCCAACGGCGCCGGCGAGCGCATGAACGCCAAGCTCGTCACCGGCCGGTTCTTCGTCGAGCGCATGCTGCCGGACACGGCTGCGCATCTCGCCCGCATCCAGGCGGGCGCCGCGAGCACGATGGAGTTGCCGGCCGACGCGTTCTAGGCGAGCGCTCACAGATCGGCATCAGGTTCGTCACCCGCGGGCTCGACCCGCGGGTCCATCTTCTTCGAACAGAGATGGATTGCCGACTCAAGCGCGGCAATGACGACCGTTGTCAACCGCGTGACGCCGTCGGGAACTCTGCTGCCTCCCCAAATACCGAATCCCTATACCCCGATATAGCAAAACCGTATTAGACCGCCGCCGCGATGCCCCTCTAGCCTGCCCTGCTTTCCTGAAACCAAAAACGAAGACGTTTGGGAGGAACCACGATGGGCGCACATTCGCGGCCATGTCAGCCATTTCGATCTCTGCCGATCCGTTGGGCGATCACGACAACTGCGGTGGTCGCGCTCGTATCTCTGTTCAGGGCAAATGCCGTTGCCCAGGACTATCCGCCGTACGGTCCCAATGTTCCGACGGCGCATTTCGATCACGCCCACCGGGCGCATCTCATTCCGCCGCGGCCGAACCTCAAATGTCCGGTCCTGTCGCCGAGCTGCGATGACGTCAGGACGGCGCAATCCGAATGGAACACCGCGCTGCTCGGCTACGACAGCCTGGATGGACGCTCGACCTATCAGCCGCTCGTCGTGCGCCAGGGCGACCGTTACATCGCCTATATGGCGCATCATGCCGGCTGCGCGATCAACCGGCTGAACGGCCAGACCGAGGTGAACGGGACATCGATCATCGACGTGACCGATCCCCGCCACCCGATCTACCTGCACCACATCGTCGGATTCCCGGCGGACTGCAACGGCTCGCTCGACGCCGCCGGCAACCAGATGGTCCACGTGTGCGGCGGCGACAGCCTGCCCTCCAACTCGCGGGCCGAAGCCATCCGCAAGCATGGCCGCTACTACATGCTGCGCAGCAACGGCAATTCGTCCGGCCAGCCGGGCACGGAATCGCACCAGGTTTTCGACGTGACCGATCCCAGCAACCCGGTCCTGCTGACGACGATCGCGGCGAACGAAACCAACACGCACAAGAACTGGTGGGAATGCTACTCGGGCATTGCGCTCCTGGTCGGCAATGACGGCACGGCCTCGGCCGGCCGGCCGGACTCGGCCCAGGGCTGGCAGCAGAGCGGCTCCAACCAGCACGTCAAGATCTACAATCTGCACGATCCGGCCAATCCCGAGTATATCCGCGACTTCGGCATGGTCGGCCAGCAGCCCGGCGGCGTGACGGTCGAAGGGCTGGTTACGCCACCGACCGGAATCCACGGACCGATCTCCGCCGGCAACCGCATCTACGCGGCCTACGGCGTCGGCGCGAACGGCGTCGTGCAGATCCTCGATCGCAGCAAGGTGCTCAATGGCTGCACCAAGCCCGGAGCGTCGGCCAACTGCGCCAAGAGTCCCACCCAGGCCGAGATGCTCGCGCCGCAGCTCGGATGGTTCACCCTGCCGGGCACCAGCCTGCAGGGCGGACACACCGCGTTCCCGATCTTCGGCGAAGAAGACGGCAAGCCGCGCAACCTGGTGCTTGTCACGTCCGAGGAAGGGGGCAACGAGTGCACGGCGGGCAGTGCCCCGCATGCGATCTGGCTCTATGACGTCACCAACGAGGCCAACCCGAAGTACATCGCCGAAGACCCCAACGATCCGGCGCGGACCAAGATGGATGTCCCCGACGGATTCGACAACACCTGGGTCGGGATCGTCCCCGGGAGCGGCGTGGCGGACACGCACTGCGGCACCACCAACTGCGCCCAGTCGGGCGTCTACGGACCGAGCGTGACGCCGCAGGATCCGCCGGCGGGCAACAAGAACCCGAACAGCTTCTGCAATCAGGGGGCGCGCTTCGGCGTCCACTCCTCGATCGAGCTGTTCTATCCGCCCTACTACGGCAAACTGGCGATCGCGGCCTGGTTCACCGGCGGCCTGCGCGTGTTCGACATCCGCAATCCGGACGATCCGCGGCCGATCGCCTATTTCATCCCCGATCCCAACGACACGGGCTGCGGCGCGCAGGGCGGGCCTTCGCCCGGTCCGGGCTGCACCTTCGGCAACACGGGTCGCGACGGCCACACGGTCAACGCAATCCACACCAACAATGTCGAGGTGGACGACCGCGGCTTGATCTACATCGCCGATCGCGCCGGCACCGGCATGCACATCATCAAGCTCACCGGCGAGGCGGCAGACGTGGCCGGTGGCGACGACCATGACCAGGATGATCATGACCACGATCATGACGACCACGATCATGGCGGCGACGGCAGATAAGTGTCGCGGATGAAAGCAAGGATCCCGTTGATCGCGGTTAGCCTGTTCGGGCTGGCCGCGGTCTCCGTCGCGCAGGACACGGCGCAGAACACCGACGCCGACGGCCTGGTGACCTGGCTATGCGCCACCGGCGCCGTGGCGCCGGATCAGCCGACGCGGCAGGCATTGAAGATCGAGGTCGGCCGCGCCACACGCGAGGACGTCGCGGGCCTGCTGGGCAAGCCGTGGCGCACCAGCAACGACGCCGATTGCGAGGCGACGCAATACGGCGCGGTGTGGGAATATCTGTTCAACGACGCAAGCGGAACGCCGTTCCGCCTGCACGTGGCGTTCGACAATGACGGGAAGGTGAGCCTGGTCGCCAGAATCCCGCAGCACGGCCGATCCGTCGTCCTGGCATATGCGGCCGACAAGGGGCATCAGCACTAGATGCGCCGCGCCCGCGTGCAGCTCTCGAAATGAAACGAGCTTGCTCCTTTTTGTCGCTGACTGGCGCCACGTTGTTCGGCGCCGCCGCGACCTGCACCGCGATCACGCCGGATGCGCACGCGCGCGACGCGAAGCCTGCCGCGTCGGCGGGAAATCCGTTGTCGACGCTGCCGCTCGCGGAATTGTCGAGCACGCGCGAGCGGCCGATCTTTTCGCCCTCCCGCCGTCCACCGCCCCCGCCCGCGCCGGCCCACGTGGCTCCGGTGGCGGTCCGCGCGCCGGTCAAGCCGCGCGAGCCGGAGCGCCCCACGCTGGCGTTGGTCGGAACGATCATCGGCACCGACGTTCAGGTCGGCATTTTTCTCGAGACCGCGACAAAGAGCGTCGTCCGTCTGCGCGTCGGCGAGGATCATGAGGGCTGGGTACTGGGCCTGATCAAGGCGGGCGAGGCCACCCTGGTGAAGGACCGCGCACAGGCGATCCTCAGTCTGCCGCCGCCGGGCGACGCTTCCGGCGGACTGCCCCGAGTCGCGACTGGAATCATTCCGATCGTCAGCAACGAGAGCTACGTCGACGAGCAGCCGCTGCCGACACGCGCACCCCAGCGGCGCTGACGCGTTGGGAAATCGCCCACGTCCGGAACGCAATCCCTATATCGGGGTATAGCAAAACGGTATTGGACCGTGCTCGGGCGCCGTCCTTAGCCTGTGGTGTTGCGTTGCGTCGACGACGCCAGCCCCGGGAGACCCCATGCGCAAGAAAGTCTTGGCAATGGCCGCCGCCGGCCTGCTGTCAGCTTTGCTGACGGCGCCGGCGATCGCAAATCCGCACACCTCGGCCGCGCGCGTCGCGGCTCGGCAGAAGATATTCGGCCTCGCGAACGTCGATCCGAGAACCGGCGTCGTCCGCGACGACCGGGTGATCTTCTCCTGGCTCACCAATGCGAGTTTCGCCGTCGCGGTGAAAGGACACGTTCTGCTGCTCGACACTTTCGTGACGCGCCTCGAGGTGCAGCCGGGCCGGACGCCGTTCGTCATTCAAGACCTGGTCGATCTCGATCCCGACGACATCTTCATCGGCCACGGGCACTTCGACCACGCCGACAACGCCGCCTATATCGCGGCGCAGACCGGGGCGCCGATCTTCGCCAGCCCGGAAACCTGCGACAACATGGCGATCGATGCGCTCAACAACTTCACCAATCACTTCACCACCGTGCCGACGGTCACCTGCAAGCCGCTCACCTCGCGCGGCTCGCTGCCGGGCGCCGAGATCGTGACGGTGCGCGATCTCGAGCCGCAGGTCGGCATCACCGTCTTCAAGCACCTGCACTCGACCAACACGGGCGTCACCGATCCGGACGCGGTGCCGATCGCGGCCACGGTGGGCGGCGTCTGCCAGCCGACGGCGTCGAAAGGCAACACTTTCCCGTGCAATCTGCAGGACCCGCGCGATCCGCTGCTGTTTCCCGCCGGCACGCCCTTGGCGAGCCAGATGAACATCGCGACCAGCCGCCAGGGCGCCGGCGGTCCGATCTCGCTGTTCTACGTGTTCACCGTGAACGGCCCCGACCCGTTCAGGTTCGTCTGGCACAACACCACGGGAGACATCATCGACAGCTGCGCGCTTCCCAACAACAACCCGGCGACCAGCCAGCCGTTCGAGCCGGGCCAGGCCGCCAACGGCTGCTTCCCCGGGGTGACCGTGCACGGCAAGACGGTCGGCGCCAATCTCGCCTCGATCATGGACCACCTTGGCCCGGTCGACGTCGAGCTCGGCTCGGTCGTCAGCCTCGGTTTCAACCAGAACGGCGAGCGCGACATCGTGAGCTATCTCCAGCACGTGCGCCCGCGCTACTTCATCCCCAACCACATGACGGCGGTCGCGGTCGAAGGCTCCTCGCTCGAATGGAAGGACGGCTTCATCGATGCGCTGAACGCGCCCGGCGGCTTGCCGCCGGACTCGCGGCCGCAGATCCTGTGGATCGTCGATCCGAACGATTATCTGCGACCGATCGTCTTCGATGTCAAAGACCACGATCGCTTTTGATCTCGCCAACGCGACAGGCCGGCGGCATCGTGACGCTGGCCTGTCCACACGGGGCGATGCTTCCTTTGCCGTCATTGCACAGAGCATGCTCCCGGAAAGCGAACATTGCCGGGCCGCAGCGGCGAGCCCTTCCTTCGGACCGTTCGCTGCCGAAGGCTAAAGCGCGCGTCGGTGGATCAGTCTGTTGCACAAAATAGAGGGAGGAGAGCGGGATGATGCGAGACTCTGATGAGAGGCCGGAGTTCTCCCGGCGCGAATTCGTCGTCAAGGGCGCCGCTGCGGGCGCTGCCTTGGCCGCCGGCACGGGACGCGCGGACGCGAGGAGAGGCGACGACGACGGGCCGGCCGATTTGGCCTTGGTCAACGGCAACATCCTCACGCTCGACGCACGGACCACGATCGCAGGGTCGGTCGCGATCACCGACGGACGGATCACCGCGGTCGACTCGCACGGCGTCCGGGACGCCAATGAGGTGATCGACCTGCGGGGGGCGACCGTCATCCCGGGACTGAACGACTCGCACATTCATTTCATCCGCCTCGGCATCGATCCGGGCTACGGGGTGCGCGACATCGAGGTGGCACAGTCGATCGATGAAATGCAGGAGATCATCGCCCAGCGCGCCAAGACGGTGGCGGCGGGAGCGTTCATCACCTGCATCGGCGGCTGGAATCGCGCCGGGCTCAAGGAGAACCGTCTGCCGACCCAGGCCGAGCTCAACGCGGCCGCGCCTCGCAACCCGGTCTACCTCGCCGAGTCCGGCGGCGGCGCCGCCGGCATCACGAACACGGCCGCGGCGGCGTTCTTCAGCGCGAAAGGCGTCCCGGTGAACGCCGACGGGACGGTCAGCAGCACGACGAGCGCCAAGAATGCGCTCGTTGCGGTCCAGACCGATGCCGACCGGCTGCGCAGCACCGCGGAGGCAGTCGACCATGCCACCGGCCTCGGCCTGACGATGATCCAGGACATGGGCGGCCTCGTGGGCTTGAGCTCCTACGCCTCCTCGCTGCAGCTCTGGGCCGAGAGGAAGCTGAACATCCGCATCCGCTTCTTCAACTGGAGCGGCGACGACCCGGGCATCACCGAAATGGAGACCCGGATCGCAAACCAGCTCAGGCAGCTCGGCGACGACCGCTATTACGCGGTCGGCGTGGGCGAGCGCGTCCACAACACGACGACCGATCCGATCAACATCCAGGCCTACGAGTTCGCGGCGCAGAACGGCTGGACCCTGACGCAACACTCGCTGACGCCGGCCGAGGTCGCGTTCCACATCGGCGCGTACCAGCAGGCGGCGGCGTTCGGCCCGATCGACAAGCTGCGCTGGTCGCTGTGCCACGTCGACCCGATCACCGACGCCGAGATCGCCCAGGTGAAAGCAATGGGCATCGGGTTGAACATCCAGGGCTACGGCTACATTCGGGCGGCCGGCGCGCAGTCCGGGCCGCCGTTCCGCAGCCTGGTCGCGTCCGGGATCCCGCTCGGCGCGGGCACCGACGCGACCGTCGTCGGGCCGATGGACCCGTGGCTGATGATGTCCTTCATGACGACCGGCAACAACAATGCGGGGCAGTTCTCAGGCATGCCGGGACAGCAGATCACCCGCCTGCAGGCGCTGCGGATGTACACGAGCGGCAGCGCCTATCTGTCATTCGACGACGACAAGATGGGCACGATCGAGAAAGGCAAGCTCGCCGACCTGGCCGTGCTCTCCGACAATCCGCTCTACGCGAGCGAGCAAGCGTTCCGCCGCATCACCTCCAACCTCACATTGGTCGGCGGCAGGATCGTCAGCCAGAGCGGGCGGTTCGCCAACCTCAGGATCAGGCAGTGACGTGGGGCGGGCGCACAAGGCCCGCTCGACGTTCTCGACGGCCGCAGGCCACCGACGCGTATGCCGATGGCCTGCCGACTACGGGTGCTGTCCGAGATCGAAGACGCTGTCGGCCACGGAATTGGTCGCGTGACCGTCCAATGACGGTGCGAGCGTGTGATCGTCGTGCCACGCATCGGCCGGCACCTGGTCGGCCATGGGAATTCTGCGCCAGCCGAAGGTGGCGCGGTTGGCGCAAGCGAAAATGATCGCGCGGACCTCCTGGCACACCAGATCGACCGCGTCCGAGCGCGCCTGACGCGCGGAATGCAGCATGTAGAGGGTGCGCTGGAGCGGCGGATTGGTGATCCGCACGATCCGCAGGTTCTCGCCGCGGAGGTCGTCGCGCACGCATGCGATCGGCAAGATGGCTTTCGCCATCCGCCGCGCGACGAGCTCCTTGGTCAGCTCGAACGAGTCGATCTCGCAGTCGATCCTGAGCTCATGCCCGAGCGACTGCGCCGCGTTCTCGATGAACCGCCTGATGTAGTGGGATGGGCTGGGCAGAATGAGGTCGTGCTGGAAAACCGCCTCGAGATCGATCTCGGCGGCGGTTTGCCGATCGTCGGCCGAGCACGCCAACACCAGTTCGTCGTGGACGAGGGGTTCCGCCAGGAGTTGCGTATCGTCCTCCGGACGGAACGTGAGCGCGAGATCGGCCGCGAGGCGGTCGACCTGCACCTGCTGGCGCCAGCTGCCGCCGATCCTGAGGTGAACGCCGGGAAATTTGCGTCGGCACCGTTCGGCAATCGCCGTCGAGACGATCAGCGGGATGCTGCGCGCAATGCACATGAGCAGGCCCCCGCTCGGAGCGGCCGCATAGCCGGTCAGATCCGAGCGCACGCGCTCGACCTGCCGCAACAATTGATAGGCATGCCGGGCAAGACGTTCGCCTGCTGTCGTCGGAACGATCCCGCGCGCATGCCGGTGCAGCAGCTTCACGCCGAGCTCGCGCTCGAGGTTGCGAATCTGCGTGCTCAGCGCCGGCTGCGCGACATGCAGAAGCGCCGACGCCTTGTTGAGACTTTTCGCTTCCACGACGCCGACGAAATAACGAAGCTGCCGGATGTCCATCTGGACCTCCTGCGCACAGATCACGTGCAACTATGCGGCGGTCAGGCGCCAATGCGACCAGCGAGCAATGGCAAGGCGAGCGAAATGGATCCCGATTCGGGCGAGAGCAGCCTCAACTGTCATGGACGTCGCTCCCAATCGGCCAGCCTCTGACGGACCGGCTGCTGGTGGAATGCTAGGATAGGCCCTGGCGGGTGTCGAATGCATTTCCCATAACAGCTGGTAATCGCTTTTGTGGAGGCTCCGGGGGTGCTTGCGACCGCAGCCTTCTGCTCGGCTCGAGCTCCAGCGGCGGCGCGGCGTGTTTGCTCGCAGCACGTACGGCAGCGCCGGTATCAATGCACTCCGGTCGCGGTCAGCCGTGATCGCGGCGCGTGCGCTGCGGTTGCGGCGCGAGCGCGATCTCGCACGTCTCGCCGGCGCCGCAACCGACCTGCCTCGGCAGAACGCGGGAGACGATGCGCGCTCGCCGCGCAAGCTCGCCGTGGAGCTTTTGGCGAACGAGCGCCGCATGGCGTTGCG
>Ga0335081_10015830_pt1 | contig 12207 bp, 7 predicted proteins | sample Lox_Sample_35_FD_206713 | JGI IMG/M metagenome (GOLD analysis project Ga0335081, IMG submission 206713) | Soil microbial communities from Loxahatchee National Wildlife Refuge, Florida, United States - Lox_Sample_3.5 | ecosystem: Environmental > Terrestrial > Soil > Wetlands | place: USA: Florida... | reverse complement strand
AAGAACTTTCCCCATGGCATGCCCACGACGGAGGCCGCCACGATCAACGCCGATCTGCTGGCGTTCCTCAAGAGGAGTAAACAAGCGGCAGCATAGGACTGATCCGGCCTTCCTTTGATCTGAAGGCCGGACGTTCACGGCCGTGTTGCTGTGTTCTACACCTTCATCGACAGTGGAACTGCGCCGCTCTCGTCGAAGGAATAAGGTCTTCGCTTGGACGGAAAATGTGGCTGACGCGCAGTAGCGCCGTTGGATACCTGCCGGACTGCTCTTGCGAACCCGGCAGTCCGGCCTTATCCGTTCTTGTCAGCTGATGGATAACGACTAACGCGCTTTTCTTGAGTCCACCGAGTCAAGCAATTGTTCAATCTCGACGAGTGCAAAATCGCCGAATCACTCGCCGATGACAGATCAGTATCGAAATGTCGGCTTGTATGAGTCGATCTCAGAAATTCCTGGATCACGGGCAAACCCGAAGTCAACTTCCCAATTGCCGACCGTCGGAGAACTGGGTTGGTTTGCCAGACATAAAACGTGCTTCAATACTGATCTGCTGCGATCAGAGCAAGCCGTCGAGTCGTCAGCGAGGAATGGTCGGTCAACTCAGACGAGCTAACCGTTTCGTCACGCGAAGTGAATTGCGTGTCGAGAGGGCTGGAGCTCGGCCGCCATTCTCACCAGGTCGGCGAGGGAATTCGCTTTCATCTTTTGCATGACCTGACCGCGGTGCGCTTTAACCGTGATCTCGCTGATGCCAAGTTCCGCTCCGACCTGCTTGTTCAACAAGCCGGAGACCACAAGTGTCATCACTTGCCGTTCCCGACGAGTTAGCGAGGCATAGCAGCTCCGAAGACCGAGCCTCTCCATTTCGCGAGGGAGTCTCGCCTGGCTGCTCTCTAGGCCTTGACTGATAGCGCGCAATAAAACGTCATCGCTGAATGGCTTGACAAAAAAATCAACGGCGCCGGCCTTCATCGCTTGCACCGTGGTTGGAATGTCTTCGCAGCCAGAAATGATGATAATCGGCATTTCGCCACGCTCTCGGGCGATACGTCGCTGCAATTCGAGGCCGTCCAAATCTCTGGCAGAGAGAGAAAGAATAAGGCAACTCGGAATAAGTGGGCGGGACCGCGCTAGAAACTCTCGGGCCGATTCGAAAGTCTCGGGTTGCCAGCCTTGGGAGCTAATCAGCAGTTCCAGAGAGTCTCGCAATGCGACGTCTTCGTCGACAACAAACACGATTGGTGTGATCTGCGTAATCGAGGACAACCCCAGCTGATGACCGACTGCAAGCGATAAACCCATAAGCCACTCCTTTTCAGCTTTGTTATTGGTGAGGTTCTGACTTCCGGGTCACCACCTCTGCCTAGACCGGCGCCCAAGCGTTTGTGCGCATCGCTTCACCCGCGCAAGGAGGATCGTTCTCCGCAGTAATGAGGGGTGCCGACACCAACCCGGGGATTTCATGCGTAGCGGGTGCCATAGACTTATCTAGCAGCGAGGCGATGAACATCCGAACGCAAGCGCTCATTTCGTCTGGTAATTCGAGGTTCTTCATATGCCCTTCCTTCATATCCATAAATTCTTTTGGCGTTCCGCGTCTTGGCTAATCTTTCAAATGGCGGAGCTGAGCACATCCCGCTATGCAGTGTTTTTTCGTTACCACAGAAGGCTGGGAGCCAAGTAACACGTTTGAGGTAGGACGAGATTCAACCTTCGTTGGAGGAGCGTGGCCTGGCAGGAATGATGATCTCGCGGCGTCCATGGCGTCGCGCATCCAGAGAATAAGCCCCAGGGCCGAGGCACAAGAGAGCGGCCGCGATAACGGCTACAAACACCGCGAAAAGCTTGGCCGTTACTATGGGAACAGGTGGCAGTGAAAGGAGTGTTCCCAGGCTAAGCAGAGCGCTGAGCGTGCAAGCAATGGAAGTGAAGAGACCCAGTAAGACGAACAGGCCACATCCCACTGAAACTATTACCAGAATTAGGGTCAACGTCTTTAATTCGTGCTGCGGCATCCAGGAAATCCAGGCGCAAAATATGAGCGCTGATCCCACCATCGCGCGCAACAAGACCAGGCCGACCCCGGGTGCGCCGTCGGGGAACATTGGAAACGTCGATCGTAGTGTCAGTCTGCTCAAACATAAACAGCCTAGACTGTCGCTTGATTGAGCGAATCCCTAGAGCTTGGAGTCTTTTCCTACCACTATCGGGGTATCCGGGTTCGCTCGCAGGAGGAAATTCAGAGCTGAATAATTCCACGACGCACGCCAATGGCGACCGCTTGGGTGCGGTCGCTCGCGCCTAGCTTTTCCATGATGTGTTTGATGTGTACTTTGACCGTTTCTTCGGTTATGAAAAGCTTTCCGGCAATATCGCGGTTTCGGTTACCGCCCGCGATTTCTCGCAGCACCTCCACTTCTCGCTCGGTGAGGGATTCGTCACTGTAGTGTTCCGCGAGGTGTGCCGCGATCTCGGCAGGAATGCGTTTCTTGCCGGCGTGAACCTGGCGGATGACTTCCACCAGTTCTTTCGGCGGCATGCTTTTCAGTACATACGCTCGCGCTCCGGCTTGCAGCGCCCGCTGAATCTCTACGTCACCAGCAAAGGTCGTCAAAATAATAATGCGTGCATCGGGAAATTCCGAACGGATCGCCATCATGGCATCAATGCCGCTCATGTCGGGAAGTCGAAGGTCCATAAGTGTGACATCTGGAGTGTGTTCCCGGAAGCGCTGAATCGCGTCCCGGCCATTCGACGCTTCGGCCACTAGTAGCAGGTCAGGTTGGTTTCGAATAACGGTCGCGAGTCCCTCATGGACCAAGGGATGATCATCCACGCTGAAAACTCGAATGCTTCCAGGAACAGTCATTTATCCGGCCCGCTGCTTTTGTGCTTTTTCTTTACGCCTGAGATTCAGGTTCCGAAACCATTTGGACGCTGGATGCGAAGCATTGGATTCGAAAGCTACCTCCCCAGGTACACGAAGCTCAACCTCAGTTCCACTTCCCGGCCGGCTCATGACTTTGACTTTTGCGCCGATTCTTTCGGCTCGCTCACGCATGCCGGACATTCCCCAATGTCCGTCACGGCCCGTCTTTAGCATTTCTCGGTCAATTCCGCAGCCATTGTCTCGGACTACTATGGTCAACAATGTCGGAGCATACTCCAGCTCCAATTCCACACTGCTCGCCTGGGAGTGGCGGAATGCATTAACCAGCGCTTCCCGTCCGATGCTGTAAACATCGTCACGAACTACCGAGCGCAGCGGAAGCGACGGTCCTTCGACCACCACGCGGAAATCAATTCCATCTTCACTCCCAAGCTCCTGCGGTACTCTCGAAAGCGCGCTAACCAGTTCCTGCGGGCTTTCAATCGGTGACCGCAATCCGCGCAAAGTGTTCCGCCCTTCATCGATGACCCGTCCCATCAAATTCACTACCCGATTCAGAGTCGCGCGGGCTGGGGAATCATCCGGCAATTGATCCACACCCACATGCAGCTGCATGGACGCGCTGAGGACGCCTTGCAGCAGGGTGTCATGCAAATCCTGAGCAATGCGTGTCCGCTCCGCGAGTCGCTCTTCAAACCGGGCGTTTAGCAGCCGCGTAACTTGGCGTACCCGGTAGCGATAGGCCATCAAAATCGCCAGCCCCGCGCACAGTACAAGCCCAATGCGAAACCACCACGTTTGCCAAACAGTGGGAGTCACCGAAAGTTCAACTCCGGCTTCAGCGCCGTTCCACTGTCCCTCACTGTTCGACGCAATAACCCGGAACCGGTATGAACCCGCGCGAAGGTTCGTGTAAATCGCAGTTTGCATTGGCGTGGGCTCGCTCCAGTCCCGATCAAAACCGTCCAGTTTATATCGGTAGCGAACTCTTTCTGGATTGGAAAGGCTTAATCCAACGCAGCCGAATACAATTCTCTGACGTGCAGAGGAAATCTGAATGGGAAGCTGTGCCGGAACAGGGTTACCGTCAACCGTGACGGCCTCGACGTGAACCAGAGCTCCTGGAGAACTGGCCGCAGCCCGGTTTGGATCCGCAACGGAAAGCCCGCGATTCATTGAGAACCAGATCCGTCCGAGACCATCCTGCACAACTGACGCATCCCGCTTTACGCCTTCTGTCCCTAGCAGTCCATCCGGGACTCCATATTCGCGAACATCCGCGTCATTCCAGCGGCCGAGCAACAGACTCGCCGCGTTCACGCGAAGAACATGACTCGAAGTTGCGATCCAAAGCGATCCATTATGGTCTTCTGCGATTCCAAATATCGGCTCATGCAGTTCTTTTGCCGCCTGAACCGGTACCTTGATGTGATCTGAGTCGAGGAAGGCAATCCCGGCAGTACTGCCGATCCAGACTACTCCTTTGGAATCCGCTAGTACGCAATTTAGGTCTGCTGAGGGCAGGCCATCCTTGACGCCATACACACGCCATCGCCCTTTCGAAAAAGAGTTCAGCCCATTGGATGTGGCGAGCCACAGCGTGCCATCGCTGTTCTCCGCGATCGAAGTAACCATGTTCGACGACATGCCATTGGCGACTGTATAGGTTGAGAAGCCTCCGTTTCTGAATGCGCTGATTCCGCTGCCCAGGGTTCCAGCCCATACCGTTCCATCGCGGCTCTGGAACACGGAATAAACGCTGTTTTGGGCAAGCCCGTCTGCGGTTGTATAGGTCTTGGCGGTGATTGAACTGCCGCGCGTTCGCAGAACCGTGAGTCCGCCGTGTTGTCTGCCCACCCATACTTCGTTGCCGCGGCCGGAAATGGAATACACCACGTCTTCCGCTAAGCCGGCTTCCGACACTCTGGCACGCTGGACGCCTTTCATCCAATACAGTCCGCCATCCAACGGAGCAAACCACGTGCGTCCATCGTCGTCCACAAAGACTGGGCCATTCCTTTCCGATGACAGGCCATCCGCAACTGAGTAGCTAACAAAAACACTATTGCGGAGACGCTCAACGGCACCCGGACCACCGATCCATAAATTATGTTCTCGATCCTCGAACAATGCGCTCACGGGAGAGTTGGTGGTAGAAGCTTGCTCGGTCAAAACCTCGTTCGCCTTGTACCGGAGCAGTCCATGTGGGGTACCCACCCAGATGTTGGAGTCGCTATCTCGGACTAACGACAGAATCTCGGCATGCTGGAATGTCGCCGGCACACCCGCATGGGTAAATTCGGTGCCGGTCCAACGTACGACTCCTGTGTCGGTTCCAATCCACAACTGTTGATCTTGGAATGGCAGAACGCCTGTGATTTTCTTGCCAGACAAGCCGTAGGGTACTGCTGGTCGTCCAGCCACTACCAAGAAGAGTCCTTTGTTCTCCGTGCCCAACCAGATCTTGCCTTCGCCCGTGGCAGCCATCGAAATCACGGCGGACGTAGGCGCAGCTAACAAGTGCGAGGTCACGCCGGTTGACCAACTGAGTCGCGTGTTTCTTTGGTCTGGAAGCACTCCGTTCGCTCTTGCTACCGGGTCTTCAAACACTGGACCGGCTGATACTGCCTTGAATTGCTTGCCATCGTAGGCCAGAGTTCCTTTGGCAAGCGATGAGGCCAAAACCCCACCACTTGGATCCAGACAAATTGCTGTTATCCCGTTTTCGGCTTCGCCCCGGATGAGCTCAAACAAGCCCGCGTGATATCGAAGGAGTTTTGTGTTCTGCAATAGAACCCAAAGGTCGCCCTTCTCATCCGCCAAAAGTCCTTTTACGGCGCCAATTGAGAACGCATTCGGTGCCGCCTGCTCGAATTTCCGGAAGCTCACGCCGTCGAAACGGATCAGACCTCGGTCTGTCCCAATCCAAAGGTAGCCGTCACCAGTTTGGGTAATCGAAGAAATCGATCCTCCCGGAAAGCCTTCTTCTGGTCCCCAACTCGTGCGCACGTATTGCGACAAGATTCGTTCGGGATCCCTGGCAAACGATGGAAGAGTGAGGCTAAGCGCTATCAGTCCGGCGGCTACCCCTCGCAATGACAAGGGCCAATTACGGGAGGTATTGAAACTTCTCAATTACGACCTCGCTGTTTCTTTGCATGGGATACTTCTCGCTGGCAACGACATAAAACAGCAATTGCGCCCTTTCTCGACCCGGCGACGGTATTCCGGAATTAAATTCGTGGTCGATCACTCCGGAACCGGCAGGATTCATCGATGATCCTCTCCAAGTCTTAAAGCTAGCCCGCCCAGACTCCCACCGCATTGAGTGCGTCACCGTGCCCGAGGGAACGTTGAACGGGAATACATTTCCAGGGACGTAAAACGGCTGAATGCCGTACTGCGCATTGCTCTTGCTGAGAGCGTTTCCCCAGCGGCCAATTTCAATGTCCATCTCCCGGTAGTATTGGTCGCCGCCGTAATCATCAAACGTCGTCAGACTGAACACGGCCGCCGGCTCCAGTCTAGAAGTGTCCCCAACGGTCAGGAGATAAGTTCCGTACCCGAGGCTTCGATCAAGTACAACCTCCGCGCACGACCACTCGTTTTGCTTCTTAAAAATGCTCACGTGCAGCGCCCCCGCGGCATCTACCCAGGCATTGTCGCCGGAGTAGAGATTGTTCATCCCTCCGCGATCACTGGCGATGGTTCGCACTTTCCAGTCGTATCCGCTGAAGTGAAGCGGTTTTGTAGGCGCGAGTTGAGGCTCGCCAAGTCCTTTTACCAGCTTCACCAGGACCACCGGACCGCCTTGCGTTGGCGCAACATCCATTGTCGGGGGCGGACGATAGTCCTGATCCACTAATAACGCCGCGTATTCAAAACCTAGATGAGTCTCGGTGCTCCATGTTCCATCCGCGCCAATTGCAATGAAGGGCCGGTCGGGCCAGGGCTGCACCCACCATGGTCCACTTCGCGCATAGATAACGATCTGCTGGCCGGGGCGAGCGCCAACGACCCTCCCCGCGATCGTATCGACTCTCTCGCGACCACCCTGTGCTGCAGGAGGAATTTTGGTGAACTCGATGGAAGTCCGTGTGTCGGATGCACGCGTATGACAACCGCTCAGTGTCAGGGAGAGCGCCAGAAAAGGCGTGCCCCTCAGCAAAATGCCGGTGATCGATTGGAGTTTCATCAACTCTTAGAAAACAGCTGCGAAGCTGAGGAAAGCGCTTGTTTGGATTTCGAATTCTTGTTAGCGATTCAAGTTGCCGCCATGCAATCGTACACCACCTAGAGCTAGTGACGCGCCTCGTCGTTCGGAACTTAGCTGTTGTAAATCAAATCGATAGGGCTAAAGCGCGCCACACTCCAGCCTGACTCTTATCTGATGACGAGCAATTCGGAAGCTACCGACACTCTCCGTTCCCGATCAAAACGCACCCGCAGTTGTGAGGTCTGGCTGCCACATCAGGTAAGGTCGAGATCCTTCGCTTTCGCTGCGCTCGCTCAGGATTTCAGCAGCGGACTCCCGCTTCGCTCACGCCCGCTAAACGCCTCAACTTGCAGGTCCGGCTGCCACATCAGGTAAGGTCGAGATCCTTCGCTTTCGCTGCGCTCGCTCAGGATTTCGGCAGCGGACTCCCGCTTCGCTCACGCCCGCTAAACGCCTCAACTTGCAGGTCCGGCTGCCACCACTAATTTCAAACTTACTTACAATCCCGACACCAGGTCTGATCGAAAAAATCTCTGCAACGAACTCACAAATTTCATAGGAAATCTTTACGCATTTTTTATGTGAGTCAGGATATCTTGCCACGCAAGAGTTCAGACCATGTAACCACGATCTTCCGCTGGGGCAGACATCCGGGCTCAATCTTGAAACATTTGCCCACGTAAGTTTCTTTTGTCGATGATTTGTGATTCATCGGAGAAACGTTATGCGTCGGGCTCACAGAATGGGTGTGTCTATCTGCTCTCAACGATTCGTGGTTAGCACTGGTCTGAGCGACAAACAGAAAGTCCTGATTGATCGGAGGAGAGACGTGCCTAGACTGTCGCCACTTGCGACCCTACTTGTGTGTTCAATTGTTCTAACCTCGGCTCACGCACAATCAACGTTCGGCTCTATCGTCGGTGTAGTGAAGGATCCCGGTGGCCTGGTCGTTCCCGGCGCAAAGATTACTCTTTCCAGTCTCGAGGAAGAGTTTATTCACGAAGCGATTTCTGACCAGGATGGCGCCTTCCGGTTCCTGAACGTCAAGGCTGGCCGTTATGAAATTACGGCACACGCCGAGGGATTCGCCACATTCAAGTTGCAATCCGTGCAGCTCGATGCGCGCGAGACACTGCGCGAAGATTTGTCGCTCAAGGTGAAATCAACGTCCGAGGTTGTTGAAGTAGCGGATAGAGCGCCGATGATCAACACCGAGAATGCGACTCTAGCCGACAGCAAGGATTTCAGCCAAGTCTCGGAACTGCCAGTCAACTACCGCGGGTCCACGACGAGCTCCCTGGCGGTGCTGGCAACTGTTCCCGGAGCTCAGCAAGATGCGAATGGCAACGTGTCAGTCGGCGGGGGACTCCCATCGCAAGTGCAGTACTCGGTTGACGGCGCATCCACTGTCAATATCCGCCAAAACGGAGCACTGGCCAACATGAACCCGTCCTCCGAGTTGATCAGCGAATTCAAGGTAGCCCAATTCAATAACAACGCCGAATTCGCTCAGCTCGGCGACATCACCATTGCCACCAAAAGCGGTGGCAATCGATTTCACGGCAGTCTGTTCGAGTACATGCAAAACAGCGCGCTCGACGCTACTACTTACGGATTCCCCAGTAAACCACACAAGGCGTTCAACACCTTTGGCGGAAGCCTGGGAGGTCCGCTGAGGATTCCGGGAATCTCGGGCGATACGCCACGCACGTTCTTCTTCGCAGCGTATGAAGGAAACCGGCGCCGCTTAGTTACGCCGCTTTTTCTCAATGTGCCAACGACGGCGATGAGAGAAGGCAATCTCAATGATCTGACCGGCAATTACGGGCGAGTTGTTGATCCGCTCACCGGGCAGCCCTTTGTTAACAACACGATCCCTGCGAATCGAATTAATCCTGTGTCGAGTTCCTTGCTGCAAAATTACCTGACACAGCTTCCCAACTCGCCTACGGCTGGTGCGAACTATCTACAGCAGACTCCTACGCCCAGCAACACTGACGGCTATGACATCCGCATCGACCACACTCTCACCGTGAAGCAGTCTCTCTATGTCCGCTGGAGTGCGAAGGATATTTCTACGACGTTGCCGAACGCTCTACTTCCCAGCGATCACGATAGCGAAACTGATCGCAATCTGATCTTCTCCCACAACTATGCCATCACGAATTCACTGGTGAACGAGGCGCGCTTCGGACTTTCTCTGTTCAGGATTGGGGTGAATTTCCGGATCGAAGGCGCAAGTGCAGTTCAGCAGCTTGGGTTGGTCGGCCTTGATCTTAGCGATCACCCGACCGCGGCCGCATTTCCCACTTTCAATTTCAATGACGGCACCGGTCTCACGCCCATCGGGCGCGACAAAGCTGGTGTGACGAAGTCGCAGACGATTCAGTTCACCGACAATCTGAGTTGGGCGCGCGGTAAGCACAGCATGAAATTCGGGGTTGATGTGCGGCGGGTCGCCTACGCCGACATCGAGAGCTTTGGGGGATCGGATGACTTCGGCGATTTCACGTTTACTTCCGGCGCCTTCACCGGAAACAAGGCTTGCGGCGATCCTGCGGCCACGGCTCCGTATCTCTGCGAGTCTGCATTCGCCGACTTCTTGTTGGGACTGCCGGCAAAGACGTACGTCGCACAGTCTGGCCCCGATGTGCTCGCCCACACGGTGCAGACCGGCCTATACGCCCAGGACGAATGGCGCATCCATCCGCGGCTCACGCTGAGTTTTGGCCTGCGCTGGCAGGCTCTGCCTCCATTTGTCAGTCCGCTTAACAATCTCACCGCGTTCGACAAAAGAAATGGCGGTGTGATTGTTCCCGATCACAACGTGCCAGTGCAGGGCTTCCTGGAAGCGATCAACGCGTGTGCCGGACCATACAATCCTTTTGGTGTGGCGAATCCCGCCCTGCCTTGTGGCCCGGTGGAATCTGCCAACTCGCAGGGGCTGGGTCCAGGTGTCCGCGAATTCTATAAGAAGAATTTTCAACCACGATTCGGATTCGCTTATCGCCCATTCGGGAATGAAAAAACCGTAGTGCGCGGCGGCCTCGGAATCTTCACTATGACCAACCTTGGTCAGCTCTCGTTCAACACCACGAACATCAGCGTTGGCGTTGTCCGCACAACTGCGAATGCGGTGCAGGGTGGCCAGGCCGCTTATCAGTTCCCGAACGCCACTACGCCGATCAATCCGCTGGCCATCGCCGGGACCGGAGATTTCTATCAAAACACGCCCATCAACTATCACGATCCGCAGTCTGCGCAGTGGAACTTCACGGTCGAACGAGAACTGATTCCCGACACTACATTGCGCGTAAGCTATGTCGGCACCAACTCCTACCGTATGAGCCAGACTGTGGACTTGAACCAGGTGATGCCCAGCCCGACTTCGCCGAACCCCAATGTACGCCCGTATCTCAACTGGGGACGGATCCTCTCGTCCGAGAATGAAGGCTCGGTTAACTATGAGGGCTTACAGTCGGAGATCAACCATCGCACCCGCGGCGGCCTGACGCTGCAAGCCAGCCACGTATGGGCCAAGAGCTTGGGTAACGTTGGAGGCGATGCTCCTACTGCTTTCTCGCCCGAAGTGATCTACGGAACTCCTGTGGCCAACCGCTTCGATCTTGCCGGCAATCGTGGCAACATCGCCGCGGTGCGGCGTCAGCGTGTGCTGGTTTCGGCCATTTACGATCTTCCGGTGGGCAATGGACGTCGCTTCATCAATCATATGAGCTCGGTTCCGCAAGCTTTGTTTGGGGGATGGTCGATCAGCACAGTCAGCATGTGGCAAACCGGCCCGTATCTGACGCCGATCACCAGCCCGAGTTACGATCCGGGGAATCTCAACCTTATCTATCGCGGTGCATACCAGCGACCTGATTGCATTGGCAACGGTAACCTGGCCAATCCCACGGTGGGAGACTACTTCAACATCAATGCGTTCAATCCGGTACCATCGGGGCCGGTAGGGACCTGCGGCGTAGGAAGCCTGTTGGGGCCGGGTACAGTAGCAATTGCTGCCGGGCTGTCCAAGAATTTTGCTTTAGGAGAAAAAGTTCACATGAAGCTGGAAAGCACCTTCACCAATTTACCGAACCATGTTAACTATGCTCCGCCGGCAACCGATGTTTCCTCGCCGTCGACGTTTGGAAAAATCACCAGCGCTCAGTCTTCAGAGAATGCCGGCAACCGTACCGGTCAAGTTGCTCTGCGGATTGAGTTCTGATCAGCGGGACTGAACTGGACGAATGTTGATCAGAAACAACCAGGGAGGCCGCTCAAAGGTGAGGGCCTCCATGCCATCCGAGGTAACATCACGACTACGCTCACCAGCCTCCAGGCGTGGCATGGTCCGGTGGAGTACGAGCAGTTAATGAAGGGCCGGTTTGATGAATTGTTTCCTCAAGACTGAGAGCGGCTTGCGCGCGTAATTCGGTTTGAGAGAGATGTCATCCCGAGCGCAACGAGGGATCGTACGAAAGCATGCATCGCCGTGCCGTGGATAGGGCGACCCCGTCTACAGCACCAGCAGATCCCAACTACCGTCCGGTCCCTCGTCGCCGCGGTCCTCGGGATGACATGAATGAATCATAGTCGGCACTTCTTGGGCAATGCTGATCACGGCTGGCGGTGACCGCGCTCACGGCTAGGGGTTTATCTGGCCGCTACCATAAGAATGGATCGGAAGATTCTTATGGCAGTCAGCGGATGGCAACTCAATCGCTTCGAGCGAATTCTCTTTAGAGCAGCCATAGTCCTCGCTGGATTGCTCATTTTCGTGCGTCTTGGAGCGATGGTTGTTCTCGCCTTTCTTCATCACAGCCGCTGAGAATTAACACCGCAGTCATCACTCGTTCCTTGAGCGAACTCTGGCTAAAATAACCTTTCGCAAAAAATATCGGCAGTTTCATCTGAGAGGAGTTGCCCCATGTCCTTTCGGTTCGTGTTCATAGCCGTCGCAATCGCTTTTGCATTAATCGTGGGAGCATTTCTGATCAACCGCGCCAGGCCAAGAGTTGAGACAGAGCAGCCGAATGAGGAATTTGTACGTGCCACCGGCAAATGCGCCGAATGCCATGCCAGAACGCAGTACTCC
>Ga0335081_10015829_pt1 | contig 12208 bp, 12 predicted proteins | sample Lox_Sample_35_FD_206713 | JGI IMG/M metagenome (GOLD analysis project Ga0335081, IMG submission 206713) | Soil microbial communities from Loxahatchee National Wildlife Refuge, Florida, United States - Lox_Sample_3.5 | ecosystem: Environmental > Terrestrial > Soil > Wetlands | place: USA... | reverse complement strand
GGCCCGGGAGGCGGTCAAATTACGGTGCCGCCAGGTGGGGAACAATTCGGACATTAGCACAGAAATCCGGATCATCGCGGGTATTGGCCGCCCCGGCAGGGCTGTCGCGCGCCTGTGAAGGCCCGGGTTGAAACAGCATCGATGGCCCATCGTGGTCGTTAGAGCGACATCGATGGGCCATCGATGTCGTTTCCGGGCGGGCGCCGAAGGGAAGACGGGCCGACGGGTGGGGCGTGCGAGGCTAGCGGGGGTGTATGAGGCTGGCGAGCATTAGGGAAGGGCGGGACGCGGGCGGAGGCGGATACCGCGCGAGCGGAGGCGGACACCGCGGGAGGGGAGGCGGACACCGCGGGAGGGGAGGCGGACACCGCGGGAGGGGAGGCGGATACCGCGCGGGCCGGAAGCGGGTACCGCGCGGGCCGGAGGCGGGTTTCTGGGGGGCGGGCGCGGCGGAGGCGGATACCGCGCGGGCAGGCCGGGCGGGCAGTTAGACGCGGGACGGGGTGTCGGCGTTGAGGACCGAGTCGAGAAGGCCGGGGAACCGGCGGTCGACGTCCTGTTTGCGCAGCTGGGCGTAGCCCTTGGCGCCCTGGATCCGCTTGGTGACCAGGCCGGCCTCGCGCAGGATGCGCAGGTGGTGGGAGAAGGTGGACTTGCTCAGCTCGAGTCCGGCCTCCCGCATGACCTGGGTGCACCACGACTCGCCGTTGCGGGCGAGGAAGCGGACGGACGCCAGCCGGTGCGGGTCGGCTAGTGCCGCCAGTACCTTCGGCAGCAGCATGTCGTCCGCGGCCGGCTCGACGACGTCGTCCATCACGCCCTCAGCATAAGGCAAAGTTGCGATAAGTTCGACATTTGTCGTACAGTTCGATCTACATCGAACTTCGACAAGCTTCGAACATCGGTCACCGAAGGCCGGACCATCGACTGCTGAGGAGTTTCCGTGGCGGAAACCGCACCTGATGCGAGCCGTTGGCTGATGCTTCCGGTCGTGCTGCTGGCGATGTTCATAGCGGGCTTCGACATCTGGGTGGTGAACGTGGCCGCGCCGTCGCTGCAGCGGGACCTGCACGTGAGCGACGCGGCCCTGCAGCTGATCGTGGGCGGGTACGCGTTCATGTACGCCAGCGGGATGGTAACCGGCGGGCGCCTGGGCGACCTGCTCGGCTACCGGCGGCTGTTCATGACCGGCGTGGCCAGCTTCGCCGTTGCCTCCCTGCTGTGCGGCCTGGCCCAGTCCCCCGCCGAACTCGTCGTCGCCCGGCTGCTGCAGGGACTCACCGGCGCCGCGATGGTGCCGCAGGTGCTGGCCCTGATCACCGCGACGTTCCCGGTGACCGAGCGCAGCCGGGCGCTGGCCTGGTTCGGCGTCACCATGGGCCTGGCCTTCGTGTCCGGCCAGATCCTCGGCGGGCTGCTGCTGCAGGCGAACGTGCTGGGCCTCGGCTGGCGTGCGATCTTCCTGGTGAACGTGCCCGTCGGCGCGGTCGCGCTGACCGCCGCCGCGGTCGTGGTCCCGCCCGCGCGGGGCCACCGCAGCCCCCGGCTCGACCCGGTCGGCGCGCTCGGCGTCTCGGCGTCGGTGGCCCGCGGACATCAGCGCCGGGGCGGTTCATTAGGCCGGCGTGATGACCACCTTGAGGGCGGAGTTCTCGGCGGCGTTCCCGAAAACGTCGTAGGCCTGGTCCAGCTGGGCGAAGGTGAACGAGTGCGTGCCCATCTTCTCCGCCGGGATGCGGCCGCTGGCCACCATCTTCAGCAGGGTCGGGATCGACACCGTGTCGACCAGGCCCATGGTCAGGCTGACGTTCTGGATCCACATGTCCTGCATGGGCAGCGAGACCGGGACGCCGTGCACGCCGATGTTGGCGATGGTGCCGCCCGGGCGGACCAGGGACGCGGCGGTCAGCAGGGTCTCCGGATAGCCGACCGCCTCGATGGAGACGTCGACGCCCACGCCGTCCGTCAGGGCCAGGACGTCGGCGGTGGTGTTGTCGCCGGCCTCCACGGTGTCGGTGGCGCCGAACTCCCGCGCCTTGTCCAGCCGGAACTTGTTCGTGTCGACCGCGATGACACGGGAGGCGCCCCACAGGCCGGTGGTCAGGATGGCGGCCAGGCCCACCGCGCCGGCCCCGACCACGGCCACCGTGTCGCCCGGCCGGACCTTTCCGGCCAGCACGCCGACCTCATAGCCGGTCGGCAGCGAGTCGGCGAGGAAGATGGCCTGCTCGTTCGTCACGTTGCCGGGCACCGCGTACAGCGAGGTGTCCGCGTAGGGGACCCGGACCGCTTCGGCCTGGGTGCCGTCGATCAGGTGGCCGAAGATCCAGCCGATCCCGCCGACCGTCTGGCAGTGCGAGGGCATGTTCCGCTGGCAGTACTCACACCGCCCGCACTTGGTGATGGCCGGCACGAGCACGCGGTCGCCGGGGCTGAACCCCTTGACCGCGTCACCAACCTCGGTGACGGTGCCGACGGCCTCGTGGCCGAGGATGCGGCCATCGGTGACCGCGGCCACGTCGCCGTGGAGGATGTGCAGGTCAGTGCCGCAGATCGTGGTGGTGTCCACCTTGACCACGACATCGGTGGGCTCTGCGATGGCCGCGTCGGGGACGTCTTCCCAGGCCTTGCGGCCGGGTCCGTGGTATACGAGGGCTTTCATTGAGCCGACGTTAGTTCCCCCCGCCGCGGTCGGCTGTTTCAATATTGGACTATCCGGGCCGGTGTCCGGTCAGAACGGTGGCTCGCCGGGCGGCGGGCCGAGGTCGTCGTCGGGTGAGCGGTCGGCGGGAGGCACTGGGACCGCCGAACGGGATTTCGCGCGGTCGGTCACGAAGACCCATTGGGATCCGTCCCGCGTTTCGGTACGCCAGCCGTTCTCACCGAGGATCTCGTCGAGAGCTTGCCTGACGAGCCCGTGGCGGTAGACCCAGTCGAAACGCTCGTCGTGCCCCTGGCCAAAGGTCCCGGGCAGATTGTCGGCCAGCAGGTGCTGCACGAATCCCCATTTGATGCCGCGATCACTGCGCACGGCATCCTGGAATCTGGCGTCCTGAGCCAGCTTGCGGATGGCGGCGTACTTGAAGGTCTCCGTGGCGTCAACGATCTTGTTGAGCGTAACCCGCGTTCCGCCGGATGCGGCGACCGCCTCGTCAAGCGCGTTGTCGAGTTGGCTCTTCAGCCTGGATGCGTAGCAACCGACGCCCGGGCGGTCATAGAGCGGGTCAGCCGGCTCAAAGGCCTTCTCGAAGAGCAGGGCCCGGGTCGGAATGGGATAGGGCGTCTCGCTGACGCTCGACCAGAAGACCCCGTGCCCGGGAAGGGGCTCGTTGAGCAAGGACGACAAGAGATCGTCTGAGAAGTGAGCGTTCGCCCTCTGCAGGGCGCGCAGGTCGGCCTCGGCGAGCAGGTGGAAGATGAACCAGTTGTCGCCCTGGGACAGGATCTCGGCGGGGATGCTCCCCGGCTGCTGGGTCACCAGGACCGCGCCGAGGTCGTACTTGCGCCCTTCCTTCACCCAGGAAATGAAGGGCCCCTCTCCCTGGCTGGCCGACGAGCCCAGGACCGACTGGGCCTCCTCGACGACGGCTATCACCGGGACGCTCCGTGACTGCCTCCTGGTGAACTCGCCCTGGTTGTGCTCGAAGATCCGCTGCAAGATCACGCCGGCCAGCGCGAGCCCCTGCGTGCCGCGCATCTGCGAGATGTCCACTACGCACAGCCTGCCGTCCGCCAGCGCCCTGATCAGCGCGCGCAGCAGCTGGCTGGACGGGTCATGCAGCGCGGTGACCACCCGGACCATATTGGACCGGGCGGCCAGCGCCTCGTTCTCCTGCTGCCTGGGGTCGAGGTCCAGAGCCTGGCAGATGTGCTTGAGATCGGTGCCGCCCTTCCCCAGCCAGACCTCATCTACCAGCTTGCTCCACTCCGGGGACCGGAGCTGCTTGAGCTTAGCGATGTTCTGGTGATCCTGGCGTTCGGCCGGTATCACCAGGGAAATTACCTTCGCGGGCTCGAGTTCCCTGATGTCGAGCCGCACCTTGTCGACGACAAAAGACCGGTAGAACTCGCTTGGTCCGTCCTTGTCGGTGAAGACGACCAGCCGGTCCTGGAGCGCGGGAACGTCGCACAGTCCTGGCCTGCCCTTGTCGTCTGGCCAGTAGTATTCGCCGTCGGGATCGAAGATGACCGTTCCGACGGGTGCTTCGCGACCTTCTCTCTTCTCGACCACAGGACCTCTGGCACCGCCGTACAGATTCGCGAACAGCAGCTTGACCAGGTTGGACTTGCCGAAGCCAGCCCGGGCGAAGACGAACGAGCGGCGGCTTACCAGATGCAGGATGTCGAAGCGCGGCAGGACCGCGGGATGGCGGACCTGGAGCCGTTCGTCGTCTCCCACGCGGGCGTCCTGCCCTGCGTAGACGAACTCCCCGAGGGCGAGGAAACCTAGTTCGACGGCGTGCTGGCCGTCGGCGGTGGCACCCGCGACGTGCTGGAGCAGCTCATCGGACAGGAAGGCGACCTTTGCGCCGACATGCGGCAGCCGCCGGTGCGAGGGAACGAAGACGGGAGGCTTGTCGCCGGCGCGGAACCGGAGCACGCCCAGAATCCGGATGTTGACCCGGTATTTGAGGAACTGGTCGCGGAGGTCTTCGGGAATGGGGCGGTTCTCGCGCTGCTGGCGCAGCGCGTAATCCTCGCCGGCCGACGACATGAGCCTGCCCTGGGCGGAGATCGTGGTGACCCGGCCCAGGATAGCCTCGGCGTCGTTTTCCAGCGCCACCAGGACGAACTGGCCGTGCATCGGCGAGGACTGGAAATAGTTCTGGTATGGCAGGATCAGGTCGGCGTGAAACTCCAGCCCGCCTTCGGAGAACCCGAGAAAGGTGCCTACCACCCGCGCATTGTCGAAGAGCGTCACTGGTACCTCCCGGCGGCCGGATCAGCCGGCGACAGCCGCTGCGCGTCGAAGACGTGGCGCCGGTCCGCGCGGATCTGCTCCCGTACCGCCTCCTCCAACGCGCTTTGCAGGATCACCAAGTCCAGGTCGGCGACCTGCGCGTAACGATCAGCCTCCTGCAGGCAGTGCGGGTAGCAAGGAACGGGGAAGCCCACCTCGGCGTCGGCGAGCAGCGAGCCGAAGACTTGCTGAGCCTGCGGCGCCTGGAACTGCAGGAGGTCCATGGTCCACACCGGATCGAAGGCCCGCTTGCCGAACCGCACCAGGTACATGGCCCCCATGTTGAATCGGGGCTTCCCCTCACCGGCATCGTCATCGCCGACCAGACGGACGTACTCGGCCTGGTCGTAGACCTTGACCTGAAGTTCGGGAGGGACCGGAGCGTAGCAGGCCTGGCCGGCCGGGAACACCTCTTCGACAGCCATGGCCAGCCGGTAGCGCTCGATGATCCTGGAATGCTTCGCTATCCCGACGAGGAAGACCTGGCGCTTGTGCTCACGCCGCTTCTTCTCGATCGCCGCCTTCATCAGGCCGTAGAGACGAACGAACAGATCTCCGGCGAAGATCCTCGTGCGGAGCAGGCCGTCGCGGATGATCAGGGTGTCACTCCCCCACCGCTCGTGGCAGACGAGGTCGTAGAGCACGGCCCACTCGCAAAGGTCGCGGTAGACCAGCGGCCACTTCGGCCAGACCGGGATCATCGGGCTCAGCTGTCCAAGTGCCGACGCTCCCAGGTCTCGCATCATCCTGCCGAGCGGCGATGCGGGGTCGTCGAGGTGGCGCTGGCCCAGGGCCGCGGTGTCGGTGGATGGGGAAATCACGTCGAGGAACAGTTCATCGCCGAACGTGTCGACGACGCGGATCACCTGCAGCGCGAACGGATTGAATTCGAGGCGGTTGTTTCCGCCATCCGAGGCCACCAGGGAAATTGAATTAATGGTACGAGGCTGAATGGTCGTGACCGGCCTGAGTAGAGCGACGTCGCGCATTATCTCGTCGAGCAGGCCGGAATCGCCTCGGGTTGCCTGCCGCACGAGGCTTTTCAGCTCCGGGAGCCGATCGGGGTCGAACATGCGCCCTCCGCGAGTCAGGGGCAATAGCAGATTGTAATCAGCTATGGACGTCGCTGCTATTGTCCACAGCGGCGTGCTGGCAGCGGTTCGGACTAAGCGCAGCCCGCCTGGACCGGCCGACGCGGCCGATACCGCGCGCTCGATCGACTTACTCGGCTTTCGGCCGCGAGGCACCGGGGACATGAGCCGAGCCTAGCGAGGCGGCTGGGGACTATGCCTGGCCGTTCGGGGTGAGCCAGGAGGCGGTACCGTCACGGCCGAGCGCCGGGATATACGGGATGACGCCCAACTCGAAAGCCTGCACCTGGATCGGCGGCGGAAGCTCGCGGGCGTCCACGATCAGGAATCCAGAGCCTAATCAGATGCTCGGTCATGTTGCCCGGTGCCATGTACGGCCTGGGCGCGCGGGTTGCCCTCGGCCAGGTCGGGGAGCGGGATCGCGACGGGGTGCTCGTCGCGCGCGGCGATCACGGCCTCGCCCGCGGTGAGGTCGGCGACGAGCGTGCACAGCGTGGTCCCCCGGTGCCCGGGTCCGGGATCGGCCCGGACACCGTCCGGCGGCGGGCTGGTGAGGACGCGCAGGAACCAGGAGGGCTCGGGGTCCGGGGCCGGGATGCCGAGGGCGTCCAGGGTCTTGCCGCGGGCGACGCTCGTCCCCTGGGCCGACGGCTCGGCCCCGGGAACGTAGCGGCCATGGTTGGTGTGCCACAGCAGCGGGCCCGCGCCCGGCCCGGCCTCGACGAAGGCGTGCCGCCCGGCCGCGGCCTCGACGCTCACCACCCGGCCCGCCCGGTCGCCGATCGTGTAGGCGAAGCCGCCAGCGGACGGATGCGCCCGCAGGTAGTCGACGGCCGCCTGGACCGTGCGCGCCGATCGCTGCAGCCCGCGGCCCACGAAGTGCCTGCCCGCGCCGCGGCCGGGCGCGGCGACCGGGAGGTGATCGATGGTCCACACCAGGCCGTCACCGGTCACGGCGAATGCGTTGGCCGGCAGGAAGCCAGGGTACCAGAAGGCGGTGACGGGCGGCCGGCCGTTCCCGGTCAGCGTGAGCAGGGCGCAGCGGCCGACGTCCTCCGGCGCGCCGTCCTCGTTGTGCGCGATGACCGACCGGTTCCGGCACCACGCTAGGTCGCTGCACCCGATGCCGTCCTCGACCAGGCCGAGGTCGCCGCGGAGGTTCAGCAGCGCCAGGTCATCGACTGGCACTTTGGCCCCTTCGGCGAAAGCGGCCAGTTCGGCCCATTCCTCGCCGCATTCCGCCGCGGTGGCCCGCCGTACCGTGGCCAGGCGATCGCGGCCAGGCGGCCAGGAGACGTGCTGCCGCAGCCGGGGCAGCACCGGCCAGGCTTCGGTGAGCGTGGCCAGTCCGGCCCGTACGTGCTCGCCCAGGGCCCGGAACGCCTCGCGGTCCGGGCCGTTCACCACGATCCAGCGCAGGCCGCCCAGCCTGCGCTCGTCAATCGAGACGCTCATCTCCTGCGCTCCCGGGGCCGGGGATCCCCTCCGTGACCCTGTCCACCAACGTTTCCGCGGAAACGTTGGAGGCAATCGCGCCTGGTCGCGCGGCCCCACCGCTGCGGAAGGCCCGGGCTACGATATCGATGGTCCGTCGATGCTGCTGAACAGCTGCTGAGGCGACAACGATGGGACACCGATGCTGTTTCCGGTGAGCGATGGGCGAATCTGAGGTTGCGTGTGGGGACGATGAGGCTGAAGGGGTGACTGAGGCGGTAACCAGGGCCCGTTCGGCCGTTGGAGGATTATGGCGGGAAGCGGAGCGGACCGGTCAGGGAGGCAGGGGTGGCTGAATTCCGGGGGTTGCGGCTGCGGCGGGCGGGGCGGGTGATCGTGCTTGATCCCGCGGACCGGGTGCTGCTGTTCCGCTATGACGACCCGCCGCCTAACGGGCGGCACTGGTGCACGCCGGGCGGCGGCCTTGACGACGGGGAGGACTACCCGGCCGGAGCCAGGCGGGAACTGGCCGAGGAGACTGGGTGGACGGATGTGCCGGTCGGGCCCGAGGTGTACGAGCGCACGCTGACCATGGAGTACGCCGACGCGATCGTGCGGCAGCACGAGCGGTTCTTCCTGGCGCGGGTCGAGGTCAGCCGCCGCGGCCTGGGCGACGTGACGGACATGCACGTATCGGACGGGATCTCGGGATGGCGCTGGTGGACGTTGGCCGAGATGGATGCCACCGACGAGGAGATCTGGCCCGCACGGCTCGCGGACCTGATCAGGACGCTGATCGGGTAACGGCGCTCAGCCGCCGAAATTACAGGGCAGGCGCTTGATGCCGTTGATGAAGCTGGACAGCAGGCGGTCCGGCTCTCCGGCGGTGATGTCGGGCACACGGGTCATGAGTTCGCGCAGCATGGCGGTGAGCTCGCGGCGGGCCAGGTGGGCGCCCAGGCAGTAGTGCGGCCCGGGTGCGCCGAAGCCGACGTGCGGGTTCGGTGAGCGGCTGATATCGAAGCGGTCGGGATCGGCGAACACCGCCTCGTCGCGGTTAGCCGAGTAGTAAAACAGCACCACCTTGTCGTCCTGGCGGTAATCATGGCCGTTCATGGTGTGGTCCCGGGTCAGGGTCCGCCTCATGAACAGGACCGGCGAGGAGTAACGCACGATCTCCTCGACCGCCCCTTCGAGCCGGCCCTCGAGGTCGGCCAGGAGCAGGGCGCGCTGCTCGGGGAACTCGCTGAACAGCATCAGCCCGTGCGAGAGCGCGTTGCGGGTGGTCTCGTTGCCCGCCACCACCAGGAGGATGAAGAACGAGGCGAGTTCGGCGGTGGTCAGCTGCTCCCCGTCGATGTTGGCGGTCACCAGGGCGGAGACCAGGTCCTCGGCGGGCGCCTCGGCGCGGGCGGCGGCCAGGCCGGCGAGGAGGTCGGCGAGGGCCTGCCCGGCTCCGAGGAGCTGGACCACCGCCTGGTCCATGTCCTCGGAGAGGAACTCCGGGTCGGCTCCGGACAAGATGATGTTGGTGTTGGTCATGACCATGTCGTACTGGTCATCCGGGATGCCCATCATGTCGCAGATGATCTTCAGCGGAAGCCTCGCCGCGACGTTCGCGACGAAATCGCACGGGCCGGCGGCCAGCAGGTCATCGACGACCGAGGCGGCCGCGCGCCGCACGTCGTCCTGGAACTTCGCGATCAGCCGCGGGCTGAACGCCCGGGAGACGATCCGCCGCAGCCGGGCGTGCCTGGGGTCGTCCATGTTGATCATCGAGCCGAAGTACTCGTTGAACTCCACCGGCAGGTCGGGGATGCTGGTCGCGCCCTTCCCCGAGCAGAACACCTCGGGATGCCGACTCGCCTCCACCACGTCGGCGTACCGCACCAGGGCGTAGTAGCCCGGACCCAGCTCAGAGAACGGGGTCTCGGGCTCGGCGAAAAACGGCGTCTGCGGTTGCGCCCGCAGCAGCGCGAAGGCCGTGGCCCGTTCGGCGAGCGGCAGGCCCCAGAATTCGGTGGCCGACAAGTCAATCCCGGCAACAGTCATGACACGGCGCCTTCCGCTAGAACGTGTTACTACTTCACCACGTCACCTCGTGCCGTGGCTAGGCTGTCGGCGTGAGCGTTCCCTCCCTGCCCCTGACTGCCCTCGGCCGCAGCGGCATCCAGGTCAGCAGGCTGGCGCTCGGGTCCTGGCGCACCTACGAGCGGATCGGCCGCGACCAGGGTCTCGCAGTCATGAAGGCCGCCCGCGAGGCCGGCGTCAACTTCCTGGACGACGCGCGCTACAACGACGAAATCGGGCGCGCCCCCCTGCCCACCGGATACTCAGAGGTGGTCTTCGGCGAGCTGTTCCGCGCCGCGGGCTGGCGGCGGGACGACACCGTCGTGTCCAACAAGCTGTGGTGGGAGTTCTGGCCGGACGAATCGCCGGCTCAGGAGCTGGCCTCCTCGCTCGGGCGGATGGGGTTCGACCACGTCGACCTGATCTACTCCGAGGTGCCGCCGGACGGCGTCGGGCTCGAGGACGCGATCGACATGATCACCGGGCTGATCCGCGCCGGGACCGCCCGGGCCTGGGGGACGCTGAACTGGACCCCCGGGCAGATGGAACTGGCCTGCCAGATCGCCGACCGGGCGGGCGTGCCCGGCCCGACGGCCACGCAGCCGCCGTACAGCCTGGTGCGCAGGGAAATCGTCGAGGATCCGGACATGCGGCGCCTAGCCGCCGACCGGGGCGTCGCGATCGTGGCGTCCTACACCCTGGCGGGCGGCGTCCTCACCGGCAAGTACGACCAGGATCCCCGGGCCGGCCGGGCGGCGGGCCTGCTCGAGCAGCCACGCTACGCGCCCGGAGTGGCGGCCGGGCGCCAGCTGGCCGCCCTGGCCAGGGATATCGGCGCGGCCCCGGCCAGCCTGGCGATGGCGTTCGCGCTGCTCAATCCGTCGGTGACCACGGTCTTGTTCGGGGCGACCCGGCCCGGGCAGGTCAGCGCGAACCTCGGCGCGCTCGCCCTGGCCGAACGGCTGACGCCGGACGAGCGCGACCGCCTCGCCGCCGTCGGCACGTAGGCTGGTCGCGTGGCCCGGCTCGAAGCATGCCTCGTTGACGCCTACGACACCATTCTGACCTGTGATTTCTCGGTTCTCAGGCGCGAGCTGACGACGCTGGCCGGCCTTCCGCTCGACAGCTGGAACGACGATTACAACCGGCTCTCACCGCTCCTGGGCGACGGCCGGATGTCGAAGGCCACGGCGTTCGGCGAGATCCTGCGCGCACGAGGCCGCGAACCCCGGCCCGAACTGGTGCGCGAGATGGTGCGCGCGGACCAGGAACTGCTGATCGCGAACACGCGCCTGTTCGACGACGCGATCCCGTTCCTTGAGAAGCTCCGGGCCCGCGGCATCAAGATCGCGATCGTCAGCAACTGCACCGAGAACACGCGCCCGCTCCTGGTCTCGCTCGGGGTGGACGCTCTCGCCGACGCCCTGGTCCTGTCGTGCGAGGTCGGCGCGGCCAAGCCGGCCGCGCAGATCTTCCGGTACGCGCTCGGCCGGCTGGGGGTAACCGCGGACGCCACCGTGTTCGTGGACGACCAGGCGCGCTTCTGCGCGGGCAGCGAGGCCGTGGGCATCAGCGCGGTGCAGATCGTCCGGGGTGAACTCGATGGGCAGGTGCCGGAGGGGGCCACGGTGGTGCGGTCGCTGACCGATATAGAAGCGAGGTTCGCTGACTGACCGCGTTGCCGGGCGCCGGGGCGGCTCCGGGGCGCGCGGCCCTAGGCTGGGCCGCATGGACACCGGCGTAGCGATCTTCCCGACCCATGACGCCATCGCGCCCGCGGACATGGCGCGGCTGGCCGAGGAGCGCGGGCACGAGTCGCTGTTCTTTCCCGAGCACACCCACATCCCGGCCGGGCGGGAAACGCCGTGGCCCGGGGGGCGTGAGCTGCCGCGCAAGTATGCGCACACCTTCGACCTGTTCGTGGCGGTGACCGCCGCCCTGACCGCCACCTCACGGCTGCGGGTCGGCTCGGGTATCTGCCTGGTGGTCGAGCGAGACCCGATCACCACCGCCAAGGAGGTGGCGAGCGTCGACTTCCTGTCCGGAGGCCGGTTCGAGTTCGGCATCGGCGCGGGCTGGAATCGGGAGGAGATGGCCAACCACGGCACCGACCCGCGGCGGCGGATGGCCCTGCTGCGCGAGCGGGTCGAGGCCATGAAGGCGATCTGGACTTCCGACGAGGCGAGCTATGCCGGCGAGCACGTCGCGTTCGAGCGGATCTGGTCCTGGCCGAAGCCGGCCCAGCGGCCCCATCCGCCGGTGCTGGTGGGCGGGAACGGGCCGGGCGTGCTCGACCGGGTGCTGGCCTTCGGGGACGCGTGGTTCCCCAACCACGCCCGGGGCGGGATCCTGGACCGGGCCGCGGAGCTGCGCTCGCGCGCGGACCGGCCGGTCGGGCTGATGGTCATGGGTGTCCCGGCCGACGCCCGGGTGCTGTCGGCTTACGCCGACGCGGGATTCCAGCGGGCGGTGCACTGGCTGCCCTCGGCCCCGCGCGGGCCGGTCGAGCGCGCGCTCGACAGGTACGAGGCGGCCGTGGCGGAACTCTACGGGGAGTAGGGCGTCCTGGTGGCTAGGTTCGATGCATGCCTCATAGATGCGTACGGGACCATCATGAGCACCGACTTCAGCGGGCACTTGGCCGAGCTGCCGG
>Ga0335081_10015828_pt1 | contig 12208 bp, 8 predicted proteins | sample Lox_Sample_35_FD_206713 | JGI IMG/M metagenome (GOLD analysis project Ga0335081, IMG submission 206713) | Soil microbial communities from Loxahatchee National Wildlife Refuge, Florida, United States - Lox_Sample_3.5 | ecosystem: Environmental > Terrestrial > Soil > Wetlands | place: USA: Florida... | reverse complement strand
CATGCGGGTTAGTTGGTGAGCGCGGAAGGAATCGAACCTTCAACCTACTGATTAAGAGTCAGTTGCTCTGCCAGTTGAGCTACGCGCCCTTTGGTGAGGAGATGCTACAGATGGGCCGAAGGAAATTATAACATTCGGCTCGACTGGTGATGGGCGCCGAACTCGCTAGTACTGCCTGAAACTTTTTCAGACAGTGCGAACTCGCTGGCGGGCACCGCAGCGTTGCGAACCCCGCATGTTGATTAAGCAGTGCCTGTGCGTAAGCAGCGCCTCAGCGTATCCCCTTCGCGCAGGGAATCAGTGCGAACTCTGCGGCACCTGCCTCGGTGACGAATCCTGACGGCAGAACCGTCCTGCACCAGATGAAGTGTTTTCCGCGAGAGGCGCCCTGACGAGCGGCTGGCACGGTGGGTGTTACTCGATTTGCACGAGTTGTCCGGCGGCTATGGGCGCCTGGGGAGGACGAATCGTCTGCGGTGCCCGCCAGTGATCCATGTAGGACACTTGATGCACGCAGGACACGGTACAATTCGGTGCGCAGCCTTTCTCCGTCAGGAACTCGCGGCGAATGTCGTCGACCGTGTATTGTTCCAGCGGAATTCCGGGATGGCCTCGCTGCTGGGAGCAGTAGTGCACCAGGCCATCTTCGCAGATGTAGAGATAGCGTGCACCCGCCCGGCAGCGCCAGTCGTTGGGTTTGCCATTCGCAATGTTGTCCTGGAACCAGTTGAAACGGGAATAGTGCCGCTTCTCCAGGTTCTTCATCTTGAGGAACACTTCGCGTTCGGTCTCGCCCAGCGGCCGCAGTTGTCCATCGCCGTCGTGAATTATGCCGATGGTGGAAGTGAACCCGAGTTGGACGGCGCGGCGGCCGACGACCAGCGCATCATGGGGATTGCGAATTCCGCCTCCGACGACGGAGTTGATGTTGACGTCGAAGTCGGCGTGCTCGGCCAGCAATTGCAGCTTCTTGTCCAGTACCTTCAGCGACTTCTTGGAAACGTCGTCAGGCATGATGTTGTCGATGCTGATCTGCAAGTGGTCGAGACCGGCGCGATTCAGGCGCTGAATGCGGTCCGCGGTCAGCAGATACCCGTTGGTAATCATGCCCGCGATCATCGCGTGCCGCCGTATGTGGGCGATGATTTGGTCAAGGTCGGGGTGCAATAGCGGCTCGCCGCCGCTGAGGGTGACGATGGAAGTACGCAGCCGTGCAAGGTCATCAATGCGACGCTGCATCGTCCCCAGAGGAACGGGCTTGGAGAAGTCGTCGTACTCATTGCAATACTCGCACGCGAGGTTGCAGCGGCGGATAGGGATAATGTGCGCCATGATCGGGTGATTGGTCGATGCCAGACCTTCGGCAATCATTCTGAGCTCGCGAACCCGGCGCCGGGAGGCGAGAACCCGCCGCTTAATTGTAGGAGACGATTTCCCCATAACTGCGTCTTACTTATTACAACACATTCGGTTGGTCGCATGGGAAGCGCACTGCTCCGTATGGGGAATTTTGGCGGTTAAGCTGCAATCCAGCCCATTCAGGCAGCCGGCGAATCGGCTGCATTCATGATGCGGGCATTCCCCGCTGCTAACGTCGAAACTGATTTATAATCAGAGGTTCAGCCCACAACTCCGGAGTTCCCAACGCATGATTAAGTTTCTGCAAAAGCCCGGCCCGGTGAAGAAGTATGTTCTGGGAGGCATTCTGGTTTTCGTTTGTCTGGCGATGAGCACGTACCTGATTCCTGGCGGTGTCGGCGACTATTTCAGCGGCGGACTGACCACGCAAGGTGTCGTGGCCAAGGTTGGCGACCAGGAGATCGGCCTGCAGCAGGTGAGCCAGCAGGCCCGCATCATTGCGAAGCAACAGTTCAAAGGGCAGGAGATCCCTCCCGGACTCATGCCATATCTCATGCGGAATGCAGCCCAGGGTTTGATTGTGCAAAAGGCGATTGTCTACGAAGCCGACAAGATGGGTCTGGGCGTCAGTGACGACGAGTTGCGCGGCTATCTCCAGCAGGGACAGATTGGGCAGGTCTTGTTCCCCAACGGCAGCTTTATCGGGCAACAGGCTTACGAGCAGTTTATCGAAAGCCAGTTCAACATGGGGGTACAGCAGTTCGAGCAGGAGGTGAAGGCCGAGGTTGCACAACGCAAGCTGCTGACAGCCGTGGGGGCGGCGCTGACCGTCAGCGATAAAAGCATCACGGATGAAGCGAAAAAGCAGGACACTAAAGTCAAGTTCGAGTACGCGGTGCTGACGCTCGACGACATCAAGAAGCAGATCAAGCCGACGGATGCCGAGCTGAAGGCGTTTTACGATCAGAACAAGCAGATGTACGCCAATTCGTTGCCGGAGAAGATCAAGGCCAAGTACATCCTGATTGACGCCAACAAGCTGGCGGAGAATGTGCAGATCACGCCTGCGGAACTGCAGCAATACTACAACCAGCATCAGGACGATTATCGGCTGCCGGAAACGGTGACCGTTCGCCACATCCTGATCAAGACGCCCGCCCCGGATGCCGATGGCAAGGTGGATCAGAAAGCTGTGGATGCAGCCCGCGCGAAAGCAGACGATATTGCAAAGCAGCTGAAGGGTGGCGCAAACTTCGCGGATCTGGCCAAGAAATACTCCGACGATCCGGGAAGCGCGAAGGATGGGGGACTGTTACCGCCGATCACGCGCGGCCGCACCGTGCCGGAATTTGAGCAGGCGGCGTTCAATACGCCCGCGGGTCAAACGACCGGAGTCATTCGCACCAGTTATGGCTTCCACATCATTCACGTCGAGGCCAAGCAGCAAGCCAGGCTCAAGCCGCTGGAGGAGGTGAAGGTCGAAATCGAGCCCATGCTGAAGAAGCAGAAATCCGCGACCCAGGCACAAAGTGTGGCGGCTGCGGTTCAGGCGATGGCAGCGAAGGACGGGTTCGACAAAACAGCCGCGGCGAAGAACCTGAGCGTGACGACGACCGATTTGATCACGCAAACTGGCCCATTGCCGGGAATTGGGGTCGCTCCTGACTTGATGAATGCGCTGTTCGCGGCAAAGAAGAACGACGCCCCCGCAATCGCGTCTTCCCCCGCCGGCCCGGTCATCTTCCAGGTTACGGAGATCCAGCCGCCGCAGACTCCGACCTTCGAGCAAATCAAAGCGAAGGTGGAAGAGCAGTTTAAGGACCAGCGGGCTCAGGCTTTGTTGGCCCAGAAAACTCGTGAGCTGTCGGACCGCGCCCATGCCGATCATGACCTGAACAAGGCGGCGAAGGAAGTGGGTGCGACGGTGAAAACCAGCGACCTGGTCGATCGCAACTCCCAGATACCCGACGTGGGTGCGATGAGCGGCCAAGCCAGCGTAGCTTTCACGATGAAGCCGGGCGAAATCAGCAATCCGATTCAGGGAGGTGCCAACGGAGTTGTGCTGAAGATCGTCGAGGTGCAGGAGCCGTCGGCGGAACAAATCAAACAGGACTGGGACAAGATCAAGGAAGGGCTGCTGCAACAAAAGCGCGAAGAGTATCAAAATCTCTACGTGGAAAACTTGCGGGACACGCTGGAAAAACAGGGCAAGATCAAGATCAACAAGAAAGAAATGGATGAACTGTCGAAGCCGCCCGAGGGGTCGTAGCGGCGCGCTGGGAGCCAACTCTTTGGCCAGCAGAGACCATCTGCTGGCCGCCTTTGTTTTGTAACACCCGTCGATGCTTCCATGATGTAGGTCCGAAGCCTGAACAGCTGGCATATGCTTTTTGAACGCGCGTCCGGTATTCTGCTGCACCCCACTTCGCTGCCTTCGCGCGGCGGGATCGGCGACTTTGGGCCGGCGGCATACGAGTTTGTCGACTGGCTGACGGCGGCCAAACAGACGCTGTGGCAGATTTTGCCGCTCCAGCCGGTCGGATATGGGAACTCGCCCTACTCCAGCACGTCCGCGTTCGCCGGGAATGTTCTGATGATCAACCTGGAGCGACTGGCGGAGCGCGGACTTCTCACCGCCAAGCAAATGGCTGAAGTTCCGGATGGATCATCCGCGGTTGATTTTGATCGCGTGCGCTCGCGCAAGCTACCCTTGCTGAACGGGGCTGCTCGAAATTTTCTCGGCTCGGCGAACGGTGCTTCGCGAGAGCGTTACGACAGCTTCTGCCAGCGGAATGACTGGTGGCTGGATGACTACGTTCAGTTCAATGTGCTGCGGGAACGCTTCCGTGGACAAACCTGGAATACATGGCCGCCGGAGATCGCCCGCCGCGACCCTGATGCCATCTCCCAACTGCAAACCGAACTGCACGAGGAGCTCGAGGTTGAGCGCTTTCTGCAGTTCGCATTCTTCGAGCAGTGGGGAGCCTTGCGCGCCTACTGTGCGGACCGCGGCATTCGCATCATCGGCGATGTGTCGATCTTCGTCAGCTACGACAGCGCTGATGTCTGGACCAATCCGGAGCTATTTCGGTTGAAAGAAGATCTCTCACCGGAAGTTGTTGCCGGGGTTCCACCGGATGCTTTCAGCGAGACCGGACAGCGTTGGGGGAATCCGCTGTACGATTGGGAGGCACTGGCCGCGCGCGGCTTCGATTGGTGGATCGGACGAATGCGCTGGGCCATCGAGACCTGCGACATCGTGCGCATCGATCACTTTCGCGGCTTCGAATCCTACTGGGAGATTCCCGCCGATGAACCCACCGCAGTGCATGGCCGCTGGGTCGCAGGACCGAACGACGCCTTGTTTCGGGCGCTGCGAGATGCTTTGGGCAAGCTGCCGTTGATCGCGGAAGACCTCGGCTACATCACACCCCAGGTCCACAAGCTCCGCAAGTCGCTGGAGATTCCTGGAATGAAGGTTCTGCAATTCGGATTCGGCAACCAAGGCGCGCACGTCTATCTGCCACATCGTTATGAGCCGGACTTCGTCGTCTACACCGGAACGCATGACAACAACACCGTGGTTGGTTGGTGGAATACCGCTGCCACTGAGAAGGAGAAACAGCGGGCGTCCGCTTACCTCGGCATCGGCGACGAGGGCGTGCATTGGGCATTCATTCGCGCGGCGCTGGCGTCCGTGGCCAACTGGTGTGTAATTCCAGTGCAGGACGTGCTCGGGCTGGACAGCAGCGCGAGGATGAATGTGCCGAGCGAGGCCGACGGCAGCTGGTCGTGGCGATTGCGGCCCGGGGCGCTTACCTCGGAGCTTGCGGCCAAGTTGGCCAGCCTAGTCGAAATTACCGATCGCGACGTGGGCGCAAAAAGGCTGTCACTCCAGGAAGAACAAAGCGACGGGAAAGCTGGCGAAGATTTCGCGGCATAATGCCGAATGGCCCGCGGAAAGCACTTCTCCGGTAAGAACATTTCGCAATCGCCGGCCGGCGGCTTCCGGCGGCACCGGTAACTCCGCATCTCCCCATACCGCCCCAAGCGGGGGCTCCTCTTTCCCCTTCATCAGCGTGTAGCTAAGGCGGGGCACGGCGACGATGGCCATCTCAGCTGGGCTTTGCCGGGCAAACGCCACAACGTGCTCCTCCCGGCCGCGACTCACCTGCAAGGGAATGTACTCGCCCGTCTGGAAGAGCTCTTTATGTTCGCGGCGGCAGTTTAAGCTGCGCATGGTGACCCAGAGCTTCATGCGGCCATCGCGATAGTCGCTAAGCAGTTCCTTGCAGGTTCCCCGCGATCCTTCGTTGTCATCGAGACCCGCAAGGTCGGCGACTGCGCGTGAACGCCGATCGAAATCGACTGGCCGCCGGTTATCCGGATCGACCAGGCTGAAGTCCCACAGCTCCTGGCCCTGAAAAATGTCCGGTACGCCAGGACAGGTCAGCTTGAGAAGAGTCTGGCTGAGCGAATTAAGGCACCCAAAATACATCACGGAGGGCAGAAATTTTTGCAGAGACTCCAGAAAGAAGTTTGGTTTGCCGCGAAACGATGGCGTCAGAATTTTCTCAATGAACGAATTCATCGCCGCTACGTAGTCGGGGTTGGGATTGAGCCAACTCAGATTGACCTTCGCCTCGTGAATCGCTTTTTCCATGTACTGCTGAATGCGCTGGAGGAACACGGCACTTTGCGCCTCCGCCTCGCCCTGCATGTGCAACGGCCAGCAGCCGACCAGCGTCTGGTACAGCAGGTACTCCTCATTGTTGTCGGGCACGATTCTGCCGTCGCGAAGTTTGGTTTTACGGCCACGATTCATGCGACGCCACTTCATCACCTGGGCGGCCCAGTTGGCCGGGATCTCGGAGAGCACATCGAGCCGCGCACGCACATCTTCACTGCGCTTGGTGTCGTGAGTGGAGGTGCCCAGCATCGAACTGGGCCACTGCTTCGCCCGCTGCTGGTTGAGACGGTGAAACTCGGAGACAGAAGTTCCGAAGTTCGCAGGCGAACCGCCGACCTCATTGACGGAGACAAAGCGCACGTACACATAGCAGGCGGTATCCTCCAGTCCTTTTGCCATCACCGGTCCGGTCAGCTGCTGGAACTTCAATGTGAAATACAGTGGCGCGCGATAGCCGTAAATCGGGGCCCCACCGCCATCGCGTTCGAGCAGGAGAATGCTGCGCAGAAAATCGAATACAGCGGGCGCCAGCGTGCCGTTCTGGCGCTTGGCGCATTCGATGGCCTGCTGAATGTATTCCCGGTCCACCTCACTGACGTGACCGCCCTCATCGATATAAGTGCGGTACACCGGAAAGCATGCGATGGTTTCGCGTATGGCTTCCCGCAAAACGCTCCACGTGAAGTCGCGCGCATGCCGGTCGTGATTGGAAATGTCGTTGAGCAGGTCGGCCAGCACGTTGACTTCGCTGGCAAGGGCCCTCCGCATCACCAGCCTCTTACTTTCGTAAATCAGCCGGTCCACCTGCATGGTCGCGCCGGTCACACGATGATAGAGATTCGTGAACGCGCGTTCATTCCGGCGGTCAAGGAAGATCCCGTTCGCCAAATTTGCGAAATCATAGCCGACCGAGCCATCGACCGGCCAGGACCGCGGAAGATCCTCGCCGCGCTCCTGTATCTTTTCGATGAGCAGGTAAAGCGGGGCTTTTCCAGGAGTCCATTCGTGCTGCGCAGCAACTTCGTGGATGTCCAACTCAATGCCATCGGCGGCCAGCGGAGCCACAGGTTCGGGACCGAGGCAGCGGCTTGCGGCGTACAGCCTTTGCAGTCGCATGAAGTATTGCGAGGGATTGAGCAGTCCGTCAGGGTGGTCGATACGCAGGCCGGAGATGAGACCCTCCGCCAGGAATTTGCGAATCAGCTTATGAGTCGCCGCAAAAACTCGCGGGTCTTCCATGCGCAGCCCGACCAGATCATTAATGTCGAAAAACCGCCGGTAGTTGATTTCCTCTCCCGAGACGCGCCAGAAGGCCAGCCGGTAGGCCTGCTTTTCCAAGAGCGCATGCAGAGCATCGAAGCTGCGGCTGTCGTTGGCGGTTCCCTTCAGCATCTGTAACGCTGCTTGAATCTCCCTTTCGACCTCTTCCGAATTGTGCGCCAGTCGGCGCAACTGCTCGAGCAGGTACGGCATCTCGCTTTGCCGACGTCCGACCAGTTCCGGCTCGATGCAATCGTTGGCAGGCAGCCGCCCAAGAGCGTTGATCAGCGCATCCAGTTCCATCACCGGAGCCGGTTGCTCGCCGTTGGCTCGCCGAAGTTCCCTGGCAGGAGCGAAAATCAGGGGATACGTCTGAGGATCGACTGGAAGTACATTGTCGAAGTACTTCGCAACAAAGGCGTCATTTTCGAAGGAAACGCGAATATTTCCGGCTTCCAGGTCCTGGCCATAAGGATTGCCCAGAATCGGGAGCAGGACCTTGTTGCGCAGTTCGGTCTTGCGCGGATCCCAATCGATATCGAAAAAGTCGGCGTAGGCCGAGGCGCGGCCACTCTGCAGCACATCCTGCCACCAGGGATTGTCGCCCCGTCCCACGCCCATGTGGTTCGGCACCGTGTCGAGCACGAGTCCCATGCCATACTTCTTGAGCTCGGCCACAAACTGCCGCAATTGCTCTTCCGTCCCGATCTCCGGATTCAGCTGGCTGTGATCGATGATGTCGTATCCGTGCTGGCTGCCGGCGCGCGCCTTCAGAATGGGAGAAGCGTACACGCAGCTGATTCCGAGCTGCCAAAGATAGGGAACCAGCTTTCGTGCATCGTCGAAATGGAAATCCTTGTTGAACTGCAGCCGGTAGGTGGAGAGCGGCGCCGTGCCCCGCTTCTCAACGATGAGGCGCTCGATACAATCGCACAGCTCGAAGTGGCTGGCTGGATCCGTCAGCAAGGACGAGACGGTCTGCATGGGAGCTCTTGGTTTCTACACACCTACGCCTTGGGTTGGATGCAGCTTTGTGGTTGCGGCGCTGTCCCGGAGCTCCCCTTTACTTAATGTGCGGCGACGGCGAAAATGAAAGTTCGCCGACCTGGCTGTAGACTGTTCTGCCTTCACAAGGGCAGGGGACGAGTACTGCTTTGCATAACCGCTTGCAGGAGAGGGATGCATGACCGCTACTGGTGAACTGATCCGCATGATGAACTATGTCGATGACATCGCGGCCACGTTGCGCCGCATCAACGCCAGCCTTTATCTGATTACCCCGGAGGAGAAGCGCCGTTTGGCCGAATACATGCGCAAGTCGGATCCGAATTTCATTACCGTGATCGAACAGCTGGAAAAGGGAGCGTAGTCGATGGCTGAGGTCCGTACCATCGCCGTCATTGGCGCAGGCATCATGGGCCGCGGCGTCGCCCACGCCGCGGCGCTCGGCGGTTATCGCACCATTCTCGAAGACATTCTCCCCACGGCGCTGCGCAAGGCGGAAACCGAAATCCGCTCGAATCTGGACAAAGCGGTGGAACTGGGCAAGGTAACGAAAGCCAATGCGGACCAGGCTTTTGGCCGCTTGGAGTATGCCTCGTCCGTGGAGCAGGCGGCCCGCGAGGCCGATCTGGTGATCGAAGCCGTGCCGGAGGAGATGGAGTCGAAGATCGAGATCTTCACTCTGCTCGACAAGGTTTGCCGTCCGGCAACCATTCTCGCTTCGAATACCTCGTCCCTCAGCGTGACCGAAATCGCTTCCGTCACGTATCGCGCTCCGAAGTGCGTGGGCATGCACTTCTTCAATCCTGTGCACAAGATGAAGCTGCTGGAAATTGTGCGCGCGCTGGAGACGGATGAGGAAACGCTGGCCGCGGCGGTTGAAGTCGGCAAGCGCATGGGGAAAGAAGTTGTCGCGATCAAGGAGTCGCCCGGATTCATAACCAGCCGCATCAATGCCATGATTGGCAACGAAGCGTTTTACATGCTGCAGGAAGGCATCGCATCACCACAGGACATCGACAAAGCGCTGAAGCTGGGACTGAACCACCCCATGGGTCCGTTCGAGATGGTTGATCTCGTGGGACTCGATACGCGGCTGCATATTCTTGAGTACCTGCACAAGACGCTTGGTGAGAAGTTTCGTCCTGCGCCACTGATGGTGCAGTACGTTAAAGCCGGGCGGTTGGGCCGCAAGGCCGGACGCGGCGTGTATGAGTACCCGGGGCAGGAAGCGGGTCGAGGCGATGGGCCGCGACAGACCGCGCCTCAGCCAGAGGCCAACAAGTAACGTCGCCTCATCTTTCACGCCGGGGAGAAAATGACGGTGTCAGCATCCAAAGTGGCAGAGCATTGCCGCAAGCTGGAACAGATGTATCTCGGGGCGCCGATCAATGCCTTCTATTCGCCAGCGATATGGGTTTCTCAGGGTGAAGCGGAAATCACAATTGGTGTTAAGCCCGAGTTCTTTCATGCCGCCGATGCCGTGCACGGCTCGGTGTACTTCAAGCTCCTGGACGATGCCGCGTTCTTTGCCGTCAATTCGCTGATCGAGGAATATTTTGCCTTGACGGCAAGCTTTACCACATATCTTCTCCGTCCTGTTTCCGAGGGAACGATGAAAGCGGTCGGCAAGGTGGTCTATGCTGGCGCAAAATCCTTCATCGCAGAGTCGGTGGTGATAGACGGTGAAGGACAGGAAATCGCGCGCGGAAGCGGGAGCTTTGTCACTAGCAAGATCAAACTGACCGCGGACATAGGTTATCGTACCTAGCGGATACGTTTGCAACCGGTTCATCTTGCTTCAATGAAAATCATGAGAGCGGACATCGGCATCGGTAACGTCGACCGTCTCGGCGGCGTATGCTTCGCGCATGGGTGCGACCCGCTCCACCTTCACCGAAATCACGCCTTCCAGGTTTTGCAGGACGCCTTCTAACAGCACAAATTTTTCCGACAAGATCAGAACGCGGTTCTGCTCCAGAATATCGGGTGAGATGATGGCGTTGCTGATGCCGGTTTCATCCTCCAGGCTGAGAAAGACGAAGCCCTTCGCGGTTCCCGGGCGCTGTCGCGCGATGATGCATCCCGCTGTTCGAACGTATTTCCCGTGAGGCGTCTGCATGAGTTGCTGGGCCGACAGAACGCCGGCACGCCGCAGATCGGCTCGCCGGTAGGCCATGGGGTGAGGACCGACGGTGAGTCCGGTTCCGTGGAAATCCGCCATCAGACGCTCTTCCGGCGTCATGGGAGCGAGTGGCGATGGCTCATCACTCTCCGGAATATCATCGAGCAGCGGCCCGGCGAAACGGGCCGTGCGCTCCACTTGCCACAGCGCATCACGACGATGCAGGCGGCTTTGAAAGGGCACGCCTTTAGTCGCGTCGTGCAGCCCGTTTTTCTTGTCATCGCGAGCGGCCTTCAGGCCGCGAGGGATCTGCTTTTTGTCACCAATCGAATTCAAGGCCCCGATGGAAGCCAGCAGCACCAATTCATTTCGTCGCAATTCGGGAACCCGATAGGCGAGATCGGCGATGGATGCGAACGGGTGCTTGCCACGCTCGCACACGATGGCTTGTGCCGTTTCTTCGCGCAGACCTTTGGCATAACGGAAGCCCATGCGAAGACTCAACCCTGAATTGCCGTCCGGCTCCAGCGTGCACGGCCAGTCTGAGCTGGTGATATCCACCGGTCTCACCCGCAGTCCATGCCGCTGCGCGTCTTTCACGATGGTGGACGGATGATAAAACCCCATGGGCTGATTGTTGAGCAGCGCTGCGGTGAACGCCGCCAGGTAGTGGCACTTCAGATAGGCGCTGGCATAGGCGATCAGGGCAAAGCTCGCCGCGTGCGACTCAGGAAACCCATACAGCGCGAAGGAAGTGATGGAAAGAATGATCTGCTCCTGCGCTGCAGCCGGGATGCCGTTGCGCTGCATGCCTTCGCGTAGCTTCACCTCGATATCACGCATGCGCCGCTCGCTGCGTTTAAATCCAAACGCACGCCGCAGTTCTTCCGCTTCGCCGCCGGTGAAGCCGGCCGTAATCATGGCCATACGCAGCAATTGCTCCTGAAACAGCGGTACGCCGAGGGTGCGTTCCAGCACCGGTTCCAATGAAGGATGAGGATAGACAACCGGTTGTCTCCCCTGGCGACGCATCAGAAAGGGGTTGACCATCTGACCCACAATCGGGCCCGGACGAATGATGGCCACTTGTACCACAATGTCATAGAAGTGCGTCGGATGGAGGCGAGGCAGGCACGACATCTGCGCCCGGCTCTCGATCTGGAACATCCCCACCGTATCAGCCCTTTGCAGTGTGTCATACACTGTGGGATCATTGGCCGGCAGCTTTGCCAAATCGACCTCTTCCCGGTGGTACTTACGGATCAGCGTGAGCGAATCCTCAAGCACAGCCATCATTCCCAGTCCCAGCAAATCGACTTTGACAATGCCCATGTCGGCGCAATCTTCCTTGTCCCACTGCACCACCACGCGGCCCGGCATGGTAGCCGGTTCCAGCGGCACGATGGAATCGAGTTGCCCCTGGCAAATGACCATGCCGCCGGAGTGCTGTCCCAAGTGGCGCGGCAGATCCTGCACCGCGAGACAAAGCTCAAAGAACTTGCGAATGCGTGGATGCCGAAGATCGAATCCGGCATCGCGAAACTGACGCTCCAGGGTGTCGCCCGGATCTTTGTACTCCCAGGAGCTCACCAGGCCTGCCAGGCGATCGAGGGTTTCGCCGTCAAAACTGAGGGCCTTGCCCACCTCGCGCGCCGCCATAACTCGTTCTGACCGGGCCGCAGGTAGCGATCGCGAGCGCCCTCCACAGTACGAGCCCGCAGGAAGCTGTCCATCGTTTCTCCTGCATCGACCGGATAGCGGGGAAATTCGTA
>Ga0335081_10015827_pt1 | contig 12209 bp, 12 predicted proteins | sample Lox_Sample_35_FD_206713 | JGI IMG/M metagenome (GOLD analysis project Ga0335081, IMG submission 206713) | Soil microbial communities from Loxahatchee National Wildlife Refuge, Florida, United States - Lox_Sample_3.5 | ecosystem: Environmental > Terrestrial > Soil > Wetlands | place: USA... | reverse complement strand
ATAGCAAGGGCTGTCGCCGCTCGTTTCGTCATGGCCGCACTTTAGATCAGAGCCGCCACCACGGGTTGAACCGCAACGGCCCGGCCGGATCAATGCGCTGACCGGGTGTCGGGACCGCGACGTGGACGTGTGCGGGCTCAGCCGCCTTCAGCACCCGTTCGACCGGCTCGGCCCACGGGTGGGGGGCCAGCCGGAAGGTGCCCCAGTGGATCGGCACCAGAAGCCCTGCGCCGGAGTCGGTGACGTCCAGGTGCGCCCGGACCGCCTCCTCGGGGTTCATGTGAATGTCCGGCCACGCAGTGTTGTATGCGCCGATGGGCAGCAGGGTCAGGTCGAACGGTCCGTGGTCCGCGCCGATCTGCGCGAAGCTCTTGGTGTAGCCGGTGTCGCCGCCGAAATACGCGCGGTGACTGGGGCCGATCAACGCCCACGACGCCCAGAGCGTGTTGTTGCGGCTGAAAAAGCGCCCCGAGAAGTGCCGCGCCGGCATACAGACCACGGTGAGCTCGTCGACCTTCGCGCTCTGATTCCAGTCGAGTTCGACGATGCGATGCTCGGGCATGCCCCACGCCCGAAGGTGGGCTCCGACACCGAGCGGCACGAAGAACGGGGCCCGCTGTGTGTGCGCCAACGCCATCACCGTGTCAATGTCGAGATGGTCGTAGTGGTCATGGCTGATGATCACCGCGTCGACGGCGGGCAGCCCGTCCAGTTGCACCGGCGGCGGGTGCAGCCGCTGTGGGCCGACGATGTCCGACGGCGAGCAGCGGTTGCTCCACACCGGATCGGTGAGCACCCGGTAACCGTCGATTTCCAGCAATGCCGTCGAGTGACCGAACCAGCTCACAGCAAGCCGGCTGGCGTCACCCCGATAGATCTCTGGCGTAGCCAACGGGATCGGCCCTTTGGGGCGGCTTTCACTGCGCGGACCGATCAGCTCCCACAGGATGAGCCGCAATTCTTCGCGGTCCATGAGGTACACCGAGGCGGGGTCGAGGTTTTCGAAGACGCCGTCGTGGTAATTCGGAGAACCCTGCGAGGCGGCACGGATGGACGCGGGGTCGGCGCCCAGGGCAGCCGGCGCGCCGTGCAGGGCCCGCAAGAACCACCCACCGGCGGCCAGCGACGCGGTGCCGGCGGCAAGTCGCAGCGCTGAGCGCAACATGAAAACCCCCTAGGCCCCCTGGAATTTCGGCGGCCGCTTCTCCACCCGGGCGACCTGCGCCTCGATGACGTCCTGGCTGCCCCAGGCCTTGTCGAAGAGCTCTTTGTGCTCCGGCCATTGGTCCTCGTAGGCGCCGTCATCGTTGAGCACGCGCTTGGCGTGCTGTATCGCCAGCGGCGCCAGGCCCGCGATCTCGGCGGCCCAGGCCTGGGCGTCGGCCAGCGACCCGATGCGGTTGGCCATTCCGGTGTGCAGCGCCACTTCGGCGTTCAGCTTCTCGGCGGTCAGCAGCATCGCACGGGCCCGTCCATGACCGACCAGCGACGACAGCCGGCGAATACTCCAGTTATCAAGGGCCAGACCATATTTCGATGTCGGAAACTGGAAAAACGCATCCGGCGCGACGACCCGCAGGTCGCACACCATGGCCAGCTGCAGGCCGGCGCCGATGGCGGGTCCGTTGATAGCGCCGATAACCGGCATCGGAGCCGCGTCGATGGCCCTGTTCAGCTCGATCAGCCGGTCAGGATAGTCGGCGGCGAACGCGTCGCCGGTTAGGTCCGCGCCGGCGCAGAACACCGTGCCCTGGCCGGTCAGCACGATGGCGCGGACTTCGTCCGTGGTGGCTTTCTGCACGGCCTCCCGCAGCTCCTCGGCGAGCTGAGAATTCAGGGCGTTGCGGCGCTCCGGGCGCTGCAGCTCGATCGTCATTACGGCTTCGTCCTGGGTGACACCGATCATGGGGGCCAGGATATAGATCCTCTAATAACCTCGAAGCGTGAGCCGTATCACGACTGATCAACTGCGGGATGCGGTGCTCGACGAGGGCTCATTCGTCAGCTGGGACAACCAGCCGCTGGCGGTACCGGTAACCGAGTCCTACGCGCGCGAGCTCGCCGCAGCCCGAGCCGCCACCGGCCGAGACGAATCGGTGCTGACCGGCGAGGGCCGCGTATTCGGGCGCCGGGTCGCGGTGGTGGTCTGCGAGTTCGACTTCCTCGGCGGGTCGATCGGGGTCGCGGCCGCGGAACGGATCACCGCCGCCGTGCAACGGGCGACCGCCGAGCGGCTGCCGCTGCTGGCCTCGCCCAGCTCGGGCGGCACCCGCATGCAGGAGGGCACGGTCGCGTTTCTGCAGATGGTGAAGATCGCCGCGGCCGTGCGACTGCACAAACGGGCACACCTGCCCTACCTGGTGTACTTGCGCAATCCGACCACCGGCGGGGTTTTCGCATCGTGGGGCTCGCTGGGCCATGTCACCTTCGCCGAGCCCGGCGCCCTGATCGGCTTCCTTGGGCCCCGGGTCTACGAGCTGCTCTACGGCGAACCATTCCCGGCCGGCGTCCAGATCGCGGAGAACCTGCAGCGCCACGGGGTGATCGACGCCGTCGTCGCGCTCGATCAGCTGCGACGGACGCTGGACCGTGCGCTGACGGTGATCGCCGACGTTCCCGAGCCACCGCCGGTGCCGCAGGCACCCGAACGGGTCCCCGATGTATCGGCCTGGGACTCGGTGCTGGCGTCGCGTCGTCCGGACCGGCCGGGTGTCGGACATCTGCTGCGCCACGGCGCCACCGACCAGGTGTTGTTGTCCGGTACCGGGCAGGGCGAGGCCGCGACCACGCTGCTGGCGCTGGCCCGATTCACCGGCCAGCCCGCGGTGGTGCTGGGCCAGCAGCGAGGTCCCGGCGGGTTGGAAAAGGGCTTCGAAAAAGGCGCAGTCGGGCCCGCGTCGTTGCGCGAGGCCCGTCGCGGCATGGCGCTGGCCGCCGAGCTGCGCCTGCCGCTGGTGCTGGTGATCGACGCCGCCGGTCCCGCGCTGTCGGCCGAGGCCGAACAGGGTGGGCTGGCCGGCCAGATCGCCCAGTGCCTGGCCGAGTTGGTCACGCTGGAGACCCCGACGGTGTCGGTGCTGCTGGGCCAGGGCAGCGGCGGACCGGCGCTGGCGATGGTGCCCGCCGACCGGGTGCTGGCCGCGTTGCACGGGTGGCTGGCGCCGCTCCCGCCGGAGGGCGCCAGCGCGATTGTCTTCCGCGACACCGCTCATGCCGCCGAACTGGCTGCGGCCCAAGGCATTCGGTCGGCCGACCTGTTGAGATCCGGGATCGTCGACGCCATCGTGCCCGAGCATCCCGACGCCGCAGACGAGCCTGTCCAGTTCTCCCGGCGACTGTCTGCCGCGATAGCCGGCGAGGTCCACGCCCTCCGCGCGCTACCCGCCGCCGAACGGATCACCGCCCGATTGCGGCGCTACCGCCAAATCGGCTTGCCCCGCGGCGGGTGAACGTGGTTGCAATCTGGACGAACGTCTCACACGGTGATGGCAACGCTGCGCTAGGAATCCGGCAGCCCCAAGTACCGCTGGATCGTCGGGCCGAGCCACTCGACGACTTCGTCACGGCTCATCCCGACGACGGGTGGAAGCCGTAACACGAAGCGGCACAACGCCATACCGAGGATCTGCGTCGCGACCAGCCCGGCTCGCACACCGGCCTCGGAAGCCGGCACGAAAGATGTTACCAGCGGCTGCAATTGGGTTCCGAAGATCTCCTGCATCCGTTGTGCCGCTTCGGTGTTGGTGGCGCTGGACCGGAGCAGGATCACCAGCGCCTCGTCCTCCCAGCGTTCGAGGAAATGCCGCACCAGTGACCGCCCCACCTGCGTCCGCTCCGTCGCAGCGAGATCGGGAAACTTCAGGTCGAACTCGGCGGCAGCGGCGAACAGCTTGTCTTTATTGCCGTAGTAGCGCATCACCATCGCGGGGTCCACCCCGGCGTCCGCAGCGATCGCCCGAATCGTGGCAGCCTGGAAACCGGACGCGCCGAACCGTTCGCGGGCGGCCGCCAGGATGACCGCCTTGGTCTCATCCGACGATCTCCTCATGTCAACAATTGTAGGCCAACAACTGTTGACATCACCCGCAAGGGGCGCCACCATGGAGTTATGCCAACAAGCGTTGACTAGGATTCGACGGAGAGGAGCCAACCATGAACGACACCGATGTCCTGGTGGTCGGCGCGGGCCCCACCGGCCTCACGCTGGCTGCGTCCCTGATCGCCCAGGGACACCGGGCGGTCGTGGTCGACAAGTTGCCGGAGGGCCAGAACACCTCCCGCGCGGCCGCCGTGAATGCTCGCACCCTCGAAGTGCTCGAAGACCTCGACGTCGCCCGCCGAATGGTCAAGGCCGGGCTCATTGCGCCGCGATTCACCATGCGACAAGGACCACACATCCTGATGCCCGTCGACTTCACCCAATTGCCGACCGAGCACCCCTACACCCTGATGCTCTCCCAGGCCGACACCGAGCGGCTGCTGCTGGAGCGACTGCACGAACTGGGCGGTGACGTCCAAAGGCCCAAGACCCTGAACCGCATCGCTCAAGACGCCACCAGTGTCACGGCCACCTTCGACGACGGCGAAACCATCAGGGCGAGCTATGTCGTCGGAGCCGACGGCATGCACAGCACGGTTCGCGAACAGGCGGGAATCGGTTTCGCCGGAGGCGAATTCGCGGAATCCTTCGCGCTCGCCGACGTTCGGGTGTCCGGCGAGGCGCCGCGCGACCAGGTGATCCTGTTCTACGCCGAAAACGGCTTCAACGTGCTCGCGCCCCTGCCCGACGACATCTTCCGGATCGTCGCGCCGACCCCGGACGCACCACCTGAACCGTCCGCGGCATTCGTGCAGTCGCTGCTGGACACCCGTGCCTTCGGAACGGGAAAGACGCAGGTCACCGAGCTGCTGTGGGGAACGCGGTTCCGTATCCATCACCGCGTCGTGGACAGTTACCGGGCCGGTCGATTGCTGCTCGCCGGAGACGCCGCCCACGTGCACAGCCCGGCCGGTGGTCAGGGCATGAACCTCGGTATCACCGACGCCATCGCTCTGGCTGCCGCGCTCTCCGACGTCCTGCGCGGCGGCTCGGAGACCGCGCTGGACGCCTATGGCTCCGCCCAGCGGCAGCGCGCCGGGCAGGTGCTGAAGCTGACCGGCCGGCTTACCCGGATCGCGACGCTGCCGCGCCCGTTACGCCCGATCCGCAACTCGGCGATGCGGTTGGCCGCGCAGGTTCCCGCCGTGCGACGGCAGCTGGCATTCCAGTTGAGCGGCCTGGTCTACCGGTGATGGCCGCGCCCGCTGCAAGCGGCCGCACTCCCCCGCGACCCGGCGGGTGACCTCCCACCCCCACAGGCAAGAATCCGGCAAAATGGGCGCCATGGACACTGGTGTCACTTCACCTCGCGTCTTGGTCGTCGACGACGACTCCGACGTGCTTGCCTCGCTGGAACGCGGCTTGCGGCTTTCCGGATTCGAGGTATCGACCGCCGTCGACGGCGCCGAGGCGTTGCGCAGCGCCACCGAGACGCGGCCCGACGCGATCGTGCTCGACATCAACATGCCCGTGCTGGACGGCGTCAGCGTGGTCACGGCGCTGAGAGCCATGGACAACGACGTCCCGGTCTGCGTGCTGAGCGCGCGCAGCTCAGTCGACGACCGGGTGGCGGGCCTGGAAGCCGGTGCCGACGACTACTTGGTCAAACCGTTCGTGCTGGCCGAACTGGTCGCGAGGGTGAAGGCCCTGCTGCGCCGCCGCGGCTCAACGGCGACGTCCTCCTCGGAGACCATCGCGGTGGGCCCGCTGGAGGTCGACATCCCCGGTCGGCGGGCCCGGGTCAACGGCGTCGACGTCGACCTGACGAAGCGGGAGTTCGACCTGCTGGCGGTACTTGCCGAGCACAAGACCGCCGTGCTGTCCCGCGCGCAACTGCTCGAGCTGGTGTGGGGCTATGACTTCGCCGCCGACACCAACGTCGTCGACGTGTTCATCGGCTACCTGCGGCGCAAGCTGGAGGCCAACGGCGGCCCCAGGCTGCTGCACACCGTGCGCGGAGTGGGATTCGTGCTCCGAATGCAGTGACCGAGCGGTGACATGAACATTTTGTCGCGGATCTTCGCCCGTACACCCTCGCTGAGGACCCGGGTGGTGGTCGCAACGGCCATCGGCGCGGCGATCCCGGTCCTCATCGTCGGCACCGTCGTCTGGGTGGGGATCACCAACGACCGCAAGGAGCGGCTCGACCGCGGCCTCGACGAGATTCCCCGCTCGCCCAACGACCAGGATGCGCTCATCACGGTTCGGCGCGGCGGCCTGGTTAAGTCGAATTCCAACATCACGCTGCCCGATCTGCAGGCCGGCTACGCCGACACCTACGTCCGCGGGGTGCGCTACCGGGTGCGCACGGTGGAGATCCCGGGTCCGGAGCCGACGTCGCTGGCCGTGGGCGCGACCTATGACGCAACCATCGCAGAGACCAACAACCTGCACCGCCGGGTGATGCTGATCTGCGTATTCGCCATCGGCGCGGCGGCGGTGTTCGCATGGCTGCTGGCCGCGTTCGCCGTGCGCCCGTTCAAACAGCTGGCCCAGCAAACCCGTGCGATCGAGGCCGGGGACGAGGCACCACGGGTCGAGGTGCACGGCGCCAGCGAAGCCGTCGAGATCGCCGAGGCGATGAGGGGCATGCTGCAGCGCATCTGGGACGAGCAAAACCGGACCAAGGAGGCGCTGGCCTCGGCGCGCGACTTCGCCGCGGTGTCCTCCCATGAGCTGCGCACTCCGTTGACTGCGATGCGCACCAACCTCGAGGTGCTGGCCACCCTGGATCTGCCCGAGGACCAACGCAAAGAAGTGCTCAGCGACGTGATCCGCACCCAATCGCGGATCGAGGCCACCCTGAGCGCGCTGGAACGGTTGGCACAGGGCGAACTGTCGACGTCCGATGATCACGTGCCTGTCGACATCACCGAGCTGCTCGACCGCGCGGCCCACGACGCCATGCGGATCTACCCCGAACTCAATGTCTCGCTGGTGCCGTCGCCAACCTGCATCATCGTCGGGTTGCCGGCCGGATTGCGCCTCGCCGTCGACAACGCGATCGCCAACGCCGTCAAACACGGCGGCGCCACTCGAGTCCAGCTGTCCGCGGTCAGCTCGCGCGCGGGTGTGGAAATCGCGGTGGACGACAACGGCAGCGGAGTGCCTGAGGACGAGCGCCAGGTGGTGTTCGAGCGCTTCTCCCGCGGGTCGACGGCCTCGCACTCGGGCTCGGGTCTGGGGCTGGCGCTCGTGGCCCAGCAGGCCCACCTGCACGGCGGCACGGCCTCGCTGGAAAACAGCCCGCTGGGCGGCGCGCGTCTACTGCTGGACCTTCCCGCCCCGAGCTAGCCACCTTGCTTCCTTAAGCTCTTGCGCCACGGCGTGAAATAGGCCCGCATCGCGGATTCCTCGTCTTTGAACCAGACCTGGGCGACGGTCCGGTCGTAGGTCCCGTCGTCGGGGGTGTAGTAGAGCCTGGTATCCGAGCGGCCCTTGACCAGCCATCCCGCCGGTCCGACGCCTTCAGTGCCCGCGCGAGCGGAGCCCGGACCGTACGGCGCGTACGGCAGCGTCGGGATCTTCCGGGTCGGCGCCTCATTCGCGACGGAGATCTTGGTTGTCGGCGTCTCTTTCGCGACGGGGATCTTGGTTGTCGGCGCCTCTTTGGCCACGACAACCTTGGTTGCCGCCGCCTCTTTCGGTGCGCGGATCTTCGTCGTCGGCGGTTCCTTCGCGGCGGGGATCTTCGTCGTCGGCGACTCGGACTCCGCGCCCGGTTTGTCCTTCAACAGCAGCGTGGATGTCAGCCCCAACCCGATGAGAAAGGACAGTGCGAATAGCCACCAATGCACGTAGTGAATCACCGTGCGCCCCTGGAGACTTCGTCTTTGGCCTCTTTGGCGCGTTCCCTGGCCCGGCCGCGTTGGATCGACATGGTGGCGATCCCCCAGGCAACTGCCGAACCCGCCACGAAGGCGAGCAGATACCACAACCACTGGATCACGAAGTCCATGCCGGATTCTCCTTAGCTGACCACGATTTCGACGCGGCGATTCTTGGCGCGGCCGTCCGGCGTGTCGTTGCTGGCGATCGGGTCGATCGAACCTAGGCCTCGGACGACGAGGTGATCGCGAGCAACACCATGGGCTACAAGGAAGTCGGCGACCGTATTGGCCCGCTGGGAGCTCAATGGAATGTTGATGCCTTCGGTGCCCGTGGTGTCGGTGTAGCCGTTGATCGTGGTGTGCGCGTTCGGACACGCTTTGAGCTTGGCTGCTACCTCGGTCAGAATTTGGTCATCGGCCGGGGTCAAGCTGAACCCGTCGTTGGCAAACGTAACCGGCCCCCTCGTCACGGCGGCGACAGCCGCTTGCAGGTTGTCGCACGGGTCAGAGGCCGGGAGGTTGGGCAGCCCACGCGGCGGAGCCGGCCCGTTAACCACAAGGTGATCAATGACATTCAGGTTCGACCAGGTGTGCGCGGCGGCTTGGTCGATCGTGTTCTTCTGGTCCGTCGATGCGGCAGTTCCCGCCAAGGTGACGGTGTCGAGGTTGACCGTGAGGCTGAAATCGGTAATCGACGCGCTGTCCTGGAAAATCGGCCCTGCGTTTGCGAAATCCAGTGCGTCGACATTGGGATTGATCTTGATTTGGTCGATGATGTTGACTCCCGGGCCCAGCGCGCCTTTGAGCGATTTCACCAGCGCCGCTTTGGCGGAGTCATCGGGAAAGTCGCCACTGATAGTTATGTTGTTGCCACTGCGGCTGATTGAAAGCGGCGCCAGGGACAACTTCGGAGCACCAGACTTATCCGACGGCGTGAGCGACGGCACCGCGCCGCTCGACCCACTGCCGGACCGGGGTCTGTCATAGGCTCCGTAGCCGATTGCCGCTATCAGCAACGGTATAACCACCAAGCCAATCAGCCAGATAAGGCCACGCGACCGCCCGTGCACTCGCGGCGCTCGCCGTGCCCCAAGACCCACCATTCGCTCCCTCCGGTGCCGCGGCGATAAGCAGCCTACCGAGTCGGCAGCGCGACTCCGCTCATCTAAGGCTCATCTCAGGCTCAACTCGGGCACACTGGAGTCATGGGCAACGGGAGCAAACCGACCGACAGCGATACCTTGGCGCGCATCCGCGACTTGGTCGCCGAGGAGAAAGACCTGCGGACGCGACTGCAGCAACGCGACATCACCGAGGCGGAGGAGCATGATCGGCTGCGCCGGGTCGAGATCGAACTCGACCAGTGCTGGGACCTGTTGCGGCAGCGTCGGGCATTGCGCGAAACCGGCGGCGACCCGCGCGAGGCGACGGTGCGCCCGGGCGACCAGGTCGAGGGCTACCTGGGCTAGAAATGGCTGGCTCGCGTGATTCTGACACGCGGGATGTCGATGTCGTCATCGTTGGCGGCGGGCACAACGGCTTGGTCGCGGCCGCGTACCTGGCCCGCGCGGGCCTGCGGGTGCGGTTGCTGGAACGGCTCGGCCAGGTCGGCGGGGCCGCGGTGTCGGCACAGGCCTTCGACGGTGTCGACGTCCGCGTATCGCGGTATTCCTACCTGGTCAGCTTGCTGCCGGCGCGCATCGTCGAGGATCTGGGCGCTGCGGTGCAGCTGGTCCGGCGCCGGTTTTCGTCGTATACCCCCGACCCGGGTACGGCCGGTCGCTCAGGTCTGCTCGTCGGGTCGCACGGCGCACATGCGTTCGCCACGATCGGTGCAGCCGGCGATGAGCACGGATTCGCCGAGTTCTACCGACGCTGCCGACTGGTGACCGAGGGACTCTGGCCCACGCTGATCGAACCGCTGCCCACCCGCGAGCAGGCCCGGCGGCGTGTGCTGGAAGCCGGCGGTCCCGGTGCGGCGGCCGCGTGGCGGGCGATGGTGGATGAGCCGATCGGTCACGCCATCGCCGACGCGGTGCGCAACGACCTGGTCCGCGGCGTGATCGCCACCGACGCGCTGATCGGCACCTTCGCTCGCATTGACGAGCGGTCGCTGCGGCAGAACATCTGCTTCCTGTATCACGTGCTCGGCGGGGATTGGAATGTGCCCGTTGGCGGGATGGGCTCGGTGACCGCGGCCCTGGCCGCCGCCGCTGTCCGCCACGGTGCCGAAATAACCACCGGTGCAGACGTTTACGCTGTGGACCCGAACGGCCAGGTGTGCTATCGCAGCGGCGACCAGGAGCACCGGATGCGGGGCCGGCTCGTTCTGGCCGGCGTCACGCCCGCGGTTCTGGCCGGCCTGTTAGGCGAACGGCCCCCGCCGCTGGCGCAGGGCTCGCAGGTCAAGGTGAACATGGTGCTGCGCCGACTACCTCGCCTGCACGACAACAGCGTCACACCCGAACAGGCATTTGCCGGGACGTTCCACGTCAACGAGACGTGGACCCAACTTAATACGGCGTACTCGCGGGCGGCCGCGGGGCGATTACCGAATCCGCTGCCCTGCGAGGCCTATTGCCATTCGCTGACCGACCCGAGCATCCTGTCGGCCGAGCTGCGCGACGCGGGCGCGCAGACCATGACGGTGTTCGGCTTGCACACGCCGCATTCGCTGATCACCGACTCCGACACTCCGCAGCTCACCGACTTGGTGCTTGAGTCGCTGAATTCCGTTCTGGCCGAGTCGATTCAGGATGTGCTGCTGGCCGATGCGCGCGGCCGGCCGTGCATCGAGACGACGACCACCCTGGACTTGCAGCGCACACTGCAGATGACCGAAGGCAACATCTTCCACGGCGCATTGTCCTGGCCGTTCGCCGACGACGACGACCCGCTGGACACCCCCGCGCGCCAATGGGGGGTGGCCACCGACCACGAGCGAATCATGCTGTGCGGCTCGGGCGCCCGCCGCGGCGGGGCGGTGTCGGGAATCGGCGGCCACAACGCCACGATGGCGGTGCTTGCTTCTCTTTGATGGCGGATTTAATTGCAGCGGTTGCGATCCCGCGTCTGACTACCGCGCATCGATAGTGACGTAGTCCCGCTCCGTGTAGCCGGTGTAGATCTGGCGCGGACGCCCGATCTTGCTGTCGCCCTCGTCGTGCATCTCACGCCAGTGCGCGATCCAACCGGGCAGCCGGCCCAACGCGAACAACACCGTGAACATCCGGGTCGGGAAGCCGAGGGCCCGGTAGATCAGGCCCGTGTAGAAGTCGACGTTGGGATAGAGCTTGCGCTCGATGAAGTAGTCGTCGGTCAGCGCTGCCTCTTCGAGTTCCTTGGCGATGTCCAGAAGGTCGTCGTCGCCGCCGAGCTTGGCCAGGATCTTGTCGGCTTGTTCCTTCACGATTCGAGCGCGCGGGTCGTAGTTCTTGTAGACGCGGTGGCCGAATCCCATCAACTTGACGCCGGCCTCGCGGTTCTTCACTTTCCGCACGAATTCGCTGACGTCATCGTCGCTTGCCCGGATCTGCTCGAGCATCTCGAGTACCGCCTGGTTGGCACCGCCATGCAACGGGCCCCACAGCGCGTTGATGCCGCCGGAGATCGAGGTGAACAGGTTGGCTTGTGACGACCCAACCAGCCGCACGGTCGATGTCGAACAGTTCTGCTCGTGGTCAGCGTGCAAGATCAGCAGCATGTCCAGCGCCCGCACCACCTCGGGGTCGGCCTCGTAGGGCTCGGCGGGCAGCCCGAACGTCATGCGCAGGAAGTTCTCCACCAGCGACAGCGAGTTGTCCGGGTAGAGGAACGGCTGGCCGATCGACTTCTTGTAGGCATAGGCAGCGATGGTCGGCAGCTTGGCCAGCAGACGAATCGTCGACAGCTCGACCTGTTCGTTGTCGGTGGGATCCAGCGAATCCGGGTAATACGCCGAGAGCGCGTTGACCGTGCTGGACAGCACCGGCATCGGGTGGGCGTTGCGCGGGAACCCGTCGAAGAACCGCTTGAGGTCCTCGTGCAGCATGGTGTGCAGCTGGATCCGGCGGGTGAATTCGGCCAGCTGCTCGGTGTTCGGCAGCTCGCCGTAGATCAGCAGGTAGCTGACCTCGATGAACGTCGACTTCTCGGCGAGCTGGTCGATCGGAACGCCGCGGTAACGCAGGATGCCGGCGTCGCCGTCGATGTAGGTGATGGAGCTCTTGCAAGCCGCGGTGTTGACGAAGCCGTTGTCGAACGTGGTGTAGCCGGTCTTGGCCAACAGAGAGCCGAGCGCA
>Ga0335081_10015826_pt1 | contig 12209 bp, 9 predicted proteins | sample Lox_Sample_35_FD_206713 | JGI IMG/M metagenome (GOLD analysis project Ga0335081, IMG submission 206713) | Soil microbial communities from Loxahatchee National Wildlife Refuge, Florida, United States - Lox_Sample_3.5 | ecosystem: Environmental > Terrestrial > Soil > Wetlands | place: USA: Florida... | reverse complement strand
CGCGTGACGGCTCGTCTTGCGGCCGACACAAGTCTCTCGGTTCTTCGCACGATGAGGACTCTGCATCGTTGCGGGTGCTTTGCCCTCACCGATGATGTCTGAGGTCTGCTAGCAGATCTTCTTTTTCTGGGTGAATCGCGCGGCCTTGTGCTCAAATACCTCAGTATTTTTCGGGCACAAACTGCCGGCCTTTCAGCGCGGCTTGGTCATCGTAAGCGCCTTTGTTGGAGCGCTTCGGCAATTTCACCTTTTGTCTGGGCGCCTGGCGGTATGGAATCAGGCTTAGAAAGTGAGAAATGCAGTTGAGGCGCGCCCGTTTTTTATCATCGGATCGCACGATGTGCCACGGGACAGCCTTGGTATCGCTGGCCTCCAGCATCATGTCCCGTGCGCGGGAATACTCGTACCACCGTTCGCGTGACGGCAAATCCATCGGGCTGAGCTTCCATTGGCGAAGAGGATCTTCGATCCGAGCCCGGAAGCGCCGCTCCTGCTCTTCATTGCTCACCTCGAGCCAGAATTTGAGCAGTATGATTCCTCCTGCCACAACGTAGTTCTCGAATATTGGACAGAGCTCGAGAAAACGGCGGTGTTGTTCTTTGCTGCAAAAGCCCATCACGCATTCCACTCCGGCCCGGTTGTACCAACTGCGGTCGAAAATGACGATCTCACCAGCGGCGGGAAAATGGGGGATGTAGCGCTGCAGGTACATCTGGCTCTTCTCGCGGTCGGACGGGGCGGGAAGAGCGACCACTCGAAACACTCGGGGGCTGACTCGCTCGGTGATCGCCTTGATCGTGCCGCCCTTTCCGGCGCCATCGCGGCCTTCAAAGATCAGAATGACGCGCAGCCCCTTGTACTTCACCCACTCTTGCAGCTTGCAGAGCTGGACCTGGAGCTTGCGCAGCTCCTTTTCGTATTCCTTGCGACCCATCGCCAGATTGCCGCGGTCGCCGGACTTTTTCCGCTTCTTCATAGGAACCACACTCAGAACGCCTTCAACCCCGCCTTCCGAAACACGGCACAGGCGCTTTCGACAACTTCGTTGGAAGGCGGTGCTACACCCTCGAGCTCATATTCCAGGCCGAGTTCCTTCCACTTGTAACGCCCCATTTGATGAAACGGGAGAACATCCACTCGCTCGACGTTGCCGATCCACGCGGCGAACCCGGCGACTCGCGCAATGTCCTCACAATCATCGGTCAATCCCGGCACTAGCACGTATCGCAACCAGATCGGTCGATGAAGAGCGCCGAGACGCCGGGCAAGTCGCCGATGTCGCTCGGGATCCCACGTCTTAATATCCAGCAGCACCAGATCGATGCTCTGCAGATCTTCGTCAGTTAGACGAAACCCTAAGTTGCCATTGGTGTCGAGAGCCGTGTGAATCCCCATCGACTTCGCGGCGGTAAACAGCTTTACGGCAAAACGGTGCTGCAGCAACGGTTCACCGCCGCTAAGAGTGAACCCACCGGCCATGGTCTTCAGCCCGTGCCGGTATTTGCGCAATTCTTCAGCCGCGCGCTCGACCCTCACCGGGAGGCCGTTGGTCATCTTCCAGGTGTCCGGGTTATGGCAGTAGAGGCAGCGCCATTGACAACCCGATGTCCATGCGACCACGCGAATCCCGGGCCCGTCCAAAGTGGAACCGGTCGTGAACGAATGAAGGAAGCCCATGTCTCCGGTAGTGAGCGCCGACCGGACATCCGATTCGGGCACGTTCTTGCCGAGATCGACACGAAGTTCAAACGGGCTCTTCGCCTGAAGCGCGATTTCCTGAAGCGTTTGATGTTCAGGCATGGGCAGAGTCTCCGTGGAATGTCCGATTGATGACATCCATCTGCTGCTCGCGGGTCAATCGGACGAAGTTCACCGCGTAACCCGAGACGCGGATCGTCAGGTTCGGGTACTTCTCCGGATGGTCGATGGCATCCAAGAGCGTTTCCCGGTTCAACACGTTGATGTTGATGTGATAGCCGGTAACTCCGAAAAATGCGTCGAGCATGCTGGCAAGATTGGTGATGCGATCCTCGGCTACGCGGCCGAGGCCTGTGGGAACCAGGGTCGCGGTTAAAGAGATGCCATCGGCGGCATCGCGATATGGAATCTTAGCGACCGAGGCGGCCGAAGCGTGAATGCCGTGGCTGTCCCGGCCATGCATCGGATTTGCGCCCGGCGCGAAGGGTTCGCCGCGGCGGCGGCCGTCGGGGGTATTGCCCGTCGCCTTGCCATACACCACGTTAGAGGTGATCGTCAGAATCGATTGCGTATGAAGGGCCTGCCGGTACGTCGGGTACTTGCGCAGCTTCTTCATGAACGTGCTGACGACCCAATTCGCCAGCTGATCCACTTGATTGTTGTTGTTGCCAAACTTCGGGAAATCGCCTTCCGTCTGATAGTCCGTGATTAGCCCGGTTTCATCTCGCACGATCCGAACCTTCGCATAACGGATCGCCGAGAGGCTGTCGGCCACCACAGATAGTCCCGCCATTCCAAACGCCATCGTCCGAAGCGGCGCGTAATCGTGCAGGGCCATTTCGAGACGCTCATACGCGTACTTGTCATGCATGTAGTGGATGATATTCATGGCATTCACGTACACGCCGGCGAGCCAGTCCATCATCTTTTCGAATCGACCGATCACGTCGTCGAAGTCCAGAAACTCGCCAGGGACCGCCCCCAGCGCCGGAGCCACCTGTTGGCCGCTGATCTCGTCCCGGCCGCCATTGATCGCATACAACAGACACTTGGCCAGGTTCGCGCGAGCTCCGAAGAACTGCATTTGCTTGCCAAGCAGCATCGGTGAGACGCAGCAGGCGATCGCGCCATCGTCACCCCAAGAGCGCCGCATAATCTCGTCACTTTCGAACTGAAGGGCGCTGGTGTCAATGGCGACTCTGCTCACGAAGCGCTTGAAGCCCTCGGGTAAGCGGGGAGAGTACCAGACCGTCAGATTCGGTTCCGGGGCCGGACCCAGATTGTAAAGTGTCTGCAGAAAACGAAAGCTGGTTTTCGTCACCAGCGGCCGCCCATCGTCTCCCATTCCGCCGATCGACTCTGTCACCCAGGTCGGATCGCCGGCGAAGAGTTCGTCGTACTCCGGCGTTCGCAGAAAACGTACGATGCGGAGCTTGATGACAAAGTCATCCACAATTTCCTGTGCCTGCTGCTCGGTGAGCCTGCCTGCCGCGAGATCGCGGGCGAAGTAGATGTCCAGGAATGTCGAGGCGCGGCCCAGAGACATCGCCGCTCCATTCTGTTCCTTCACGGCGCCCAGGTAGGCGAAGTAGAGCCACTGCACGGCTTCGCAAGCGTTCTTCGCCGGCGCCGAAATGTCGAACCCGTACTCGGCGGCCATTTGCTGCAATTCCTTCAGCGCGCGAATCTGTTCGCTCAACTCTTCGCGGTCGCGGATGACATCTTCCGTCGACATGGCGGCGTCAAGGTCCTGCTTTTCTTGCTCTTTGCGTTCGATAAGCCGTGACACCCCATAGAGCGCTATCCGGCGGTAGTCACCGATGATGCGCCCTCTTCCATAGGCGTCCGGCAGCCCGGTAAGAACGTGCGAACTCCGGCATTTGCGTACGTCCGCCGTGTACGCATCGAACACCGCCTCGTTGTGCGTCTTTCGATACTTCGAGAATGCCTCGACGACATGAGGATCGGGCTCATAGCCGTACGCTTTAAGAGAACTCAGCACCATGCGCAGGCCGCCGTTTGGCATGATGGCGCGCTTCAGCGGAGCATCCGTCTGCAGACCCACAATGATTTCGTGATCGCGGTCAATGTAGCCCGGGGCGTGGGCCGTTATGGAACTGGGGATTTGTGAGATGTCGAGAACGCCTTTTCGCCGCTCTTCCAAAAACAGCTCGTTCAGCCGGTTCCACAGTTGTTGGGTGCGTTCGGTCGCAGACGCGAGGAACGTCTCGTCTCCTTCGTACGGTGTGTAGTTCTGTTGGATGAAATCTCGAACGTTGATCTCCGTTCGCCAAAGACCTTTTCGGAACCCCTCCCATGGATGCAACGCCTTCTCTTGAGTCAATTCGCGTGTTGCTGTTGTCGCCATGATTACCTCCTTGCCTCACGCATGGGCTGCAATCAACCCGAGTAACAAGCCCGTGTGCCGGGCGATCATCAGTTCTTCGTTGGTCGGGACCACCCAGACTGAAATTCCGCTGTTGGACGTGGAGATCCTTGTTCTGCTGGTGGCATTCGCCTCCGTATCCACCTCGATCCCCAGCCACGCGGAAGATTCGCAGATACGCTGCCGGACGTCGGCCGAATTTTCTCCGATTCCCGCCGTGAACACTATGCCGTCCACTCCGCCCAGCGCAGCCGCCATCGCACCGATCTCTTTAGCCGCGCGATACACAAAATAATCGACAGCCAGGCGGGCATCGGGCTCGCTGCTGCCCAGCAGATCGCGCATGTCGCTGCTGATTCCCGAGATGCCGAGCAGGCCGGACTTTTTGTACAGGAGATTTGTCACATCCTTCGGTGACAGTCCCAAGGCGTCGAACAGATAGAGAATGACGCCAGGGTCCAGCGAGCCCGGCCTCGTCCCCATGCAGAGTCCGTCCAGCGCCGTAAACCCAAGGCTGCAATCAACGCTCTTTCCGTCTTTCAGAGCGCACAGGCTGGCGCCGCTGCCTAAGTGCGCGACAATAACCCGTCCCGACGCGATCTCTGGCGCCACCTCGGGCAACCTTGTTGCGATGTATTCGTAAGACAGACCATGGAAGCCGTATCGCTGGATTCCAACCCGGCGAATCTCCTGTGGCAGCGGAATCAATTCCGCTACCGGTGGCTGAGTCCGATGAAAGCTCGTGTCGAAGCAAGCCACCTGCGGCACATCCGGCAAGCGCTGCGAGACGGCTTCGATTGCCGCGAGATTGTAGGGTTGATGCAGGGGAGCGAGCGGCGTGAGGCTACGTAACTCCGCCAGGACGTCGGGCGTGATGACGGTCGGGCCCGTGAAGCGAGAGCCGCCGTGCACCACTCGGTGCCCGACGCCCAATACACGCGCACCTCCGTACATCGACCGAAGCCATGCGGCCAGGGCCTCGAGCGCCTCGGGCTGATTGCGCGCTGCTCCATCGAGCTTCCGGCCGACCAACTCTCGACCGCCGGGGCCGCGTGCCGTAATCCGCGGTGCAGTCCCAATTCCCTCGATCTGTCCTCGCGATTCCAGATGCCAGCCCTCAGACTCCGATCGCTCGAAGACGCAGAACTTCAGGCTGGATGATCCGGCATTAAGAACGAGCGCATAGTCACGCATGAGCGACGGCCTCCGAAAGTCTCCCGTGTCGCGCGTCTGTGGCCAGTGCCGCGACCGCGCAACTCGCGATTCGCGATCGGACACTATCGGCACGGCTGGTTAAGATGATGGGCACCCGCGCCCCCAGCACCAGGCCCGCGCACTCGGCGTTGGCAAGGAAGCTGAGCTGCTTGGCCAGAATATTGCCGGCTTCCAGATCGGGCACGAGAAGAATGTCCGGGTCTCCCGCCACTTCGGAACGAATTCCCTTTGTTTCTGCCGCCTGCCGGCTGATGGCGTTATCGAACGCCAACGGCCCGTCGAGAATGCCGCCTTTGATCTGTGCTCGCTCAGCCATCTTGCAAAGAGCCGCTGCGTCAATGGTGGCCGGCATCTTGGATGTGACAGTCTCGACCGCGGCGAGAATTGCAACCTTCGGTGTTTCCAAACCCAGCGAAACGGCAAGATCGATTGCGTTCTGGCAGATATCGGCCTTCTCCTCCAAACCGGGCGCGATATTGATGGCCGCATCGGTCACGATGAGAACCTTGTGATAGGTGGGCACGTCCATCAGAAAGACGTGGCTGATGCGGCGCCCCGTCCGCAACCCTGTGTCGCGCGCCACAACCGCCCCCAGCAATTCGTCCGAATGCAGACTGCCTTTCATCAGCAATTCGGCGCGGCCTTCGCGAACCAGTTGGACCGCCTTTGCCGCTGAAGCATGGCTATGCTCGGCATCTACGATTTCCGTCTTGCCCAAATCGATGCTTGCCGACTTCGCGACTTCGCGGATCTTTGTCGCTGGACCGACCAGTATGGGCGTGATCAATCCTTTTTCGCCCGCTTCAAGCGCGCCCTCCAAAGCGGACTTTTCGCACGGGTGGGCCACCGCTGTAGCCACCGGCTCCAACCCGGCGCAACGCGCCAGAAGACGTTCGTATTTTCCAGTTCCAGGTTTCATGCAGCCTCCGCCAAACTCGCCTCCACGCGCGCAGCCGGCCCAGTCTCCTTCAAGACAAAAGTCAGCGCGATCGCCAGCGCGACGCCGTATAAAAGGTATTGAAAAGTCATCTGATAGTGAACTAATCCAACCGTCTGTCCTTGCGAAACACTCTGCATCATCGATCCGAATATCGGCCCGGCCACAGCGCTGATCCCAAAATTGATCAGGCTGATCGCGCCGGTAGTGGTGCCGCCGTATTCCGGTGGGTTAACTTCCTTGATGATGGTGTAGGTGAGCATCGCGGAACCGGATGCCACCCCCGCCACGAACCCGATCAAATACGGCGGAAATGCACCGGGACGCCCATATAGGATCCATGCGAGGCACAGCAGCAGCACGCATCCGGCTCCCATGAGGACCGGCTTCCTCCGGCCGAGTTTGTCCGAGATCAGCCCCATCAACGGCGAACCGATCATCCACCCGAGCGGCACGGTCGCCGAGCGAAGCACGGCTTCCCCGTAATCGAACCCGTGCCCTTCCTGGAGAAAGCGCACACCCCAGACCATGTCCAGGATGGTTGTGGGAATGAACAGCAGACCCGCAATCGCGCCGCACAAGATAGATTGCGGGTTCTTGAAGACAACGCCTAAAGCCGTGGCTGAGTCCTTGGCCCAGTTGCTCTGGTGAGTGATCTTTTCCTTCGGTAGCAGAAGAAACAGAACCGCGGCGATCAAAAAGCCCGTCAACCCCATTCCCGTCCAAAAACTGCTCCACGCAAGCCCACCAGCGATCAATGGTCCGACCAGGAACTGTCCCGCCGATCCCCCGGACGCGCCGAACATCTGCGTTGCGCCAATCAGAGTTGCACCGTGAGCAGCCGGGAATTGCTTTCCAACGATATAGACCGCGCCGACCAGGGCGAACACGCCGCCCGCCCCTTGCAGGAATCTGCCGATGTAGGCAGCCGTCAGATTGCCGGTTCCAAACAGCAGAGCCCCGGCCCCAACCATCAACGCGCCTACCGGCACCACCATCCGGGCGCCCAGCCGGTCGATCGCCGTACCTGCTACCAGGCTGAAGGGTGCGTAGCCAAAATAGAACAGACCGACCAGCGATGCCACACCAGCAGCAGTCAAACCAAACGCTTGCGACAACTGCGGCAGCATGACGACGGGTGCGGCACGCAGACTGTACTGATAGAAGTAGTAAACGGCCGCCAGCAGCCAGACAGCTACCGCCGCACCCATACGGCTTTTCATCCCAGAGCTCCCTTTAGCAGAGAACGACTGATACTGCCAGACCGCCTTCGGACGTCTCCTTGTACTTCGAATTCATCTCTTTAGCGGTGAGAGCCATTGCCGCGACAGTGGTGTCGAAATCGACGCGGCGGTTCGCGGGGATTTCATTGCTGGCGATCAGGAATCCGGTCCAGGCTTTAACCGCTCCATACGCGCACCGCTCGATGCAAGGCACTTGCACGAATCCCGCGACCGGATCGCACGTCAGGCCCAAATGATGTTCCAGGGCGGATTCCGCCGCGTTGGCTATGACTTGGTTCGGTTGATCGTGCGCCTGTGCGATCAGGGCCGCGCCCATCGCCGATGCGACACCGATCTCCGCCTGGCAGCCGCCTTCCGCGCCGGCCAGGGTGGCGTTGTGCTTGCAAAGATAGCCGATCGCCGCGCCAGCCAACAGGCCATTGCGAATCTTTTCCTTTGGGAGACCCCGCCCGCCTTCACCCAAGGCATACACAATGGCTGGCAGGACACCGGCCGATCCGCCTGTCGGCGCCGTCACCACGAGATGACCGCGCGCATTCTCCTCCGATCCCGCGAGTGCGTAGGCCGAGACCACTCCCACGCCGCGCTCCTTCTCGTACCGGTCTTCCATCGCACGCTTATAGACGTCGCCTGCCTTGGTCTTCAACTTGATCGGGCCGGGCAGAACGCCCTGCGGCATGCTCAACCCCGACTTCACGATGGTGACCATCACAGTCGCGATCTTATCCACGAAAGCGGCGACTTCCGCCTCGCTCTTTCCGGAGACCGCCACTTCGTTCGCCATCACGACCTGCGCAACCGAGAGCTTGTCGCGCTCCGCGTGGGCCAACAGTTCCTTCATCGTGGAGTACGGGTACTTCGGTTGACCTTTCTTGGGCGGTTCATACCCCTTCCACTCGATGAAGCCTCCGCCGACCGAGTAATACTCCTGCTCATACAAGACGGAGTCGCCGGCCATGAGCTTGGCGGTCATCGTGTTGGGATGCGGGAAGTCTCCCTTGGGCGCGTCATAGATAATGTCCTTGAGGGAGACGTTAAAGGTCTTGCTTCCGAGTTTGACTGGGAAGGTTTGATCGGGATTGTCTCTCAGGCTGTCCAGGAAAAGTGGGTCGACCGTGGCCGGCTCTTTGCCGATGATACCGGCGAGAGCGGCCCGTTCGGTGCCGTGCCCCTTGCCGGTGGCGCTGAGGCTGCCGTAGAGATGCACCTTCATCCCGGTGGCCTTCGCAAGTTGATCGGGCGGGAGCTTGGCGCAGCGCTGGTAAAAGTCGTACGTGATCCGCATCGGGCCGATGGTATGCGAACTGGAAGGTCCGGGCCCCACTTTATAGAACTCGTCGATGGTGGTTATCACCGGCCCCTTCGCCTTCTTCACTACGTCCAACTGAGGCGATAGCTCGGGTGCTTTCTGGGGCGGCGGTGCCGCGGCAACTTTCTGTTCTGTGTCCGAGACAGAGCAGCCGGTCATCACTGCCACCGAGCTGATGAGCGCACTGCGCATCAGGAATGCCCGCCGGTCCACGCCAACCGGGATGTCTTGGGTGTTTAGCTTTTCTGCCGAAAGAATGTCAGTTTGATCCCGACGTTTCTTGGTATTCATGTTTTGCTCCTGCTCGAACTCCCGCGTCCGCTTCGTTGAACGAGCTCCTTGGAATTGATTCCGGCTCAAAAATACGCGATTCCTTTTATTTGGCGCCCCCAGGTAGCTACTTCCTGGCGTAGTGGTGATCTCGATATGGCCGGGTCCCACGAGTTTGGCCACCACCACGGTGGTCCGGGTCGGCCTCGGGTCCTGGAAATATCCCTTGTACACAGCATTCATCCGATCGAACAAAGCGCCGTCCGTCAGGTAAACCTGCACGCTCACGACATCGGTGCGGGACATGCCGGCCTCTTTCAGCACAACGCCGATGTTCTCCAGCGCCTGCTTCACTTCGGCTTCAAACTCGCCCGGGATCTTGCCGGCAGCGTCCTCTCCCCCCATGCCGGAAACGTAGAGTGTGCCATCGATCAGGATTCCATGGCTCCACGAACCTCCGGGCTCAGCGCCGTGTGGACGAATGATTTTCTTCTCGCCGGCGAGCGTCTGACCGGTACATAAGCCGAGCAAGGCAACCGCAGTAACGACGGCTCTCAACATACAACCTCCCCTGTCTCATACATGGCGCGAGCCAGGCGCAGGATTCTTTTCTTTTGCAAGGCTGCACGAAAAGAACAAATCCCTGCAGTCACGGGTGAATCACCATTTTTGGTACGATGTCATCCCGCTTTCGCGAAACGCTACGAAAAAGGCTGCTCTTTGCCACCGCGATCGGCTTTGGCCTGGCGACGGTTAGCGCGCAGGACCTGACGCCGCGTGCGTATGTCGTGACGCCAGTCGGCTCCAATGCGATCACCGTGGCCTACTCGTTTTTGGACGGTTCGGTATTCACCGACCCAACTGTGCCGGTAACAGACTTCAAAGTCCGGTATCACGCGCAGTTGCTGAGTTACTCGCGCTCGCTCGGTCTGCTGGGCCGCTCGGCCATGGTAACCGCAACACTTCCTTATGCGGTAGGCAGCTTCCGAGCGCTTGTAACCGGCGTCGACACTCAGGCTTACCGGTCAGGCCTTGCCGACGCTCGATTCCGCTGCAGCATAAATCTGCGAGGCGGCCGAGCGATGCGTGTGGACGAATTCCCGAATTGGCACGAGAGGACCATCATCGGCACGAGTCTCACCGTGGTCGCGCCCACGGGTCAATATGATCCCGCCCGCCTCGTGAATCCCGGCCTGCACCGTTGGGCGGTCAAGCCCGAGCTGGGCTTCTCGCGGCGCTCCGGTCACTGGACGCTCGATCTGTACGGGGGTGTTTGGTTCTTTGGCGCGAACGGCGCCTATTTCCCGGGAACCAGCACTCGCGAACAAGCGCCCGTCGCAGCCGGAGAGGCGCACTTGGGATATCAGGTCAGACCACGCTTCTGGTTCTCAGCCGACGGCAACTTCTGGACGGGCGGCCGGACCACCATCGATGACATCAAAAACGCCGATCTGCAACGCAATTCCCGCATCGGCGCCACTGTCTCGATCCCGCTCGATCGGCATCAGTCCGTGAAATTCAGCTACAGCAGGGGAGCTTATATAGCCATTGGCGGCGACTATCAGAATCTCTCGGCAGCTTGGCAATACTCTTGGATCGGCAGACCTCGTTGAAATCTCGGCGCCGTCGCACAGCGATGGGCGCAGACAAGTACGGGCAGCCCCTATTCGGGAACTGCCCGTTCCAGTTACCCTCAGCTTTACCAACGCCGCGCTACGACTTTTTCTCCGGCGGGAATTTCTTCAGCAGCTTCGCCACGCCTTTGTCAATATTCTTCTGCCTCTTTTCGGGTTTAGCCTTCGGATCGAGAGTCTTGGATGCCGCCCCGCGCCACACCAATTGCTTGCGGGCAGGGTCGTACATGTCCAGACCAACGGTGCCGATGTGAATGGTGGACGTCTGGCCGCTCGTGATTGAGGAACCGCCGCCCCCGTAGTAACCCCAGCCACGCCCCCATCCGGGTCCATACCCGAAATCCGTGCTGTAGGAACTAAATTCCTTTTCCTGAGTGATCGCAACCTGGTAGCCGATCAGCAAGTCGGCATTCTCCGCCTCGGTCTTCATCAGCCCCTTCTGTGCCAATTGGGCGTCGATTGCGCCTTTCAGTTGCTGGTCCGTGAGCTGATCCACAGGACCCGCGTCCTTGATCGCAACCCACTTGTACGTCTTGTACTTCGAGAAATCTGCGTTGTGGTCGAAGTTCGAGCGGATGTCTTGCGCAAGTCCGCTGATCGCGAGAATCGATAGTGATGCGACAATTTGAATCACCTTCATAGAAGTCTCCCTTTTCCTGTTGAACTTAGGGCGATACCCGCCATGTGTTGTCCGGGTCGAATTTCGTAGTCGCTTTAGCCACAGCGTCGGTTTTCGGACCCAGATCTTTTTCGTAGACCACACCGTCCTGGTTCACGATGAGTGTCATGATGCCGGAGGTGCCGTACTCAGCCGGCCAGGCGACCAAGGCGAATCCGCCGAGCATCAGCCCGTGTATGAGATACTCCTGCGAACCTCCGGGAGCGTGTGGACCCTGAGCCATCAAAATCTTGTAGAAATATCCGTGGTAGGGCGTTGGTTTGCCGCTGGAGAACGTGTATCCCGCTGCGATCGCCTTCGCGAAGCCCTCACCCACCGGGCTGTCCTCACCGGGCCAATACAGTCCATCTTTCTTGCCTTCACTGCTGATTACTTTTTGTGCGTACTGCGGCACGCCCTGCTTCTGCCAGTCAGTCTCTACATATTGCTGCTGCGCTTCCACGTACCCGCGGCAGACTTCAATCGCATCGAGTTCGTTCGCACCAATGATGCGCCGGCGGATCTCGGCTTTACCCTCCTGGACATCGAAGGACCACCGCCCGTTCTTCCGCACTAAAGGGATGGCAAACGGCCATGCTTCCTCGCCGATCAGCAAGGTGGCTCGGTTGGGGTTCGCCGTGTCCACCCGCACGTCGGCCTTCTCCGTCACTTGCTTGCGAAACCGCTCGAGCAAGGCGTTATCCTGCACTTCGTCCCCGGTCGTGATCACGTCGGTGGAAGCTACACCGAGAAGTTCGCGTAAAGCCCCATGACCCGTGGTAACAGCCTGGACGAGGGCGTCTCGAGCCTCCACAGGAGTGCTGAAGGTCTTCGCGTCCGGCGCGGGCGCCCCGAAAA